>Ga0070668_100004392_pt1 | contig 10460 bp, 10 predicted proteins | sample KBSS43metaG_FD_64661 | JGI IMG/M metagenome (GOLD analysis project Ga0070668, IMG submission 64661) | Switchgrass rhizosphere microbial communities from Kellogg Biological Station, Michigan, USA - KBS S4-3 metaG | ecosystem: Host-associated > Plants > Roots > Rhizosphere > Soil ... | reverse complement strand
GGCCCTGAGCACGCCGGCGCCGGCCGGCGCCGCGCCGCAGGGCCAGTGCGCGAACCACCAGGCCCCGCCGCCCGCGGTCGACACGTCGGAGAAGCCCGCGCCGGGCAAGCAGGCGCCGGCACCGCTGGAGGTGCCCGCGGTCCCGGTCGGCGGCCCGCGGATGGCCGACTGCGGCCTGGTCACCCCGTCCGGCGCGCTCAATCCGCCGGACGGCAACACGGCGGCGTCGTGGGTCGTGCAGGACCTGGACACCGGCGCCGTCGTCGCGGCGAAGGACCCGCACGCCCGGCAGCGGCCCGCGTCGCTGATCAAGACGCTGCTCGCGCTGGTCGTCGTCACCGAGCTGAGCCCCGAACGGGTGATCGTCGCGACGAAGGAGGACGCGGAGCAGGAGTGCACCTGCGTCGGCCTCGTCGCCGGCGGCCAGTACACCGTCGACCAGCTGCTGCACGGCCTGCTCATGCACTCGGGCAACGACGCCGCGCACGCGTTCGCGACGGCGCTCGGCGGCGTCGACTCCACGCTGACGAAGATGAACGCGACGGCGGCCCGCATCGGCGCGCTCGACACGCGCGCCGCGACGCCGTCGGGGCTCGACGGGCCGGGCATGTCGACCTCGGCCTACGACCTGAGCCTGATCTTCCACTACGCGATGAAGCAGCCGGAGTTCGCGAAGACCGTCGGGACGAAGAACTTCGAGATCCCGGCCACCGGCGGCAAGCCGGTCATCCCGATCTACAACGACAACAAGCTGCTCGGCGTCTACCCCGGCTTCCTCGGCGGCAAGACCGGCTTCACCGACGACGCCCGCCACACCTACGTCGGCGCGGCGCAGCAGAAGGGGAAGCGGCTCGCGGTCGTCATGCTGCGCGCCGAGCAGAAGCCGACGAGGGTGGTCGACCAGGCGTCGAAGCTGCTCGACTACGGCTTCGCGCTGGAGGCCGATCGTGCCGAGCCGGTCGGCCAGATCACCTACCGGTCCGCGACCGCGCCGGAGAACAGCGACCAGTCCGTGCTCGCCGACGGCGGTACCGGCAACGGCGGGACGTCCGCGGCCGCGGTGGCCGCCAAGGACGACCCGTTCGGCGTCACCGGCTGGATCATCACGCTGGTCGTGTTCCTGATCATCGTCGGCGGGTTCGTCGTCGGGTACCAGCGCAAGCGGGCCGCGAGTCCGACGTCATGAACGAGTCGTTCACTGCATCGCCGCGGTCCTTGTGCCGCAACAGGATCGGTGGACCTTCCGGTCCGGCGAGGGTCTTCAGCCGGGCGGACAACATGGGGCGCGGGATCGAGAGGTTGCGCGCGAACTCGCCCTAGCGGCGCACGCCGAAGAACGTCTCCCGCAGGATCAGCAGGCTCCATCGCTCGCCGACCAGGTCGAGCGCCCGCCCGACCGAATCCGCCCTGGACCGGTGCACGGGACTCCTCAGAGCTGTTCGGTGCGGGCCGGGACGCCCAGCAGCAGCTTGCCGGGCAGCTCGAAGCTGGCCGGGTTGACCTGGAAGTGGGCGGTCGCCGTGTGGGCGTCGCGGAACCGGCGCTGCAACGGCGAAGTCTCGTAGATCGCCGCGCCGCCGCCGAGGTCGTACATGCTTTCGGCGACCTTCGCGGCGGTGCGCGTCACGTGCGTGGCGGCCAGCCGGAGGCCGACCTTCAGCGCGTCCGGCACCGGTTCGGCGCCCTGCGCGGCCTGCCAGGCGTCGTCGATGCTGGTGTAGAAGAGCAGCCTCGCCGCGCGCACGGCGGCCTCGGCTTCCGCGACGGCGGCCTGGGTCGCCGATCGCTCGGCCAGCGACCGGCTGGAGCCGAGGGGTTTCCGCGTCGAGGCGAGCTCGACGAGGTCGTCGATCGCGCCGCGCGCGTTGCCCAGCGCGGCCGCCGCGACCGACAGCGCGAAGAAGCCGAAGAGCGGGAACCGGTGCAGGGCAACGGCTTCCGCGGGCGGTCCGGTCATCACCGAGAAGACGCGGTGGCCCGGGACGAACAGCTCGTCGGCCACGCAGTCGTGGCTGCCGGTACCGCGCAGGCCGGTGGTGTGCCAGGTGTCGAGCACCTCGATCTCGGGCTTCGGCAACGCCGCGACGAAGAGCTCGCGTTCGTGCACGAACCCGGCGAAGAGCCAGTCGCAGTGCGGGATGCCGCTGCAGAACGCCCACCGGCCGGAGACGACGTAACCGCCGTCGGCCTTCCGGCCGGTCCCCCGCGGCGCCCACACCCCGGCGGCGACCGTCTTCGGGTCCCCGAAGACCTCCTCGGCGCACTTCCGCGGAGCGTAGGCCGACAGCAGGCTGCTCGTCACGGCGATCGAGACGCACCAGCCGGCCGACGCGTCGCCGCGCGCGACCGTCTCCGCGGTTTCGAGGCTGACGGCCGGTGGCGCTTCGGGTCCGCCCAGGTAGCCGGGGACGCCGGTGCGGAGCAGCTGGGCGTCAGTCAGCTTCTCGACCAGCTCGGCCGGCAGGGCGCGCTGCCGCTCGGTGACCGGCGCGAGCGTCTTGGCGAGGGCCGCGCACTCGCGGGCGGCGTCGAGCAGCATGAAACCTCCGGTTCACCCTTCAGTTTCTTCACCGGCTACCTCGCCGTCAAGACTTGCGGCGGCCCAGCCAGGCGAGCAGGGCCCCGGCGCCGAACGCGCCCGCGACGGCGCCCAGGCCGGGCCCACGCTGCACGGTGACGCGCTGTTCGAGCCGCACCGGCGGCGGGGGCTGGACGACCTCGTGCTGGTTCTCCTTCGCCGTCGCGGTCCACGCCGTGATGAGCAGGAGGAAGCGCGAGACGAGATTCGCGAACACGAGCAGGCCGATGACCGGCCCGAACAACGCGGCCGACGGCGACTTCGTGACGCTGGCCAGGTAGATCGAGCCGACCTGCTGCAGGATGACGAACCCGATCGCGGCGACGACGGCGCCCTTGACGGCACTGCGCAGCGCGACCTGCTCGCGCGGCAGCCGCGCGATCACCCAGAGGAAGACGAGGGTGTTGGCGATCAGCCCGAGCACGATCGTCGCCACGCGCAGCAGGAAGATCGCCCAGGTGGCGTGTTCGAGCCCGACGAGCTCGAGCAGGAACTGCCCGACGCCCCCGCCGACCGCGGTCAGCGCGAAGGACACGATGAGCGCGACCCCGAGCCCGACCAGCGCGACGAGGTCCTTGAGCGTCTGCTTGACGACGGGCTGCGGCTGCTTCTCCTGGCCCCACTGCGCGGTGAGCGCGTCACGGAGGTTCGACATCCAGCCGATGCCGGAGTAGGCGGCGATGAGCAGACCGAAGATCCCGATGGCACCACCGGAGTCCAGCGCGCCATTGACGATGCCGCTCACCAGTTCGCGGAGACCGCCGGGCACGGAGTTGTCGATGCCGTCGGTGATCTTGGTGATGATCGCCTTGTCATGGTTGACGACCAGCCCGACCACGGCGAAGGCGACCATGAACAGCGGGAACACCGACAGGACGCTGAAGTAGGTGATCGCGGCGGCGTAGTGGTTGCCGTACCGCTCGGTGAAGGCTTCGTTGGCCCGGATCAGGTGATCGAGCCACGGGTACTTCCGCCGCAGCCGCGGCAGCAGCTTTTCCTTCTCTTCGTTCGCCACCGTGAAACGCTAACCACGCTTGGTGAACGCCGCAACGCGAGCGGTCAGCGCGGGGGAGGCCGGCGGGCTCCTTTTGGCGGCCCGCCCCGTGTTGTCCACAGCGGTGGCCGGTTGTGGACAAGCCGCTCGTTTCCGGCCGCGGAAACCGGGTTCGTCGGTGGGCGCCGATAGACTGGACTTGGGCACGCCCCCCTGGGAGGGCGGGGGAGTTTTCGGGTCTGCGCCATGGCCCCCGGCAGCAGCACCACCTCGTGGAAGCGCGCCCCGCATTCACTCGCCGACGCTTCGAGGCGTTCGGGAAAAGCCCGCACGAACCACCAGCCGCGGCACCACCACCTCATGCCCAGCGCCGAGATGAGTGTGCGCCGCGGCCACCGCGATGTCCCGTGCCGCCAACCCGGCCTCGCCCGGCGAAGCACGCCAGCCGCCGACCATCGCGCGGATCCGGTCCACGTCCAAGGCCAGCGTCGGTGGGTGCGCGTCGGCGTAGCGCCGGGCAAGCGTCGATTTGCCGCTGCCCGGCGGGCCGTTCACCAGGATCAGCCTCACCGGACCGGCGGCAGGAACCCGATCCGCTGGTAGGTCTTGGCCAGCGTCTTCGACGCCACTTCGCGCGCCCGCTCCGCACCCGCCGCGAGCACCTTGTCCAGCTCCGCGACATCGTCCAAATAGGACTTGACCCGCTCCTGGATCGGCGACACCCATTCGACGAGCACCTCGCCGAGGTCCTTCTTCAGGTCGCCGTAGCCCTTGCCCTCGTACGCGGACTCGAGGTCGGCGATCGTCCGCTCCGTGAGCGCCGAGTAGATGGTCAGCAGGTTCGCGACGCCCGGCTTGTTCTCCGCGTCGAACACCACCTCGCGGCCGGTGTCGGTGATCGCCGAGCGGATCTTCTTCGCCGAGCGCTTCGGGTCTTCCAGCAACTCCACGATTCCGTTGGCGCTGGAGGCCGACTTGCTCATCTTGGCCGTCGGGTCCTGGAGGTCGTAGATCTTCGCCGTGTCCTTGATGATGTACGGCTCGGGTACGACGAACGTCTTGCCCAGCCGGTTGTTGAAGCGCTGCGCGAGGTTGCGCGTCAGCTCCAGGTGCTGGCGCTGGTCTTCGCCGACCGGGACCGCGTCGGCCTGGTACAGCAGGATGTCCGCGGCCTGCAGGATCGGGTACGTGAACAGGCCGACGCTCGAACGGTCGGCACCCTGCTTCGCGGACTTGTCCTTGAACTGCGTCATCCGGCCGGCCTCGCCGAAGCCGGTCTGGCACTCGAGCACCCAGCTCAGCTGGGCGTGCTCCGGCACGTGGCTCTGCACGAACAGGGCGCTGCGCTGCGGATCGATGCCGATGGCCAGCAGCTGCGCGGCCGAGACGCGGGTGCGCTGCCGCAGCACCTTCGGGTCCTGCTCGACGGTGATCGCGTGCAGGTCGACCACGCAGTAGAACGTCTCGTGCGTGTCCTGCATCCGCACCCACTGGCGCAGCGCGCCGAGGTAGTTGCCGAGGTGGAACGAGTCGGCGGTGGGCTGGATCCCGGACAGGACCCGCGGGCGGCGCTCTGCTGCGACGGTCTGCTCTTCGGACACGTCAGGATTCTTTCAGGCCGGGACGCGGGTGCGTGCCGTGGGCCCTCAGGCGTGCGGGCGCGGCGTGAGGAACGGGCGGGTCGGCGTGGCGTCGGGCTCGCCGAGGACGGCTTCGGCCATCGCGGTGACCGGGTCGGGCACCTCCGGCACGGCCGGGGCGGCCTCGGCCACGCGGGTCTTGCGGCGCTGGCGCAGCACACCCAGCGTCATCCCGACGATGCCGATCGCGACCGCGACCAGGCCAACGGGGCCGAGCACGCCGAAGCTCTCCGCGTTGCCGTCGGCCTGAGCGGTCGTGATGACGTCGGCGGACGCGCTCCCGCCGGCGGCCAGGAGCAGGCCGGCCGGGACGAGCGCGACCACCACGGCCGCGCGGAACCCGCGCAGCGTGGATCGCATCAGGAGTTGACCTGGGTTGCGCACCGGGGTGCCTCCCGCGAGTGACGAGCACAGTGTCTTCACCAAGTCTCACCCATTCGAGTGAGACGCTGCGTGCTACTGGTCAAAAAACTACCGAGCGTGTCAAGACCCGTCGGCAATGAGCGACTCGAACGCCGAGACTATCGCCCAACCGGGAACACGGTCCGGGCGCCCCCATGGTTCACCTTCGCCACCCGAGTAGGCGACGCACAGGGCGGTCTACCCATACCGGGAGTAGGTCTCGGCCAGCCCTCACTCGCCCCGAGCGTCACCCGTTCGTCGCAAGATCGCTTCACGCACTGCCATTTGCCGCAGCGCCCACTGCTCCGATCGCGGCGTCTTTGCCCGGAAAGCTTCCTCACTCGATCGTGATTGGTCTATACCGTCCGGGGAAGCCGGGCGCGGCTGGAAGGGGCCTTTCCGCATTCGACGGGAGGGCCCCTTTTGGCGTCACTGTGGCGGGTCGAGTCCGTGGAGGAGCTTGCGCAGGACGTCGTCGAGCAGGCCGAGTTCCTTTCCCGAGAGGCCGGACAGCAGCTCGGAGACGTTCGCGGTGTGCTCGGTCATCGCGGCGTCGACGGCCTCGAAACCCTTGTCCGTCAAGCGGATGCGGAAGCTGCGGCGGTCGTTCGGGTCGAGCGCGCGCTCGACGAACCCGGCCTTCTCCAGCCGGTCGAGCCGGCTGGTCATGCCGGCGCGGGACATCATCAGCGTCGCGGACAGCTCGGACGGGATCAGCGTGTACGGCGGCCCGGACCGGCGCAGCGCCGCCAGGACGTCGAACTCCCCGCGTTGCAGGCCGAACTTGCCGAACACCCGCTCCTGGGCGGGGCCGAGCACGAGCGCCAGCCTGCCCATCCGGCCGGCGACGCCGATCGCGGTCAGGTCGAGGTCGGGCCGTTCGCGCTTCCACGCCGACACCACGGCGTCGACGGCGTCTTCGTCAGTCACCCGGACAGCTTATTCGACGCCAGCACTATTCGCCGTCGGATAGTTTGACAGCGAACTATAAGCCGTGGAACCATCTGGGTATGACGACGAACCTCGAAACCCTGCTGGTCCGCCACGACGAAGCCGAGCAGCTCGGCTCGACGCCCGACACGATGACGCTGCTCGCCGACGTCTCCCAGACCGGCGGTCACCTCAGCACGAACCGCGCCACCCTGAGCCGGGGACGCGACGGCGCGACGCCGCACTTCCACACGGCGTCGGCGGAGATGTTCTTCATCATCGACGGCGAGCTGCAGATCCTCAGCGACGAGAAGGTGGTGACGGTCGGCGCCGGCGACATGCTCTTCGTGCCGCCGCACACGACGCACGCGTTCGGCGCGACCGAGCGGTCGGGCGCGGACGTGCTGATCGTCTTCACGCCCGGCGTCGAGCGCTTCGAGTACTTCCGGATGATCGACCGGATCCGGCGGGGCGAGGCTTCGCCGTCGGAGATCCTGGCGACGCAGGACCGGTTCGACAACCACTTCGTGGACAGCGCGAACTGGCGCGCCGCCCGGGCGGCCTAGATGTCGTAGGTGGCGGTGACCGGCGCGTGGTCGGACCAGCGTTGGTCGTAGGCCGCGGCGCGCTCGACGACGACTTCGACGACCTTCTCGGCCAGGCCGGGTGTCGCGAGCTGGCAGTCGATGCGCCAGCCGGAGTCGTTGTCGAAGGCCTGGCCGCGGTAGGACCACCAGGTGTAGGGGCCGGGGCCTTCGGGGTCGAGGCGGCGCTGGACGTCGGTGTAGCCCGCCTCGGTGTAGACGCGGCCGAGCCACTCGCGTTCTTCGGGCAGGAAGCCGGAGTTCTTGCGGTTGCCGCGCCAGTTCTTGAGGTCGACGGTGTCGTAGGCGATGTTCCAGTCCCCGACCACCACGACTTCCCTCCCGGCCGCGGCGGCCTTCGCCCGCAGCTCGACGAGGTAGGGCAGGAAGGCGGCCATGAAGCGTTCTTTTTCGTCCTGGCGTGCGGTGCCGACGTCCCCGCTGGGCAGGTAGAGGCTCGCGACGACGACGTTCGCGAGGTGCACCTCGAGGTAACGCCCGCTGTCTTCGAACTCGGGCTCCCCGAAACCGACCCTGATTTCGTCGGGCTCGACGCGGCTGTAGATGGCGACGCCGTTGCGCCCCTTGACGACCGAGGGGGCGTGCACCGCGAACCAGCCTTCAGGCTCGACGACCTCCGCGGGCAGCTGGGCAGCCTCGGCCCGCACCTCCTGGCAGGCGACCACGTCGGCCTTCGTGGTGGCAAGCCACTCGACGAAGCCCTTCTTGGCGGCGGCCCGCAGGCCGTTGACGTTCACGGTGGAGACGGTCAGCACGCAGTGCACGCTACCGGCCCGGGTCGGGCGGTCATCGTGGCCGTCGGGTCGCGCGCCAGCGGCCGGCGAAAACCGGTGCGGATGGTGGCTCCTGCTCTGCCACACTGCCGCGCATGGATGATGCCGCGAGCCGGCTGACCGTGCTCGGCAGTTGCGGCGCCTGGCCGGAGCCCAGCCGGGCGTGTGCCGGGTTCCTGCTGTCGCACCGCGGTTTCCGGGTCGTTCTCGACCTCGGGTACGGCGCCGCCTCGCGGTTGTTCGCGCACTGCCCGGACCGGCTGCCCGATGCCGTCGTCGTGACGCACGAGCATCCCGACCACTGCGCCGACGTGAGCGCGCTCGGGCGGGCCTGGCACTACACCGTCCAGGCGAACGCGCCCGGCGCCCCGCCGCGGCTGCCGTTGCACTGCACGCCCGGGACCGTCCGGCGGCTCGAGGCGATGGAACCGCGCCCTCATCCGGCCGAGCTGTTCGACGTGCACGACGTCGCCGCGCCGGCCGACGTGGGGCCGTTCCGCCTGACGACGCACCCGCTCCCGCACCACGTGCCGAACTTCGGCGTGCGGCTCAGCGCGCCCGGGCTGACGGTGGCCTACACCGGCGACACGGGACCGTCGCCGGTGCTGGCCGACCTCGCCCGCGACGCGGACCTGGTCATCTGCGACGCCACCCTCCGCACCCCACCGCCGGAGGGAGAGCCCCGCTACCTGATGACCGCCGCGGAGGCGGGCCACTGGGCGGCACGAGCCGGAGCGCGCCGGCTCATGCTGACCCACTTCTGGCCCGGCACCGACCGCGCCTCGGCCGCCGCCGAAGCCCGCACCGAGTTCGGCGGCGAGGTGCTGATCGCCGAAGAGGACCTCACCGTCGCGCTCTGACCCCCGTCCGAGCCCGCCAGGAACGACACCGTGCACGCCGACCGAGACGGAGCGCTCGCCGCCGCCGAACGACCACACCCCTTCGAACGGCTCCGGACCACCGTCGAAGCGCAGCCCGACGAGGGACTCGGGCGCCAAGCCCCGCCCGAGCGAGCCCCAGCGAGACAGCGCTCCAACCCCCGCCGAAGCGCTCCCCACCGAGAGACCCGCACCCCGACCCCCGTCGAAGCGCGGCCTCCGGGCCCGGTCTTCCCGCACCGTCCCGATCCACCCGCACCCGCCGCCGCCCGGTCGCGCCGCCATACCCGCGGAACTCCCCCTGGAGACCCCGCGGACACGTCCGCACCCGCGCCGCATTCAGTTGTCGCCCCGGCCTCGGACGTCTCCTCCTCCCCCGGCGACCAAGCCGCCGACCTGCGTTTTCCGACCTGATCAGTTCTAGCAGCACCCACCGACAAAAACGGCGCCTTGACGCCACAAGCTACGACCATTAGCTTAAAAGCTATGATGAGTAGCCACCAGGCCCATGTCCCCTAGAGCGGGCCTCACGACCGAAGCAGTGGTCACCCTCGCCCTCGAGATCGTCGACGAATCCGGCCCGGAAGCCCTGACCCTCGCCAAGGTCGCCGGACGCGCCGGCGTCGCCGCGCCGTCGCTCTACAAGCACGTCAAGGGCCTCGCCGACCTCCGCCGCCTGATCGACCTCCGCGTCGTCCGGGAAATGACCGAAACCCTGCGGACCGCCGCGACCGGCCGCGAGGGCGCGGGCGCCGTCGCCTCTCTCGCCGACGCCTACCGCGCCTACCTGCGACGCCACCCGCACCGCACCCAAGCACTCGCCACCGACCCGGACCGCGGCGACGCCGAACTGAGCACCGCGACCCACGCCGTCGCCGAAGTCGCCTTCGCCGCCCTGCGGCCCTTCGGCTTCGACCACGCGCAGGCCGTGCACGCGACCCGCTGCCTTCGCGCCGCCGTCCACGGCTTCGCCGGGCTCGAAGCGTCCGGCGGCTTCGGCCGCCCCGAAGACGTTGCCCAGAGCTTCGAAGTCCTCAAAACCATGCTGGTCCAAGGCATCACCGACTACGCACGAAAGCAGAACGAGAACCGATGACCTTCATCCTCGCCGTACTCCTCTTCACCGTCGGGCTGGGCGTGCTCGACGCCCGCTTCCCGTGGACGGAGGAGCGCAGATGATCGCCGGGCACTTCGGGCTGGCCGCCGCGGTCAAGGCGGGCCGTCCCGCCATCCCCGTCTGGACGCTGATGCTGGCCACGGCCTGGCTCGACGTCGTGTTCGTCCCGCTCTACCTGAGCGGCGTCGAAACGATCGACGGCACCGGCTACGGCGGGGGCGTCATCCACGCCGACTACACGCACTCCCTCGTCGGCGCGCTCGTCCTCGCCGCGCTGTTCGGCGCCGTCGCGGCGTGGCGGCTCGGCCGCGAAGCCGGGCTGGTCCTGGGCGCCGTCGTGTTCTCGCACTGGTTGCTCGACCTCGTCGTGCACCGCGCCGACCTGCCGATCCTGCCCGGCAACGCCGGCGACCTGCCCACGTTCGGCTTCGGCCTCTGGCGGCTGCCCGCCGTCTCGGCCGTCGTCGAACTGCTGATGCTGGCCGTCGGCATCGGGCTCTACTGGCGCGCCGCGGCGAAGCACGACCCGAAGCGCGCTCGCAC
>Ga0070668_100004391_pt1 | contig 10460 bp, 8 predicted proteins | sample KBSS43metaG_FD_64661 | JGI IMG/M metagenome (GOLD analysis project Ga0070668, IMG submission 64661) | Switchgrass rhizosphere microbial communities from Kellogg Biological Station, Michigan, USA - KBS S4-3 metaG | ecosystem: Host-associated > Plants > Roots > Rhizosphere > Soil ... | reverse complement strand
ATCATCATGTGCGTGAGCTGGTCGCCGAGCGCGCTGATCTTGATGCCCGCGATCTGCTGTCCGTTGGTGAATTGCACGAGCGTGGCCGCGGGATCCTCGCGCGTGATCGTGATGCCCTGCGCGTTCTTCAGGCCGCGGATCACCGCCGCGTAAACCTTGTCGGGCGGCGCCTCCAGCATGACCGCCGCCGTATCGTAGTTGGCCCCGTTGGCTTGCGGCGACTGCTGCGACATCTGCTCGACGCGGCCGACGGCACGCCGCGCAAGCATCACCCACTGCGCTTCGGCGATCGTCGACAGGGTGAGCAGCGCGACTCCGCTCAGCACGGCAAGACGCTTGATCGACATGAGCACTCTCCTCGAATCGTGAGCTGAAGCGTTCAGCGCCGGAAGCCGCCGCCACCGCCGCGTCCTTCGAAGCCGCCGCGGGTCTGGAAGCCGCCGCGCTGCATCGACTGGAATTGCTGCTGGCGTGAGCTTCCCATCATGCGCGCGCTGTGATCCGCGTCCAGTTGCGAGAACTGGCCGCCTCCGGTGCTCGTGCGCTGCGCGGCTTGCGTTCCCTGCTGCCCTTGCGTACGCGCCTGCGATTGCGCTGCCTGCGGCGAGCTCGTTTGCTGGGTCCGCTGATCGGCGGGCTTGTCGACCGAGTTCCAGGAGCCGTTGTCGTATTTCTGCCAGCCGTTGTCGGTCTTCTTGTACACGTTGCCGTCGGCACCCGCATAGACCTGGCCGCTCGCGGTCTTCACCGCGCCAGCGCTTTGGCCGCCCGCGCCGGCGACGCCGGCGCCCTTCGCGCCGCTCGACGAGCTGAACGATCCCGCGCTCCCCTGCGCGTTGCTCTGGCTTTGCGTATGGACGGTCTGATTGGGTCCGGAGATCGTGCTCGAGCCCCAGCGGCCGTAGGCGTTGCTGTTCTGCTGCGTGGATCCGGATCGTCCCGTGTTCGCGTTGTACCAGCTCGCGTTGCCCGACGCGCCGTCCGGTCCCCAAACCGCGCTGCCGTGCGCATAGCTTCCGGTGCTCGGGTTATACGCGGAGAACGCGCCGGCGCCGCCGTTGGGCCCGTAGATCGCGCCGCCTTGCGCGTAGGCGCCGGTGTTCGGGTTGTACGCGTAACCCGCCTTCGCCGCGCCGCCGTACGGACCGTAGATCGCGCCGCCCTGGGCCCACGCGCCGGTGGCGGAGTTGTAGTACGTCGCGCCGGCGTACGAATACGGATACGGATAGTAGATCGGGATCGGCGCGGGGTAGATGTACGGCGGGTAGTAGTAACCCGTGCCGTAGACGACGACACCTGCGCTCACGTAGCTCATGGTGTAGCCGGACGTGTAGCCGTACGTGACCGTCGTCGGCGTCGATGCGTACACGCGAACGTAGGTGCATGGGTACATCGGACTCGACGGCGGAATCGTGTAGACCACCGCGGGCACCGTCGGCGCGAGCGTCCAGGGTCCGGTCGCCGCGCTGGCGACGAACCATGCGCCCTGGTAGCACGAGTAGAAGCCTTCGCCGGTCTGGATCACGTTGAACGACGTGTTGACCGCGTATTGCATCGACGTCGAGGGAATCGGCGCGAACTGCGGCGTGCCCGCGTACACCACGTTGAGCTGCGCCGCCGAGCGGTCGAGCGTGGCCTGCTGCGGAATCTGCGCCTCGATCAGCGCTTCCTTCGCTTGCGGCGTGCCGGGCACCGAGGCGAGCACGAAGCCGCGCGGGCCGTTGGCGGGAATGCGGGCGAAATCCGGCGGCAGGCTCGGCGTCGCGAACGTCCACGGTCCGTCGAGGCTCGCGGCCGCGAACCAGCGCCCGGACACGAGGTAGTAGAAGCGTCCGCCCGTGTCGCGAAACACCGCGGCATCGGTGTTCGCGACATACGACAGCGAAGTCCCGGGAATCGCGACGTACTGCGGCGGGCCGTTGATCGCGATGATCGCCGCCGGCGTCGTCGACACGAAGACGGTCGGCGCCGTGGCCGCGGTGAGCGCGCGCCCGGGAATCTGCTTTTTCACGTCTGCGAAGTTGCGGTCGTTCGGCAATCCCGCGAACGAGGGCGGCAGCGTGCCGGCGGGCAGCCACGGTCCCTTGGCGTCCGGCGCGGCGAGCCATCCGCCGTTGTTGAGCAGATAGAACGTCCTCGTCGTCGAATCGGAGAACACGTCCCAGTTCGTGTTGACCGCGAACGACAGGGTCGTCCCGGTGATGGGGGTCATGACGGGCTCGCCGTCGAAGACCACGAGGCTCGCCGGGCGCTGGCTCACGAAGATGCGCGGCGGCGCGTTGTCGATCGGCGCTTCCGCGGCCTTGCGCTCCTGCTCGAGGTTGCTCGCCACGATGGCGGCGAGCGGCACATGCTTCTCGGGCATCGTTGCGAGCGCCGCGCGGATCCGCTGCTCGAACTGTGCGGACTGCGCCGCGTCGACCGACGGAAAGCTCACCGACACGAGGCGCGGGTTGGTCAGGACGACGGTCCGCTCCATGAGCTCGGTGCGGGTGTCGAACGCGACTTCGATCACGCCGAGGATCGGTGCCTTGGCGCTGGCCGGCGTGATCCCGATCGCGATGCGCGTATTGAGGACGCGGTGATCGGGCCAGGAAATGACTTGCGGCTGATAGATCGTCGCACTGCCGCCCGAGCCTTGCACCGTGTGCGGCCAGTTGCCCGCTCCGCCTTGCGCCACTTCGGAGGGAGGCGCCAGCGCCGGGCTTGGCGCCGGTGCCGCAGCTTGCGCAGGCGCGCCTCCTCCAACGGCATTGAGCGCCTGCTGGCACGCGGGTGAGGTCTTTGCCGCGTTCTGCTTGAGGCACGCGAGCGCCGCCTCTCCGCCGGTCGGCACGCCGGAGCAGTTGGCCATGTAGTCCGAGCGGCACGCGCTGCGGATCGCGCTCGCTTGCGCGGACGTCGGTTGCTGTGCGAAGGATTGCGATGCGCCGAGCAGGGCTGCGAAGGCACTGGCGGCAACGAAGGAACAACGACAGGCGCTGGCGTCGAACATGACCACTCCCGGTGGTTCGACGCGAGGTGCGGCTTTGTTGTCGGTGTAAGCCCGGTCGAATGGACCGTGATTCTAGCCGGACCCCACTTCTGCTCCAAGCGGGGCCCGGTGCCGGCCCTTCAGAACATGTGCTGGCCGCCGTTGATGGCGATGTTGGCGCCGGTCAGGAACGCGGCCTCTTCGCTGGCGAGATAGGCGACGAGCCCGGCGATTTCCTCGGGCTTGCCCAGCCGTCCCATCGGGATCTGCGGGATGATCTTGGCGTCGAGCACTTCCTTCGGGATCGCCATCACCATCTTGGTCCCGATGTAGCCGGGCGAGATGGTGTTGGAGGTCACGCCCTTGCGCGCGTACTCGAGCGCCAGCGCCTTGGTGAAGCCGTGCATGCCGGCCTTGGCCGCGGAGTAGTTGGTCTGACCGAACGCGCCTTTCTGGCCGTTGACCGACGAGATGTTGATGATCCGTCCCCAGCCGCGATCGGCCATCGCGTCGCACACCTGCTTGGTCATGTTGAAGCAGGAGTCGAGGTTGGTCGACATCACCGCGTCCCAGTTCGCCTTGTCCATCTTCTTGAATGTCATGTCGCGCGTGATGCCGGCGTTGTTGACCAGGACGTCGACGGGCCCCACCTCTTCGGACACTTTTTTCACGCACGCCGCGGCTGACTCCCAGTCGGCGACGTCGCAGGGATACGCCTTGAAGTTGAAGCCCTGCTGCTTCATGGACGACAGCCACTCCGTGGCCTTGGTGTTGCCCGGCGAATACGTGGTGACCACCGTATAGCCCAGCGCGGCCATCTTGATGCAGATGGCCTCGCCCAGTCCGCCCATGCCGCCCGTGACGAGTGCGACGCGATGCTTGTCCATGGTGCCGTTCCTCCAGTGGTTGTTTTATCGCTTCCTATCGCTCGACGGCGAGCGCGACGCCCATGCCGCCTCCGATGCACAGCGACGCGAGCCCCTTCTTCGCGTTGCGCTTGCGCATCTCGTGCAGCAGCGTGACGAGCACGCGGCAGCCGGAGGCGCCGATCGGATGGCCGAGCGCGATGGCGCCGCCGTTGACGTTGATCCTGCTCGTGTCCCAGCCCATCTCCTTGTTCACCGCGCACGCCTGCGCCGCGAACGCCTCGTTGATCTCCATCAAGTCGAGGTCGGCGGGCCGCCATCCGGCCTTTTCGAGGCACAGCTTCGACGCGGGCACCGGGCCCATGCCCATGATCGAAGGATCGATGCCCGTGGTCGCGAACGCCTTGATCGTCGCGAGCGGCGTGAGGCCGAGCTTGGCCGCGCGCTCCGCGGTCATGACCAGCACGGCGGCGGCGCCGTCGTTGATGCCCGAGGCGTTGGCGGCGGTGACCGAGCCGTCCTTTGCGAACGCGGGCTTCAAGCCGGACACCGAATCGAGCGTGGTGCCGGCCTTGATGAACTCGTCGGCGTCGAAGGCGACCGGATCGCCTTTGCGCTGCGGAATCATCACCGGCGTGATCTCGTCCTTGAAGGCACCCGCCTTCTGCGCCTTCTCGGCCTTGTTCTGGCTGGCCACCGCGAACTCGTCCTGCTGCGCGCGCGACACCTCGTACTTCTTCGCGACGTTCTCCGCCGTCACGCCCATGTGATACTGGTTGTAGACGTCCCACAGGCCGTCGACGATCATCGTGTCGGTGAGCTTGGCGTCGCCCATGCGGAAGCCGTCGCGCGAGCCGAGCAGCACGTGCGGCGACGCGCTCATGTTCTCCTGTCCGCCGGCAACGACGATGTCGGCGTCGCCGCAGCGCACCGCCTGCGCCGCCAGCATCACGGCCTTGAGGCCGGAGCCGCACACGACGTTGATCGTCATCGCCGGCACTTCCTTCGGGATCCCGGACTTGATGAGGGCCTGGCGCGCGGGATTCTGGCCGCTGCCGGCGCAAAGCACCTGGCCCAGGATCACCTCGGAGATCTGATCGGGTTTCAGGCCGCTCTTTTCGAGCAGGGCGCGGATGACCGTGGCGCCGAGCTCGGGGGCGGGGATCTTGGCGAGCGCGCCGCCAAATTTGCCGATGGCCGTGCGCAGCGCGCCGGCGATGACGATGTCGGACATGGATTGGGCTCCTCGTAACGCGTGGATCGACGCCCGCGTCGAATGCGCGGGCTCGCACAAACATGTTAACGCAGCTTGGGGGCTGCGCGCCGTTTACAAGCGTTAAGCGGGTTGCGGCACCGGCCGCTTGATCGTCCGCTCGTCGATCGGCAGGTTGATCAGCCCTGCCACGATTCCGAGGGCCATGGCCAGGTACCAGACCACGTCGTAGCTGCCGGTCGTGTCGTAGAGCTTGCCGCCGAGCCAGGCGCCGAGGAAGCTGCCTACTTGGTGCGAGAAGAAGGCGAAGCCGGTCAGCATCGCCATGTAGCGCACCCCGAAGATCTGGGCGACGAGGCCGTTCGTCACCGGGACGGTCGAAAGCCACAGCATGCCGAGCGCGATGGCGAACCCGTACACGCTCACGGCGGACAGGGGCAGCCAGAAGAAAACCGCAAACACCACTGCGCGTGCGAAATAGATGAAGGAAAGGATGTACTTCTTGCTCATCCGGCCGCCTAGCCACCCGGCGATGTACGTCCCGACGATGTTGAACACGCCGACCAGTGCCAGCGCTGTCACCGCGACGTGCGGCGGCATTCCGCGGTCCGCGAGATACGACGGCAGGTGCACGCCGACGAAGACGACCTGGAACCCGCAGACGAAGTAGCCGAGGGTGAGCAGAATGTAGCCGCGATGGCCGATCGCTTCGTTCATCGCCTCCCGCGCCGATTGCTGGAAGGCGTGCACATTCCCTTCGCGCCGCTCCACCATGAACGCGGCGAGAGGCACGATCAGGAGCGCGACCGCGGCCAGGATGAACAGCGTGTCATGCCAGCCGAGCGTGGACAGCATCCACTGCGTGAACGGCAGCATCGCGAACTGGCCGAACGAGCCCGCCGCCGCCGATATGCCGAGCGCCATGCTGCGCTTCTCGGGCGAAACCTTGCGGCCGAGCACCCCCGACACGACGCTGTAGGTCACGCCCGATTGGCCGGTCCCGATCAGCACGCCGGCGGTGAGCACGAAGAGCCACGGCGATGTCGAAAATGACATCGTGACGAGGCCGAGCGCGTACAGGAGGCAGCCCGCGATCAGGATCTTGGCCGAGCCGAAGCGGTCGGCCAGCATTCCCGTGAAAGGCTGCGTGATGCCCCATGTGAGATTCTGCACGGCGATGGCCAGCGCAAACGTCTCGCGGCCCCAGCCCATCTCGACCGAGACGGGCGAGAGGAACAACCCGAAGCCATGGCGAATTCCCATCCCGATGGACAGGATGACCGCGCTCGCGACCAGGACGATGGTCGGGGTGCGCCAATCGGGAGCGTTTGCGGACATGAGCGATCAGCCAGACGTGCGGGACCGGGGCGATTCCGGTGCCGGATGGAGGGATTCGACCGAGGCCAGGATTCCGACCAGGGTGTCGATGCGCGGCTCGCCCAGCTTGCGCGCAACTTCGGCCTGCGCTTTTTTCCAGTACGGAAGCGCGCGGTCGTAGGCCGCTTTGCCGGCGCGGGTCAGCTCGACTTCGCGCGTGCGCGCATCGCTGCCCTTGGAAATTCGCACGTAGCCCTGTGCGACCAAGGGGTCGAGGTTGCGGGAGAGCGCGGTCCGGTCGAGCAGGGCCGCCGCGGCGAGCTCGGTGATGCGGACGTTCCCGCGCCGGAGCAGCACCCGCAGGAGGGAGTACTGCGTGATGCGCAGCCCCGACGGCGCCATCGCATCGTCGTACAGCTGTGTGAGCGCGCGCGCGGCGCGGCGCAGGCGGCCGCATACGCAGGCGGTGGACAGCATCTCGGGGTCGCGGGTGGTCACCGGGGTGGTCACTGAACAAGGCGCATATGCACGTAATTTGCGAGTATATGCACGTTTTGGTGCGGGCGCAAGCGGGCGAACGGTGATCAGCCGAGGCGCCGGCTTTAGATCCATGACTTGGCGCGCTCGACCGCCTTGTTCCACTTCGCACGCAGCTCGGCCACCTGCGAGGCCGGCATCGCGGGCTCGAACCGGCGGTCGATGCGCCAGTTGCGGCCGATGTCGTCGGGACTCGTCCAGTAGCCCACTGCGAGCCCCGCGAGATAGGCGGCCCCCAGCGCGGTCGTCTCGAGCACCTGCGGGCGCACGACCGGGACCCCGAGGAGATCGGCCTGGAACTGCATGAGGAGGTTGTTGGCGGCAGCCCCACCGTCGACGCGCAGTTCGGAGAGCTTCGTTGCCGCGTCGCGTTCCATCGCCGCGAGCACGTCCGCACTCTGGAACGCGATCGCCTCCAGCGCGGCGCGCGCAAGATGACCGCGCGACGCACCGCGCGTCAGCCCGAACACGGCGCCGCGCGCGTAGGGGTCCCAATGCGGCGCGCCGAGCCCCGCGAAGGCGGGGACGAAATAGACGCCGCCGTTGTCGGGAACGCTGGCCGCGAGCGCCTCGATGTCGCTTGCGCTGCGAATGATCTGCAAGCCGTCGCGCAGCCACTGCACGACGGCGCCGCCGATGAACACGCTGCCCTCGAGCGCGTATTCGAGCCGGTCTTCGCGCCGCCATGCGACGGTGGTCAGCAGATTGTTGCGCGACGCCACCGCTTTGCTTCCGGTGTTGAGCAGCAGGAAGCAGCCGGTGCCGTAGGTGTTCTTGGCAAGGCCGGGCATGAGGCAGGCCTGGCCGAACAGCGCGGCCTGCTGGTCCCCGGCGATTCCCGCGATGGGAACGGAACGGCCGCCGATCGTTGCTTCGCCGCATGTGCCCGAGGACGCGACCACCTGCGGCAGCACTGCGCGCGGCACCGCGAGGATCTGCAGGAGCTCGTCGTCCCAATCGCCCGTGTGGATGTCGAACAGCAGCGTCCGGCTCGCATTGCTTGCATCGGTGCAATGAACGCGGCCGCCGGTGAGGTTCCAGATGAGCCACGAGTCGATGGTCCCGAAAGCGAGCTCGCCGCGCTCGGCCCTTTCCCGCGCGCCGTCGACGTGATCGAGCAGCCATCGGACCTTGGTGCCCGAGAAATAGGCGTCGAGCACGAGTCCGGTCTTGCGCGCGAACGTTTCGGCGTGACCCGCGGCCCGCAGCTCGTCGCACATGCCGGCGGTGCGCCGGTCCTGCCAGACGATCGCGTTGGCGATCGGACGGCCGCTTGCGCGCTCCCAGATCACCGTGGTTTCCCGCTGGTTGGTGATGCCGATCGCGGCCACGTCTTTCGCGTGCACGCGGCCCTTCGCGAGCGCCTCGTGCATCACGCCCGACTGCGTGGCCCAGATCTCGGTGGCGTCGTGCTCGACCCATCCGGGCTGCGGGAATATCTGCCGGAACTCCTGCTGGGCGAGCGCATGTACCGCGCCGTCGCGGCCGAACAGGATCGCGCGCGAGCTGGTCGTGCCCTGGTCGAGGGAAAGCACGAACGACATGTTCACCTCCCGTTGCCCCGCTGTTGCGGTGCGGCGTAGAATCGTGCGGTTTCCCTCATTCTAGCGATTCAATCGCGCGAATCCGCGCCTTGCGGCACCGCGCCCCCACGACGTGACCCGCCCCCTATCCATGCCGACCGTGCCGCGCGAGCGGCTGCACTGCCGCAGCGTGACGTTCGACGGCTATTCCCGCGAAGACGGGCTGTTCGATATCGAGATGCACCTTGCGGACGTCAAGGACCACGACTTCCCCCTGCTCACCGGCGTGCGCCCGGCCGGCATTCCGGTTCACGACATGTGGGTGCGCGTCACCATCGACCGTACGTTCACCATCAGGGACGTCGAGGCCGTCACCGACAGCATGCCGTATCCGGGCGCGTGCGACCGCATTGCGCCTGCCTACCGCAAGCTGGTGGGCGCCAACCTGGTCGCGGGATTCCGCAAGCACCTGCACGACGTGCTCGGCGGCGTCCGGGGCTGCACCCACATCACCGAAATGCTTTCGTACCTGCCGACAGCCGCGATCCAGACGTTCTCGGGTTTGCAGCGCGAGGACGCGGGCAACGACAAGCCGTTCCAGCTCGACCGCTGCCACGCGCTCGAGACCACGACCGACACCGTGCAGCGCTACTATCCGAAGTGGTATCGAGGCGCGGCGCTGACGCCCACAGGAGAAACTGCGTGAAGATCCACGAATACCAGGGCAAGGAGCTGTTCCGCAAGTTCGGCATTCCCGTGCCGCGCGGCATTCCCGCGTTCACCGTGGACCAGGCGGTGCGCGCAGCGAAGCAGCTCGGCGGCCCGGTCTGGGTCGTGAAGGCGCAGATCCACGCGGGCGGGCGCGGCAAGGGCGGCGGCGTCAAGGTCGCGAAGTCGCTCGACGAAGTGCGCGAGCGCGCGAGCGAGATCCTCGGCATGCAGCTCGTCACGCACCAGACGGGCGCGGGCGGCCAGAAGGTGCGGCGGCTGCTGGTCGAGGAAGGCGCCGACATCAAGAAAGAGCTGTACGTCGGCATGGTGGTCGACCGCGCGACACAGCGCGTTGCCCTGATGGCGAGCTCCGAAGGCGGCATGGACATCGAGCACGTCGCCGCCACTGCGCCCGAGAAGATCCACAAGGTGTTCATCGACCCGGTGAAGGGGCTCACCGATGCGGAGGCGGACGAGGTCGCGCGCAAGATCGGCGTCCCCGACGGCAGCGTGGCGCAGGCGCGCACGCTGCTGCAAGCGCTCTACCGCGCGTTCATGGAGACCGATGCGTCGCTGGCCGAGATCAATCCGCTCGTGATCACCGGCGACGGCAAGGTCATCGCCCTCGACGCCAAGTTGAACTTCGACTCCAACGCGCTGTTCCGCCACGGCGACATCGTCGAGATGCGCGACCTGGACGAGGAAGACCCGGCGGAGATCGAGGCGTCGAAGTTCGACCTCTCCTACATCTCGCTCGACGGCAACATCGGCTGCCTCGTGAACGGCGCCGGGCTTGCGATGGCCACGATGGACACGATCAAGCTCTACGGCGGCGAGCCCGCCAACTTCCTCGACGTCGGCGGCGGCGCGACGGCCGAGAAGGTCACCGAAGCGTTCAAGATCATGCTGCGCAATCCCAACCTCAAGGCCATCCTGGTCAACATCTTCGGCGGCATCATGAAGTGCGACACGATTGCCGAAGGGGTGGTGGCGGCCTCGAAGGCGGTGTCGCTCAAGGTGCCGCTCGTCGTGCGCATGAAGGGCACAAACGAAGAGCTCGGCCGCAAGATCCTCGCCGAATCGGGGCTGCCGATCATCTCGGCCAACAACATGGCGGAAGCAGCGGAGAAAGTCGTCGCCGCTGCAAAAGGAAACTGAGGGACAATAACGATGTCGATTCTGGTCAACCGCGACACCAAGGTCATCACCCAGGGCATCACCGGCAAGACCGGCCAGTTCCACACCCGCATGTGCCGCGAGTACGCAAACGGCCGCAGCTGCTTCGTGGCGGGCGTGAATCCGAAGAAGGCAGGCGAGGA
>Ga0070668_100004385_pt1 | contig 10468 bp, 8 predicted proteins | sample KBSS43metaG_FD_64661 | JGI IMG/M metagenome (GOLD analysis project Ga0070668, IMG submission 64661) | Switchgrass rhizosphere microbial communities from Kellogg Biological Station, Michigan, USA - KBS S4-3 metaG | ecosystem: Host-associated > Plants > Roots > Rhizosphere > Soil ... | reverse complement strand
GCGCTGCCGGTGTTCCTCACCGCGAACGCCGTGGCGGTGAACGTCGCCAAGTCGGGCGCCAGTTCCAAGAGCTTCATCGATCTGGGCCGGCTCGACCACATCCTCGGCCTGCTCAAGAAGGGCGACTACCTCCTCATTTCGTTCGGCCACAACGACGAGAAGATCGACGACCCGGCCCGCTACACCGAGCCGTCGACGACCTACAAGTCGTATCTCTCCCAGTACATCGACAAGAGCCGCGCCAAGGGCGCGATCCCGGTTCTGCTCACGCCCGTGGAACGCCGCCATTTCACCACCGCGGGCGTCATTTCCCCGTCGCACGGTGCCTACCCGGCGGCGATGCGGGAACTCGCGGCGGCCAAACGGGTCCCGCTGATCGACCTGACCGCGTCCAGCACGGCGTTGTGGAACCGCGCGGGTGTCGAAGGAACGAAGAAGTACTTCATGATCTTCCCGGCGGGGCAGTACCCGAACTATCCCAGCGGGAGCGCGGACAACACCCACTTCCAGGCGTTCGGCGCGATCGAGGTCGCCCGGCTCGTCGCCACCGCCCTGCGCGACCGGGGCGTGCTGCCGGCCGCCGATTTCCGGCAGCTCACCGCCACCATTCCCCCGAGCGCGATCGGCTGGCCCACCACCGCGCCCTACTGAGGACCGGGTGCACCGATGAAAGGTTCACGCATGCCTCTCCACGGCAACCGCCGGACCGTCGTGGTCCGCGGCGCCACCGCACTCGCCGCGTTGCCGCTGGCCGGCTTCGCGTTCGTCACCCCGGCGCACGCCGCCACCACGGTCACCGTGGCGGCCGACGGCTCCGGGAACTACACCACCATCCAGGCCGCCCTCGGCGCCGTCCCGGCCGGCTCGGTCATCAACATCAAGCCGGGCACCTACCGTGGCCAGGTGTCCATCCCGGCGGGCAAGTCCGGCGTCACCCTGCAGGGCACGACCGGGACCGCGACCGACGTCGTGATCACCGGGAACGCGCCCGCTTCCACCGCCGGCACGTCGGGCAGCGCGACCGTGCTCAACCTGGCCGGGAACACCACGGTCAAGGGACTGACGATCGCCAACACCTACGCCGCGCACGACAGCCAGGCACTGGCGCTGTACGCGGGCGGGGACCGGCAGGTCTACCGCAACGTCCGGCTGCTGGGCTACCAGGACACGTTCCTCTCGTGGGGCGGCACCGGAAGCTCGCAGGTGCGCCAGTACGTCTACAAGAGCTACATCGAAGGCGCCGTCGACTTCATCTACGGCAACGGCGCCCTGGTGATCGACTCCACGACCATCCGCTCGCTGGACCGCGGGAGCACCAACAACGGCTACATCACCGCCGCGGCGACCAACGCCGCCAATCCGTACGGCATCCTGATCACCAGGTCGACGCTGTCCGGCCCGTCGGCGGCGCGCACCGTCGCACTGGGCCGCTGCTGGCACGCCGGTGGCGCCGCCGACGCGATCGGCCAGGTGCTGGTCCGGGATTCGGCACTGGGCGCGCACATCCGCCAGGCCGGAGCCTGGCAGGACATGAGCGGCTTCTCCTGGAAGACCTGCCGGTTCACCGAATACAACAACACCGGCGCCGGAGTCAGCACCGGCACCACCGACCGCCCGCAGATGAGCAGCTCGACGGCCGCGAACTACACCGCGCAGAAGTACCTGGCCGGCAAAGACGGCTGGAACCCGGTGCAGTAGCGCCGCCGGCTACGTCGCCGGGCCGTCGCGGAGGACGCCGCGCACCTCGTCCAAGGAGACTCCCGGGTCGAACTCCGCGAGCCACCAGGTGGCGCCGCCTCGGCATAGGGCGCCGGGTCCGTGCCGGGCGGCAGGGCGACGGCGATGTCGTACGGCGCCGTGGTGTCCCCGCGAAGGTCGCTGATGGTGGCGACGACGTCGGCGAGCTGGTCCGGGTGATCGAGGTTGACGGGGAAGAAGCCGTCGTACCGGGCGGCCCGGCGCAGTGGCTTGACGTTTCCGGGGAAGCCGGCGGCCCACACCGGGACGCCGGGCCGCTGGACCGGCCGGGGAAGGAACCGGACGCCGTCGACGGTGTAGTGCTCGCCCCGGTGCTGCACGGGCTCGCCGGACCAGGCGGCGGTGAGGATCTCGAGTGACTCGTCGAGCATCCGGCCGCGCACCCGGTCGTCGAGCTGTTCCCCGGTCTTGGACAGCTCGTGACCGAACCGGTCGCTGCCGAGGCCGACGCCCAGGGTGAGCCGGCCGCCGCTGAGCCGGTCGAGGGTGGCGGTTTCCCTGGCGACCTTGGCCGGCCGGCGGCGGGCGAGCGGGGTGACCATCGGGCCGAGCCGCAGCCGTTCGGTCGCGGTGGCCATCGCGGCCAGTGCGATCCACGGGTCGGCCACCTGCTGAACCGGTGCCTGCCACCGCAGGTGGTCCCAGGCGAACATCCCGTCCCAGCCGGCCTCCTCCGCCTCGGCGGCCAGCCGCGCGAGCACCACGGGGTCGGCGAGGTCGTCGAAGAGCGGCAGCCACAGCGCCGAACGCGGGCCGGTCATCGCCCACCGCCCGCGGTGTGGTCGGCCAGCGCCGGCACGAACACGTCCCACACCGGCTCCGGCAGCACGGCGTGCCCGACGCCGGAGAGGACCAGCAGCCCGGCACCCGGGATCGCGGCCTGGAGTGCTTCGCCGTGGGGGAGCGGGAAAACCGGGTCGTGGTCGCCGTGCACCACCAGGGTGGGAGCGCCGATGTCGCCGTAGTCCCCGCGGACCGGGCTGGTGAACTCCATGGCGAAGTGGTTGGTGAGCGTCGATGCGAAGTCGGTCGTCGCTCGCTCCAGGTCGCGCTCGATCAGAGCGCGGACGGCGGAGTCGTCGAAGTGGGGCGAGCCGCCCGATTCGGCCTTCGCCGCCGCGGCGATGTAGTCCACCACCGCGGCCGGATCGGTGAGATCGGGTGTCTGCTCGGCCGGCTCGTCCGGTTCATTCGGTTCATCCGAGGCCGCGGGGAGGTCGCCGAGGCCGGCGGAGGTGCTGACGAACGTCAGCGACGCGACCCGCTCCGGGTGGTCCACGCCGACGATGAACGCGATCCGGCCGCCCAGCGACCGGCCGACGACGTGGGCCCGGTCGATGCCCAGCGCGTCGAGGATGCCGACCGCGTCCTCGGCCAGGTCGGTCATCGAGTAGCCCGGCCGCCCGGTCGGGTAGCCGGTGGACCGGCCGGTGTCCCGGTTGTCGTACCGGATCACGAACCGGCCGGCGGCCGCGATCCGCTCGCACAGCCCGGCTTCCCACCACACCATCGAGGCGGCCGCCCCGTCGATGAGCAGCACCGCCGGGTGCGCCGGGTTTCCGAAGGTTTCGACGCAGAGGTCGACGCCGTTGATGCGCGAGAGCTGCTCGCCGTTGCTCAGTCGGTTGGTCATGGCAGCAACGCTAGGCCGCCAGTGCCATCGTGAAAAGCGATGGTTTCCGATGGACGCGATCGCCATTGCCAATGTATGCCGTGATGACTTTGCCCCAACGGGCAGCCCGGCGTACCCGAAGGTCTGCCGGTGCGCGGCTGGCCGAGCGGCGCTCCCGCGATCATCGTGGAAGGACCGCTGTGCGAGGAGGTCCGCCGGTGATCCACGAGGTCGACGAGGCGCTGCGGCGGCTGGTGAAGGACGAGGCGCTGCGCGGCAGCGAGGTCGACGTCGCCTTCGACGCGCCCACGAAGGACTGGGCGGCCCGGCGCAACGCCCCCAGCGTCAACATCTACCTCTACGACGTGCGCGAGGACATGCGACGCCGTTCGCGCGGGCTGCTCAACGAGTACGACCAGCGCGGCGAGGTCGCGGCGCGGCACCTGCCGCCCAAGCACGTCAAGCTGTCCTACCTGGTCACCGCGTGGACCCAGCGCCCGGAGGACGAGCACCGCGTGCTGTCGGACCTGCTGCTGGGCCTGCTGCGCTACGAGGCCGTGCCGGTCGAGGTGCTCACCGGATCGCTGGCCGAGATGGGGCTGCCGGTGCCGATGACCGTCGCGCTGCCGCCGCCGGAGGACCGCGCGTTCGCCGACGTGTGGACCGCGCTGGGCGGCGAGCTCAAGCCGTCGCTGGACGTCGTCGTCTCCGCCCCGATCCACAGTGGACGCGTGTACCCGGCCGGGCCGCCCGCGAAGGAAGGCCTCAAGCTCGACACTCGCGGTGGCGAGCTCATCGGGCACCACGTGGGCGAAAACGGGGCGGTCGAAGGGCAGCGCCGGGTCGCCATGGCGCGGACCCACCGGAAGCCCCGATGAGCCTGGAGTACCTGTTCGAGCGGCTGGCCCGCCTCGAACAGCGCATCCGCGACGCGGTCGACGGCCGCCGCGCGGCCGACCCGAACCCCGACGACCCGTTCCGCGGCCTGTACCTGTCGAACGAGGCGATCGACGCGCTGCTGGAGAGCCACCGGGAGCCGTTCCCGCCGTTCACGGACTCCGTCCCGGACGGCAGGCTGCGCCCGCTCGCCGAACGCGCGGGACTCACCGGCGTCGACGTCGAATTGCTGCTGGTCGCGCTCGCGCCCGATCTGGACAGCCGGTTCGAGCAGTTCTACGGCTACCTCAACGACGACGTGACCCGCCGCCGCGCGACCGCCGGGCTGGCGCTGCGCCTGTGCGGGATCCCCGAGGCGTCGGCCGCCGGACGCGCCCGGCTCGACGCCGACTCCCCGCTGATCACCTGCGGCCTGCTCACCGTGGGCGAGGACGAACGGCCGTTCCTCTCGCGCACGCTGCGCGTCCCCGACCGGGTGGTCAACCACCTGCTCGGCGACGACCGCCTCGCGCCCGAGCTCGCCGGCTGCGCGCACCTGGGCACCGAGCTCGTCGACGTCCCGGGCCGGGACCGGCTCGCCCGTGCCATCCGCGGCCGGGTCGGGCTGGTCTACCTGAAGGAGCACCCCGGTGGCGGTGCCGAGGAGCTCGGCGCCGGCGCGCTCGCCACGGCCGGGTTCCCGGCGCTGGTGGTGGACGCGGCACGCTGGCAGGCCGAGCCCGGCCACGCCGAGCTCACCGCGTCACTGCGGCGGGAGGCGTTGCTGCGCGGGGCCGGGATCGTGCTGGGCCCGGTGGACGACCCGCGGCTGGAGCAGCTGGCGCACCCGGCGATCCCGCTGGTGGTGCACGGCACCGGAGCCTGGGACCCGCGGTGGAGCGCGACCCCGCCGTTGCAGCTCGACGCGTTGCCGCTGTCCGCCGCGAGCCGTGCGGAACTCTGGCGCAGCCGCCTCGACGGCCGGCTCGCCCCGGACGTCGACCCGGGGGAGGCGACCGCGCACTTCGTCCTGGGGCCGGGCCAGATCGCCCGCGCGGCGAAGGCCGCGTCGGTGACCGCGCTGGCCGACGACGGGCTGGTCCGGACGGACCACCTGCGCGCGGGCGCGCGGAGCCAGAACGCCGCCGGCCTGCAACGGCTCGCGCGGCGGATCGAACCGGCCGTCGGCTGGCCCGACCTCGTGCTGCCCGCCGGCGTGCTGTCCCTGCTGGACGAGCTGGCCGCGCGGGCCCGGTACCGCGACCAGGTGCTCGACGAGTGGCGGATGCGCCCGGGCGGCGGCCGCGGCCGGGGCGTGACCGGGCTCTTCGCGGGGGACTCGGGGACCGGCAAGACGATGTCCGCCGAGGTCATCGCCTCCTCCCTCGGGCTGGACCTCTACACCGTGAACCTGGCGACCGTGGTCGACAAGTACGTCGGCGAGACGGAGAAGAACCTGGAACGGATCTTCACCGAGGCGTCCGGCGTCAACGGCGTCCTGCTGTTCGACGAGGCGGACGCGATCTTCGGCAAGCGGTCCGAGGTCCGCGACGCGCACGACCGTTACGCCAACATCGAAAGCGCGTACCTGCTGCAGCGGATGGAGACCTTCGACGGCATCGCGGTGCTGGCCACGAACCTGCGGGCGAACCTCGACGAGGCCTTCACGCGGCGCCTCGACGTCATCGTGGACTTCCCGCTGCCGGACGTCGAGCTCCGGCGCCAGCTGTGGGACCGCTGCCTCGGCGTCCGGATGCCGCGCGGGGCGGACCTGGATCTCGGGTTCCTCGCCGAGGCCTTCGAGCTGGCGGGCGGGCACATCCGGTCGGCCGCGGTCACCGGCGCGTACCTGGCGGCCGAGGCAGGCCGGCCGGTGGCGATGAGTGACCTGGTCGGCGCGGTCGCGCGGGAGTACCGCAAGCTGGGCCGGCTCTGCCTGGACCGGGAGTTCGGGCCCTACCTGGCGATGGTGACGGACGGCTGAATTGCCCGTTCGGGCGATTTTTGCTGCCCATTTGGACGTGCACGCCAGTCTGGCGCCCGACGCGGCGGCGGGGCAAGCTTGACGGGCGGCGGAGGGAGCGGACATGCGCGGGCACAGTCACGACAACGACCTCGAACCGAGCCTGCGGCCACGAGGCGACCGGCTCGAGCGGGACGACCACGACCTCCTGGGCCGCGCCGCGGCGGCAGGCCGCACCGACGTCCTCGGCCCGGCGGGCATGCTGGGCCTGCAGCGCGCGGTGGGCAACGCGGGCGCGAGCACGCTGGTGGAGGAGGACCGTTCGCCAGTGCACGACGTCGTCGGCTCCGGCGGCGGCGCGCCCTTGGACACCGAGACGCGCGCCGACATGGAGACCCGCTTCGGGCACGACTTCGGCGACGTCCGGGTGCACACCGACGGGGCAGCGCACGACTCGGCGAAGTCGGTGAACGCACAGGCCTACACGGTGGGGTCGAACATCGTGTTCCAGCGGGACAAGTACGACCCTTCGTCCGAGGGTGGGAAGCACATGCTGGCGCACGAGCTGACCCATGTGGTTCAGCAGCGCAGCGGTCCGGTGGACGGCACGGACACCGGTGGCGGGGTGAAGGTTTCCGATCCTTCCGATCGGTTTGAGCGCGAGGCCGTGGCGAACGCCGATCGGCTGATGTCTGCCCCTGCCGGCCCTGCGGTCCAGCGGTGTGAGGATGGCGGGCACTCCGCCGACGAGTCGGTGCAGCGGATGACCGTCCAGCGTGAGGAAGAAGCTCCTGCCGCCGAAGAGGGCGAAGAGGAGAAGATGGCTCAGACGTACGTGCAGCGCGAGGAAGAAGTCGAGGAAGAGGCCTCGTAAACGCTCTGGCGAGGCCCCCTCACCGGCCGGAGTCTCGATGTGCGCCTGCGTGGGAGGAGGCCACTGTCGTGCCATTTGCTGCCGCATCGATCTGGGACACGACCCTGGGAATTCTCCGTGATCCGATCTTCGCGGTTATTCTCTCACTGTTCCTCTTCTTTGTTTCAAGTAATTCCGGCGCTCGCTTCTTTCGGTTCCTCTTCGGGATCGCGTTCATCGTCGCGCTGGTCTGGCTGGTGATCAAGTATCAACAGGTGCAAGACTTGGTCGTGGCGATCGTCGGTGCGATCGGCACGGTGCTGGGTGTCGCATTGGTTTGCCTTGCTGTCATCGCCCTCGCGGTGATTCTCGCGGTCCACGCCATGCATCGAAGGGCGGAGGCGGCGCCCATGGCCTCGGGCCGCACGATCGTCAGCCGTCCGCACTTCGTTGCCGATGAGCCGGGTGTGCCCCCGTCGGCGAACGAAGAGTCCTCTTACCAGGTGCTTGAAACGCATCAACGGCGTTTGCTCCTGCTGTGGCAGAATTTGGAGGACCTCCTCGGACCACTGGCGGACCGGATCGAAGACGACGGCTTCGGTCGCATGATCGGTGGGTTCACTACGGCCTACTTCTCGGGTCTGCGTGGCCGGATGACGGAAGTCAGGAGAATTCACGGCGACATCGCGGACGAACTCGCCGAGATGGCGGCCACCTTGCCGCGATTCTTCAACGCGATCGATGGCGCGAAACTTCGAGCCATGGCGAGGGACAGGAGGTTCCTGCTGAGCAAGTCCGACCTCGATGAAGCAGCCGAGGAAGAGACTTCGTGGTTCGTCTACTGGCTGGTGAGAGTGCTCTGCGTTCGCACCGACTGGCACACTGTGGCGACGGCCGGCTCCAAGTGCTGGTACGGGATTCTTCTGCTGCAAAGGTGCGCTGAGGCGCTTGAGCGCTGAGGCAGGTGCTGCCCACCTGCCGGCGGAATGAAACTGGTCAGGACGGGGGCCCGGAGCCGAGCAGGCCGAGTTCGTCCGGGTTGAGCTGCGGCCGGACGAACTCGACCACGGCGACGAGGTCTTCTCGTCGGGTCCACCCGGCGAGGACTGCGAGCGTCTCCTGACGGCATCGCGGATAGCCGAGCAGGAAACTGACGAGCCAGCCGGCGGCGGTTCGCGCGCGGTCGTCGGGAAGCCCGGCTTCCTGGATCAGTTCGAGGACATCGGTCACGGAGGCGCCGAAGGACTCGGGATCGGCCAGCCGGAGGGCGAGTTCGGTGGCGAAGCGGCTGCCGCCGTGCCGCAGGAGCGCGTGGACCGTCCACCGTAGCCGGTCATGTGGATCCACCGGCGGCACGAAGTCGTGAAAGACCAGTGCCTTGAGGTAGGCGACTGCGACGTCTTCGGAGACCTCCGGATCGACGATGTCGAGGACCTCGGCCGGAGGGGCGGCGACAGCGGCGTCGTCGAGCTTCTGCCATCGCAGATTGAGGTCGCGGATCGCCCCGGCCACCCGCACCGGATCGCCCGATCCCAGGTCGGCGGCGAGTTGTCGGACGCCTTCGTCGTGGGTCACTTCGGCCATCCCGGTTTCTTGCGTGACTTCCCGTTCTCGTCCCACACGGCGGGGTACAAGCTTACCCGGTTGTCCCACACGGCGAGGCCGCGGTCGAAACGCGTGATCCTGCCGGTGGCCCTGGCCAGCTGGGCGGCGACCAATGCGGCGACCCCCCGGTCCGATTCCTTGAGATGGTTGAGTTCGGCGACGACCGCCACCACGGCCGCCTTCATTTCGGTGACCTCGATGAGGTGCCCGGTCGGGGACATCCACGGTTCGCCCGATTCCGCTTCGAAAATGAGCGCCGCCTCGGTGGTGCGGTCGCCCTTGGTGCCATATTCCGTGGTCTTGAGGTAAATGTTGTCGAGCGTCTTTTCGAGCAACGCGACCCGCTGGGTCGAGTTCGATCTGCTCTTGGCACGTGCCGCGGTGGCGCTGAGTTCTTCGGATTGCTTCTTCAGGGCGCGGACGGCGGTCAGGTCGGCCAAGGTGCTGACGACCTTGTTCGCCGAATCGTAGGCCGTCTGCACCGCCGCTATCCGCTGGGCGAGATCCTCACCCAAACCACCGTGGAACGGGTCGTTGACGACGAACTGCTTGACCTTCTCGTCGCCGAGGGTCTCCTTGGCGGTGTCGAGGCCGGTCTTGATGCCCTTGAAGAGCTCGTCGGCCTCCTTTTGAAGCTGCTCCGGGCCCCTCGTCAGGTCGGTGAGGCCGACGCCGATGTGTTCGCACTTCTGTTTGGTGCCGTTGTGAACCCGGATCAGGGCGTCGACCCTCGCCGGATCGCCCATCCGGCTCCTGCTGATCTCTTCGGATTCCGCGTAGTGCGCCTGATGCTCCGCGGACGCAGCGGCCAGGTCGGACTGGATCTGGACCAGCTTGGCCTTCGCCTCTTCGCTGAGCGATGCCTTCTTCCGGACCGCCTTGGCGACCTCGGGTTCCGTAGTCTTCTTCAGCAGGTTGTTGCTCGACTGCCGCGCCGCCGTCAGCTGCTTGATGCTCTCCGCGGGGATGGCGACCTTCACCGTGGTCACCTCGGTCATCCGGCTGACAGTGCCGTGGACGGCCCAGTACCGGTCCTGTTTGACCGGTTCGAGGACGCTCAGGCCGTGTCGGATTCGCAGCCCGCCGAGCACCGGCCTCAGCACCCGGTCGCCGACGGCTCGCCCGGCGAATCGGTTCGCCGCCGCGACACCCGCCTTGACGCCGGTCTCGAGGCGTTTCTGCTTGCCTTCCGGACTGTCGTCGCCACCCCGGACCTTGCCCTTGAGCTTCGACCAGACCTTCTTCCCCGCCTTGACGATCGTCCCCACGACCGTGTCGATCACCTTGCCGACCGGGGCCTGTACCTTCTCCAAGATCGACTTGATCTTCTCCGAGATCCCACCCAGCCCCAGCAAGCTCGCCAGGAACCCCAGCACCATCGGCAGCGCCCGGGCCAACGTCCGCTCGATCAGCCCCGCCACCGCCCCGGCCCCGCCGCGGGCAATGGACTCCACCGAGTCCAGGACCGAGTCCACGAACTCCTTGATCTGCGCCGCCTTGTCGACGAAGAACATCACGATGTCGTAGATCGCCTTGCAGGCCTTGATGAACGCCGCCGCCGGGTTGAGCATCGAGATGATCCAGGTGATGCCCGCCTTGACGATCTTCTCGATCACGAATTCCTTGATCTGGCCGAGGACCATCTCCTTCAGGTCGCCCAGCTTTTCGACCACCCAGCGCCAGAGCCCCGGCACGCCCTCGGTGATCAGGACCTTGACCACCTCGAGCGTCTGCTCGAGCTTGGCCAGCACCGGCTCCGGGATGAAACGGAGGATCCGCGCGCGGACGCTCGCCCAGGTCA
>Ga0070668_100004382_pt1 | contig 10474 bp, 11 predicted proteins | sample KBSS43metaG_FD_64661 | JGI IMG/M metagenome (GOLD analysis project Ga0070668, IMG submission 64661) | Switchgrass rhizosphere microbial communities from Kellogg Biological Station, Michigan, USA - KBS S4-3 metaG | ecosystem: Host-associated > Plants > Roots > Rhizosphere > Soil ... | reverse complement strand
GTTCGCCCAGGGCGACGACGGCGGTGGAGACGAGGAGGGCTTCGAGCATGGGACTTCCGGACGAGGACGGCGGCCCCTCACCCGCCCTGTCGGGCACCCTCTCCCCGCTGGCGGGGAGGGACGGGGTGAGGGGGCCGCCGGGCGGCGGTTACGTCCCGGAACGTCTATGCTATTGTCATAAACGCCCCCGCTTGGACCCGTCTGCCGGGAAAAGGGATAATTCTAGCTTTTCCCGGGAACCGAACCGGAAGTTCCGCGACCCAAGTGCTGTTGTCCATCCGTACACTTCCGAACTCCTCGATGCCATGCGAAACCTGACCGCGACTTTGCTCGCCGCCCTGCTGGCGGGCGTGGCCGTGGCCGCCCCGGTCAAGACGGCGCACGTCGAAGCCGAGCTCGTCCCCGAGCGCACCGCGCTGGTTCCCGGCCAGCCGGCCACGATCGCGCTGCGTCTGAAGATGGCCGACGGCTGGCATACCTACTGGCAGAACCCGGGCGATTCGGGCCTGCCGACCACGCTTGCCTGGACGTTGCCGACCGGTGTCTCCGCCGGCGCGATCCAGTGGCCGGCGCCGCATGCGCTGCCGGCCGGGCCGCTCGTCAACCACGGCTACGAAGGCGAGGTCCTGCTTCTCACCGACATCCAGGTGCCGCCGGGCGTACAACCGGGCGAGACGCTCAAGCTCGCTGCCAAGGCCGAGTGGCTGGTCTGCCGCGAGACGTGCATCCCCGAGGAAGCCACGCTCGACCTCGAGCTGCCGGTCTCCGACAAGTCGGACCCGTACCCGCAGTGGGGCAAGTCCATTGCCGCCACCAAGGACGCGCTGCCGCGCAAGGTGCCCGGCTGGATCGCCGATGCGCGTGGCGATGGCCAGAAGGTCGTGCTCACGCTGACCGGACCGGCCGGCGCCACGACGCCGACCGCGGTTCACTTCTTCCCCTACCAGGAAGGCCGCATCGAGCCGTCCGGCAAGCAGACGCTCGCGCGCGAGCCCAACGGCACGTTCACCATGACGTTGCCGGTGGCCAATCAGCTGACGCCAGGCTTCACCGAGGTCGCGGGGGTCCTGACGTCGAGCAACGGATTCGCGAGCGGCGGAGCGAACGTGAATGCGATCGCCGTCGTGACACCACTCGTGGGCAACGTCGTCGCTGGCGTGAAGCCGGTGGCGGCGGCCACGCCGTCGCTCGATCTCGCCGCTGCCGCACCCGTTGCGCAGATATCGCTTCTCGCGGCGATCGTGTTCGCGTTCGTCGGCGGGCTCGTATTGAATCTCATGCCGTGCGTGTTCCCGGTGCTCTCGCTCAAGGCGCTGTCGCTGACCAAGCCGGGCCACGGCAATCGGCACCACCTGCGCCTGGAAGGCATCAGCTTCGCTGCCGGCGTGATCGTGACGTTCCTCGCGCTGGCCGGCATCCTTCTCGCGTTCCGCGCCGCGGGCGAGCAATTCGGGTGGGGCTTCCAGCTCCAGTCGCCGGGTGTGGTGACCGCGCTCGCACTCCTGTTCTTCATCCTCGGTCTCAACCTGTCCGGCGTGTTCGAGTTCACGACACTCGTGCCATCGTCGGCCGGAGGATGGAGCGCGCACAACCAGTATGCGAACGCCGCGCTGTCCGGCGTGCTCGCGGTGGTGATTGCGTCGCCGTGCACGGCGCCGTTCATGGGCGCGGCGCTGGGCTTCGCGCTCGCGCAGCCCGCGCTCCTGACGCTGATCGTGTTCGCCGCGCTTGGCGCAGGCATGGCGCTGCCGTTCATGCTGCTCACGTGGTATCCGGGCTGGCGCAGGATGCTGCCCAAGCCCGGCGCGTGGATGGAGAGGCTGAAGCAGTTCCTTGCCTTCCCCTTGTACGCGACCGTGGCGTGGCTCGTGTGGGTCCTGGGCGCGCAGGTCGACAACGACGCCGTCGTGCGACTGCTCGTCACGCTGGTCGTCGTCGCATTCGCGCTGTGGGCATGGCGCGCGTATCGGGGCGGTGCCGCGCTCGGGTTCTCGATCGCGGCACTCGTCGGACTGGTCGCGGCCGCGTTCGTGGCATGGCCGCTATTCACGAGCGGTAGCGCCGATCGCGAGCCGGGTGCGCCGGTGCAGGCGCGCTCGACCTCGGGCGTTGTGGATCCGTGGCAGCCGTTCACGCCGACGAAGGTGAGCGAGCTCACCGCGTCCGCCAAGCCCGTGTTCGTCGACTTCACGGCAGCATGGTGTGTCACATGCCAGGTGAACAAGCGCCTCGTGCTGAACGACGGCGAGGTGAAGAAGGCGTTCACCGACCGCGGCGTTACACTGGTGCGGGCCGACTGGACGCGCCGCGATCCCGCAATCACGCAGGCTCTCGCCGCGCTCGGGCGGCAGGGCGTTCCGGTATATGTTCTCTATCGTCCGGGCAAGGAGCCGCTGCTCCTGCCCGAAGTGCTGCAACGCCAGACCGTGCTCGACGCCTTGGCCACGATCTGACTTTTGATGAGGTCAACCATGTCGCTTCGTTCCTGCGCCCGCCTCCTTCCGATCTCCCTCGCCCTCGTCGCCGGCTCGGCGCTCGCGATCAACGCAGGCACCTCGGCGCCCGACTTCTCCGTCGCCGATGCCAACGGCAAGACGGTCAAGCTCTCCGACTACAAGGGCAAGTTCGTCGTCCTCGAGTGGACGAACCCCGACTGCCCGTTCGTGCGCGCGCAATACAACGCCGACGCGATGCAGGCGGTCCAGAAGGAAGCCGGCGCGAAGGACGTGGTGTGGCTCACGGTCAACTCGACCAACAAGTCGAATGGCGAGTTCAAGAGCGGCGCCGAAATGAACAAGTGGATGAAGGACAAGGGTGCCGCGCAGAACGCCATCCTGATCGACGCCACCAGCGCCACCGGCCGCGCGTACGACGCGAAGACCACGCCGCACATGTTCGTGATCAATCCGGCGGGCACGATCGTGTACGCGGGCGCGATCGACGACAAGCGCAGCGCGCGCGAGTCCGACCGCAAGACCGCCAACAACTACGTGCGTGCCGCGCTCAACGAAGCTACCGCGGGCAAGCCCGTCACGGTCGCCAACACCACGCCGTACGGCTGCTCGGTGAAGTACGACTGACCGCTTAAGGAGCGCGTGCTTCTCGAAACCTGGCTGCCGTTCCTCGCGGCGGCCTTCCTCATCAGCGTCTCGCCGGGCGCCGGCGTGATCTCATGCATGGCCGCGGGCATGCGCTTCGGCTTTGCCCGTGCCGTGTGGAATCTGTTCGGTCTCGTCGCCGGTCTGCAGTTCGTGCTGCTGCTGGTCGCGACCGGGCTGGGCGCGCTGCTCGCGGCGTCGTCGCTCGCGTTCACCGCGGTGAAGTGGGCGGGCGCTGCCTACCTGATCTGGCTCGGCATCGCGCAGTGGCGCGCGCCTCCGGTCGCCGTCGATGCCGAGGCCGCGGCGAATGAGCTGGGCGGAACGCGCAGGCAACTCTTCGCGCGCGGGTTCCTCGTCAACGCGACCAACCCGAAGGCGATCGTCTTCATGCTAGCGGTGCTGCCGCAGTTCATCGAACCCGCGCGCCCGCTCGTCGTGCAATACGTGGTGTGCGGCGCGACGCTGGCCTTCACCGATCTCGTCGCGATGGGCGCCTACACCGCGTTCGCGGCGAAGGCGCTGCGGCTGTTGCGCAAGCCGCGCCAGATCCGCGTGATGAACAAGGCGTTCGGCGGAATGCTGATGGCGATGGGCGCGCTGCTGGCGACGTTCAAGCGCGGGGCGTAGGAAGCTCGCAGCGCCGAAACGGCGCTGTTGTCGAAGGGATAGTCCGATGAGAGTCGACACGTACCTCAGTGAGAAGGACGGGAAAGGACTCGTGCTCGTCGTGCCTGCCGGAACCGATCCCAACAGTCTCGGCGGAGACATGGCGCAAACGATCGCCATGAATCAGCCGTGGCACGAGAGCCGAAGCGACGAGCTGGAAACTCTATTTCAAGGCCCACGCCTTGCCGCAGTTCGGAAGGAGCTGGCGGACACAGGCGCGGCCATTGCGCAGGCGAAGGCGGAGTAAGGTTTGCGAGCGAAGGCTCAACCTCAACCGCGACGCGCTGCCTCGATTGCAGCGATGTCGATCTTCTTCATCTCCATCATCGCGTCGAACGCGCGCTTGGCGGCCGCGGGGTCGGGATCGGTGATCGCCTGCGTCAGGGCGATCGGCGTAATCTGCCAGGACAATCCCCACTTGTCCTTGCACCACCCGCAGGCGCTCTCCTGGCCGCCGTTGCCGACGATCGCGTTCCAGTAGCGATCCGTTTCGGCCTGGTCGGCGGTGGCGACCTGAAACGAGAACGCTTCGTTGTGCTTGAACGTAGGTCCGCCATTGAGGCCGAGGCAACGGACGCCCAGCACAGTAAAGTCGACGGTCAACACGTCCCCTTTCTTCCCCGACGGAAAGTCTCCCGGCGCAAGGTACACCGCGCCGACGGACGAGTCGGGAAACGTCTTGGCGTAAAACCGCGCCGCTTCTTCGGCGTCGCGATCGTACCAAAGGCAAATCGTATTCTTCGCCGGCTTAACCATGTTCGTTCTCCTTCGCAATAGCCGCTTCGCGGCGACAAGGGGGCGACAGTCGTCGCGCCGAAGTTGGTAGCTTGCCATGTAGTTGCAATGGCAGCCGCTTATGCATCTGCGCCGGCGCTTCGGGCTGCCACTCAGTCGGCAAGTCCCACTTTCTCCACGAACGGCCGCCAGCGCGGGTCGCCGTGCAGCCGGCGCATGCTAGGCGATGCCAGGAGGATGCTCATGCCCGCATCGTGCTGCGCGCGGGCCCGCTTGAGCCATGAAAAGGCTTGATCCCGGTCGCCGCGCTGGGCGAAACCCTCCGCGATCTGAAAGGCGGCCGTGTTCGCGCGGGTCTCGATGAGCTCGTTCAGCGCAGCGTCCGACTCCCTGTTCCGCCCTTGCGCGTGATAGGCGTTCGCGAGCGCGAGCAGCCGGAACGTGTCGTGAATTTCGAGCTTTGCCGACTCGACAGCCTCGTCGAGCCGACCCTGGGCGAGGCAGATGTCGCTGTGGCACCAATGACCAAACCCGCCGTGCGGACTCAACTCGAGTGATTTATGAATCGCCGTCTGCGCCTCTTCGAGCTTTCCGGCGATGCGGTAGCTTCTCGCGAGATAGCAATAGACTGCGCCGGAAAGCGGGTCGAGTTCCACGGCCCGGCGCAGGAGCGCGATCGCTTCGTCGAAGCGGCCCCGCGCGTGCAGCATGAACATCATGTTGCGCATGATGCGAATGTTTTGCGGTGCCAGCTCCAACGCCCGGGTGAACGACGCCTCCGCACCCTTCCAATTCCACTCGTTCGCGACACGAATCGCGCCCAGGGCCTCGTGGGATTGGGCAAGATCGGGTGCCAGCTCCATCGCTTTCCCGGCCGCTTCGCGGGCGAGACGGAAGCCTTCGTCCTCATCACTTCCCAGCCAGCCCTGTCCGGTGCCGCTTGTATACGCAATCGACAGTCCCGCCCACGCGAGCGCATAACCCGGGTCGAGCTTCAACGCTGCACGATACGCTTCGATAGCGATCGCGAAGTCCTCTGCCGTCAAACGGTCGCTGTGAAAACTTGCCTGCAGGTACAGCCGGTAAGCCTCCGCGTTTTCCCCGCGCCCTCGTGCCGCGGCCTCGATCTCGGACCTGACCGCCGCGCTCGCGGCGGCATCCGACAGCGCTCCCATCAGCGCTGCGCGCAGCTCTTTCACGACCGACTGTGCGATGTCGTCCTGCACCGCGAAAATGTCCTCGAGCTGCCGGTCATAGATCGCAGACCACAAGTGGGAGTCGGTGGCGGCGTGAATGAGCTGCACGCTGATCCGTACTCGGCTCCCCGCCTTGCGTACGCTGCCCTCGAGGATCGTCGCCACGTTGAGCTTCTGCGCGATGGTGGGAATGTCCACTTTCGCGCCCTTGAAGCTGAAGGCCGAGGTTCGTGACGCCACGCGCAGCCCGCGAACCTTCGACAGGACGTTGAGCAGCTCCTCCGCCAGCCCGTCGGCAAAGTACTCGTTGGCCGTATCGTCGCTCGTGTTGACGAAAGGCAGGACGGCAATCGAGGGTTTGTCTGCAACCTCTGCGACAGGCCGCGGTGAGTGCGACGCAGCCTCTTCCCCGATCTGCAGCGTAAAGCGGTAGCCCTTGCCGGCGACGGTGGCGATGGCGTTGTTGCCTAGAACCTTGCGCAATGCCGACACCTGGACCTGCAGGTTGTTCTCCTCGACGACCAGTCCAGGCCATGCCAGGTCGAGCAACTCTTTCTTGGAAACCAGCCGTTCGCGTCGTTCGACCAGCGCTTGCAGGATGTCGAATGCTCGCGCGCCCAGCGGTACCGGCTGATCGTCGACCAGGAGCTCCCGCGTGCCGGTGCTCAACTCGAAGCGGCCGAATTTGTAGCTTGCCGCCACGCTAGCCGCCGAGCAGCCCGGCCAGAACGTCGGCAGCGCGCACGCAATCGGCGCGGCTCACGTCCAGATGCGTCAGGAGTCGCAGCTTGGTGGGCCCGAGCGCGTTGATCAACACGTTCTGCGCACGCGCCTGCGCCACAAGCTCCGGTGCGCCCACGCGCGCGCCTTCGAGCTCCCACACGACGATATTGGTATGCAGGCGATCGAGGTGAATCTTCACACCTGGGCAACCGGCAAGGCGCTCGGCCACCATGCGCGCATTGGCATGATCTTGCGCGAGGCGCGCGAGGTTGTGGGTCAATCCGAAGTCGCATGCCGCCGCCAGCATGCCGATCTGGCGCATCGCGCCCCCGAACATGCGTCGATAGCGGATCGCGCTGTTGATCAACTCGCGCGGGCCGGCAAGCATGGATCCCGCCGGGGCCCCGAGTCCCTTTGAAAACGCCACCATGACCAGATCGAATGGTGCTGCAAGCTGCCGAGGCTCGATGCCGCACTGCACGGAGGCATTCCACAAGCGCGCGCCATCCAGGTACGTGGCAAGTCCGATTTCGCGCGCCGTCGCACACACGCGCTCGACCTCTGTATGCGCCCAAACGATGCCGCCGTGGCGGTTGTGGGTGTTTTCGATTTGCACGAGTGTCGTGGCGGGCAAGGGCAGCACGGGCTCGTTGCGCGGCTTGGCGTGTCGCCGCACATCGTCTGCAGTGAAGAGGCCGCTGCTGCCGATCTCGGTGAATTGCACGCCGGCATTGGCGGCGGAGCCGCCCGCTTCGTGCCACACGGAATGCGCCTCGCTGCCGACCAGTACGTCGTCACCCGGACGCGTCAGCACGCGCAGCGCCACCTGGTTGGCCATCGTGCCCGATGGCAGCCACAGCGAAGCCTCCTTGCCGAGCAGATCCGCAACACGCGCTTCGAGCGCATTGAGGCTCGGGTCGTCGCCGTATTGCATGTCGCCCACCGGAGCCTTGGCCATCACGGCGCGCATCGCGTCGGAGGGACGCGTGACGGTATCGGATCGCAGGTCGATCACTTAGCGTTTCCTTTGACGGGCCGAAAAAACCGACAGCTTGGTCATCGGGAATGATGCCACGAGAGCGGCGGTCACGATCCCACCGGCGTTCCTCGGCGCCGCTCCATCGCAGTCGTCACCGCCCATGCGCTCCCCACGACGATCGCGACGGCCACCCAGATCGACGTTCCGCCCGTGAACTCGATGGCCAGGATGCCGGCGGCCAGCGGTGCGCGGGTCGCGCCCGCAAGGAAAGCGGCGGCGCCAAGCATCGCGGCGCTCGCCGGCAGAATCGGCAGGACGCCCCCAGTGAGCGCGGCAAGGACCAGTCCCATCGCAGCGCCCGTGGCAAGAGACGGCGTGAGCCGTCCGCCGGTCGCCCCGGTGAGAATGGTGACGAGTGTTGCGACCGGCTTGGCAATCGCGAGCGCGACCACCATTCCGAGCGGAACCGTCGCCGCGAAGAGGTTCTGCGCCATCGCATGCCCATTGCCCAGGATCAACGGGAACGGGATCGCGAGGAGGCCGAGCAAAACGTATCCGATCGGCATGCCCCAGAGAATCTGCCCGCCTTGTGCGGCATGCCTGCGCGCACGCTCGACGATCGAGCCGAACCCGTAGCCGGCCACCCCCAACGGCGGGCCCGCTACGGCCGCGAACATCAGGAGCGTCGCATCCCAGGTCTCATGGTCCAGCGTATACGTCGGCCGGTCCGGGACAGCCACGCGCGCGATGATCGTGGCGATCCAGGCGCACGCAATGGTGGATCCGACAATGCCCACCGCTGCGCTTCGCGCCCGCGCCACGAGCCCCAGGCCCAGCACCACCTCGAGGGCGAAGAAGGCGCCGCCGAACGGCACGTTGTAGATCGCGGCGAGTCCGGCACCCGCACCGCAGGCCACCAGCACGCGCCGCATGTCCACCGGCAATCCCAGTCGCTCGGCTCCAAGCGCACCCGTCAGTGCCCCTGCCTGGCGTGGCGCGCCCTCTCGGCCGATCGACGCTCCCACGCCCACATTGATGACCTGCAGGACCGTATCGGCGAGCATCCACAGAGGCGCGACCTTCGCGCCCTGCGCGATCTCGTCAACGCTTGGAATGCGCGGACCGAACCTGCGCAGGCCGTACCACGCGACCGCCACTCCCACGCCCCCGATCGCGATCGCGAGGAAGCGATGCAGCGGTTCAACCCCGGTGATGGCCTCGGCAAGCGTTCCCGTCGTGAAACCGAACGCGAGCCGCTCGACGCCCCTGATGACGACGGTGAATCCGGCTCCGAGTACCCCGCAGGCCAACGCCACGAACGCAAGCACGATCAGGTAGCGCGGGCTCGCGAAGGCGCGGAGAGACGGGGCGAATCGCAAGTCGGCGGAGACGCTCAAGCGGGGACAACGCCCGACAGGAAGCGGACGCAGATGCAGTATCGGCGAATGGTACCTCTCGCGATCAATCCAGGGCAGCGGTCGTTGCCGCTAACGTTCGATTGAGGTGCTAGCGAATGAAAGTGGCATGGGACCAGACGACCTGCCAGAGGCCATCGTGCAGTTCGTACGAGTCCGTGTGCCAACATGCAAACGATGAGATCTCGCCGGGGGCGCCTGGCATTTCGAGCTCGGCCTGATAGCGAAGCAGCGCCACGCTGCCGAAACGGCGGACGAGGATGCCAGCGGCCTCCCACTTCAGATAGACGATCTTGCCGGTCTCCACGGCTTGGAGGTACGACTCGCGGGAGTACGTCGAGCCGCGTGGCGTTACGAGATGGAATTCCGGGGAATGAAGCGCCTGAGCAAGCGCGAAATCGCGATCGACCAAAGCGCGCAAACGCGTTCGCTCCAGGGTTCGAAAGTCTTCGTCGGTTGATACGGCCTCTGCCGCGTTGACGTGTGTCATGGTGGTGACCGTGTGTTGTCCAGCGGAGGCAAGCTAACCGGCCCGAGATCGCCCATCCCTGCCGGTGTAAGCGCTGTAATACGCGAACGAGTCGGCAGCCAACGCGACCGTCACCGCGGCGGTCGCCGCCGTGTAGGGTGGACCTTTGGCCCAAACCGCCAGGCAAAGCAGATAGGGCATCATGAACCAGATGAAACGCCCCAAGGGGAACGAGCCACCTTGCGAGGTCTGCTCATAGACCTGGAGGAATTCGAAACTCGCCCGCCACCGCCGCACCGCGCTCGAACTCACTCGTGACGCCAAATTCGATCTTCTCGACCGACACGGCGGCGTGCGCAGGGGCAACCGGCAAAGCGCAAGCGACAGCAAGGCTCGCGGTGAGAAAGATCATTCGCATGGAGACTTCTACCCTGGCTAGAAAAGAATTCGCGCGAGCTTGGTCGAGCGCTTCGTCAGGCCCAGCGAACAATGAGTGCCGCCGCATACAGGATTGTTGCCAATACGATGCCACGAAAAGGAACGCTAAACCAGTAGCGCTGGCCAAGGAAGACGTACCCAAGCAGGAATATCAAACCCACCGCCAGGAGAAACGGTGACCCGAAGAGGAACGGTCCATGGGCCAACGCCAGGTACGCATAGACGGCGCCAAACAGGATGGCGCCAAAACTGTGGCTCGCATTGAAGCCAACCCAGGCTTTCCACATCGTTGTTTCGCGTGTGAGGACCGGAGAGACTTCGCGAAGTCGCGCTTCGAGCTCCGCATCGCGGGGGTGGAGCTTGTGGCCCCGGAACGTGTAGAGCAGGTGGATGAGGCCAAGCAACAGGATCACGGCCGCGCTCGCTGCAACGAGGGCCGATGCAAGGGCGGCCATTGCTACGAGCCCATGGCGCTAGCTCTCAGGGTCCGACTTGGGCGGGATCGTGAGCTGCTCCGTGACGCGAAGGTGACGGACAACGAGTTCGTCGATTTCCAACCGTCTGATTCGAGCCCGGCCAATGGCCAGCCGACCAATGGCTAGAGCACCAATGGCCAAGGCGCCGAGCGCGACCGCGCCCAATGCGACCACACCAAGAGCTTGTGCGCCTGTCGCGCTTGCGGGACGAGCTCGCGAGCGTGCAGCTTCGAGGTTCACAGGGTCGCGAGAACGCAATGTGACGGGTCGGCTTCG
>Ga0070668_100004381_pt1 | contig 10474 bp, 12 predicted proteins | sample KBSS43metaG_FD_64661 | JGI IMG/M metagenome (GOLD analysis project Ga0070668, IMG submission 64661) | Switchgrass rhizosphere microbial communities from Kellogg Biological Station, Michigan, USA - KBS S4-3 metaG | ecosystem: Host-associated > Plants > Roots > Rhizosphere > Soil ... | reverse complement strand
CGGAGCTCGGCATTCACGCCCGGCCGCACTTCTCGCAGCGGGCGATGGAGGGCAAGGATGCGCCGGCGGACGGGGTGGTCACCGGCTACGGGAAGGTCGACGACCGGATGGTCGCCGTCGCGGCCTACGACTTCACCGTCATGGCCGGCTCGATGGGGATGACCGGCGAGCTCAAGGTCACCCGGCTCCGCGAGCTGGCCCTCACCAAGCGAATCCCGATGATCTGGCTGCTCGACTCCGCGGGTGCGCGCATCCAGGAGGCGGCGGGCTCGCTGTTCGCCGGCTCCGGCCACCTCTTCCGCGAGGAGGTGATCATGAGCGGGGTCGTGCCGCAGGTGGCCGCGCTCATGGGGCCGTGCGCGGCCGGCACCGCGTACATCCCCGGCCTGGCCGACTTCGTGCCGATGGTGAAAGGACGCGGCTCGATGGCGCTCGCTGGGCCGCACCTCACCAAGGCCGTCACCGGCGAGGACGTGACCCAGGAGGAGCTCGGCGGCTCGCGGATCCACACGCGGATCTCGGGCGTCGGCGACCTCGAGGTGGAGTCCGACGAGGCCTGCATCGAGGCGGTCAAGAAGTACCTCTCGTACTTCCCCCAGAACTGCGAACTTGAGCCTCCCCGGCTCAAGGGGTCAGACCCCTTGAGTCGTGCGGACGAGGATTTGCTCGACATCCTGCCCGACTCGCCCCGCAAGCCGTACGACATGTACGACGTGATCGCGCGGATCGTGGACGACGGCGACTGGTTCGACATGAAGCCGCGCTGGGCGCGCACGATCATCACCTGTTTCGCCCGCATGGGCGGCCGGCCGGTCGGCATCGTCGCGAACCAGCCGAAGCACCTCGGCGGCATCCTCGAGAACGACTCGGCTGACAAGGCCGCGCGCTTCGTGAACCTCTGCGACGCCTACGGCATCCCGCTCCTGTTCCTGATGGACGTGCCCGGCTTCATGGTGGGCACGAAGGTCGAGCAGGCCGGGATCATCCGGCACGGCGCGAAGATGCTCTACGCGGTGTCGCGCGCGACCGTCCCGAAGGTGACGGTGGTGATCCGCAAGGCCTACGGCGCCGGCTACTACGTGATGAACGGGCGCGCCTACGAGCCGGACCTGATCGTCGCGTGGCCGAGCGCTGAGATCTCGGTGATGGGCCCGGAGGGCGCCGTGAACATCATCTTCCGCAAGCAGATCGAGGCCTCCGAGGACCCGGACGCCACGCGGGCGCAGATGATCGAGGGGATCCGCAAGACGATCGACCCCTACATCGCCGCGGGCAACGCGCTGGTCGACGACATCATCGACCCGCGCGAGACGCGCCCCACGGTGATCCGAGCGCTCGAGATGGCGGAGACCAAACGCGTCGAGCGGCCGCGGAAGAAGCACGGCGTGATGCCCGTATGAGCGAGCCGCAGCCGATCTTCTTCAACTCGCCGCAGGAGTTCTACGACTGGCTCGAGGAGCATCACGAGACGGCTGGCGAGGTGTATGTCGGCTTCCTCAAGTCGCATACCGGCAAGCGTGCGATGACCTGGTCCGAGTCGGTCGACCAGGCGCTCTGCTTCGGATGGATCGACGGCAAGGTCAACGCAATCGACGCGGACCGCTATATGCAGCGCTTCACTCCGCGCAAGCCAGGAAGCAACTGGAGCAAGATCAACGTGGAGAAGGTCGCGCGACTGACCGAGGCCGGTCTCATGCGGCCTGCCGGCACCGCTGCCTTCGAGCGCCGTTCGGCGCAGAAGACGGGCGTGTACTCGTACGAGGACGCCGCCAAGGGCCTGCCGCCCGAGTACGAGAAGCGGCTGCGCGCGAACCGTGCCGCAGCCGACTACTTCGACTCGCGGCCTCCGTCGTATCGAAGGACGGCGATCCACCTGGTGATGAGCGCGAAGCGCGAGGAGACGCGCGAGCGCAGGCTGAAGCAGCTGATCGACGATTCGGCAGCCGGCCGTGACATCAAGCAGCTTCGACGGGCGGGCGGATGAGGCGCGCGGTCGCAGCGGCGGCGTGCGCCATCGCGCTGGGCGGCTGCGGGGAGGACGAGAGCGGCGGGCCGCTCTCGAAGGCCGAGTACGAGCAGCGCTTCCGGGAGATCGCCCGTGAGACCGAGGAGGCTGCGCCGGACTCGCCGTCGCCAACCACGCCGCAGGAGCAGGCGGAGCAGATGGATGCCGGCTTGGACCGCGTTCGCTCGACAGCGGACGAGCTTGCAGAACTCGAGCCGCCACCCGACATCGCTCGTGCGCATGCGATGTTCGTAGCCGGGCTGCGCGCAACCGCGGACGACGCCGAAAAGCTCGTGCGCGCGCTCAAGGCTGGGGACGAGCGGCGCGCGGAGGCCATGCTGGACAACGGGACGTTCCTCAACTCCACGGCGGCAAGGAAGGTCGCGCGCGCCAGGCATGAGTTCTCCGAACGGGGCTACGGCCTCGGAGAGGTGAGCGAGTTCCCGTGAGCCGGTTCGAGGACCCCTGCATCGTCACCTGCTCGATCTCGGGCGCGGTCGCGAACCGCGACCAGTGCCCGGCCATCCCGTACACGCCCGAGGAGTACGCGGCCGAGGCAAAGCGGGCGGTGGACGAGGGCTGCTCGATGATCCACATCCACGCCCGCACGCCGGACGGGACGCCGAGCTACGAGGTCGAGGACTTCCGCGCGATCACCGAGGCGATCAAGGGGGCTGTCGACGACGTGGTCATCAACTACTCGACCGGCGCCATCGGCATCCCGATCGAGAAGCGGATCCAGTACCTGCGCGAGCTGCGCCCGGACGTGGCCGCGCTGAACATGGGCTCGATGAACTACGCGAAGTACTCCTCGAAGCGGAAGGACTTCGTCTTCAAGACCGTCTTCGAGAACTCGTTCGACACGATCATCGAGTTCGTGACCGCGATGAACGAGCTGGGCATCCGGCCCGAGCACGAGTGCTTCGACTCGGGCCACGTGGCCAACCTCGATCCGCTGCTCGACATGGGTCTGCTCTCCGCGCCGCTCCAGGTCTCCTGCGTGATGGGGGTGACCGGCGGGATTCGGCCTACGCCGAAGAACCTCGCCCACATGGCGGAGCAGGTGCCGGACGGCGACGGCAGCAACTGGGGCGTGATCGGGATCAGCCGCGGCCAGTGGGCCCTGATCGCGGCGGCTGCGGCGCTGGGCGGCAACGTGCGCGCGGGGCTCGAGGACAACTTCTACCTGCCGAACGGCGAGATGGCGCGCTCGAACGGCGACCTGATCGCGAAGGCGCGCGAGATAGTCGAGAACGCGGGTCGGCGCGCGGCCACGGTCGCGGAGGCGCGCGAGCTGCTCGGCGTATGAGCGCGCTGTCGGACATCCGCGTGCTCGACCTGTCGCGGCTCCTGCCGGGCGGCTTCTGCTCGCTGCTGCTGGCCGACTTCGGCGCCGAGGTCCTGAAGGTCGAGGACACCGGGATGGGCGACTACATCCGCTGGTCGCCGCCCTTCTACGAGGGCGCCGACGAGTCCGCGAGGTCCGCTCTCTTCCTCGCCCTCAACCGCGGCAAGCGCTCGATCCGGCTGGACCTGAAGAGCGAGGCGGGCAGGGACGTGCTGCTGCGGCTCGCGCGCGAGTACGACGTGCTGCTCGAGTCGTTCCGGCCCGGAGTGATGGACCGGCTCGGGGTGGGCTACGAGCGGCTGCGTCAGGAGAACCCGCGGCTCGTCTACTGCGCGATCACGGGCTACGGCCAGGACGGGCCGTACACCGGGCGCTCCGGGCACGACATGAACTACCTCGGCCTGAACGGTCTGCTCGGGCTGTCCGGCGACGCCGACGGCCCGCCGGTGCAGCCCGCCGGCCAGATCGCCGATCTTGGCGGCGGCGCGCTGATGGGCGCCTTCGGGATCCTGGCGGCGCTGCGCGAGCGCGAGCGGTCGGGGGAGGGACAGCTCGTGGACGTCTCGATGTTCGACGGCTCGCTCTCGTGGCTGGCGCTCGTGGCCGCGCAGTACCTCGCCGACGGCGCGGTGCCGCGGCGCGGTGCGCTCCCCCTTGCAGGCGGGCTCATCTGCTACCGCCCCTACGCGTGCAAGGACGGCTGGGTCACGCTGGGCGCGCTCGAGCCGAAGTTCTGGCAGGAGTGGTGCCGCGGCGTGGATCGCGAGGACCTGGTCGAGAAGCAGTTCGAGGCGCCGCGCTCGGACGCCCACGCCGAGGTGGAGCGGATCTTCCTGGAGCGCACGCGTGACGAATGGCAGGCATTCGCGTCCGAGCACGACTGCTGCCTCGAGCCGGTGCTGGGCGTCGACGAGGCGCTCGACTCGGAGCTGGTGCGGGCGCGCGAGATGGTGATGGAGCTCGACCAGCCCGGCGCCGACTCCGAGGTGCGCCTCCTGGGCGTGCCGGTGAAGCTCTCGCGCACGCCCGGAGCGCCGGCCGGGCCCGGCCCGGCGCTCGGGGAGCACACGCGCGAGGTGCTGTCGTCGCTCGGCTACTCGGACGACGAGGTCGCCTCACTCCTCGAGGCGGGTGCGGTGGGTGGGCCCGCCGAGGGCACTAAGGGCTCATTCCTGTCCTAGGTGTGGCTACGACCTCGGCGCTCCCGCCATCCGGTTCAGCATGCCCACGGCGTGCTGCACGTGGTCGGTCACCTCGTAGCTCTCCTCGAGCAGGACGAACTGGCGCCGGCTGTTCGGGTCGAACTTGACGGTGACCGTCTCGCCCTCGGCCGGCACGCGGCCGCCGGGCAGCGCCACACGCTGGGTCGCCCTGTAGGCACCCTCGTTGCGCGGCGTTACGCGCAGCGAGAGCTTCGCCGTGCGGGTGCCGTCGGGTGCGAGCGTCACGTCCTCCACCTTCCGGACCGTCGCGTTCGCCGGCCGGCCGTACCGGTACAGCTCGTCCGAGCTGTCGAGCGGCTTGTCCCAGCCGTGTCCCAGCCAGACCATGAACAGGCCAGGGCCGCTGAGGCTCGGCAGCATGACGAGCCCGAAGAGAACCTGGTCCTGGGTTCCGGCGCCGATCAGGAACGCCACGCCGAGCGCGGCAAGGAGCCAGCCAACATACCGAAAGCTCGCCCAGGTCCGGCTCCCACACCACGGGGGCTGGCCGCCAACCTGGCGTCGGTTGGCCGCCTCAATCGGCGGACGAGAGAAAGCGCAAGTCTCGGGCTGGGTCGCCGTTTCTGGTTATGAAGGTTCCTCCGGAGGCGGGACCCTCCGGTTCCCCCTGGTGGCACGGCACGTCGCCGGCGGTGGGCGTCGGCGACGCCGTGTCACCCAACCCGCTTGTCACCGTCAGTAGGTGATGACGGTGCGGATGCCCTCCTGGCGCTCCATCGCCTCGAAGGCGTCGTTCACCTCGTCGAGGGAGATGCGGCGGGTCACGAGCGACTCGAGGTCGAGGTCGCCGGACATGTAGCTGTCGACCAGCTCGGGCACGCGGTCGCGGCCCTTCGCCCCGCCGAAGGAGGCGCCCGCGATCCGGCGGCCGGTGATCAGGTAGCGCGGCACGACCTCGAGCACCTCGCCCTTGCCCGCCACGCCCGCGATCGTGCAGAGGCCCCAGCCCATGCGGGCGGACTCGACGGCCTGGCGCATCACGGCGACGATGCCGGTCGCCTCGAACGTGTAGTCGGCGCCGAAGCCGTCCGTCATCTCGAGGATCTGGTCGACCACGTCGGGCCCGCCCACGAGCGTGTCGGTCGCCCCCTGCTGGCGGGCGTGCTCGAGCCGGTCCTCTGAGAGGTCGACCGCGACGATCCGCTCGGCGCCGGAGAGCCGTGCGCCGGCCACCGCGCCGAGGCCAACGAGCCCCGCGCCGAAGACCACGCACGTGGAGCCGGGCTCGACCTTCGCGATGTACAGCGCCGCGCCGATGCCGGTGGTCGCGCCGCACGCGAGCGTGCAGATCACGTCGAGGGGCGCCTCGGGGTCGACCTTCGCGAGCGCGATCTCCGGCATGACGGTCGCCTCGGCGAACGTGCTCGTGCCCATGAAATGGCGCAGCTCGTCGCCGCTCCGGTGCAGGCGCGTGGTGCCGTCGGGGAGGTAGCCCTTGTTCTGCTGGTCGCGGATCGCCAGGCAGAGGTTGGTGCGGTCGGAGACGCAGTGGATGCACGCCCGGCACTGGGGCGAGAACAGCGTGACCACGTGGTCGCCCGGGGCGAGGCTGGTGACTCCCTCGCCGACCTCCTCGACGACGCCCGACCCCTCGTGGCCGAGGACCGTCGGCGAGTAGCCCGACGGGTCGGCGCCGCTGGCGGTGTAGAGGTCGGTGTGACAGACGCCGCAGGCCGCGAGGCGCACGAGTACCTCGCCCGGCTTCGGGCCCTGGAGCTCGACGTCCTGGACTACGAGCGGGTTGGCGAACTCCTCGAGAACGGCGGCGCGGATCTGCATGCGCCGACATTAATGAGTACGCGAACGTCGCAAGGGGTCAGACCCCTTGAGTCAGGGACGCTTAAGGGGTCTGACCCCTTGAGTCAGGGACGCTTAAGGGGTCTGACCCCTTTGTTGTTGCCGGCCGCGCTGACCGTGCGGTTCCAGGACGGGGAGCCGGGGGTCGCGCGCATCACCGTGTAGTCGGGGTGGCGCACCCAGGTCGGCACGTAGCGGATGCGGCGGGCGCGAACGGGCTTGCCGGGTCTCACCGCGAAGTCGATCAGCGCGATCAGCCCGTCCTGAGAGGCCGCTGGGCAGCAGGCCGCGGTCTGGTTCGAGACCAGGTTGCCCTCGCCGAACACGACCGGCTTGCCGTGCACGCGCCGGATCGGCTGCACCACGTGGACGTGCTGCCCCACGATCGCGTCGATCGCCGGCGAGCGCGTGAGCCGCCGTGCCAGCGCTCGCTGCTGCGGCGACACCGCCGAGACGAACTCGGTGCCCCAGTGGATGTTCACGATCACGATCCGCGCGCCGCGACGGCGGGCGCGGCGCGCGTCGCGGAGGATCGGCCCCGGCGACGCCCAGTTCACGCTCCACGGATGAGGCACGGCCTGCCCGTTCGACACCGCCGTGTAGGAGAGGAACGCCACGGGAACGCCCTTCACGCGCAACATCGTGATCCGCCGCCGCGCCCGTGCCGATCGCGCCGTGCCGGTCGCCTTCACGCCCGCGCTTCGCAGCGCCCGCAGCGTCGTCTCGATCCCGTACTGGCCCACGTCGAGTGAGTGGTTGGAGGCCGTGCTGCATGCGTCCCAGCCCACGCGTTTGATCGAACGCGCCAGGTCGGGTGGCGTGCGGAACACCGGGTACCCCTGGACCGGGCCCGGCACGAGCGGGGTCTCGTTGTGGCAGAGCCCGAGATCGGCGCCCGCTATGACCGGCCTCACCGGGGCGAACATCGGCGCGAAGTCGTAGCGGCGGCCGCCGCCGAGCGCGAGCGCCCGCTGCGCCACGGGAGTGTGGATCAGGAGGTCCCCGGATGCGGCGACCGTCAGCCGCACCGGATGGTCAGGCGCGGCGGCCTGACCCGGCGCTTCCCCTCCGCCCAGGCCCAGAAACGCCGCCAGCAGGACGAGCAGCTCCCTCACCAGAGCACATCATGCTCCTCCATCACTCCGTAGCCCTCCGCCAAGCGCAAACCGCCCGGGAGCCGGCCGCTGAACTCACCAAAAGGCTGCCGGTAGCGGTTTCGCATGATCCCCAGGTTCGCCTGCGCCTCCCGAGCCACCCACTCGCGGAAGTCGAGCTCGCCGACCCGGGACAGGTCGCCCGCGAACGCCTGCGGCGGCACCTCCTGCGGCTCGCCGTCCAGCCAGACGGTCCGCTCGCTCGCCGCGTCCACGTCGTGCACGCCGTCCACCAGGTTCCAGGCCACGGGCCTGCCGTCCTCAGCGCGCCCGACACCGGCCGACCAGCGCCAGGCCGTATGGCGCGCGTGGTAGCCCGCGGAGTCGTCGACGAAGCCGTCGCTCCCCTCCAGCGCGTGCGTGCGGCCATTCACGCGCACCTCCCCGCGGACGGGAACGCCGCCCTGCTTCCGCGTCCACACCCAGCTGCGCCCGTGCGGCGAGACGACCTCCACACCCGCGCCCTCGTCGAGCTCCAGGTCGATCACGTCGCCCGCCTGCACCCGACCGGGGCGGAGCCGCACGCCGCGGCGGCCCTCGAGGAGCGTCCCGTCCGGCAGCGCGATGGCCCACCAGCGCTGCCGAACTCCCGCCACGTGAGCCTCGCCCACGCACAGCATGAGCTCGGGGCGGTACACGCCCACGTAGCGCCACCGCTTGAGCGGACGGCCTGCTCGCAGCGGCGCCATGCGACGCGGCGGCAGTCGCAGGCCCAGATCGCGAACGCGCTCGCCGCGTACCGGAAGATCACGCATCGACGCGCAGTACACTCCAGATTGACTGGTCAGTCAATCGCCCGGGGGAGGTGCGATGCGGGCCGCTGCGGTACAGCTCCAAGCGACGACGGATACGGATGAGAACCTCGCCTCGGCCGAGCGGCTCGTGCGTGCCGCCGCCGGCGACGGCGCCGAGCTCGTCGTGCTCCCCGAGCGGCTCGACATCCGCGGCGCCACGTCCGACTACCTCACCGGCGCGGAACCGCTCGACGGCCACCCGATCGAGTGGGCGCGCCGCCTTGCGCGCGAGCTGGGCATCGACCTCGTCGCCGGGTCCGTTGCCGAGCGCCGCGAGGGCCACGAGCGCGTCTCGAACACATCCGTCCACGTCGGGCCCGACGGCGAGCTCCGGGCGGTCTACCGGAAGATCCACATGTTCGACGTGGAGGTCGGCGGCACGGTCTACCGCGAGTCGGAGCACTCCGAGCCCGCGGACGAGATCGTCACCTCGGAGACCGCGAACGGCGTCCCGCTGGGGCTCACCATCTGCTACGACCTGCGCTTTCCCGAGCTGTACCGCATCCTCGCCCTCCGCGGCGCGCGGATCGTCACGGTGCCCGCGAACTTCACCCGCGTCACCGGCGAGGCGCACTGGGAGGTCCTGCTTCGCGCCCGCGCGATCGAGAACCAGCTGTTCGTGATCGCGCCGGGTCAGGGCTCGCGGCCCGGCCCGGAGGGCGACAGCTACGGCAACTCGATGATCGTCGACCCGTGGGGCGAGGTCCTCGCGCGGGCGCCCGGCGACGGGCAGCACGTGCTCGTGGCCGACCTCGACCTCGCCCGCCAGGACGAGATCCGCGAGAAGCTCCCGAGCCTCGCGAACCGCGTTGAAGCGGCGTACCGCTGGCCGGAGGGGATCACCGCCTGATGGCAACCGCGCCCAAGACCCCGCCCGACAAGCGCCGGATGATCCTCGACGCCGCGGTGCGCGTGTTCGCGCGCCAGGGCTTCCACCACTGCCGCGTGTCCGACGTCGCCGACGAGGCCGGCGTGGCCTATGGGCTCGTCTACCACTACTTCAACTCGAAGGAGGAGATCCTCACCACGCTCTTCCTCGAGCGCTGGCAGATCATGCTGGACGCGATCGGCGAGATCGACGCGCGCGACCTGCCCTCGCGCGAGAAGCTCCGCTCGGTCGCCGGCTTCATCATCGACTCCTACCGCCACGACCCCGACCTGATGAAGGTCATCATCGTCGAGGTCACGCGCGCCGCGAACTCGTTCGGCGCGCTCCATCTCGATCAGATCCGGAAGGCGTACGAGGGAATCGCGTCGATCGTCGAGGACGCCCGCGAGGAGGGCTCGTTCAAGTCCTCGATCCCGTCCGAGTTCGCCGCGATGTGCTTCTACGGCGCGATCGAGCAGCTCCTCACCGGCTGGATCTTCGAGGTGCTCCCGCGCGGCGACGACGAGTACGAGCGCGCCAAGGACCTGGTTGTCGAGGCCATCTGCGGCGGCCTTGAGGCAGGCGAGCACGCGGTGCGTGCGAGCACACCCTGATCCCTGGGGTCGAAGGTCGCCCGGCTTCGTCTGGTTGAATCCGGCGCCTATGGAGAACGAGATGGTCAGGCGGCTCATGTGGGCCGGCCTCCTCGCCGGCGTGGGCGCGCTCACCACGATCGTCGCGAATCGAATAGCGACCGAGATCTGGGTACGGGTCTTCAAGGAGGATCCCCCGACGGACTGATGGCCGACGACCAGCCCACCACAGAGCAGGACGCGACAGCGAGCTCCAGCCCGCCGCCCCCGGGCGAGTCGCCGCTCGGCGTGGGCAGCGAGGCGGACGCCTTCGCTGAGCGTCCCGAGGCCTTCGTCGGGGCAGCGTTCGCTGGCGGGCTCGCGCTCGCCCTGATCATCAGGAGGCTTGCGCGATGAGCGTCGACGGGCTGCCGCCCCAGGACAACGCCGACAAGTCGCTGGGCGAGATCGTCTCCGACGTCTCCGAGAAGGCGTCCCAGCTCGTCCGCGAGGAGATCGAGCTCGCGAAGGCCGAGGTCACCGACAAGCTCTCGAAGCTCGGGCGCGGCGCGGCGATCGGCGCCGCGGCCGGTGTCTTCCTCGTCTTCGGCATCACCATGTTCTTCCACAGCCTCGCCTGGCTCCTCGACGACCTCTTCAACTGGGAGGACAACATCTGGGCCGGCTTCGCCGTGGTGACCGCCCTGCTCTTC
>Ga0070668_100004379_pt1 | contig 10479 bp, 5 predicted proteins | sample KBSS43metaG_FD_64661 | JGI IMG/M metagenome (GOLD analysis project Ga0070668, IMG submission 64661) | Switchgrass rhizosphere microbial communities from Kellogg Biological Station, Michigan, USA - KBS S4-3 metaG | ecosystem: Host-associated > Plants > Roots > Rhizosphere > Soil ... | reverse complement strand
CCGAAAGATCGTCGTCGACGACCGCGGCGGGCCAGGTTTCGCTCAACGAACGCAAGAATGAAGCGACGCGCGAGCTCATGCGGACGGCGGGCCGGCAGTGGGCTGGCGCGATGCTGCTCGGTTTCGTCATGGTGCTGCTCAGCCGTCGCCTGCGCTCGGCGGGGGTCGGCGTGGCGCTGGCGCTTGCGACGTGGGCAGCGGCTGCGTGGATAGCGCGTGTGCCGTGGCCGCTCGCCGGCGAGCAGCAACTCGTTTTCGCGCGCGAAGGGGCGTTGCTGGCTGCGCCGCCGGCGCCGTTCGTGCAGGCACTTCTGGTCGCGGCGGCAGCGGTGTTGCTCATCACGTACGTCGTGCGCGACGCACTCCGGTGTACGCCGCAGACCGCGGCCTCGCGCATCGGCTATCCCGGATTCGTCATCGCGACCGGAGTCGGCTTGCTGCTGATCCTCGACCTGTCCGCCAACGCGAGCTTCGGCAACCGCTACCTCGCGCTCTATCACCAGGGGCATCTTTGGCTGGCGATGCTCGTCTTCAGCGTGATCCTGTTCCTGCGGCAGCCGCTCGCCCGCCTCCTCGCCTGGGTCCTCGCGATGCTGGACGAAGTGGCAAGTGCGCTGGGCCGGCGGCTTGGATCTGCACGCGCCGCCGCGCTGCTGCTGTTGCTTCTGGTCGTGACGAGCGCCGCAATCGGCGCGCTCCTGTCGAATCTGCGCCAGGTCACTTCCGAGATCGGCCGCCTGTGGCTGATGCTGGGATCGGCGTGGTTCTTCTTCATGCGCGGCACCCCGTTCGCCGAGCGCCTTGCGCGAACCGGCAGCTCGACCGGCTCGCTCGCGCGCTACTTGCTTCCGTTGGCGTTCGTCGTGCTCGTGTTGATCGGCGCCATGGTTGTGACCCGCGACATGGGACCGCTGCTCATCGCAGGTTACGCCGCAGGTGCGTTTCTCGCCGCATCCACCGCCATGTGGATGCACCAGCGATGGGGCGCGACTACCACCGCGTATGCGTTCGCGGTGGCGTTTTTCGCGGCCTGGATCGCCCTCGTGACGGTCGCGCTGTTCCAGCTCGGCGCCGTCGACGACGTGACCGCCGGTCGACTTGAAAACCTGGCGGCGCCGCTCGCATCCGCCAACGACCAGCTCGCACTGGTGACGTGGTTCCAGGAAGTGGCACCCTCCGCGGGCTTCGGGCTCGGCGCCGTGCCGTGGTGCGGCTTCAGCGGGTCCCTCGGGTGCCCCGGCGTCCCCGCGCAGATTCAAAGCGATTACACCTTTACCGCCGTCGTCGGCGCATTCGGCAAGACGGCCGCCTGGGCGCTGACCCTGGGATGCGCCCTCTGGCTGCATCGACTGATTGCCCATCACACGCGCGTGACCCGCGGCGAACCCCGATTCGTCGCCGCGTCCGGGCGCATGGGGAACGACGAGCAGGGCTTCGTGAGCTGGATCGCGCTGACGTGGGTCGTGCTCACGCTTTGCCAGCTCGCAGTCACCGTGGCGGGCAATCTCGCGGTGATCCCGTTGACCGGCGTCACGTTCCCGTTCGTGAGCTTCGGCATGACATCGCTCGTGGTCAATGCGGCGATGCTCGCGATGTGCCTGAACATCAATGTTCCGCGGTCCCGGTGAAACGACCAACGACCCTTCTCGATTTCGCCATTGCGGCCAGTGTGGCCGTAGTGCCGGTGCTGCTGGGCGTGCTGCTACTGGTGGCCTGGCTGCGTCCGCTCGAAGCGGGGTCGCGCGGCAAGATCGACGGCGACCGTCACGTCAGCGTGCGTCAGGTGACGGCACTCAAGACCTTCGAGCGCGGCATCGTCCGCCGCGACAGCGTGGGTTCGGGGCCGCCGACCGCGGCGGCGCTCCTCGCCGGCGTGCCGGCCTGCCGTGACGAATGGCAGGGACGGCGCGGTGCGATCTCCCGGATCAAGGGTTATTTTGCATCCTCGAGCGACACGACGCCCCAACCTGCAGAGCGAATCGCGGCGCAACTTGCAGAGCTCGACCACGCCCTGCTCGCTTTCAGTACCGCCGCCAATCGCCGAGTCAGCGATCCCCTCGGATTCGACATCGGACGCTGGACCGAAACGGTGTCGCTCGTCGTCCGGGCGCCCGCGGAATCGCCCGAGTATCCGGGACGCAAGTTCGTCGTGCAGTGTGCCGACATTGCGCGCGCAGTGGCCACGCTTACCCGCTCGGATGCGCGCATGCTCGCCGCGCTCGCATGGCGCGGCACCGAGGTGCCGCGCGTCGTCGCGCATTGGCGTCAGGACCAGTGGGTGGAAATCTCGGCGCGGTATCTCGCGCGCACCAACCCGTGGACCGGGATCGCCGGATGCGTGTACATGGGCGGGCGCGCGGCGGACACCGACGGCAGTGCCGCCCCTTCCTACTTCATTGCGGAGACGCAAGGCGTCGCGCTCAAGGTGTGCAAGCAGGAAGCCATGCATGGGAGCGCGACGCCGCCCAGCGCCATTGTCGGCGAGCCCACCGCCAGCATGGCGGCCGACGACGAGCGGTGGAAAGTGCCACCGTCGCTCTCCGCGATGCTGCGGGCCCTCGACCCGCTGAATCGCCCGACCGGCGACCTGTACCGGCAATACACCACCGCCGAAACCAATCGCGTGCGGCTCGGCCGAACGCCGGTCGAGGTCGGATTCTCGACCGACCTCACCATCGATCCTTCGCTACAGGCATTGGCGCAGCGAACCGCGGCTTGCTACACCGGCCGCCAGGATGTGTGCGAAGCGCTTGGTATTCGCCGCAAGGAGGACGATGGCATGGCGGTCGGCCATCGCCTGCTCGAGCGCGCGGTCGTGCGCATGGCCGCGGTGGCCGTGGTCGACGTAGGCACCGGACGCATCGACGCGCTCGCCGGGGCGCTGTCGCCGTGCACGCGCGAGGAGTACGACGGTCCCGGCCGCTCACGCGACTGCGACAAGCGCATGCCCTATCCGATTCGCTACCGTCCCGATGCACTGCTCAACGCCGCGGTGTTCCAGGATGCGATGCCCGCGTCGGTGATCAAGCCGATCATGGCCACGGCGTTTCTCGCCGATCCGGACGTCGGTCCTCGCTGGCTCGCAAGCGAGCGCGCGGAGATGCAGCGCACCGCGTGGCCGAGTCGTGACAGCCTGCGCGGCCAGCTGATGCGCTCCGATTCGGCGCGCTTTCTCGATCGCATGTTCTGCGCCGACCAGGGATTCGCCAACTGCCGCCGGCCGTGGCAAGTACAAGCAACCGCCGAAGCGTTCGGGTGGAACGCCGATTGCAGCGACGCGCGCGACGAGTGCGGCAAGCGCGATCTTCTGTTCGGCCGCGCCTACGCAGGCGAAGGCGATTCCGCCACCCCGTTGGCCACGATCGTCCCGTACGGGCGGCTGTTGGTCGAGCCTGTCAGCGAAAAGGTGGGTGCGCCAGTGCGTGCGCGCAAGGCAGTCCCGCTCGATACGGGCAAGGTCAAGACGTGCGCCGCGGGGCCTGACGGCCGGCACGGAAACAAGGACGACTGGGAGAAGTGCCGCGGCCGCATCGTCGTCGACGTCGTCGCCGACGGCTGGGGCCAAGGCAATGCGCGCGCGAGCGCGCTCGGTGTTGCGGGCATGATGGCGGCGCTCGCCGCCGCCGCCAATGGCGAGGACGCGCGCGCACCGCACCTCGTCGATGCCGTGCATGGCGCCGGCACCGACCCGGTAACGCTGAAACTAGCGAGGAACGACCCGCCGCCCTCGGCGCAAGGCAAGCCGATCCCGCGCGACGCGGCCGAAGTCATCCTGAGCGGATTGTCGTACAGCCATCGCGCGGGCACCGCGCGACTCGCGTGCGAGCAGGTCTTCGACATGCGCACCTGCCGCGAGATCGACTGGATCGCCGGCAAGACCGGTACGCCCACTTTTCCCAACGACGACGTCTCACTCGACGACCTCGCGCGCCTGTGTGTGCCCGGTGTGCCGCGCACGCGCAGCGAATTTGCCGCGTGCGGCGGGCTGCGTCCCTACAAATGGTATGTCGCGGCGTACCGCTCCGACCCTTCGCAGGCGCGCTGGTCGAAGGTGATCGCGGTGCTCACCGAACGTAACTGGCTGTCCGATTCCGGCCGCATCCACGGCGCGGGCGACCACGGACCCAACCCGGCGGCGGAGATCGCGCTGCAGATCGTCGGTCGTCATGCGGGATCGCTTGCGGGGGCGGCGAAGTGAAGACGCGGCGGCCGCCAGCGACGGACCTGCCCCTGGTGTGGACGTTCGACGGCCGCTTCGCGAACTGCCTGATGGACCTGGAAGACACGCTGCGCCGCGCGATCGTGCAGGTCGGCGACGTGTCGCGCGTCCTGGTGGCGATCGACTTGTCGTTGCCGGCGCTCAAGGCGCGCATGGAAGCCGGTGACGCGCTGCAGCCGGCATGGGGACAGTTTCTGCAACGTATCGCGTCGCGCTACGGCCTGCCAACGCCGCCGCGCGTGCGCTACCGGAAGAGCGCGGGTCCGTTGACCGCGCTGGTGATTGCTTACAGGAGCTCGTGATGTCGCTCAAGACCTTCCTGCTCGGACGAATGAACAAGGTTTTCACCCGCGGGGACCTCCCGCCGCGCCACGCAGCGCTTCATACGGTGGGCGATGCCGGTGTTGCGCTCGGCGAGCCGCCACCCGTGCGCGGGCGATCGAGTCCCGGTCTCGACCACCTTGGTGTGTACCGGCCGCTGGTCGGTGCCATTCGCGAGGAGCTGGAGCGCTTCGTGGCCAGCGACCTGCGCCTGCACCTTGCGATCGCCGAGCGCGATCGCTACGTGCTGACCTCGATCGAGATCGAGCCCGCCGGCAACGAGCAGAGTCCCGGCCTTCTGAAGCGCTTCATCGCGGAGTTCGCCCCGGAGCAGGTGAAGCAGTATCTCGCGCGCGAAATCATCGCCCGCCTGCCCAACGCCAGTGCCATCGACCTCACGCAGTTCGCGGGGCTGCATGCAGCGGACGAGCAAGGCAACGACGCCGACCACGCGTACGACGAGCTGATTGCCGAGCTTCGCAGCGACGAGCCCGCCGCCGCACGTCCCTACGAGGTCTCGCTGGTCGGCCGCTGGTCCGAGACGACCCGGCGCGTGGCCCAACCCGTGGCGCCTTCGGCGTCCCTCGAGGTCAGTCCCGTGACGCCGCTTGCCGGCCACAAGGTCTCGATCGAGATCGAGGACGCCGGGGGCGTTCGCCGTGTCGAACTGCCCGCGGCCGTTCCCGGACGCCGCTACGTGATCGGCAAGGATCCGGCGTGCGATGTGGTCGTCGACGGCGTTTTCGCGAGTCGCCGCCATTGCGAATTCTGGCTCGACGCAGGGGCCTGGTGGGTCACCGACTGCGGATCGACCAACGGCGTTCGCGTCGATCCGCCGGTGGCGAGCGTTCTCGGGCGCGGCGCGGCGCAGAGCAGCATCGGCGCCGATGGCAAGGTGCTTGCGGTACCACCGGGCGCGCGCATCGTCTTGTCCGCCTCGTCGCGCGGCGAGCCCGATCAATACCCGCGGTTGCTGCTGCAACCTCGTGAAAGCCCGTCGCGACCCGCCCCGTACGCGGCGGTGCAGACGCCGCTGACGCCGATCGTGTCGCCCCAGCGATCCGGATGCGGCCTCGCGCTTACCGTGCAAATGGCTTCCGGCAGCAAGACGGTCGAGTTGCCGCAAAGTACTGCCCCGTTCGGCGTCGGGCGCTCGCGCTCGCAGGCGCTCGTCGTCGACTGGGCTCACGAGGGTGTGTCCGGGCATCACGTGGACATCGTGGAGCCGGACGAGCTGGGCGCGCTGGTACGCGTGCACGGCGACAACGGCGTCACCATCGCGGGCGTGGGGCACGCGCCCGGGACGCAGTTCCGGTGGAACGTGGGTGAGACGATGCTGCTCGGGCGAGCAGTGCACGACGAGCCGCAATGCTCGATCACGCTGTCGCGCATGCCGTGATGATCACCCCGAGCGAATCCTCGGCCACGCACCGCGCGCGCGCCAGGCCCGAGCGGCTGACGGCGACGCATTCGACGGAGCTCGCCACGGCGTGGTCGCGCCTCGCCATTGCCGCCGCGTCGGCGCGCGGCAGACATCACAAGGTGAACGAAGACAGCCACAGCGCGCTCGACGGCATCGCGCCGGTGTTCGTGGTCGCCGACGGCGTGGGCGGCGGCGCCATGGCGTCGTGGGCCAGCAAGCAACTCGTGGCGCGCGTGCACCGCGGTCTCGAGCGGGCGCGCATCGACGCCGACGCGATCCGGGAAGCGCTGCTCGATGCCGACCGCAGCATTGCCGAGGGCATTGCGCAGCACAGCGGGACGACCGGCGCGGCAACGGTTGCCCTGTGCGCGGGCAGCGGGACGCTGCGCTCGCGTTGGTGGATCGCGTGGGTCGGTGATTGCCGTGTCTACCGAGTCCGCATGAACTCGGACGGACTGGCGGAACCCTTGACCAGCGACGACACCTATCGGCACATGAGCGAGGAGCCGCCGCCCGGTGGGTCGCTCGACGATCCCGCGCGCATGATCGGCAACGGCGCGGTGAGCGCGCCCAACATCGAGCAAGTCGACCTCGGCTGCGATGAATTGCTGTTGTTGTGCAGCGACGGCATTCACAAGTACGTCGACGCCCGGGAGATCGGACGGGTGCTGTGCGAGCGCGCGCCGCTCGCCCGTCGCTGCCTCCGGCTGGTCGAGGCGGCGCGCCACAACGGCAGTCAGGATGACGCGACGGTGTTGGTCGTCCTGCGCCAGAAGCCACGAACCCGGTTGGCGCGCTACGCAACCGGGTTTCTGTTCGCGCTGGCCGCGGCCTCGCTGATCCTGATGTGGTCCGACGCATCGACCTCGTGGCCATCCGGGTCGCCCCCGCCGCAGTCCTCGCGCAGTCAATCGGAGTCCGCGCCATGACGCCCGAACAGATCGACCGTGTATTTGGCCGCGACCGCCTGCGAATGGTGACCAGCGAGCTCGTCGAGGTGTTCCGCGAGGCGGCGCGCCCCGGCGACCGCCGGCGATATACGAAGCGCTTCCTCAACACCCTCGACCCCGACTTCGGACAATGGACCGAGCGTGAATGGCGGATCCTCGCGCGCCTCATCGGACACGGTATCGACTGCGTGCCGGATGTCGTGCAGTTCGATCGCGGCGAGCCCGGCGGCACGCAGCTCGTGCAAACGTACGACGCGGGTGCCACCGTCGATCAGTGGGCGACGCTGCTGCCCGTTTCGCGCGAGTCGCGCGTGCTGCGGCATGTGTTCGAGGATTGCGCGCACTGGTGGGCGCTCGCTCATCATTGCCTGCGTGCGCTGTTCGCGATCCACGAGCTTTCCGTCGTGCATCTCGATATCAAAGGCGACAATGTCTGCATCCCCGTCGGGCCGCCGGGCTTCGACCCGGACCGCGCAGGCTTGCGACTGTATCCTCGTTTCGCCGAGCTCGCGCTCATCGACTTCGCCTTCGCGCTCGTATCACGGGAAAGCCTGACCACCGCGCTGCCGATCGGCTGGCAAACGGATTACGACTATCAGTCGCCGCGCTTGCTCAGCGCGCTCGAGGCGGGTCGCCGCGGTAATCTCCAGCCCACACGCGAGCTCGATTGGCGCTGCGACATGTACAGCCTGGCGGCGATGCTCAAGCGATACCTGCCGCGCGAGGACGCCATGCTGGAAAGCGGGCTCGCATGCGGTTGGTCGTTGGCTCGTGCCGATGCCGCAAAGGAGCTCGTCCTCGCGCTTCGCGATGCGCACGATCGCGAAACGCCGCTGCGGCGGCCGCATGAGGAACTGATGCAGCTCACCGCCGCGCGCTTGGCGGATCCGGACCTGTCGGCGTCGCTAGCCTCGGGATGGACGCTTGCGCGCGATGCCAATGTAACTCCCGTCGCGACATCGCCTCTGACCCCACTCACTCGCCTCGCCCCGCCAATCCGGTTGATCGTGCCGGCGCGCGAGCGCGAAGCGATTACCGCGCCGCCCGCGGTGATCCGGCGACGGACGCGGCCTGCAGAGTCTGCGCCAGACGCGCAGGCGGCGCCGCAACGCAAGTCGCTCACCGCACGAGTGACCGTACTGGCCGCGCTCGTCGTCGCCGGTACCGTAGCGCTCGCAACGCCGCTCATCGACGGCCGATGGCCGGCCATGGGCGACGCGCTGCGCAGCGCCGTCGAACGCGTTCGCGTGGCCGCGCAAAAAACGGATGGGCCCCGACCCTCCACCGTGCAGGCGGACGAAAGTGTGCCGACGCCTGACGCGTCGATGCCGCCAAAGGTCGCCTCTGGCGCCACACCCGACCAGGTGGACGAAAGCGTGCCGACGACTGAAGCGTCAACGCCGCCAAAAGTCGCATCCAACGCCACGCCCCCCCAGGCGGACCAAAGCGTGCCGCCGCCTGAAGCACCGATGCCGTCAAAGGCCGCCTCCGACGCTACGCCCTCGCAGGTGCTGGCGGCTACGCCACGCGAATTGCCTGGCGCTGCCCCCATGCCTGCTCTCACGCCACCCGCAGGTGCGACGGCGGCGCCGCGGAGCGCGACAACGCGCACAGCGCGCGTGCCGACGGAGGCGACGCGCACAGCGCGCGTACCGACGGAGGTGACGCGCACAGCGCGTGTACCGATGGAGGTCACGCGCAAAGCCGCGCCGGCCGCCGCCAAGCAGCCGACACCGCCCGCCGTCGGCGCGAAGCAAAACGCAGTTCGCATCGCGTCCGCGCCGACCGCGCCTGCACAGCAGCGCATCCGCATTCACGTGCCCGATCCGGTCCCAAGTGCGAGTGCGCAGACCCTCGCGCAAATCCCGACGACGCCAAACCCGCCGGACACTACGCCGGCCCCCGTTGCTCCCGTGACGGAGCCCCCACGCGCCGCACCGATCGTGCCGGAGCCACCCCACGTCGAGCCGACCGTGCCGGAAGCACCCATCACACCGCCTTCGCCGTCGCGCACAACCCCGGTGCCGTCGCTCCCGGTTCCCACGGCACCTCCGAAATCGGGGGTCACGCAGGACGTACGCAACCTGCTGGGCTTTATTTTCGGATTCGGGAAGCGCAGCGACCGCGCAACCGCGCCGATCGAAGAAAGGGTGCCGCAGTCCTCGGCGAGCATTCCGCCCCCATTGGCGCCAAGCGAAAGAGACAGAGTGCGCGAGACCGCGCCGCGCCCCGAGCCGCCCCGAGCCGCCGCACTCCCCGCGCCTCCGGCCTACGCAACCGCCCCGGCGCCTCCCGACACAACTTCCCGTTTGCTCGCACCGCGCGCGATGCCGCCGGCAGAGGTCGTCGGGAGAGCCCGCAGGACGGATGGAGCGACGATGCCCGCGCGTGCCGAGCAGGACGTCGCACGCGTGTTGTGGCTCGCCGCGAGCGCCAGTCATCCGGCGCAGGAGCGCACCGTCGTGGACGCGTTACAGCAGGGATGGCCGAGCAACGTGGCCTCCTCGACCACGCAGGGCGGAGCATCCGGTGTCGCGCGGCAACTGAGTGAGGATGCCCGCCAGGCGTACATGGTTCATCGCGACGTGCAAGGCGCGCTCGACTTGCAGTTGCGGGCCTTCGGCGCCGATCCGAGCGACGCGGAAATCGCCGGCAACCTCGCATTCCTCTACCTCAAGCAGAGCCCCCCGCAGGCGGAGACTGCGCGTCAGATGGCGGTGCATGCGATCGGCGTAACACCGCCGCTGCAGCGAGCCACGCGGGTCGACGATTGGCATACGCTCGCCGTCGCCAGTGCGCTCACCGGACGCGCGTTCGACGCGACGAACGCGTTCTATGTCGCGATCGCGCTCACCCGCAGTCTCGATCGCAGTTGCAAGCTGGCGCTCGTGGCCGTCGACCGCTACGGAGATCGTCTCGTCGCACCGGTGCACGCCATGATGCAGCGGATCCGGCAACGAGGCAGGGAGTACGAATCCGCGAACTGCACGTGGCCTTCGCGCTGGCAGTCCGCCGGGCGAACTACCGGCGTCGTGTCGAGTCCAGCCTATCGCTTTTACCAGTGACTGCAGCGTGCGCGCCGGTTACAGAGTCGCCGCGCATCATCACTCGGTGACGCGCTGCTCCCGGGGGAACGCCATGAAGATACTCGTCGACGTCGATCATTCGCTCACCGTGCATGCGAGCGCGGAACGTGCGCACCTGCGTACGCGCACCCGCGACGGTCAGCGCCGAGCGAGACGTTTCGCGTTGGCAGTGGCGCGGGCGTGCAGCGGCTTCAATCCCCGTCCGGCCAGCCGAATCGTCGAATGCGACAACTCCGACGCGGTGATCGCGGAACGCGAGACCGTATCCGCGAGATTGGCGTGACGGGCAATGAATTGATCGACCGTCCGGCTGGCGGCCAGCGCCGTCAACGCCGACGTTCCGGTCAACATGTAGCGTAGCGCGCGTTCGGCGAACTTCAGATAGGCCGTCGACATGAAGGCGGTGGTGGCGCGCGCCGACTCCATCGATGCGTCGAACTTTTCCCGGCCCATCAGCGCGAATTCCCGCCGGTCGCGGGC
>Ga0070668_100004378_pt1 | contig 10480 bp, 10 predicted proteins | sample KBSS43metaG_FD_64661 | JGI IMG/M metagenome (GOLD analysis project Ga0070668, IMG submission 64661) | Switchgrass rhizosphere microbial communities from Kellogg Biological Station, Michigan, USA - KBS S4-3 metaG | ecosystem: Host-associated > Plants > Roots > Rhizosphere > Soil ... | reverse complement strand
AGGAAGTGGCCGGTGATCCGCAGCCCCGCGAACAGATCGTCCCATCCCGCCTCTCCACCCGCGATCAGGAACGGCGGCAGCCGGAACAGCCGATCGCGATAGCCTTCGCCCGCCGCGCCGCTGACCGCTCGCCCGCTTTTCGGGCTGACATAGGCAAGATCCTCGCTGGAGCCCGTTGCCGCGCACGTCGCGAGATCGAGCCCGAAGCCGAGCTCGGCCAGCAACAGCAGCTCGTAGCGTACCAGCGCCGCCGCCCAGCCGCGCGCCGCGGGCGCGGCTTCGATCGCTTGCAGCAGGCCGTCGAGCGCGGCGTGGATACGCGGATAGGGCAGTCCCTCCGGGAGTACCGACGCGGCAAGCGCCGTCGACCACTCGATCGCCGCTGCCGGGAGCGCCTCGGCGAGCAGCGGCGCGCGGCTGTGGACGAGCTCGACCGTCAGCCCGGCGAGCTGATCCTGGGTCCGCCCACGGAAATCGGCCTCGACGACGTTGCCCGGCACCAATACCGGACGAAGCCGCCGCGACCGTCCGCCGCGGACATAGCCGGCGTACAGGCCGTCCGCGGGCGTCATCAGCCGGGCGACGGCGCCGTGCTCGCCATGGGCGCGGACGGCGCAAACGATGGCGTCGGTCGCGATATGCATCACACTATGCTAGGCGGGATGCGGCGTCGGCGCGAAGGGAAACTCTGCCGCGCGAGCTCGAACTGCCTCCCTCGGCGAATGCGATTCGGGCTGCCGCCGGCGTCCTGCGGCGCGACGAGCGCCGCGCCCAGCAGAAGACCGACATCGACGAGGATCGGGTCCGGCGGGATCGATGCGCCCGTTCATCCGAGCGCAAGCCGGAAACGGGCACCGTCGCGCCGGGCCGCATTCCGGCGCGCAACGACGCGCCCCAGCGTTGCACGAGGGACATCGCATGACGATCGGCCGCAGCATCTGGACGCTCGCGCTTTCCACCACCCTGCTCGCCGGATGCGCGAGCGCGCCGACGCGCACGGCGGAGGCGCCGCCGATACCGGCTTCGCCCGAAGCCTTGCCACCACCGCCGCCGCCGCCGCCGCCGCCGCCGCCTTCGTCCCAGGACGTGGTCGTGACGTCGAGGCGCAATGACGGGTCGGTGCGGGGCGCGCCCGCCGCACCACCGCCGGCCAACCAGGCCTTCTCCTCCGTGCGCGGGCTGGAATCTCGCGCGCGTATCGGTGCGGTGCGATCACGGCCACCGGGCGTCATCGTCGCGATCCCGCAGGAACAGCGCGAACGCTACGACGGAAGGCCCGTCTCGCCCGTGCGGATGGTCGCGGACGAGCCGGTCTCGACCTTCTCCGTCGACGTCGACACGGGCAGCTACGCCAATGTCCGCCGCATGCTCACCGACGGCCAGGCGCCGCCGGCCGAGGCGGTGCGGACCGAGGAGATGCTCAACTATTTCCGTTACGATTATGCGCGGCCGGCCGATCGCGCCCGACCGTTCAGCGTGACCACCGACATGTCCACCACGCCGTGGAACCCGAACAGCCGGCTGCTGCGCATCGGCATCCGCGGCTACGATCTCGAACGCTCGCAGCGGCCCGCCGCGAACCTCGTCTTTCTGGTCGACGTTTCGGGATCGATGTCGACGCAGGACAAGCTGCCGCTGGTCAAGACCGCACTCGCCGATCTGGCGGGCCGGCTGGGTCCGCGCGATCGCGTGTCAATCGTGACCTATGCCGGCAACACGCGCGTCGCGCTCGAGCCGACCAACGATCCGGCGAGGATCCGCAGCGTGCTCGCCAGTCTGGAATCGGGCGGATCGACCGCTGGAGCGTCGGGCCTCCAACTCGCCTACGCCACCGCCCGCGCGGCGCGCATTCGCGATGGGATCAACCGGATCATTCTCGCCACCGACGGCGACTTCAACGTCGGTGTCTCCTCGACCGAAGAGCTCGAGCAGATGGTCAAGCGCAATCGCGACGACGGCATCACACTGACCGCGATGGGCTTCGGCACCGGCAATTACAACGAGGCGATGATGGAACGCATCGCCGACGTCGGCAACGGCAACTACAGCTACATCGATAGCGCGATCGAGGCGCAGAAGGTGCTTGATGACGAGCTGCAGTCGACGCTGTTCACCATCGCCAAGGACGTCAAGATCCAGATCGAGTTCAACCCGGCCTATGTCAGCCAATACCGTCTGATCGGCTACGAGAACCGGGCCCTGCGCGAGCAGGACTTCAACAACGACCGGGTCGACGCGGGCGACATCGGCGCGGGCCATCAGGTCACCGCGCTTTACGAGATCGTCCCGGCCGGCGCTCAGGGATGGATCGAGGAACGGCGCTACGAATCGAACCAGCGACCGGCCGGCGCGGGACCGGCCAACGAGCTCGCCTGGCTGCGGTTGCGCTACAAGCTGCCCGATGGCGATAGCTCGCGGCTGATCGAGCAGCCGATCGCGGCTGGCCTGATCCGCACAGCGCAGGTGCCGCGCGGCGACATGGCGTTTGCCGTCGCGGTAGCCGCGTTCGGCCAGCGGCTGCGCGGCGACGATACGCTCGGCCGGTTCTCCTTTGCCGACGCGCGCCGGCTCGCCGGCGATCCGCGAGGCAACTATTGGCGAGAGGAGTTCCTACGGCTGACCCGGCTCGCCGAAAGCCACTTCCCCGCCGCCACGGCCGAGAGAGCCGGCGGCGGGAAATGATCTCGGCCCCGGAACGGCTTGAGCGGAGCGTCGTTCGCTCCTAGCAGGCCATCAGCAAGGGGAGCTTTTATGGACATGACCCTCATCGCCATCGTCGCGGCCGTCATCGTCGCGCTGTTGGTGCTGATCCTGGTGTTGCGGCGCAGGCCGGCGGAGCCGGGCAGGCCCGGCGAGGGCCATGGCGTCACCGACAGCGCCGCCGCGGCGATCGAGGACGTGATCGATCAGTTCGCCGGAATCGAGACGCATCCCGACACCGCCGGCCCGCCGGACGACCTCACCCGTTTGAAGGGCCTTGGTCCCAAGGCCGCCGCCCAGCTCAACGCCTTCGGCATCACTCGTTACGAGCAGCTCGCGGCGCTCGGCGCGGCGGAGATCGCGGCGGTCGACGCGCACATGGGGGTCTTCCGCGGACGCATCGCCAAGGATCGCTGGGTGGAGCAGGCCGGCTATCTGGCGAAGGGCGACACCAGCGGGTTCGAAGCGACCTTCGGCAAGCTGGGCGAGTGAGGCTCCCCGGCTGAACGATCAGGCCACTCGCCGGCAGCTATGCGGTTCCGCGAGATTTTCATCTAGTTCGTCATCCCGACGCCGGTCCGGCCAGGCCGAACGGCAGCGTTCGCCAGAAGGAGCCGTCGGCCACCAAATATCGGTCGGGAGCAACCACCGCGGCACGATCATTGCGTGCGCCGCGATCTTCTCGCTCATTCGGGTCGTGAGGCGATGAGCTTGTCGATCTTGCGGCCATCCATGTCGACGATCTCGAACTTCCAGCCGCGCTCGATGAAGCTCTCGCCTTCCTCGGGCAGGCGCTTGAGGGCGGCGAGCGCGAAGCCCGCCGCGGTCGCATAGTCGCGATCGCCGGGCAGCGTGATGTCGAGCCGGTCGGCCATCGCGTCGGCCGGGCACGATCCGGCGACCAGCCAGCTTCCGTCCTCGCGCTCGACGAGCGGGGGTGCATCGTCCTCGCCCTGATCGGAGGCGAACACGCCGGCAATCGCCGAGAGCAGATCGGCGGGCGTGACGATGCCGTCGAAATGGCCATATTCGTCGTGGACCAATGCGACCGGCACCTGCGCCTCGCGCAGCACCTCGAGCGCGTTCATCGCATCCATCTGATCGGGCACCACTGGTGCGGGACGCATCAGCCCGCGGATGTCGACATGGTTCGAATCGAGCAACGCGGCGACGAGGTCGCGCGCCTGAACCACGCCGATGATCTCGTCGACCGAGCCCTGGGCCACGGGCATCCGGCTATGCGGCATGGTCCGCAGCCGCTCGCGCAGCGTGTCGTCGTCCCAGGCCGCGTCGATCCATTCGATGTCGGTTCGTGGCGTCATGACCTCGCGCACCGGCCGGTCGGCGAGCCGCACGACCCCCGAGATGATAGCGCGTTCGCTCTCCTCGATCACGCCGGCACTCGACGCCTCGGCGACGATCAGATGAAGTTCCTCCGCAGTGACGTGCTGTTCCGATTCGCGGTTCATCCGCAGCAGGCGGAAGATCAGGCTGCTCGATGCGTCGAGCAGCCAGACGAGCGGCGCCGTTATCCGGGCGATCCACTGCATCGGCACCGCGACGACCGCCGCGATCGGTTCGGGATTGCGCAGCGCGAACTGCTTGGGGACGAGTTCGCCGACGATCAGCGAGGCATAGGTGGTGAGCGCGATCACCAGTGCGAAGCCGGCCTCGTTCGCCGCACGCTCCGGAATCCCGATCAGCGCGAGCCGCTCCGCTACCGGTTGGCCCAGGCTCGCGCCCGAATAGGCGCCGGCGAGGATTCCGATCAGGGTGATGCCGATCTGCACCGTCGAGAGGAAGCGGCCCGGGTCGGCAGCGAGATCAATTGCAGCGCGCGCGCCCTTGCGACCTGTCCGAGCCATCGCCTCGAGCCGCTGCTTGCGCGCCGAGACGATCGCGAGTTCGGACATCGCGAACGCTCCGTTGAGGGCGACGAGCGCGAGGATGGTCGCGACGTCGATCCACGGAAAGGGGTGGAGGGAAGGTTCGGGCGACATGGCGCGGCGCCAAGACTCATGCCGTGAATCTGTCGGCGCTACAACAGCGCGATCAGCCGATATTCAGCACGGAAGCGGAACAAGCGTGCTCGGGCGGATGTTTCGCCTTCGCCATACGGCGTTCCCAAGGACGAGAACAAAGGGACAGTCCAATGAACATGAAAATGAAGCTCGGTGGGGTCGTGCTCGCCGCCGCAGCGCTCGGGACGAGTGCATGCACCACGGATCCGGTGACTGGAGAGCAGCGGGTTTCGCGCGCCGGTATCGGTGTGCTGGCGGGCGCCGCGGTCGGCGCGGGCGCAGGCGCGCTGCTCGGCGGTCGACGCAACCGCACCGAGACCATCCTCGGCGCGGGCATCGGCGCGATCGCCGGCGGCGCCATCGGCGGCTATATGGACCGGCAGGAGCGCGAGCTGCGCGAACGCACCGCAGGCACCGGCGTGGAGGTCGTCCGCCAGGGCGACGAACTGCTGCTCAACATCCCCTCGGGCATCACCTTCGCCACCAACAGCTATGCGATCGAGCCGCAGTTCCAATCGACGCTCGACCGCGTCGCGCAGACGCTGAGCCAGTACAATCAGACCTTCATCGACGTGAAGGGCCACACCGATTCGACCGGCGGCGACGAGATCAACATCCCGCTTTCGCGCAATCGCGCCGAATCGGTCGCGAACTATCTCGTCGGCCGCGGCGTGCAGCGGCAGCGGATTGCGACTGCGGGCTTCGGTTCGTCTCAGCCGGTCGCAAGCAACGCGACGCCCGAAGGCCGCGCGCAGAACCGCCGGGTCGAGATCAAGATCGTGCCGGTTACCACCGAAGGGAACTGAGCTCTTCTGACCTCTTCGATCCTCCCCGAGTTCGGCTCGGGGAGGATTTCAGCGCCGCTGCCGGAAAAACCCCCGCAGCATCTCGCCCGCCTCCTCCTCACCGATCCCGGCATAGATCTCGGGCGCATGATGGCAGGTAGGCTGGGTGAAAAAGCGCGGCCCATGGGTCACGGCACCGCCCTTGGGATCGTCGGCTGCATAATAGAGGCGCGCAATCCTGGCGTGCGATATGGCCCCGGCGCACATGGCGCAGGGCTCGAGCGTCACCCACAGATCGCAACCGTCGAGCCGCTGACTGGCCAGCGCCTCCGCCGCGGCACGGATCGCCAACATTTCGGCATGGGCCGTGGGATCGTGGCGCGCGCGCATGGCATTGGCCGAGGTCGCGATCACCTCCCCTTCCCGCATCACCACCGCGCCGACGGGAACCTCGCCCTGCGCGGCGGCCTCGTTCGCGATATCGAGCGCGAGCCGCATCGGTTCAGGGAGGGGAAAGGCCATCGCCGCCCCATAGCGCGGGGCGGCGGTCAGATTAAGCGGTTGGCGACCGCCGCAACAGCATCACGAGCGAATAGATCGCGCCCGGTACGAAAAACAGGATCGTGAGCAGCGTCGCGATCCAGAAAGCGGGCGTGATTCCCCGATCGAGGAACAGCCCGAGCGGCGGCAGCAGGAGGGCAGCGACGATCGCCGCCGCGCCGGGCCCGATCCGCCCCCTGCCCTCCTGCATCGCGCTTACTCCTCGTTCGCCTTCTTGACGTCGACGGTCGGCACTTCGACCTTCTCCTCGGTGGTTCCAACCTCGACCTTCGGCACCGTCACGCTCGTATCTTTGGTACCCACATCGACCCGGCCGACATCCGCATCGATGCTCGGCGCACGGCCGCCTTGGACCGACACCTCGGGCAGTTTCCCTTCGTCGCCACTTAGATTGACGAAGCCCGTCGCCACCGCGACGATCCCCAGCAACACGACTACGCCGATCAGAATCAGGACACCACGCATCCCCGTTCTCCATTTTGTTCGGATGGTGCGCGGTGAACGTATCTCGCCCGGAACGGTTGCATCGGTCCTGGCGCGCCGCGGTTGACGAATCCAACCTCAGCGGCTATCGGCGCGCTCTTTCCGGGCAACCCGACTATCAGGACGAAGATCATGGCGCGCATCTGCGAGCTGACCGGCAAGGGCCGGCAGGTGGGGCACAATGTTTCCCACGCGAACAACAAGACCAAGCGGACCTTCCTGCCGAACCTGCAGAATGTCACGCTGATCTCGGATGCGCTGGGCGAAGGCGTCAAGCTGCGCGTCTCGGCGCACGGCCTGCGTTCGGTGGAGCATGTCGGCGGCCTCGACAACTGGCTGCTCAAGACAGGCGACGAGAAGCTGTCGCTGCGTGCGCGCCGGCTGAAGCGCGACATCACGAAGAAGCTCGCGGCCTGATTCGGGATCCGTGCGGCCGCGCCGCACGATGTGCTCACAAGGCTCGAAGGGCGGCTACCCCGCGGTGGCCGCCCTTTCGTGTGCCTGCGCGCGCGGAACGTAACCCAAGCGAGGACATTAACGGTAGCTAACGTGCCTGTTCAGGACTGGATCACGCGACTCGGATCATAAGGGCAGCATGTCGACGGAGGCCGGTGTCGGGAGCATCCTGCTGGCGACATCGAACCGGAAGTCAAGGAGTTAGAGCGATGATCAAGGGTTTCACCTTCACCGCCGCGGTCGCCGCCCTCGCCGCTGCCACGGTTGCACCTACCGCCGCGATGGCGCGCGATCACGATGGCCGCTGGAGCCGTCACGAGGGCCGCGGCTACGACGGCTATCGCGGCGGACGGAGCTATTATGGCGACCGCGACTATGGAAATCGCGGTTATTACGGCAATCGTGGCTATTATGGCCGGAACAACGGCTATTACCGTGGCGGTTCGCGCTACGGCTATTACGGCCGCGGCAATAACCGTGGCTACTACGGCCGCTGCCGCGACAACGGCACCGGCGGCACCATCATCGGCGCGATCGCCGGCGGCCTCCTCGGCAACGCTATCGCCGATAACGGCGGCCGCTACGGTCGTGGCGACGGCACCGCAGGAGCCATCGTCGGCGCAGGCGTCGGCGCTCTCGCCGGCCGTGCGATCGACCGCAACTGCTAAGCCTTTCCTCACGTAGCGTATCGAGGAGCCTTGGGGCCGGGCCTTCCTGTTGGAAGGCCCGGCCTTTTGCGTCATCGGCTTAGGATCGGGTTAAACTCGCCATGGCAAAGGGGGGCTGATAGCCAGCACACCGGAGCCGAGATGGCGATTCTCCTGCTCAAGCATCCAATCGCCTTCCCTGCGACCTTGTTGGGCAAGGCGCTCGCATCCTGTTTCCCGATGATCGGCTGGCGCGTCGGCGAAGGAGAGGACGAGCCTGGCTTCGATCGCCCGCAGACGATCATCGGCCGATGCGAGGATGAGATGATCCTCTGCTGCATCGAGCTGAAGCGGGCTGCATACCGCCCCGCGAATGGGAGCACTCCTCCCGCCCACATCTGTCATGCGACGATCAGCCGCCCCTCGACCGACGATGGCGCGCTCGCCGTGGCGATCGCGCTGGTCGTCGGCGTGACGCTGGCGGTCGATCAGGACGCATCGGCGCAACTGCAGCTCGCTCCCGGTGAGAATTGGCTGGACGGCGCCGACATGCGGCGGCTGATGGCCTCGCTCGACGAGGATCCCGCACTGACGTTGCGCCATCACTACGGCTTGCCCGAGCGGACCGCGAACACGAACGAGCCCGCTCGGCAACCCGATACGACGCCGGCGGCCGTCGCTCCGGCCGATGCGCCATCGCAAAAGAAGCAGCGGCAGCAACTCGGCAGCTTCACCCTGTTGCTCGATGGCGACGTCCATATCGAATGGAAGCGGATCGACGAGGCGATGAACGTCATCGATCCGGGCGGCAACTGGACGACCGTCGCCACGCCCGGCGGCATGGGATTCGTCAATGGCCGCAGCCGGATGATGCTGATCTGGTCTCCGATCCCCTATGATCTGCCGTCGATCGAGCAGGTCTACGCCCGCAGCTTCTGGTTCGATGGGGATCGCGGGCGGGTTGCGCGCCACCGCCAATACATCACGATCATGATCGACGCGCCCGACGATTTCGAAGCGAAGCGCGGGACGGCGCTCGCAGCGACGATCATGCTCGGGCTTATCAACCAGCTTCCGCAGGTCGCCGCCGTCTTCAACAACATGGTCTCGACGCTCTTCTCGCCGCAGATGACCCATGGCCAGGTCGGCATTCTTCACACCGGCGAGATACCCATTCAGCTATGGACCTGGGTCGCGCCCAATTCGCTTGTCGATGGGGATATCAGCGTGACCACCGGCGGGCTGCAGCCCTTCCTCGGCTATGAGGTCGAGGTTTGGAACGCGCCGCACACGCGCCAATTCGTGCTCGAAAAACTGAACGGCGTGCTGCGTTACCTGCTGATCAACGGACCCGTCGTGACCCACGGCGACACGATCGGGACAGGTTCGGGCGATCGATCGACCCGCTGCTTCTTCGGCCCCAGCCGGGCCGACCGGCCGGCGCCGGTGCCCGCGATGTTCCTCGAGTTCGACATCGAACAGGCCGCGCAACCAAAGCGCGACTTACCGGTGCCACCGCCCACGCCACAGCCAAGCGCGGCTCCGACGTTCGGTCGCCGCGCGACCTTCGGCCGCAAAGGTCTGTAACCGCTACCGCTTATCGTCGTCGAACAGACCGGCGAGTTGCTCGACCATCGTTCCACCAAGCTGCTCGGCATCCATGATCGTCACTGCCCGCGCATAGTAGCGCGTGACGTCATGGCCGATGCCGATCGCGACCAACTGCACCGGCGAGCGGTTCTCGATCCAGCCGATCACCTGTCGCAGATGGCGCTCGAGGTACGAGCCGCTGTTCACCGACAGGGTCGAATCGTCGACCGGCGCGCCGTCCGAGATCACCATCAGGATCTTGCGGTCCTCCGGCCGGCCGATCAGCCGGCCGTGCGCCCAGAGCAGCGCCTCGCCGTCGATATTCTCCTTGAGAAGGCCTTCGCGCATCATCAGCCCAAGCGACTTGCGTGCGTGCCGCCATGGCTCGTCGGCGCGCTTGTTGACGATATGGCGCAGGTCGTTGAGCCGGCCGGGGGATGGCGGGCGGCCTTCCGCGAGCCAGCGTTCGCGGCTCTGTCCACCTTTCCACGCGCGCGTGGTGAAGCCGAGGATCTCGGTCTTGACCCCGCACCGCTCGAGCGTACGCGCGAGGATGTCGGCGCTGATCGCCGCGATCGAGATGGGCCGGCCGCGCATCGATCCCGAATTGTCGATCAGCAGCGTCACGACAGTGTCGCGAAACTCGGTATCGCGCTCGATCTTGTAGCTCAGCGAATGGGTCGGGTTGATCACCACGCGGGCGAGCCGCGCAGCATCGAGCATCCCTTCCTCCTGGTCGAATTCCCAGCTCCGGTTCTGCTGAGCCATCAGCCGCCGCTGCAGTCGATTGGCGAGCTTGGTCACCGCGCCCTGCAGGTGGATGAGCTGCTGGTCGAGATAGGCGCGCAAACGGGTCAGCTCGTCGTCGTCGCACAGTTCGGACGCGCCGATGACCTCGTCGAAGCTCGCGGTGAACGCCTTGTAATCGAACTGTGGCGAGAGATCCGACGGAGGCCGGTTGGGACGGACAGGCAGCATGCCGTCCTCGCCGCCGTCGTCGCTGTCCGAATCCATGTCGGAGGACGAATCGTCGTCGGCCTGGCGGCTCTCGCCATCTTCCTGGCTCTCGCCGTCCTGCTCCGACCGGGTCTCGACTTCGCTGTCGGAGCTGCCGCCCGAATCGTCCTCACCCTCTTCGCCGCTCTCGCCTTCTTCCTGATCGTCGCCCTCGCCGTCTTCGCTGTCGTTCTCGTCGGTCGGGTCGATCTCGCCGTCGACCAAGTCGAGATCTTCGAGC
>Ga0070668_100004371_pt1 | contig 10489 bp, 10 predicted proteins | sample KBSS43metaG_FD_64661 | JGI IMG/M metagenome (GOLD analysis project Ga0070668, IMG submission 64661) | Switchgrass rhizosphere microbial communities from Kellogg Biological Station, Michigan, USA - KBS S4-3 metaG | ecosystem: Host-associated > Plants > Roots > Rhizosphere > Soil ... | reverse complement strand
ACCCGCTCGCGGAGCGCGCCTTCGAAGGCGATCTCGCCGCGCATGGCGCGTTCGGTGATCGCCGAAATCTCGGCCTTCAGGCCCGCGAAGTCCGCGAGTTCGTCCAGGCACTCGCAGCCGATGATGGTGGAGTCCATGTCGGCCACGAACAACCGCTTCTTCCGCCCGTTCCAGGGCTGGACGCAGACGTCGATGGGAAGTTCGGCAAGCGTGCCGCGGGCGACGCGGCGCGGGCCGTCCAGTTCCGGCGCCTCCAGCAGGAGGTCGAGGGCGCCCGGCCCCAGGGGCCGGGGCTCCTTGACGCGCGCCTGCGCGCCTGCGAGCGCTTCGAGGAGGCCCGGCAGCACCTTCTGGGGCGCGCCGGGGTCCGGGCTGACGAGAGTGAGAGCAAGCTGCATGGAGCCCCGCATCTGGCTGATCGCCGGGCCCACCGCAAGCGGCAAGTCGGCCCTGGCGCTGCGGCTGGCGGAGCGCGAGGGCGGCGAGATCGTCAACGCCGACGCCCTGCAGCTGTACGCCGGCCTGCGCATCCTGAGCGCCCGGCCGAGCGCCGATGAAGAGGCGCGCGCGCCGCACCACCTGTTCGGCGTCGCCGATCCCGCCGACGGCTGGTCGACCGGCCGCTGGCTACGGGCGGCGATGGCCGCGCTCGACGAAATCGCACGAAGAGGCCGGCCGGCGATCGTAGTCGGCGGCACGGGGCTCTACTTCCACGCCCTGACCCGCGGCCTGGCCGACATCCCGCCCGTCCCCGCCGCCGTCCGCGCCGAGACGGCCGCCGGCTACGAGGCCCTGGGAGAGGCGGCGTTCCGCGCCCGGCTCGCCGCCGCCGACCCCGCCGCGGCGGCGCGTATCACGCCAGGCGACCGGCAGCGGCTGAGCCGGGCCTGGGAAGTGTTCGCGGCCAGCGGTGTCGCGCTCAGCGACTGGCAGGCGCGGACCCGCCCGGCGCTGGCGGCCGGCGCCTGGCGCGCCGTCGTCCTCGAACCCCCGCGCAAGGCGCTCTACGCCCGCTGCGACGCCCGGCTGGAGGCGATGGTCCGCCAGGGCGCGCTGGACGAGGTCGCCGCCCTGGTCGCCCGCGGGCTCGATCCCGCCCTCCCCGCCATGAAGGCGGTCGGCCTGCGCGAGCTGGCCGCCCACGTCCGCGGCGAGACCGGGCTGGCGCAAGCGCTGGCCGCCGCCCAGCTCGCCACCCGCCACTACGCCAAGCGCCAGCTGACCTGGCTGCGCAACCAGGTCCCCGACTGGCCGCGGCTTCACAGCAGCGACGAGGACATGGTTTAAGACCGGACTGGCGAGGAGGTGCAGATGACCGTCGCGATCCGGCCGATAGCCGCTGAGGACGCCGAAGCCTGCGGAACGGTTTGCTACGAGGCGTTCGCCGCCATCGCCAACGCGCACAACTTTCCACCGGATTTCCCCTCGCCCGACGTCGCCGTCGGCCTGATGCAGATGATGATCGGCCACCCGGAGGTGTTCGGGGTGGCGGCGGAGGTCGACGGCCGCCTGGTGGGCAGCAACTTCCTCTGGGAGCAGTCCTCGATCGCGGGCGTCGGCCCGATCACCATCGACCCCAAGGCGCAGAACGCGGGCGTCGGCCGGCGGCTGATGCAGGCGGTGATCGATCGCGCCGATGCGAACGGCCGGGCCGGCGTGCGGCTGGTCCAGGCCGCCTATCACGGCCGCTCGCTCAGCCTCTACACCCGGCTGGGCTTCGACCCGCGCGAGCCGCTGGCTCTGCTCCAGGGGCCGGTGATCGGCAAGCAGGTCCCCGGCGCGGTCGTGCGCCCGGCCGGGAGCGCCGATGCGGAAGCCTGCGACGCCGTCTGCCGCGCCGTGCACGGTCACGACCGTCGCGGCGAGGTGCGCGACGCCCTCGCGCAGGGGACCGCGCGCCTCGTGGAACGCGAGGGTCGGGTCACCGGCTATTCGACGGCGGTCGGCTTCTTCGGCCACGCGGTGGGCGAGACGAACGAGGACCTGAAGGCGCTGATCGCCGCGGCGGCGGACTTCCAGGGCCCCGGGCTGCTGATGCCGATGCGCAACGCCGAGGTGTTCCGCTGGTGCCTGGAAGAGGGCCTGCGGGTCGTGCAGCCCATGACTCTGATGAGCCGCGGCGCCTATCAGGAACCCAAGGGCGCCTTCCTGCCGTCGATCCTCTTCTGAACGGCCCCGCAGAGCGCAGCGCGAGCGACGGCGCGGGGCAGCTTCTTGCGCGCGCCGCCGGTTGACGGGGCGCCTCGCGCGTGTCACATCCTGAAATGTCCGAATTTGGAGAACGCACGTGCGCGTCCTGCTCGTACTCGTAAGGCGACCGTCCCGGGTCTGAACATCGTTCAGACCTCGCACGGTCGCTTGCGCCAGGCCCCTCCGCGGGCCTTTTTTATTGCCCTCACTCCAGGCTTGAACCCATGACCGCCCACCAGACCATCGAAGCCGAAGCCCCGACCCAGACCATCACCGGCGCCGAGATGCTGATCCGCGCCCTGGTCGACCAGGGGGTGACGGACCTCTTCGGCTATCCCGGCGGGGCGGTGCTGCCGATCTACGACGCGCTGTTCGCCGAGCCGCGCCTGCGCCATGTGCTGGTCCGCCACGAACAGGGCGCGACCCACGCCGCCGAGGGCTACGCCCGTTCCACCGGCAAGCCGGGCGTCGTCCTGGTCACCTCCGGCCCCGGCGCGACCAACGCCGTCACCGGGATCGTCGACGCCCTGATGGATTCGATCCCCCTGGTGGTCATCACCGGCCAGGTGCCGACGCACCTGATCGGCACCGACGCCTTCCAGGAATGCGACACCATCGGCATCACACGGCCCTGCACCAAGCATAACTACCTGGTGAAGGACGTCGCAGAGCTGCCGCGCATCGTGCACGAGGCGTTCCACATCGCCACCAGCGGCCGGCCGGGGCCCGTGGTCATCGACATCCCCAAGGACATCCAGTTCGCCAAGGGGACCTATCGCGGCCCGACCGAGGTCTCGTTCGCCCACGACTACCATCCGCGCACCAAGGGCGAGGCGGGCAAGATCGCCGAGGCGGTGCAGATGATCGCCCAGGCGCGCCGGCCGGTGATCTATTCCGGCGGCGGCGTCATCAACGCCGGCCCCAGAGCCAGCGCCGCCCTGCGCCGGTTCGCCGAGATCACCGGCGCGCCGGTCACCTCGACCCTGATGGGCCTGGGCGCCTTCCCGGCCTCCGACCCCAAGTGGCTGGGGATGGTCGGCATGCACGGCTCGTTCGAGAGCAACAACGCCATGCACGATTGCGACGTGATGATCTGCGTCGGCGCGCGCTTCGACGACCGGGTCACTGGCCGCCTCGACGCCTTCTCCCCGGGCTCGCGCAAGATCCACATCGACATCGACCCCTCGTCCATCGGCAAGAACGTCCGCGCCGACGTGGGCATCGTCGGCGACGCCGGCTCGGTGCTGGAGGACCTGATCGAGGCCTGGACCGCGCGCAAGCTCACCGCCGACAAGGCGGCGCTGGCCGACTGGTGGAAGCAGATCGACGCCTGGCGGGCCCGCGACGGATTCGGCTACCGCAAGGACAAGGGGCTGATCCAGCCCCAGCACGCCATCCAGCGGCTCTACGCCCTGACCCGCGGCAAGGACGTCTACATCACCACCGAGGTCGGCCAGCATCAGATGTGGGCGGCGCAGTTCTTCCACTTCGAGGAGCCGAACCGCTGGATGACCTCCGGCGGCCTGGGCACCATGGGCTACGGCCTGCCGGCGGCGGTGGGCGTGCAGATCGCCCACCCCGACAGCCTGGTCATCGACATCGCCGGCGACGCCAGCGTGCAGATGACCATGCAGGAGATGTCGACGGCGGTGCAGTACGACCTGCCGATCAAGATCTTCATCCTCAACAACGAGTGGATGGGCATGGTCCGCCAATGGCAGCAGCTGCTGCACGGCGAGCGCTATTCCCATTCCTACTCGGCCAGCCTGCCCGACTTCGTGAAGCTGGCCGAGGCGTTCGGCGGCGTCGGCCTGCGCGCCGAGCACCCCGACGAGCTGGACGACAAGATCCTTGAGATGATCAACGTCCGGCGGCCGGTGATCTTCGACTGCCGGGTGGTCAAGGACGAGAACTGCTTCCCGATGATCCCCTCCGGCAAGGCCCACAACGAGATGATCATGGCCGAGCAGCAGGACCTGGGCTCGGTCATCGACGAGGCGGGCAAGAAGCTGGTGTGACTCCATCCACTCACCGCTCACCCCGGCGAAGGCCGGGGCCCAGATGAAACGCGACAAGCTCTCAGGCTGAACCTGGGTCCCGGCCTGCGCCGGGATGAGCGGAGTTTGAAACGGCTATCCACGGCGCAGCATGTCCCGCACCACGCCCGCCACCTTGGCCCTCGACCGCGCCGGCGTCGCCTACACGCTGGCGACCTACGACTACGACCCGAACGCCGAGCGGGTGGGGCTGCAGGCGGCGGAGGCGCTGGGCGTGCCGGCTTCGGAAGTCCTGAAGACCCTGATGGTCAAGGCGGACGGCAAGCCCGTCTGCGTGGTGCTCGCCTCCGACCGCGAGGTCAGCATGAAGCGCCTGGCCGCCGCCCTGGGCGCCAAGACCGCCGGGATGATGAAGCCCGCCGACGCCGAGCGCCTCACCGGCTACCGCGTGGGCGGCGTCAGCCCCTTCGGACAGAAGCGGCTGGTCCCGACGGTGGTCGACGCCGATGCGGCGGCGCTGCCCGAGGCGTTCGTCAACGCGGGCCAGCGCGGGCTGCAGGCCAGGCTCGCGCCCGCTGACTTGCTGCGCGTGCTGGGAGCCACGGTGGCGGCGGTGACCTAGGCGCGCTCCCTGGCCTCGGCCTCGGGCCGGACGTATGAGGCGATGGGCGCGAGGAAACACCGCATGAGCTACGCCACCACGGACGACGCGCGTTTCGACCTCTACGGCATGACCAGCCCGAACGTCCGCAAGGTCGCCCTGATGCTCGAGGAGCTGGAGACCCCCTACCGGCTGCATCAAGTGAAGGTGTTCCAGGGCGAACAGTTCACGCCGCGGTTCCGGGCGATGAACCCGCTGTCGAAGGTCCCGGTCCTGGTCGACCATGACCAGGGCGACGGCGGCTTTCCGGTGTTCGAGTCCGGGGCGATCCTGATCTATCTGGCCGAGACGTTCGGACGCTTCCTGCCCGCGGCGGGCGTGGCGCGCTACGAGACGCTGAAGTGGCTGTTCGCCCAGACGTCGAACGTCGGGCCCATGCTCGGCCAGTTCAACCACTTCCGGATGATGGGCGAGGCGAGCGCCCCGGCCGCCTATGCGCGCTACCGCAAGCTGAGCGCCCGGATCTACGCCCTGCTCGACGAGCGCCTGGCCGCGCATCCCTACCTCGCCGGCGAGGCCTATTCGATCGCCGACATCGCCACCTATCCCTGGGCCGCCTACGTCACGATCCACGAGATGGACTGGAGCGACTACCCGAACCTGGCGCGCTGGCGCGCCGAGATCGCCGAGCGTCCCGCCGCCCAGCGCGAGGTCGAGGTCAGGAAACGCCTGACCTACGCGGAGGCCGACGGCATCGAAGCGGCTTCCCAGGCCGACCTCGATCGGTTCTGGTGGCGCGACTGACAGAACAACAAAGGTGGAGGAAACCCATGCTGAGCGGAAAGAAGGTTCTGATCACCGGACATACGGGCCAGATCGCCTATGCCGTGGCCAAATGGATGGCGCCACGGTGCGAGCTGTGGGGCCTGGCGCGCTACTCGCGGCCGGGGTCGCGCGAAGAGAGCGAGAAGATGGGGCTGAGGCCGGTGAAGGGTGACTTCACCACCGGCGACCTCGCCGCCGTGCCCACCGACTTCGACTACGTGGTCCACTTCGCCGCCAACACCTATCCCAAGACCCAGGACGAGGGGATGGTCGACAACGCCGAGGGTGTCGGCCTTTTGATGAACCACTGCCGCGGGGCCAAGGCCTTCCTGCACGTCTCGACCACCGGGGTCTATTCCCGCGATCCCGACCACCTCCACCGCTACAAGGAGACCGACCGGATCGGCGGGGCGACCGACTACTCGCCCTTCTACGGCGGGTCGAAGACGGCGGGAGAGGGCGTGGTCCGGGCGGTGGGCCGCATCCTCAGCATGCCCAGCACGATCGCGCGGATGAACGTCGCCTATGGCGGCGCGCAGGACGACGGCGGCCTGCCGGGCGGCTGCCTCGAGCGGCTGGCGAAGGGCGAGAAGATCCGCATCCCGAAGAGCTGGCCCTGCCTGCACATGCCGATCCACGAGGATGACATCTCCGAGCAGATCGAGCCCCTGCTGGCGGCGGCCGACGTGCGCAGCAACGTGCTGAACTGGGGCGGCGACGACGTGGTGAGCGTGGAGGAATTCACCGACTACATGGGCGAACTCACCGGTCTCACGCCCGACTACGACAGGACCGACGAGAATCCCCTGCCGCAGGGCGCGCTGGACAACGAGAAGCGCCTGAAGTTCCTGGGTCCCTGCAAGGTGAAGTGGCGCGACGGCTTCCGCCGCATGGTCGCGGCGCGCCACCCCGAGCTCACGCTTCGCGCCGGGTAGAGGACTTGACCGCAATCACGCGGTGACCGACGGCTCCGCGCCTGCTTCGGCCAGATAGCCGTGCAGGGCCGCGACCACCTGCGCCCCCTCGCCCACGGCGGCGGCGACGCGCTTGACGGAGCCGGCGCGGACGTCGCCGATCGCGAAGACGCCGGGGCGGCCGGTCTCCAGGGGCCGGTCCGCGCCGGTGGCGATGAAGCCCTTGGCGTCCAGGGCGACGCCGGAGCCGGCCAGCCAGTCGGTGTTGGGCTGGGCTCCGATGAACAGGAACAGGTGACGGAGCGACCGGCGCGTCTCCGCCCCGTCGCGGCTGCGCCAGCGGATAGCTTGCAGCACGCCGTGCTCGCCTTCCAGCCCGGTCACCTCGGCCCCGGTCACCACCTCCACATTGGCCAGACCCTCGATGCGCTCCACCAGGTAACGCGACATGGAGGCCGCAAGGCCTGGGCCACGCGCCAGCAGCCAGACCTTGGCGGTCTGGCTGGCCAGATAGACCGCCGCCTGGCCGGCCGAATTGCCGGCGCCTACCAGCGCCACCTCCTGGCCGGCGCAGAGCTTACCTTCGAGCGGCGAGGCCCAGTAGTGGACGGAGGTTCCTTCGTAGGCGTCGAGGTCGGCGACCCCCAGGCGCCGGTAGCGCGCGCCGCTGGCGATCACCACGGCCCGGGCGGCCACCCGCTCCTCGCCGCCGACCCCCAGGTGGAAGCGGCCGTCCCGCAGATCGGGCTCCAGCCGTGTGGCCTCGTCCGGGATCGCGATCTCCACGCCGAACTTCTGCGCCTGGTTGTAGGCGCGGCCCATCAGCGCCATGCCGGTGATGCCGGTGGGAAAGCCCAGATAGTTCTCGATCCGCGCCGAAGCGCCCGCCTGGCCGCCGAAGGCCCGGCAGTCGAGCACCAGGGTCGAAAGTCCTTCCGAGCCCGCATAGACCGCGGCGGCGAGGCCTGCGGGGCCCGCGCCCACGATCGCCACATCGTAGACCTTGCTGGCGTCCAGCGGACCCACCAGGCCCAGGCAGCGGGCCAGCTCGCCCTCGCCCGGATTGCGCAGCAGCGCGCCGGTCGGGCAGAGCACGATGGGGAGCTGGGCCGGGTCCACCTGGAACCGCTCGATCAGCGCCCGGGCGTCGGCGTCGGTGTCGGGGTCCAGCAGCTGGTGCGGATGCCCATTGCGCCGCAAGAAGCCTTGCAGCCGCAGCACATCGCCGTCGCCCTCGCGGCCGACGATCACGGGTCCGCCCGCGCCGCTCTCCAGGAGACCCATGCGGCGCAGGATCAATGCGCGCATGATCCGCTCGCCCAGCTCGGCCTCGGCGATCATCAGGGCGCGCAGGCGCTCGGGCGGCAGGATCAGCGCCTCCACGGGCGCGAGCGCCCGGGCGTCCACCAGGGCGGGCTTGCCGGAGAGCTGCGCAAGCTCGCCCATGAAGGCGCCGGGGCCGTGGGTGACGATGTGTTCGGGCCGGCCCAGCTCGTCGCGGCCGGTGATGCAGACTTCGCCCGAGAGCACCACGGTCAGGCCCTGGCTCACCTCGCCCGTGCGGGCCAGGGCCTCGTCGGCCGCGTAGCTGCGCAGGGTCCCAAACCGCCGCAGCCGCGCAATGTCGGCCTCCGACAGGATCGGGAACATCTGCGGGCCGCGGGTCTCGATGATCGACTGCGCCATGGTTCCTCCCAACCCCCGCGAGCCGCCGCGGTCAAGGGGGCGTTGCGGCCGGGCCCGCGTTGTGAGACGTCCTGCCCACCGTTCCTTCGCAAGGCCCGATCCATGCCCGACCCGCAGCCCGGCTCCGTCTACGAACCGATCCACGAGGAGGAGTCGGAGAACCTCGCCACCTTCGCGGTGCTGGTGGACAACGAACCGGGCGTGCTGCACCGGCTGGTGGGCCTGTTCGCGGCGCGCGGCTACAATATCGAAAGCCTCACGGTGGCCGAGACCGACCGGCGCTCGCACACCTCGCGCGTCACCATCGTCACCCGCGGCGCGCCGCACGTGCTGGCGCAGATCGAGGCCCAGCTCGTCAAGATGGTCGCCACCCGCGACGTGCGCGACGTGAGCCGCGACCCCAATGGGCTGGAGCGCGAGCTCGCCCTGGTGAAGGTGCGCAGCATGGGGCCCGAGCGGGTGGAGGCCCTGCGCGTCGCCGACATCTTCCGCGCCAAGGTGATCGACACCACCCACGAGAGCTTCGTGTTCGAGGTCACCGGGGCCTCGGGCAAGATCGACAAGTTCGTCGACCTGATGCGGCCGCTGGGCCTGGTGGAACTCTCCCGCACGGGCGTGCTTTCCATCACGCGGGGCGCCGAAGCCATGTGAGTTGAGCCCGATGGCCCCGTTCGCCCGAGCCCTCTGCCTCGCCCTCGCGCTCGCCATCGCCACGCCCGCCGACGCCCTGCCGAAGCTGCGCCGCAAGGCGGCCGAGGCGCCGCCGGACCTGCCGCCCGCCGAGGCGGCGATCTGGCCCTACCCCGCGCCCGACCCCAAGACCTGGTGGGACGACGACCGGCCCAAACCCGACGAGGCCGCCGACCCGCTGGGCGGGCGCAAGCTGGGGGCGCGCGAGCGCCTCACCGCGGTGGACAACGGGATCGAGCCGACGGTCTACCGCCTCTGGGGCCTGCAGCCGCTGCAGACCCAGGTGCTGCGCGGCGAGGAGATGATCCTGGAGGTCTGGGCCCGGCCGGCCCGCAGCGTCCGCCAGACCGTCATCCGCGTCACCGTGCGCCGCGACGGGGACGCCTTCGTCCAGGCCCGCGCCGGCCTCGCCTGCTGCGAGGCCGACATCGCCCGGCGGGTGGGCTTCGACGCCAAGCTGCCGGCCGGGTCAGGCGCAGCGTTCCTGGCCCTGCGCGCCCACCCGATGTGGGACGCGCCGCGCGACGTGCGGGTGAGCGAAACCGGCGCCAGCGACGCGGTCTGCGTCGACGGCACGTCCTACGACCTGACGCTCATGGTTCCGGGACGGTCGCGCTCGCTGCGCCGGGCCTGCGACCTCGCCGAGATCGGCCAGGTGGCCGATGCGCTGGAGCCGGCGCTGAACGCCGCCCTCGGCCACGAGCCACGGATCGACGTGCTGTTCGCCGACCGCGGCGCCTTCGCCACCGCCCGCGGCGCCTACCAGAGCCTGCTGGCCGAAGGCGGAACCCTGAAGGCCGCGCCCCAGGCCCGCCCGCAGCCGCCATCGTTCGTTCCGGAGGCAGAGGGTTCGGACGCCGCGGCGACGGTGAGTCCTGAGCGCTGAATGTCAGGACCTCCACCGCCGGCTCAGCCTTACGAAGCGTTCAGTGGTCCCTGGGAGCAGGTCGAGGCCGAGATGGGGGCAGTATTACCAAGAGACTACAAAGAATTCTCGCAGCTCTACGGAAGCGGCCTGTTTATGGAATTTCTCACCATATTCACCCCACGATCCGACAACCCCCATGCGCGAATAGAATATCAAGCTCGTTTGTTCAATCATCTATATTCAGAATATGAAGATTTCATCTATGCGATCTGGCCGAACCGGGGAGGAGTTATCTTGGTCGGTGGCACATACAACGGAGATAGCATTTTCTGGATTCCTACCGGTCCCGCCGAGACTTGGAAAATTTTGATCTGGGGGCGGGGCGAGCTCACTTTCGAGGTGTTCGACTGCGACCTCACCGAATTCCTCGCTGGGCTCGCCACCGGTAAGATCGCCCCTCGCGAGTTCCCCGACGACATGCTGCCCTGCGATGAGTTTTTCAACCCTTATAAGGGCTCCCCGGAGCAGGACGACGCCAGTTCCGGCTAAAGACGGCGGGAACCAGGGCGGCTATCCCTGGCTGGCGAGGCAAGCGCTTTGCGCGCCCACATAGTGCGCCCTTCTAATCCGTCCCGCCCTGCCCTATATTGAGCCTGTCCGGGTTCGCCCGGACTATGGAGATAAACGCGCACGTAATAAGCGGACTGGACCCGGGTGC
>Ga0070668_100004370_pt1 | contig 10489 bp, 11 predicted proteins | sample KBSS43metaG_FD_64661 | JGI IMG/M metagenome (GOLD analysis project Ga0070668, IMG submission 64661) | Switchgrass rhizosphere microbial communities from Kellogg Biological Station, Michigan, USA - KBS S4-3 metaG | ecosystem: Host-associated > Plants > Roots > Rhizosphere > Soil ... | reverse complement strand
GGCCTGGGCCCAGGCCCAGAGCGTTCCCCCGGCAAGAAATCCGAGCCAGGCGGCGCGCGGCGAGCGATCCTGCCGAATCAGGATGGCGAGTGCGAGCGCCGATCCGCCGAGGAGCGACGCGACGATGGCCGCGGCCCGTCGCCCTTCGGCGCCTGCCGGCAGCCCGAACAGGAGACCGGTGACCAGCCACCAGAAGAGCACCACCAGGCCAAGCGCCTGAAGCGCGCTGGTCCACCGGTCGCGTGACCCGTCGGGAATCATGATGCCCTGAGTCCCTCGCGTGTCGCCTCGACCGCACCCCGCACTCGCTGGGCGTCGGCAGTGGGCAGCGCGATGTAGCGGCCTCCCATGGCTGAGGCGATGGATGCCGCAAAGGCGCCGGGCCGCGGCGCGGTGTCGATGAGCAGCGATGGCACGCCCATGGAGCGAAGTGCCCGCGCCGCGCCTTCCGCATCGGACTCGGCGCGCGGACGCCCGCCGGTGCCGTCGAGCGCGACGTTGGCGCGCGCGTCGGTGAGCAGCACCAGCAGCACCGACCCCGCATCCCGCTCGGCCGCCACCTGCGTCGCGAGCTGGCCCGCAGCCACCAGTGCTGCGGCGAGCGGCGTGCCGCCGCCGCCCGGCAGCGCCGCCAGCGCGCGCTTTGCCCGGGCGAGCGAGCGGGTAGGCGGCAGGAGGATTTCGGCCTTGCTGCCGCGAAAGCTGATCAGCGCCGCGCGATCCCGCCGCACGTAACTCTCGGCGAGCAGCAGTTCCACGGCACCCTTCGCTTCCGCCATGCGATGCAGCGCCGACGAGCCCGACGCGTCGACGCAGAAGATGATCGTGGTGCCGTTCTTCGCCTTGCACCGCTGCACCCGGAAATCCTGGCGGCGCACCGCCACCTTCCCCGGCCTCGCACCGCGAAGTCGCTGCCATGGTGCCGCCGCACGCAGGGTGTCGACGAGGTCGAGCCGTGCTCCCGTGCGCGGATCGCCGGCACGGGACCCGATCCGGCGACCATGGCGCGGCGTTACGGTGCTCGCGGCACTCTTGCCCCTCGCCTTGCCACCACCCTGCTGTCGCAGACCCTCGAGCATCCCGGGCGAAAGCGCCGCGGTCGTGGCCTCGAGCACGCGATCCGCCATCTCGCTCACCGGCTGCTCAGCCTCACCGGTGTCCGGTGCGGGGTCGTTCTCCTCCGGCGAGGGAGCCGGCGGTTCTGGCGGCACATCGGGCACCCTGGTCGCGCGGGGGGCGAGCACCAAGGCGCACGCGACGCTTACGTCGGCCTCGCTCACGTCGGTGCGTCCCTCGAGCGCGGCGTTGGCGCGCGCGGCACGCACCGCGAGTACGTCCGCCCGGCTCGACCCGACACCCAGCGCCATGGCGGTGTGGCAAATGCTTTTCATCGCCTCTTCACCGACCGTGACGTGCGGCAGCCGGTTGCGGGCCGCGGCCAGCTCCCCCAGCGTGGGCCGCTCGTCCAGTGCATCGTGCCCCTGGTCGTCCAGTCGCAGCATGAACGGAAGGCGCTCGCGGAGGGCCGCGGCGACCGGCTCTTCACCGGCCATGCTTTCGTCGAGCGCGAGCAGCGTGGTTCCGCTGCCGCTGTCGAGCATGCCGAGCAGCGCCGCCACCACCGGCCCGCCGGCCCGCTCCGCCATCGGGAGGGTGATCACGCCTCCCTCCGCCACCGCGAGGAGCCCGCGCTCCTCCACCGGGCGACCGGCCGACAGCGTGGCGGCGAGATCGAGTCCACCGTGCAGGCGCTCTGCCGCCATCCCGGGCGGGAGCCGGCGGCGAACGCGCTGCGCGCCGACAAGTTGATCGAAGAGCGCCAGCACCGAGTCGCGCCGGTCATCGGCCTGACCGTGCAGCACCGCGCCTCCCAGCCCCTTCGGGTCGACGGCAAGCAGCGCCAGCGCGCGCGACATCACGCGGCCAGCAGCTCCGCCACCGCGCGCTCCACCCGCGTGGTGGACGAGGTGTCGTCGAGCGGATTGCGGCGGAGCCGGTGCCGCAGTGCCATCGGGGCCACCTGGCGCAGGTGCTCCAGCGTCACCTTCTTCGCCCCGTCGAGGGCCGCCGTGGCGCGCGAGGCGCGCATGAGCGTCAGCTCGCCGCGGAGGCCATCGGTGCCCAGCGCCATGCAGAGCGCCGTGACCCGGCCCAGCATCGCATCGTCAATGATCACGCTGTCGATGCGCTTCCGGGCCTGCTGGATGCGGCGGAGCACCTTCGCGTCCTCCATGTTCCATTCTTCCATGAACGCGCCCGGATCACGATCGAACGCATCCCGGCGGCGGATGACATCGATACGCTCGGCCACCGCGGTCGGCGTGCGCACGTCGACCGACAGACCGAAGCGGTCGAGCAGCTGCGGGCGAAGGTCTCCCTCCTCCGGGTTGCCGCTGCCCACGATGACGAATCGTGCCGGGTGGCGGAGGCTCAGCCCCTCCCGCTCGACGACGTTGACGCCGCTCGCCGCGACGTCGAGCAGCAGGTCCACCAGGTGATCCTCCAGCAGGTTCACCTCGTCCACGTAGAGGAAGCCGCGGTTGGCGCGGGCCAGGAGGCCCGGCTCGAAGCGCTTCTCGCCCGAGCTGAGCGCGCGCTCGAGGTCGAGCGATCCGACCACCCGGTCCTCGGTGGCGCCGAGCGGCAGGTCCACCACCGGCACCGGCACCTTTCCTGACCGGAGCCGCTCACCCCGCGCGCGTCGATCCTCGCATTCCTCGCACGGCGCCCCGGGATCGCAGCCATAGCGGCACCCCGTCACCGCCATCATGAGCGGCAGGACACCGGGCATGGCGCGCACCGCGGTGGACTTGCCGGTACCGCGGTCGCCGAACACCATCACGCCGCGAATGCCGGGATCGACCGCGGCCACGAGCAGCGCCAGCTTCATCTCGTGCTGGCCGACGATGGCGGAAAAGGGAAAGCTCGGCGACACGAAAGGCCTTTCCGGGAATTCAGGCGGTGGCGATGAGCGTCTGCACCCCGAGCGGAAGCCACCGCTGCAGCAGGGTCACGGGCAGGGTGAGGAAGCGTTCCATCATGAAGGGCAGCATGCGCCGCTGGAGCGAGCCGCGCCACGAGCGGCCCTCGATGTCGTGGCGCCCGAGCCAGTGAATGGTGTGCGGGTGCAGCGTGCCGTGAGCGTACTGCTCCTGCACCCGCCACCCGTTGCGCTCCACCAGCCGCCGCAGGCTCGCCGGTGTATAGGCGGCGGTGTGCCGCGGCGTGTGAAAGCCGGCCCAGTGGCTGCCGTGTCGTCGCCGGGTGAGGCTGTCATAGTCGGGCACCTCGATGATGAGGCGCGTGGAGGGCGATGCCATGGTGCGAAGCCGGCGCAACGCCGCGCCGGGATCGTAGAGATGCTCGAGAGCGTGCCACATGGTGATCACGTCGAAGGGCGCGAGCGGCGCCACCACGGCAAGCTCGCCCTCGTGCAGCGACAGTCCCTTCCACTGCCCGCTCCGCACGGCCCAGCCACTGGCGTCGAAATCCACCCCGATGGCGCGCGCGCCGGTCCGATGGTGCACACGCGCGAGGAACGTCGGCCGACCGCAACCGACATCGAGCAGCGACGACGTGCTGGTCAGTGGCCCGGAGCGCCGCACGGTGCGGAGCCGGGCACGATCAAGGCGCCACTGGTCGAAGTCGACCAGGAAGGCCCAGCGTCCCCACGCGGCGGAGCCGCGATGCGGGAGGTAGTCTTCGTAATACTCGCCGATGCGCGCCGCGGGCACCCGGGGATTCAGGTACACCTGGTCGCACTCGCCGCAGGTGACCCAGGCGAACGATTCCGTCCGGTCATCCAGCATCTGCACCTGCGACTGCAGCAGCGGACGCGGGTCGTCGGCCCCGCACGCCACGCACGGGGTGGCCTCCCTCGCGGGGGTCACGGGCGCAGGACCGGGGGGGGCACGCGTGCCCTCCAACAGCACGGCTGGCGTCATGCCGGCGACGTGTGCTGCACCGGGGGCAACCGGCTGAACGACGATCGCACCGACACCGCGACGGCCTCGCCCACGCGCCCGAGCTTTTCCGACCGGGGCACCACCAGGCGCCCGTCGAGCGGATGATGTCCGGTGGCCCGGATGCGCCACCCAATCGAGGCATAGACGCGCTGCGCCACGGCGATGCCCACGCGAGCGCGCAGCGGGATGTAGCGGAAGCCCGCCTCGCCGCTCGCGTAGTAGCGGTCGGCCAGGTCGAGCAGCTCGAGGCACACGACCCGCACCCCCTCGCGCTGTCTTCCCTGCAGCACGTCATCGGCCGAGAGGCCATGCGCCTCCAGGCGCGTTCGCGGCAGGTACACCCTGCCCCGGAGTGCATCCTCGCGGACGTCGCGCACGATGTTGGTGAGCTGCATGGCCAGGCCAAGGTCGGCGGCGTGACCCTCGGCGGCAGGATGCTCGACGCCGAGCAAGCGGCTCACCATGAGCCCGACGGTGGATGCGACCCGCCAGGAGTACGCCAGCAGCTGGCCGTCGCTTTCCATCATCACGCAGCCGAGGTCCTGCCGCATGCCGGTGAGCAGGGCCTGTGCATGCCCCAGGGAAATGCCCCGCCGGCGGGCGAGATCCTGCAGCGCCTGCACCAGGGGGCACGCCGACTCGGCGCCCGCGAGTTCCCGCTCGAGCCGCAGCAGGGCACACTCGTCTCCCGCCTCGTCGACCAGGTCGTCGGCCGTGCGGCAGAAGGCGTAGAGCACCGCGATGTCGTCGTGCAGCCCGGCGGGGAGCATCGCGGTCGCGAGCCGGAAGGTGCGCGCCTTCTGCGCCAGCAATGCGTGGCCCGAGCGCACCACGCCGGCCCATGTGGTCTCGTCGATCGCCGGGCATGCCGGCATCGTCGCGATCACCCCGCCACCGCCGTCACGGTGCGCGCCGGGCCGAGGGTGGCGCACGTCTCCTGCGCGGCGAGCAACCCCGACATCATGACGTCGCTGATCGCCACGCCATTGCGATGACTTCCCGCCAGCACGAAGCCGGGGTTCGCGCGCTCGAGCATGTCGCCCGCTTCCTGGATCCGGCCGTAACCCACCTCGTACTGCGGAATGGCCCGCGCGTACTTCTCGACCCGGCGGAAGGCCGGCGTGCCCCGCGCACCGAGCAGGCGCTGCAGGTCGGCGTCGGCCTCCGCGGCGATGGTGGCCTCGCTGCTTCGCGCGATGTCCGGCTGCCGCTCGCCACCCAGAAACGTCGTCAGGGTCACGAACCCGTCGGGGGCACGGCCGGGAAAGAGTGTCGAGGAGAAGAGCGTGCCGAGCGTCTGTCCGCGCTCGACCTCCGGCACCAGCACGCCGAAGCCGTCGAGCGGATGCTCCACGTCGCCTCGCGCAAACCCGGAGACGACCACCGCCACCGGCGCATAGCGCACGCCGGCCAGCGCCTCCCACTGCGCCTCCGCCTCCCCGACGAACTCGACCTGGGGAAAGACATGGGTCGGTGCGGCGCAGATGACGGCATCCACGTGCCGGGTGACACTGCCCGACGAACCGGTGCTCGTGACGCTCCATCCCGTTCCCGCCGCCGCAATGCGCGTCACCCGCGCGTTCAGCCGGAGCGCCGGGCCGAGTCGCCGGGCCAGCGCGCGGGGAATGGCCGCCATGCCGTCGCGGAAACTGAAGAGCCTTCCCTCCGGCTCACCCGACGAGTGATTGCGTCCCTTCATCATCTTGATGCCGCCACCCACCAGCGATCCATAGCGGGCCTCGAGTGCGCCGATCGACGGCATGGCGTGCGCCGCCGAGAGATGATCGGGATCCCCGGCATACACGCCCGCCGCGACGGGGTTGAGCAGGTAGTCCACCACCTCCTGCCCCAGCCGGCGCCGTACCAGTTCGCTCAGGCTCTCCTCCGTGGCGGGCGGCGGCACGCGGCGAAACGGCTCGGTCACGAGCCGGAGCTTGGCACCGAACGAGAGCAGCGGCGTGATCAGGAGGGACAGCGGCGAGCCCGGCACTGCGCAGGGACGGCCGTTCCGTACGACGTAGCGCCGCCGCGCCAGCGGGTTCGCGTCCACACGCTCCGCCATGAGGTTGAGGTCCGCGAAGAGGCTCATGACGAGCGGCGGCGGCACCATCATCGAGTTGGGTCCGAGGTCGGCGAGGAAGCCGCCCTCGCGCACCGACCGGATGACGCCGCCGGCCTCGCTGCCCGATTCCAGCACCTGCACCTCATGCCCTTCCGCGCGCACCGCATGCGCGGCGGTGAGGCCGGCGAGCCCGCCACCGATCACGGCCACGGTCGCCATGCTACGTGCGGTGCTCCAGCAGGTGCGCCACCGACGCCTCGACCGCCGCCGTCCACAGGGCGAGCTCCTCCTCGCCATGCACCGCCGACGTGAAGGCCGCCTCGAAGGCCGACGGCGCGAGGTACACCCCGTTCGCGAGCATGGCGTGGAAGAAGCGGGCGTAGGTGGCGCGATCGGCCCGGCGCGCGCTGGCGTAGTCGGTGACCCGCTCCGTCGTGAAGAAGGGCGTGAACATCGTGCCGGCACGATTGACGACGAGTGGAATCCCCGCGGCCGCGCACTCGGCCTCGAGCACCGACACCGCGCGCGCCGCCCACCACTCGGCCCGCTCCCATGCACCGTCCCCGGCCAGGGCATCGAGCGTCGCGACGCCCGCCGCCATCGCCAGCGGATTGCCCGACAGCGTGCCCGCCTGGTACACCGGCCCCGCGGGGGCCACCTGCCGCATGTACCCGGCCCGCCCGCCGTAGGCGGCGGCCGGCAGTCCGCCGCCGAGCACCTTGCCGAGACAGGTGAGGTCGGGGTCGACATCGTAGAGCACCTGGGCGCCCTGGCGGTGCACGCGCCATCCCGTCATCACTTCGTCGAACACCAGCAGCGCACCGTACTTTCGTGTCAGCGCGCGCAAACCCTGCAGGTACCCCGGCTCGGGCGGCACGACGCCCATGTTGCCGGCCACCGGTTCCACGATCACGGCCGCGATGCGTTCGCCTTGCGCGCTGAAGAGCTGCGCGGCGGCCTCGAGATCGTTGTAGGGGAGCACGACGGTGTCGGCGGCCGTGGCGCCGGTGACGCCGGGAGAATCGGGCAGCCCGAGTGTGGCCACCCCGGAGCCCGCGGCCACCAGCAGCCCATCGGCATGCCCGTGATAGCACCCGTCGAACTTCACGATCACGGAGCGGCCGGTCGCGGCGCGCGCAAGCCGGAGCGCGCTCATGGTGGCCTCGGTGCCCGAGTTCACGAAGCGCAGCATCTCGACCGCCGGGAAGGTGGCGATGATGCGCTCGGCCAGCGCGAGCTCGATCTCGCTCGGGGCGCCGTAGCTGGTGCCGCGCCGGGCCGCCTCAGTGATGGCGGCGACCACCACGGCAGGCGCGTGCCCGAGGATAAGCGGCCCCCACGACAGCACGAGGTCGAGGTAGCGCATGCCATCGACGTCGTGCAGGTACGGGCCTTCGCCGCGCGCAATGAAGCGGGGCGTGCCGCCCACGCCCTTGAACGCCCGGACCGGGCTGCTCACCCCACCCGGCAGGAGCGACTGGGCCCGCTCGAACAGGGCCTCTGATCCAGCGGTCGTGCTGTCCTGTCCCGGCAGCGCAGCCGTCATGCGCGCGTGTCTGCGGCGATCCATTTCGCCGCCGCCCCTGCGTGATAGGTGACGATGGCGTCCGCGCCGGCGCGATGCATGCTGAGCAGCGACTCGAGCACCACCCGGCGCTCGTCGATCCAGCCGTTGATGCCGGCCGCGCGGATCATGGCGTACTCGCCGCTCACACTGTAGGCGACGAGCGGAAGGGTCGTCTCACGGCGCACCGTGGCGAGCACATCGAGGTAGGCGAGCGCCGGCTTCACCATCAGCATGTCGGCACCCTCGGCTTCGTCGAGCCGCGCCTCCTGGATCGCCTCGCGTACGTTGGCGGGATCCATCTGGTACTGCTTGCGATCACCGAAGGATGGCGCACTGCCGGCGGCATCCCGGAAAGGCCCATAGAACCCGCTGGCGTACTTCACCGCGTAGCTGAGGATCCCGCAATCGGCCTGTCCTGACCGATCGAGAGCGCCGCGGATGGCACGCACCATTCCGTCCATCATCCCGCTCGGCGCGACGAAGTCAGCGCCAGCCTCGCCGTGCACGACTGCCGCCTTGCCCAGGACCTCGAGGGTGGCATCGTTGTCGACCTCGTCGCCGCGGAGGATCCCGCAGTGGCCGTGATCGGTATATTCGCAGCAGCAGAGATCGGAAATGAGGCAGAGCGAAGGATGACGGCGCCGGAGTCGCATCAGCGCCTGGGGAACGATGCCGTCCGGGTCGAAATTCTCGGACCCAGTCTCGTCCTTGGCAGCGGGGAGCCCAAAAAGGATGACCGACCGGATTCCGGATTCCACGAGCTCGTCCGCCGTGGCATCCAGCGCATCGAGTGAGAGCTGAAAGACGCCAGGCATCGACGCCACCTCACGGCGCACCCGTCGCCCATGGCTAACGAACAGCGGCGCAATGAGTTGGGAGGTGTGGAGTCGATACTCGCGGACCAGTCCCCGGATGGCCTCGGACCGTCGGCGGCGCCGGGGTCGGATGAGCGGTGGGGTGGAAACCGCCATTTCGGTGGAGGGCAGGAAGGCCGTCACAGGACCTCAAGTGTCAGGTTGACTTGACGCTTGAGATGGTATCATATAAGTGACAGTATCGCAAGACGAGTCGATCAGCACCCCCCAGTCGAGGGCTCCATGGCGCACATCGATCGCTGCATCCCGGGCACGGCCGTCCGCATCATCAAGACCGGCGTGCCTCGTGTTAACGGAAGGACCGGTACGATCGTGGAAGTGAGCAGAATCCAGCGGTTACGCACCGATCCCCTGGTTGACCGGGTCACAGTAGAAGTGGACGGGCACGGCGACGTCGTGGTGGCGCCCGGCGACCTGGATATCGTCGACGGCGACTGACCAGCTCCAACGTGGTCGTGACAGCGCCGCCCGACTCACTTCGCAAGGTGCGAACGAGCCGGACGGCGCCATACTTCGACGGTGCAACGGCGGCAGGACTAGCCGCGCCGCCGCCTTTCGTGTTCCTCCCGGAAGCCGGGGATGAACTCGGCGAGCATCCCGGCCACCGCAGTTGCGGCGGTAGCCTTGAGCGTGTCGCCAACGGCGTCGAGGACGCCGGGTCCACGCGCCGCTTCCTGGCCCGTGCTCATCACCGCGGTTCCCCGCCCCGACGGGCGGCGACTGCCGCCACCCAGCTGGGCGAGCAGCATGCCGGCACCGAGCGCGGCTGCGGCCACGAGCGCGGGATGCTTCTGCACCTGGTCCCGCCAGTCGAGCGCGGATTCGGCGCGGGTCTTCAGTTCAGTCAGATTGCGGCTCAGGTCACGACGTTCGTCGTTCACCTGCCGGCTCAATTCTGCAACGCTTGTCATGCGAGACTCCGGATCAGGTGTCGAAATGATCGGCTGCGTAGCCGCGGAGGGCGGCCACGCCGATGCCGATGACGAGCGCCGAGATCACGGCGGTTCCTCCGGCCACCAGCAACGCCGCCTGCCAGACCTTCATCTGCTCGGAGAGCCGCGCCACGGCCCCGAGCAGGAGCAACAGCGTGGTCAGCGTCGCCAGCATCGAGCCGACGGCGACGAGGGCGGTGCCGCGCGCCATGTCCCTCGCCGCCTGGAGCACTGTCGCCTTGGTCAGCTTGACCTCGGTGCGGACCAGGCGCTCCACGTTGCCGGCGAGATCGCTCATCACGTCCCCGATGGAGCGTTCCGCCGGTTCGGTCATGGGGTGAGACATCAGTCCCGCCGCAGCGCCCGGCCGGCGAGGTAGCCCACCGCCAGCACGGCGAGCAGGGAGCGAGTCGGATGGGCGCGGACCATCGACTCGACGTCTGCCAGCATGTCCTTCGCATCCTTGTCACGGATGTACCGGGAGGCATTCTCGACCTTTTCGGCGACTTCATGCGTGGCCTTGCTGACCCGCTCGCCACCACCGGCGATGGAATCGGCCTTGTTGTGCAGGCCCCGTGCGGCGCCTTCGAGCCCATCGGCGACGTTGATGCGACGATCGTCGATCGTGGCTATGGCCTTCCGGCCCAGCTCGTTCCCCTTTTCGCGAATCTTGCCGCCGACATTGGAGACGTCGTCCAGGGTGGAGTCCACCGCGTTGCCGATGTCCTCGCCCACATTAATGCCGCTATCGTGACTCATAGAGCCTCCGTTGAGTATCCAGGTAACGAAAAAACAAAAGCGGGAGCGAGCGGCTGCTGCCGCTTCACTCCCGCAACGAATCGGAACCGTGCTTCCGACCGATCGGACCGACCTTCGCGGCCTCGCCGCGTGGTCAATTCAATAATACACCGGAAACAGGGAACAGGGAACCGCCGTGCCTGCCTCCGTTCATCGTCTCACGCCCAACGACCACGGAGCTCCTGCGCCCACAGTTGCCCAGCACGAACTCAGTAGGCGACCGCATACTTCGAAAAGTGATAAATCCACGAGACAACCTTGTCTCCCTTTTTGTAATCGAAGGCGGCCGG
>Ga0070668_100004368_pt1 | contig 10492 bp, 11 predicted proteins | sample KBSS43metaG_FD_64661 | JGI IMG/M metagenome (GOLD analysis project Ga0070668, IMG submission 64661) | Switchgrass rhizosphere microbial communities from Kellogg Biological Station, Michigan, USA - KBS S4-3 metaG | ecosystem: Host-associated > Plants > Roots > Rhizosphere > Soil ... | reverse complement strand
TTCATCACGCTCGAGGGGGCGAAGGCGCTGGCGGCGGCAGCGGAAGCCGAGGCGCTCAAGCGCGGGTGGACGGTGGCGATTGCGGTGGTCGATCCCACCGGTGGCCTCGTCCTCCTGCACGTGCTCGATGGAACCCAGCCCGCGAGCCCGGACATCGCCATCGAGAAGGCGCGGACGTCAGCGCGCTTCAAGCGACCGACGAAGGCGATGGAGGATGCGGTCGTGAGTGGACGCGTTGGCCTGCTGTCCGTGAGCAGGTTCGCCGTCACGCTCGAGGGCGGCGTGCCTCTGATGCGTGACGGGGCGATCATCGGTGCCATCGGGATCAGCGGCATGAGCTCGGCCCATGACGGCGAAGTCGCTGCCGCTGCACTGGCCGCCTTCGGCTGATGGAGACGACCGAGCGGCTCACCATGCGGAAGGCGCGACCGGCCGACATCCCGGTCATGACCGCGCTCATCCACGAGTCGGTGCGCGGCCTGGGCCGGGGTTTCTACTCCGACCAGCAGATCGAGAGCGGGATCCGCTACGTGTTCGGCGTGGACACGACGCTGGTGGAGGACGGCACGTACTTCTGCGTCGAGGCGGCAAGCGAGATCGTGGGATGCGGCGGGTGGAGCAGGCGGCAGACGCACTACGGCGGCGATCACGCGAAGCACGAACCGGACCTCCCGATCGACCCCGCCACCGACCCGGCCCGCATCCGTGCCTTCTTCGTCCATCCGGCGTGGGCACGGCGCGGTATCGGACGGATGCTGCTCGATGCCTGTGTGTCGGCTGCACGAGCAGCGGGATTCAGCCGCTTGATGCTCGTCTCGACGAAGCCGGGCGAGCCCCTGTACCGGGCCTACGGTTTCGAAACGCTCGAGCCCATGGAGGTAAGCCTGCCGGACGGAGTCGTACTCCCCTGCACCCGGATGGTCCGGCCGATATGAGCGCCCCTATCGTCACCGTCCGTCGAGGTCGGCCGGACGACGAGGCCTCGCTGCTGGCGCTGGCTGACCAGCTGGCGGCATTCCCAGTGCCGGCATGGCGCAGCGCCCGCGAGATCCAGCGGGCAGACGATGGCGTGCTGCGCGACGCGCTGGGGGGCGCGCCCGGCAGCGCAGTCTTCGTGGCCGAGGGAACGCGCGGGAACGATGGCGTAGTGTGCCTGACCACCAGCACCGACTACTTCACCCAGGAGCCGGTGGCGCACATCGAGGTGCTCGCGGTGGATCCCGCGGCGCAGGGACGCGGCGTGGCGCGCGCACTCATGCACGCGGCAGAATCATGGGCCCGCGAGCAGGGCTTCGCGCGCATCTCGCTCAATGTGTGGGTGCAGAACGAGCGTGCCCGCGGGCTGTACGAGCACCTCGGATACGGACCGGAGACGATGCACTACCTCAAGGATCTCTGAACGCAATAATAGGAGCGCGCCATGGAAGCCCACGTTCCCGTGCCAGCGACGCCGGCCGAGACTTCTCCGCCGGCCGTTCTCGAGCCGACCGCCCCTTCCCAGCTGGAGCAGATCCCGTCCGCCGAGCTGGCATTACTGCGGCTGCGCGCCGATCGCTACCGCTTCCTGTTCAAGACCATCATCACGGCGACCAGCATCATCGTCGGTGCGACACTGATCGTCGTCCTCGTCGCCATCCTCACCGACCTGTGAGTGTCATCGTGTTCGGCGCCACCGGCATGGTGGGGCAAGGCGTGCTGCGCGCCTGCCTGCTCGATCCCGGCATCGACGGCGTGCTCGTCATCGGACGCCGGAGCACCGGCCAGCAGCACGCGAAGCTGCGCGAGGTCGTGCTCGACGACCTCTTCACCGTGCCGGCCCTGGGCGACCAGCTCGATGGCTACGACGCCTGCTTCTACTGTCTTGGCGTGAGCGCGGTGGGATTGAACGAGCATATTTACCGCCGGGTGACGTACGAACTGACGGTCACGGTGGCGGAGGCACTGGCGGCGCGGAATCCGCAGATGACGTTCATCTACGTCTCGGGCCAGAGCACCGACAGCACCGGCCAGGGCAGCGTCATGTGGGCGCGGGTGAAAGGCGCCACGGAGAATGCCGTGCGTGCGATGCCATTCAAGGCGACGTACATGTTCCGCCCGGGCTACATCCAGCCGATGCGCGGCATCAAGTCAAGCACATCGTGGTACCGCGTCATCTACAGCATCGTGGGACCGCTGATCCGGTCCTTCGCGCCCTGTTCCCGCGCAACGTCACCAACACCGGTACCGTCGGCGACGCGATGATCGTGGCAGCACGCCACGGTGCGCCGAAGCAGGTGCTGGAGAACCGGGATATCAACGAGCTGGTGGCAGGGCGCGCGGCCTAGTCCCCATCCAAGGATCTAGACCTGCTGCGCTGGAGACGCGACGGCGAGACAATTGCAGTGCTGACCGGTATACCAAGTGCACGCCAGTCCAAACTCAACCCCGGTCCCCCATGACAATGCGCTCCAGCCTCCGTGTGCAATTGCTCACGCTTCTTGCCTGCGTCATCGCATCACCACTCGTGGCGCAGATGGCCACGCCCGATCCGGCAGTCGCCGAGATCGCGCCGGTCGTGGCGCCACCGATCCCGGACGCGCCCGTGGCCGGACCGACGATGGCCAGCGCAACGCTGGGATACAGCAGTGCCAGCGATGCGTCCACCGAAATGACGTGGAACAACCAGCAGCGCGCGAAGAACAACAGCGGCCCCGTGCTCGCGATCGTGGGTGGCGCGGCACTCATCGGCGGCCTGCTGATCGGTGACGATGCGGGTACGGCGATCGCGGTCGGCGGCCTGATCATGGGCCTGATCGGACTCTACCTCTGGCTCAAGTAGCGCCGACGTTCAGGCGCCACCGGGTACAAGAAAAAGAGGGCGTCTCCATTGGAGGCGCCCTTTCCTCTTGCGTGCCGCACGGTGCCGCGGGCCTGAATGGGCGGTTGACTTGCGGTAACTGCTTCATTTGCAGGGACTTGCACGCCAGCATAGCCGGCCTTCCCGGGGGCGCGCAGGTTGCATACCTGAGCGGGGATGACTTCCCCGCTCCCGGCTCACACAGACGGCACCAGGCCAGCCTTGGACACGACCCGGCTCCTGATCGCGGCCCGGATCGGTGATCCGGCGGCCCAGGAACACCTGTCCCGGCGCGTCTATGACTGCCTCCGTGTGATGGCGCGGCAGCGCCTGGTGCGACCGGGCCAGAGTGGCGAATCGTTCTCCGCACTGGTCAACGAAACGTGGCGCAGCCTGATCGACCAGCAGCGCGTCGGTCCGGACGATCGCGCGTACTTCTTCGCGCTCGCGTCCCGCGCGATGCGATGCGTGCTGGTCGACTATGCGCAGGCGCGCGCGGCGAGCCGGCGCGCCAGTGGTCCGCGCTCCGCCCTCGAGGCGCAACAGGTGGCCGCCGACGAACGAGCGGCCGACTTCGTGGAACTGTCGGCGTCGCTGGAGCAACTCGTCGGCGTCGATGCACGGCTGGGGGACATCGTCACGCTCCGGTTCTTCGGTGGCCTGAGCTTCGATCACATCGCCGAGGTGACCGGGCGAACCGTTCCCGTGGTGAAGCGCGACTGGCTGCGCGCCCGGGCCTGGCTCTACCGCTCCGTGCAGCAGGCGGCGGAGTCCCAGCCATGAACCGCGCGCGATGGAAGGAAATCGACGAGCAGTTCCGCCAGGCGATCGACCTTCCGGAGGCCACGCGCACCCGGTTCGTGCGTGAGCTCCTGGTGCGGAACCCGGAACTGGGCCTCGCCGTGAAGGACCTGCTCGAGAGCGCGGCCGAAGCGGAGGCGGTGCTCGGCGAGAGCGCCGCGGTGTTCGCCGGCCCAATGCTCGCGGGGCTGACCGACGAGGAATGGGATGCGCTGCACCCCGGCGCGATCGTCGGCGGGTATCGCCTGTTGCGCGAGATCGGCCGGGCGGGACGCTCGACCGTGTACCTCGCGGAACCGGCCAACGCGAAGTTCGCGACGCGCGTGGCCATCCAGGTGCTGACACGGGGCGCCGACGCGGACGAGATCATCGCACGCCTCGTGCACGAGCGGGAAGCCCTCGCGCGGCTCGAGCATCGCGGCATCGCACGATTCCATGATGGCGGGGCCACCGGCGGCGGCCTGCCCTACCTCGTCATCGAACTGGTGGACGGGCGGCCCCTGCTCGCCTGGTGCGACGAGCGGCGCCTCGACGTCACTGCGCGCCTCGAGATCTTCCTGCAGGTCTGCGCCGCGGTGCAGCACGCGCACCAGCATTTCGTCGCGCACAGCGACCTCACGGCGTCGCGTGTCCTGATGCTGGACCAGGGCACCGCGAAGATCATGGAGTTCGGCACCGCCCGCGTGCTCAGCGCGGGTGCCGTCACCACCGTCGATGATGTCCGGGCACTCGGCGTGATCCTGCACCAGCTGCTCACCGGGCGCGTTCCGCCGTCGGCGGCGACCAGCGCGAGCGAGGTGGCGCTCGCAGGCGGAGAGAGCGTCAGCCGCGCCCGAGGCACCTCACCATCCAGGCTCGCATCAAGACTGCGGGGCGACATCGACGCCATCCTGTTGCGGGCGCTGGAGCAGGATCCGGGACACCGCTATCAGTCGGCCGGCGCACTCGCCGACGACATCGTCCGGCACCTGAAGCACCGCCCGGTTCAAGCGCGACCGGCCTCGGCGGCGTATCGCGCGGGGCGGTTCGTGCAGCGCCACCGCACGCGCCTTGGGATCGCAGGGCTCGCGGCGCTCGCACTGGTGTCCGCGGCGGGGATGACGGGTTTCCGGCTCTCGCGTGAGGAGTCGGTGACGGGTGATGTTGCGCAGATGCCGGCGGTGGTGGCCGTGAAACCGGCGGACGATGCGCCGACGGCCGAGCGGCCGAGCGAAGCCCCGGTCGCGGTACAGCCGCCAGCCGAACAACCGAGGATCGAGACACGAGGAGCCGATCAGCCAGAGCTCCTGGCGCCGAAGCCTGAGCCAGCGCCCAGCGTCAACCAACCTGTCGTTCGCATCGCCGCCGTGCCGGAGAAGTCGCGGCGTTCGCCCGTCGACTCCGCGGCGATGCTCAGCCGGCTTGCGAGCGGGCTGCGGAAAGCGGGGAAGAACGCCGAGGCAGAAGCCGCCCTGCGGCAGGCGCTCGAGCTGAGCGATCAGGAAAACCTCGCCACGGCCGGCCGTCAGTGGGAACTGGGCGACCTGCTGCGCGTGACTCACCGATACGAAGAAGCGGAATCGCTGCTTCGCAGCAGCCTCCGCATCCGGAGGCAGCTCGCCGATGCACAGGGCGCGGAAGTGGGACAGAGCCTGGCCGGCCTGGCGATGGTGCAATGCGAGCAGGGGCGCACCGCAGAGTCTGATTCGCTCTTCGCGCGGGCGATCGATATATACCGGCGACTGCCGAACGATGCCGGCGGTCTCAGGATGCCTGAGACCGAACGCGCACAGTGCCGCTGAATGATGAGGGGAGAGCTCCCGAGGCAGGACTCGAACCTGCGACCCGCTGATTAACAGTCAGCTGCTCTACCAACTGAGCTACTCGGGAAAGCGGTGCCAATCCTAAGTAGCGCGGGGGGAGGGGGCAAGGTCGGACCTGAAACGGGTGGTGCTGTCGCGACACTCTCCAATCCAGCGCCACACCTGTAGGGTCGATCTGGTGCTAGAATCTCATGTGAGCGTCCGCTCGCATTCGTGGCAGTCCCGTCAGCTTCCCTGCCCTTTAGCCAGTCTCTCTCCGCGTCATTTTGACCCTACCTCCAAATGGTTCAGTGGCAATCGTTTTCGCCCCCTCCCTTGCTGCTCATAACCAAATTTAAGCATGTGAGTAATCGCTCTTCTAAGCAGGGACCTTTGTACCGTGCCTTTTCCATCCAAAGCAAGCCATGGTGTCACTGTAACATGTTGACAAACATGGGGTTACGCGTTTTAGCGCCCCTTCCATTGTGGCCCGGATTAAGCGATATTGGGGGATGGCTCTGACACCCTTGGCTGGACATAAGGCAGTACGAAAGCGGCTGGGGGATGCGGTGCGGGCCGGACGGATGCCCCAGGTGCTCCTGTTCGAGGGCGCCGAGGGAATTGGGAGGCAGCGGCTCGCGCTGTGGCTCGCGCAGCTGCTCCTCTGCGAGAAGAAGAACAGCGAACCGTGTGGTGCATGCCGGTCCTGTCGTCTGGTGAGTGAACTGGGGCATGCCGACGTACACTGGATCGTACCGATCCTGCGTCCCAAGGCCACCGACAGCGACAAGCAGGTAGACGAAGCAGCGGAACTGATCGGCGAGATCATCGCGGAGCGACGGAAGAACCCGCTCTACGGATCGCTCGACGGGATGGCGAGCCATCCGCTTGCCACGGTCCGGCTGATCCAGCGGCGTGCGGCGCTCAAGTCGGTGGAAGGCGGCCCGACGGTATTCATCATCGGGCACGCGGAGCGGCTGGTACCACAGGAGTCGAGCCCGGATGCGGCGAATGCCCTCCTCAAGCTGCTCGAGGAACCGCCGGCGAACACCTGGTTCATCCTGACCGCGACCGATGCGGGACGGCTGTTGCCGACGATCCAGTCACGAGTAGTGCCGGTGCGGCTGGCCCGGCTCACTGATGCCGAGGTGCGTGAGTTCCTCGGGGCGGAACTGAAGCCGGCCCTGTCCGGTGCAGCACTCGACGACCGGGTGCGGACGGCCGAGGGTTCGATCGGGGCTGCCATCAGTGCGAGCGATGCGGGAGCGAAGGCGTTCAACGCGGCCGCCGACCTGATCGATGTCGCACTGCAGGGTTCGGTGGTACGGGCGGAACGAGTGCTGAAGCAGGGCCCGTTCGCGGCGCGAGGCGACTTCAGCGCCATGCTCGACGCGCTGGAGCAGACCCTGGGCGATGCGGCGAGGGCGGCCACCGGCATCCCGCCGCGACGCGCGCTGCCCACGGCGCTCAAGTCACCCCGGCCCGTGTCGCGGCTCCTCGCGGCGCAGCAGCGGGTTGCCGACGCCCGGGAAGCGGCCCAGGGGAACGTGAATCCGCAGCTTCTGGTGGCGGTATTAACTGAAGACCTGGCGCTGGCCCTCAACAGCGTGAAGGGTGAACGGTGAGCGGTAAGCGGGGCATTCCCAGCGGGTTGACTCATCTCGACGATGAGGGACGGGCCCGCATGGTTGACGTGGGAGACAAGCCTTCGAGTCGCCGGACTGCGGTGGCCGAGGGCGCGGTCCAAATGTCGACCGAGGCCTTCCGGCTCGTGATGGAGCGGGCGGTCGAGAAGGGTGATGTGCTTGCCGTGGCCGAACTGGCCGGTGTGATGGCGGCGAAGAAGACCGGGGAGTTGATCCCCCTCTGCCATCCGCTGGTGCTGGACCTGGTCACGGTGGAGGCGCGACTGGATGAGTCACTGCCGGGGGTGCGCATTACCGCCTCCGCCAGCCTTACCGGTCGCACCGGTGTCGAGATGGAGGCGCTCACGGCAGTCTCGGTGGCGTGCCTCACCGTCTACGACATGGTCAAGTCGGTCGATCGAAACATGGTCATCGACGAGATCCGGCTGGTCAGCAAGACCGGGGGAACCCGGGGCGATTGGCACCGAGATGGTGCCTGACCAGTCCGCTGCCGTTCAACGACAGCAAGGAGGTACGACATGAAGGTCCCGACCAGTCTGCCGCGCCCGAATTGGCGTCAAGGACCGCTTGCGCGCGCAGGTGCGCTGCTGGCCGGTGCACTCCTCATCAGTGCCATCGGTGGTTGGTCACGCCGGTCGCAACCTGAGGTGGCGCCGCCGTCGCCCGATACCGTGGTGACGACGACTGTTCCTGCAGCAACCACGACGCCGTCCTTCGACGGCACCGCGGCGCTGCTCACGCTCAAGCTCAGTCGCGCCGAGGCCATCCTGGGCTACTCCGCGCGCTACCAGATCCCGGCCGACCTGGCCACGGCGATCTACGATATCGCGCTGCAGGAAGGCATCGACCCCCAGCTGGCGTTCCGGCTGGTGAAGGTCGAGAGCAACTTCAAGCCGGGCGCGAAGAGCAACATGAACGCGATCGGATTCACCCAGGTGCAGCTGCCGACGGCGCGGTTCTACGATGCGTCGCTGGACGAGAAGGCGCTGTATGAGCGGGACGTGAACCTGCGCATCGGGTTCCGCTTCCTGAACGACCTGCTGAAGCAGTACCGGCACGACTACGAGCTGGCGCTGCTGGCGTACAATCGTGGCCCGGGCCGGGTAAACCAGATCGTCGCCGATGGTGGCGATCCATCGAACGGGTACGAGAACGCAGTGCTGGGAGGGTACCAGCCGAAGCGCATCACGAAGGAGATGCAGGCCCAGGCGAAGGAGCTTGGCACCTGACCTGAAGTGGTGGACACGAAAAAGAGGCAGCCGAAAGGCTGCCTCTTTTTTTGTCTGCCGCGATCAGGCCTTCTTCGGAATCTTGATCGTCGTGCCGCTCTTGAGCCCGCCGCTCAGGTTGTTGATCTGCTGAATCGAAGCGACGGTGACGCCGTGGCGCTTGGCGATGCTCGAGAGGGTGTCACCGCGCCGCACCTTGTACTTCACGGTGCCGGACCCGACCGTTGTTGCCCCGCCGCCCTTGGCGTGATCGCGTGAAGCCACCTGCGTGCTGGAGCGGGCGGCACCGCCGGAGACGCGGAGCTTCTGGCCGACGCGGATGGTGCTGCCCGACAGGTTGTTCATCGACCGGAGCTGTGCGGTGCTCATGTGGTAGCGCTTCGCGATGCCGCCCAGCGTCTCACCCTTCCGCACCGTGTGGTAGCCACCGCGACTGCTGCCGCCGGCCGGCTCGCGCGCCGTCGTGACCTGCCGGGCCACCACCACGCTCGCGCTGCCGCCGGTCGGCACGACGACCTGGCGTCCCGACTTGATGGCGCTCCCGGACCGCATCCAGGGATTGGCCTCGTAGAGAATGCCCACCGGGATGCCGTAGTGCTGCGCCACCTTCGTCGGGGTGTCACCCTTCTTCGCCGTGTAGTAGGCAAAGGTGACGCGCTCGGCGGCCGGCAGCGCGGCATACGCCGCCTGGGTCGAGGCCTGGCGCCCGGCGGGCACACGCACGATCGACGTGGTGCCCGGCGGCGTGGCGAGCCGCAGGTACTGCGGGTTGATCTCGCGAATGTAGGTCAGCGAGGTGTCGGCGAGCTGGGCCACGACGTCGAGGCCGGTCATGCCGCTCACCACCAGCGAGTCGAGCGGATAGGGCGCAGTGGGCGGCGCGGACTGGAAGCCATAGCGCTGCGGCTCCTTCGCGATCCGCGCCGCGGCGATGAGCTTGGGCACGTAGTCCTTCGTCTCGCGCCGGATGTGCTTCGTGTCGTAGAGCTTGAAGAAGTCGGCGTCGGAGAATCCCTCGTCCTCATCCTCCGTCAGCGCCTCCTCACCGTCCACTGGTGCAGTCGACGAGGCCTGGCTGACCGTGGGCTTGGCGCCGACCCGCTTGAGCCCGCGCGAGATCTTGCCGCCGCCGGCGTTGTAGGCCGCCGCCGCGAGGTAATAGGAGCCGAAGCGCTGGTAGAGGTCGGAGAGGAACTCGAGGGCGGCGTTGGTAGCCTTCACCGGATCGCGGCGCTCGTCGACCCAGCTGTCGATGCGGAGCCCGTATTCCTTGCCGGTGCGGGGCATGAACTGCCACATGCCGACGGCACGGGTGCGGCTCATGGCGGAGTTGGAGAAGCCGCTCTCGATGAGGGCCAGGTACACGAGGTCGGTCGGCATGTTGGCCGCCTGGAGCTTCTGGCGGATCATCGGCTCATACACCGGCATCCGCTCGATCCAGATCTGGAAGCGGGGATGCGCCTGCTCCTCGAAGAAGCTCAAGTAGAACTGGACCCGCTCGTGGTCGCCCCAGGTTGTGACGTCGATGTCCCAGGAGACGGGAACCGCCGGCAGCTCGTCATCGCTCGCCGGAACATCGGGCTCGGCCACCGCGAGCTGGTCGAGCACCGCCTCGTCGGCCGCGGAATCGGCGGACAGGTTGACGTCGCGGGCGATCTCGGAGACCTGGTTGCTGTCGAGCGGAACGATGGGTACGGGAGCGGGGGCCGGCGCGGGGGACTTCTTCGGCGTCGCCGTGGAGACCTGTGGTGACGGCTGCGTGGATGGCTGCACCGAAGCCTTACCGGCACAACCCACCGCTCCCGCCAGCAGCAGGACCAGGAAATGGCGACGCATGAATACCCTCCTCGTTCGCTCGCCGACCAGACGATCATCGTCGCGGGCGACCGTGAGTTGCGCCGCCCTGCCTGCCGCGGCGCCAGACCTTCGTGTGATGACCCCGAAATAATCTAGCGACAACCGTGCCAGACAGACAGGATCCCGTTGGGACGTATGGAGTTGTAACGACCGGGGCAATGGCGTAAGGGGAACTGCGAGAGCGTGAGGGGGGAACTGCGACGTCGTAAGGAGGAACAGGACCGCGGCGGACGGCCCGGTGTGGCAAAGGGCCAGAGACTATCGCATGAAGAACTTGTTCCCGAGCACCCGGTTGGTGGCATTCAGGACCGCGAGGGCGGCACCCCGGGGGGCATCGGTGTC
>Ga0070668_100004365_pt1 | contig 10495 bp, 15 predicted proteins | sample KBSS43metaG_FD_64661 | JGI IMG/M metagenome (GOLD analysis project Ga0070668, IMG submission 64661) | Switchgrass rhizosphere microbial communities from Kellogg Biological Station, Michigan, USA - KBS S4-3 metaG | ecosystem: Host-associated > Plants > Roots > Rhizosphere > Soil ... | reverse complement strand
GCTCGATGGCGGTGAAGATGACCCACCGCTGGCTGCCGCGGGCGGTGCCCAACGCCTACCGGCTGGCGCACGTGGGGCTGTCGAAGACCATCGCCGACGACGTGGCCGAGTACGGGGTGACGGTGAACACCCTGGGCACCGGCTCCTTCGCCACCGAGGCGTTCGTGGAGACCTACACGCGGCTGGCGGCGAGCGAGGGCAAGACCTACGCCCAGGTCGAGGCCGAACGCTCCAAGGCGATCCCCGTCAAGCGCCTGGGCCGGCCCGAGGAGATGGCCGCCATGTGCGCCTTCCTCTGCTCGGAGCGTGCGAGCTATGTGACCGGCCAGGTGATCCTGGTGGACGGCGGGCGGGTGGAGGCGCCGCTGTAGGGGTTTCGGTGGAATGGGGACACGCACTGAAGTGCATGTCCCCGGCGACGGGATGGGGGACATGCACTTCAGTGCGTGTCTCCGAGATCCGTCACATCCGGTTGGCGCCGCGGCCGTCGAGGACGTGGCGCACCTTGGCGGCCAGCTGGTCGAGGGTGAAGGGCTTGGGCAGGAACGCCACGCCGGCGTCGAGCACGCCGTTGTGGACGACGGCGTTGCGCGTATAGCCGGTGGTGTAGAGCACCTTCAGATCCGGACGTTTCTCCAGCGCGCGGTCGGCGAGCGTGCGCCCGGTCATGCCGGGCATGACGATGTCGGTGAAGAGCAGGTCGATGCGCGGCTGCACCGCGAGCACCTCGAAGGCCGCCTCGCCGGAGCCGGCATGGACGACGGTGTAGCCGAGGTCGCGGAGGCTATCGACGGTGACGTGGCGCACCGTCTCGTCGTCCTCCACCACCAGGATGACCTCGGTCCCCGACGCGACCGGCAGGGCCGGCTCCGACGAGACGGCGGGACCGCTCGCCGCCGCGCCGACCAGGCGCGGCAGATAGATCTTCACGGAGGTCCCCTGCCCCACTTCCGAATAGATCTTCACATGGCCGCCCGACTGCTTGACGAAGCCGAACACCTGGCTGAGCCCGAGGCCGGTGCCCTTGCCGACGCCCTTGGTGGTGTAGAACGGATCAAAGGCGCGCTGCACGACCTCCGGTCCCATGCCCATGCCGGTGTCGGTCACCGAGATCATCACGTACTGGCCGGCGCCGACCTCCTGGTGCTGGGCTGCGTAGGCCTCGTCGAGGAAGGCGTTCGCCGTCTCGATGGTCAGCCGGCCGCCATCGGGCATGGCGTCGCGGGCGTTGACGCAGAGGTTGAGGATCGCGTTCTCCAACTGGGGGACGTCGGCGTTCGCCCGCCAGACGCCGCCGGCCAGCACCGTCTCCATCTGCAGCCGCTCGCCGATCGTGCGCCGCAACAGCTCCGACATCCCGGAGACCAGCTTGTTGGGGTCGACGGCCACCGGCGCCAGCGGCTGCTGGCGGGAGAAGGCCAGCAGCCGGGCGGTCAGGCCGGCCGCCCGCTGCGCGCCCTCCATGGCGTTGTCGATGCCGGCCTCGGCGCGGTCCGGCTCCTTGCGCAGGCGCCGCCGCGCCAGCTCCAGGCTGCCGATCACCACCGAGAGCATGTTGTTGAAGTCGTGGGCGATGCCGCCGGTGAGCTGGCCCACGGCCTCCATCTTCTGCATCTGGCGCACCTGGGCCTCGGCGCGTTCGCGGCTGGCGGCCTCGGTCACCAACTGGGCGTTGAGCTCGGCGAGGCGGTCGCGGCTGGCCGCCACGAGGGCCAGGCGCTTGTTGGACTCGATCACCGAGACGACCATCAGGGCCAGCACGCCGAGGAAGCCCGCCAGAAGCGCCAGCCTGAGGCGTCCCGCGGTGACGCCGGCCTGGCGCTGCCGTTCGGCCAGCAGCCGCGCCTCCTCGGCGCGCATGACCTGGATCTCGCCGCGGACGGCGTTCATCAGGACCACCCCACGGCCCCTGATGACGGCGTCGGCCGCCGGCGCGAAACCGTCGCGCTGGCGCACCTCCACGCCTCTGCGGAGGCGATCGACGCGGGCTTGGACCAGCGGCCGCAGCCGGGCGAGCGCGGCCGCCTGGCGCGGGTTGTCCGCCGTCAGGGCGGCCAGCCGGTCGAGGTCGGGGCCGATCGAGGCGACCGCGCGATCGTACCGTTCCAGGTAGAGCGGGTCGCCGGTGATGATGAAGCCCCGTTGGCCGGACTCGGCCTCGCCCAGCGTCACCTGCAGGAGCGCCAGCCGGTTCTCGACGGCGAGCGTGTGCTCAACCCGGGCGACGTCGCGACGCTGGGCGTCGGAGATCACCAAGGTGGCCACGAACAGGCCCGCCAGGATCATGAACCCGATCGCCAGCAGCGTGCTCGGGTGTTTGAGGCGCGCGAGCATCATCCCCCTTGCGCAACGAAAATCGGCCAGTTCCGGAGCCCGCCCACCCACGTTCAGGGTGACCCAGGCGTGCATGATCAAGCAGGGCGCTGATCCGCGCAACCGGGTGGCGAGCCCAATCCGACAAGAACCGCCTTCAGGCGGGCTGGAGCCCGCCGCCGCGTTCCGCCTGCGCCTTGCGCATGGCCCCGGACTGACCCAGCGCCCGACGGGCCACCACGGCCGCCAGCAACAGGGCCACGAACGGTCCGATCGGGATCGGGACGGACCCGTACAGGAGCGGCGCCAGGTAGGCCGCGGCCAACAGCGCGCCCTCCAGCCGATCCACCCGCGCGCTGCGGTCGGCGAGCAGGACCACCACAGCGGCCGCGAACACCGGAAAGTCGTAGACGCCGCTGTAGGGCGAGGCGGCGAGCATGCCCGCAAGCATCCCGGCCGCCTTGCACGACGCCGAGCCGCCGCTGCGCCAAAGCCAGACCAGGGCTGCGGCGGCGGCGAGCGAGGCTGCGCCCTGCCAGGCCCAGGCGCCGAGCGGACCGGCGCCCAGGGCGCCGGCCAGGGCGTGGACGCTTTGCTGCTTGAAGTCCGCCATCACGCCCGCGTCGACGATATTGCGGCCCGCCCAGCGGATGGCGTCCAGGAACAGCGGGTAGGTCTCCCACCCGAAGACGACGCCCGCCGCGACGATGCTTGCGACGACGCTCGCCGCCGCCGCCGCGAAGGTCTTCCATCGGCCGGCCGCCATGAGGACCAGCGGCAGCAGGACCCCGAACTGCGGCTTGAAGGCCAATGCGCCCAGGAGGACGCCCGCGACCAGCGGCCGCCGCTCGAGCAGGACGAGGCCGCAAAGCGCCAAGGCCGCGATGAACAGGCCGTTCTGGCCGACCGTGAGGCAGGCCGTCACCCCCGGCGCGGCCAGCGCCAGGAGGATGAGCTCCGGCCGCGGGGTCGCCAGGCGAACGGCCGCGAGATAGGCGGCGAGCGACGCCGCGATCCAGGCCGCCGCGGCCCAGCCGTAGGGAGCGGCGCCGAAGGGGGCCAGCCAGAGCAGGAACTTCGGCGGGTAGAACATCGGCATGACGCAGTCGGACGACTGGCCGGCCGCGCGCAGAACCTCATGCACCTGGGACCAGTCATAGGCGCGGCTCGCCAGCCCTTGCGCGGCCAGCCGCCCGGAGGCCCAGAACACGCTGAAATCGCGGCAGAGCGGCGCTCCGCCTGCGTCGGCCAGCCACTGGTGCTGGGCGAGACCCATGGCCAGGAACGCGACCTCGACCGCAAGCAGGCAGAGGACCGCCGCGAGCATCAGCACGCTGGACCTCGCCGCCGGGGAATTTCCCGCCGCCTGCATCGCCGCCTCCCCTCCGCGCAAGGCCGCAACCCTACCCGCCCAGGGGTGACCAAGGGATGAAACGACGGCCGCGCCCCGGATGGTTGCGGCCCTCGCACCGAAACGTCTAAGGATGGCGATCGACGCGCCGCGCGGACTTGCTGCATGAGGCTGACCCCCGCCCGCGCCTCGTCTCCCGGACGGGTGGCCGAGTGGTTTAAGGCAGCGGTCTTGAAAACCGCCGTGGGTGCGAGCCCACCGTGGGTTCGAATCCCACCCCGTCCGCCAGACCATGTCGCGGCCGGTCGGACGTCATGGCCAAGCCTGCGAGGGCGGGCGCCGCAGCCTGGGGCTGCAACAAGGTGGCATTGTCGTGGCGATCGGATTACCACGCTCGATTGCGTACGGGGCAACCATGATGCCATTGTCGATTCTGCTGGTCGATGACGATGAACCTATTCGGGCGGCCATCTCTCGCGCGCTGCGCGGCGCGGGCCACGTCATCGAAATGGCCGGGGATGGCCGACAAGGGTTGCGCGCGGTGGCGACGGCGCCGCCGGACCTTGTGATCACCGACCTGATGATGCCCAACTCCGACGGGATGGAACTGATCACCGCCCTGAAGGAGCGCCATCCCGCCGTGAGGATCCTCGCGATTTCCGGACATGCAACCTTCGGCGCCGTCGATCTCCTGCAGGTGGCGGCCATGCTCGGCGCCGATGCGACCCTCGCAAAGCCATTCTCCCCGGAGGAGCTCCTGGCCGGGGTGGCGGAGGCGATGGCGCACGAGCGCGGGCCAACATGAGTCCAAGTCGTCCGGCGGCGCCGGAACGGGCCATGAAGGTCGCCGTTCGCGAGAAACGGTCCGGACTTTCACGAATGCTACACGACGATCGCTTAGACGTCGGGAAGGCGACAGACGCCCGGGCGCGACGGTGATAGCTGCGCGCACCAGAAAAAGATGGTGGAACGGGAGGACGCTCGTGGACGAGAAACGAGCATTTGAGGAACAGCCGCCAATGGCCATGTCCGGCCTCGTCGGCATCCAACGTGCGGCAGAAAATCGGGAGCGGATCCTGGCGCGGATATCCGCCGACCGCGAAGCCCGCCAGGCGGCCAAAGCGCATGGCCAATCGGTGCGGCGACACTACGCGATGGGCTAGAGTGACTGGCGCGGGGCTCGTCGCCCGTTCGCGTGTCCGAAATTTCATCGAACGCCACAGGAACCGGGCCTTGCGATCGCCCCTTCTGTAGATGCGGTCGCGACGTCTATCCCCCCGACTGATCGTGACCAAGCGTATGGAGCCGTCGGCGAGACTGTCGGCGGCTCTTTCGCATTCACGAGCCTTCGAGACCGCCGGTCAGCTGTCGGGACCGCCATGGGCGGCGATGATGTCGTCGAACATGCTGATGCGGGTCCGGAGCCGCGAGATGCCTTCCTCGGCGTCATAGGGGGACCCGCTGGGCGTCGTCAGGTCGCCACGCTCCGCCCACTCCAAGTGGTCGCGCAGCTCGCGGGCCAGCATCTGCCATTGGGCCAGGATGTCGGGGTGTACGGTCATGGGCGTCCTCGTGGGATCGGCGAGCGCGCTCGATGCTTCAACGGTCAGTCTATGGTTTTGCTCCACGTTGGGCGAGAGCCGGCCCAGCGTGCCCTGGGCCCTGAGGGGACCTCTCGGCGTCACGCCGACGTGCAGCGCCGGCCAGGCAACTGCGCGCAGCGGCATCCGTTGAACGGTCAGGGCGCGGCTGTCGTCCCCATGGCCACGCCCAGAAGCCCCCGTATCGCCCCTCCGCGGCAAGGCGGGGGCTTCGCCGTGTGAGCAATACCTGAGGTGTGCGCGAGGGCTCGAGGCTGAGGTCGCACGCATCACAGATTTCGCGATTGCGAGGGCGCACGGCCCTATACGTCGCCAGGACCAACCCGGGCTGAATCGGAACCTCCGCCCCGACTCCCACGTTCCGTCCCGTCGGGACGATTGAGGTTCTTGGCATGAAAAACGGTCTTATCCTTAGTGCGGCGCTTCTATCCCTCGCCGCTACTCCTATGCTTGCCCAAGTGGTCCAAGAACAGACCACGGTTGTGAACAAGAAACCTAGCGGCGCGGGAGCCGGGGCCGTCACCGGGGCTGCGGCCGGCGCCGTCGTCGGAGGCCCGGTTGGCGCTGCGGTTGGCGCCGTCGCGGGCGCTGTGGTGGGCAAGACCGCCGCTCCGCCGAAGGAAGTTCGCACCTATGTGACGACGCAGAAGGTGGGAGCCGTGACCTATGGTCAGCCGATTGCGATCGGCAAGCCGCTCGCCGGCCAGGTCACATGGCTGAATGTGCCCGGCTACACCAAATACCGCTGGGCGTACCTGGACGGCCGAAGGGTCGTGATCGACGCCGACACGAAGAACGTGGTGGCCGTCTACGGCACTGATCCTCCCGCGGAGGTTCGGACCTACGTCACCACCCAAACCGTGCCCACTGTGACGTACGGGGAGCCCGTCGTAGTTGGCGGCGCGGTTGGCGGGAACGTGTCGTGGCTCGACGTTCCGAAATACCCGAAATACCGCTGGGCCTATCTTGATGGCCACAGGGTGGTCGTCGACACGGATACGAACGCGGTCGTCTCCATCTACGACTAGGTCCGCGCCTTGGCGGGGCCGTCGCCCCGTCCCCTGCGGCCCCGGTCGGACTCACCACGACCGGGGCCGATTCCTCCGGGGCGCGCGGTTCAGGCATGGCCAACGCCAGCTACATCATTCGTCGCGTGCTGGGCCCGCTTTGGGCCTGGGAGGCGGTGTACGGCGGAACGCTGAAGGCCAGAGGCTACGGTCTTGGCAAGGCGCGCGTGAGGCAGGCGGCCCGCGATTGGCTTCGTGAGGCTCGTCAGAAGGATCTGCGACGCCGGGTCCTGCGATCCCGATGAGGATACGAGTCCCCCGATGGGCTCGGGACTTTCCGCCCTATTGGGTGTAGGGGTGCGATATCGCCGGCAGCGACGTTTCAGGCGCCGGCGGCTGAGAGTTACGGATCAACCCCGCGCTCCCGCCTCACCCGGAGCGCGATATGTCCCAGACCTTTCTCTGCTACCTCCACAGACCGGCCTTGTTCACGCCTGAGGTGCGGTTCGTCGCGTGCGACACGGAGGACCTGTTGCCGGACGCGATCTGGGCGGAGATGGCGAGGTGGGGCGCGTTCGATGCGGTGGACGTCTACAATGACGCCCACGAAACCATCTTCCGGTTCAATCGCGCCGGCGGCCTGCCGCATTAGCGGCTGAACCGCATGGGAGCCGTGGCATTTTCGGCCTAGACGCCAACGGCGCGCCATGGTCGACGCGCATGGAGTGGCCTCTCGCGCGAACTGCGTGACATATTCTTCCCCAAGCCCCGCGGCGAGGATCCCAGGAGAGCGTTGTCGAACGATGATCAAGCGCATCGTCCTCATCGTCGTCGCGGTCGGACTGCTGGCTCTGCTCGCGGCCTCCATCCTGACATCGCGGCAATCCGGGCGGGAAGCCTTTCGCCAGGACGAAGCCCTGAAGCCCGGCTACGACGACGCCCTGGCCGCCGCGCAGCGGCATGAGCGGTAGCGTGCGGCGGCCGATTCGGCGGCGCTTTGGGGCGTAGGACGGGCGGCGACTAGAGCGCGAGCTCGTCGTAGGACGCGCGGAACTCAAACGCCAACCCCTGGCCTGTCCAATCGTATTTGACGGATCCGGCGAGCTGAGCGGCGGCGCGCGCGATCACGGTGGAGCCGACGCCGCTTCTGAGCGGCGCCTCCGCGACCGGGCCATCCGTCTCACGCCAACGAATGACCAACTCGCCCGCACCACTGCGTTTCCAATCGACCTGCACCCGGCCGTCCTCGGTGGAGAGCGCGCCATACTTCGCAGCGTTGGTCGCCAGTTCATGGATGATCATCGCCAGGCACTGGGCCGCGCCCGGCTTCAGCGGAAGCGAGCGTCCCCCGATCCAGGCGCGGGTGTCATCGCCCATGTACGGAGCCAGTTCCTCGCTGACCAGCAACTGAAGGTCGGCCTCCATCCAGCGGCTCTTGGCCAAAAGGGTGTGCGCCCGGGCGAGCGCTTCGAGGCGGCCGCTGACGCCCTCCTTGTACGCCTCCACATCGCAGCCGTCCGACAGCCGCACGATGGATTGCACAATGGAGAGCAGGTTGTTCGCGCGGTGGTTCACCTCGTGTGTGAGAAGCCGCTGGCGCTCCTCCGCGAACTTGCGGTCGGTGATATCCACCAACATGTTCACCGCGCCGACCAGCTTGCCCGCGTCGTCAAAGAGCGGCGTGGGATAAGGTATGAAGGTCACCCGAGACCCATCCGGTCGTTCCGCGATCGCCTCCACGCCCCTGACGGGCCGTCCTTCCTTCAGCGCCACCGCCATCGGGCATTGGTCATGGGGCAACGGGGCGCCGTGGACGTCGTAAAGCCGCCACGTGACGCACCACAGTTCGCCCATCGCCGGGCGACGTCCGGCGAATGCGACGGCGGCCTCGTTGTAGAAATTGATCCGCCCCTCTGCGTCGGTCGTGTAGATCGCCGTCGGCAGGGCGTTGAGGAGATCGCGGTAGAACAGCTCACGCCCCAGGAGGCGCTCCTGGGCGGGGGCGAGCCGCACGACCTCGCCCCTCGTTCGACGATCAGGGCGCGGGGCGAAATCGGGGTCTTGGGACATGTACTGGAGGCCTGGCCGGAGGCAGGAGGGGCGTCGATGGTCGATGGTACGGCCCGTAACTCGCCGCGGGCCCGTCGGTTCCGACGCTCGATCCATGATCGCCGCCCCCCCCAGCGCCGTCCCTCTCGCCAAATCATGGCATGAGGTGGGCGCCGCAAAGCCTTCGATCCGCCTTACCGGTCGTGCGCCATGGGCCATCTGCAGTGAGGCGCTTATGGGCTTCGTCGAGCTACCCCAAGAAAGAAGCTATCGCGCGCTGATCGCCGTGGGCGTCGCGCTGTTGGTGCTTGCTCTGTTCGCGATCACGTCGGCGCTCCATCTCGCGGGTGAAGCCCGACGCAATCAGGAGGCGTCGCAGGGGGCGGTCCAGGAGGGCTTGAGGCTTTCGGTCACGCCGGACCCGTCCGACGGGCGGCAAATTCCCGGATCGCCATGAAAACGGACTGACCGGCCGCGGGAGGTCACTGATCGGCCGCACGCGCCGCCTTGGCCGCCAGGCAGATCTTCCGAAGCTGCGATGCGAGGCTTCGACCGTAGAGCTGCGTCGTGGCGTCGTGATAGCCCTCGCTGTTCAGTTGGTGGCGGATTTCCGAAATGTTGCCGTAGTGGCCAGAGTTGGCAAGCTCGAACGCCCGTTCGAGGGTTGAAGGTCGGGGCGGCATGCAGGACTCAGTCGCTCGATCGCTTGTTCTGCTGTTGCGCTTCAAGTGCATCGGCGCGTTTCCGCCACCTGCGGGCAATAACCAACATCTTCTCCCGATCCGTGCTCAAGCTGATCTGGCGGGCGAATTCTTCCGTCTCTTCAGCTCTGCGTCGAAGTCCTTCCGGCGTCTCCATGATTGATCAACACCGATAGGGTCGGCGCAGTTTCAAAGTTTGAAGGATCAAAGATATTCCGCCTACGGGGCAGCCCCGGCCGGACTCACCACGACCGGGGCCGCACGACGCGAGCGAGGTCGGAGGGTGCTCGCAGCCGCGCGGCGAGGTAACAACCATCTCGCGGGCAGCGCGCTAACATATGAGGCCGTCCGGCAAATATGCGCGTCGACGCCGCCCCGAGACGGGTTCGCGCGCCGCACGCCTCGGCGGGTTTGCAAGCCGGCGCAGGCGCCGGCCCTACCCTCCCGGCGAGTCGGACGGAAGGATGTTTGCCTCTGGATCGGCCGACAACTGATCGAGGGGCGGCCTGTCGATTTCGACGTGCCCGCCTATTCCCGTCCCGCGCGGGAAGTCCTCCGGCGCCTGCTCCGGATATCTTTCGGCTTGATCGTCGAAGTGAGTGCCCGCCATGGGCGGCGGCGGCTCCACCGCGGCGGGTTTGCTATTGATGTCGTCAGGTCGGTTCATTCTGCACTCCAGACCCCGCGCAAACGCATCACACCATGAAAGAACGGCCCGCGAAAGCAATCGATCCAGGCCTGTTGCGGTGGTGAAACATACAGCGTGCCCAGGCGGAATGCATCGGCGCCTTTGCGCAGGCGTGCGCCGCGCCCTCTAACCGGTCCAGTCCCCGCCTCGCGCCACCCTGCCGATGAGGCGCTCACCCTGCCAGATCTCCAGGGCCGGCGTCTGTTCGTCGCACATCAGGCGCGCGATCTGTCGGGCGTGGTCATCTTCCTCCGCCTCAATCCACGTTCCCGCGCGAATATGGCCGTCATGGCCCAGCTTGTAGAGCCTATAGGTGTGCGTCGATTGCATCGCCGTCGCCTCGCAATCCCACCGACTATTCCAGCTAACGGCCGAGCTGTACTTTTGCTCCACACGGAAAACGGGCGCCCGCGTTGCGGACGCACCGCTTTCGGCGTCGGCCTGCGCCTATGGCGGACCAACCTCGGCTACCGCAACCGGATCGGAGATCGGCCCTGGGACGTTCATCGGATGAAGGCGCGGAGCCAAGTCATACGGGCAGACCTGCGCCCATTGGCGAAGGAGCGCGCAGATGATGCAGTCCTCCGAATCCTCAACACCGCGCGATGATGCACAACTGACCCCGGTGGAATTGTTCAAAAAGGGCCGTCGCATCGTGCGTGATTACAGTGCAGCTCACGCTCTGGACTATTATCTCGAGCTGCACCCCGAGGCGGTAAGGGAGAAGGTGGCCGCTGAGCTGGAGCGCGCTCAAGCGGCCTGGGACCGGTGAGGTCCACCAAACC
>Ga0070668_100004364_pt1 | contig 10495 bp, 7 predicted proteins | sample KBSS43metaG_FD_64661 | JGI IMG/M metagenome (GOLD analysis project Ga0070668, IMG submission 64661) | Switchgrass rhizosphere microbial communities from Kellogg Biological Station, Michigan, USA - KBS S4-3 metaG | ecosystem: Host-associated > Plants > Roots > Rhizosphere > Soil ... | reverse complement strand
TTGGATAAGGGCGGAACTCCCTCGGCCCAGCGCTGCGGCGCATTCGATGGCGCGCGCGGCCGGTAGCGTCGCGTGAAGTCCAGTTCATGAGGTTGGGATGAGCGACCATTTCGGCGCCGTTGCGGATCGGCCTGGCCCTGGCGAGACCGGCCTCGAACCTGGGGCGCTGGCCGGGATGCGCGTGCTCGAATGCTGCGAGACGACCGCGGGGGCGTACTGCGGCAAACTCCTGTCGGACCTCGGTGCGGAGGTGGTGAGCGTGAACCGCGGGGCGACACCTGTCCCGGGCGATGACCCACGGAACGCCGAGCCGGCAGGGCGCCGCCTCTACCTGAGCACGGGAAAGCGCCGGGTGGAGATCGATTGGGAGACGCAGGAAGGTGCGCGGCGCCTCGGCGACCTGTGCGCGCAGGCCGACGTCTTGATCGATGATCTCGGGCCGGGACGATCCAAAGCGCTGTTCGCGGATGCGCCCGCGCCCTTGATCCGCTGCGCCATCTCCCCGTTCGGCGCCACGGGACCCTATGCCGGTTTTAAGGCCAGTCACCTCAACGTCTTCCATGCCGGGGGCGAAGGCCACCTGCTGCCCAGCGGAGAAGGGTGGATCCGGTTCCCCGACCGCGCGCCTTTGCAGATCGGCAGCGACGCGGGCGATTTCGACACCGGCGCGAACGCCGCGATCGCGGTGCTCGCCGCGTTTCGCGGCCGACTGACCACAGGCCTCGGCGCAAGCATCGACGTCTCCGCGCAGGAATCCCAGCTTACGCTGAACCGGACCCGGTTGAGCCGTTTCAACCACGACGGCGTCGAGATGCGGCGGACGGGCAACGCCTATGTCGCCGGCGGAATGTTCCGCTGCCGGGACGGCTGGGCGCAGATCCTCGGGCCGCGGGACGAATACTGGGCCGAGCTCGCCAGGCTTCCCGGCGCGGAATCGTTCGCCGACCCGCGCTTCGCATCGACGCAAGGCCGAGCCGCCCACGAGGCCGAGGTGCGCGGGCTGCTGGGCGCCTGGTGCGCAAAACGCTCCAGGCAGGAGGTGGTGGCGCTGCTGTCGCCGGCAGGGTTCGCCGTCGGCGCGTTCGCGACGGCGGAGGATCTCGTAAGTTCCCCACAGCTCATCCATCGCGCGTTCTTCCAAGCCATCGATGACCCGGATGGCCGCCGCGTGACCCTTCCTGGCGCGCCCTACAAGCTGTCCGCGACGCCGGTTACCCTTCGTCCGCCGTCCCACGGCGAAGGGTTCTCCGGAGACTCCCAACCCTCTACACCACCCACGGCCGGTCAGCGGGCCCCCTTGACGGGCGTCCGCATTCTCGATTTCACCTGGGCCGCGGCCGGGCCCTACGCGACCCTGCTGCTGGCGCTGTTGGGCGCCGAGGTGATCAAGGTCGAGTCGACGCGTCGGCCCGACATGGCGCGGCGTGGGTTCCTCGCCGACTACGGCGGCGTCGACAAGTCGCCGAACTTCAACGAACTCAATCTGAACAAGCGCAGCTTCCAGGTGGACCTGACAGATCCCCTGGGTCTCGACCTCGTCCATCAGCTTGTGCCGCTGTGCGACGTGGTGGTCGACAATTTCCGGCCAGGCGTGATGCGGCGGTTCGGGCTTGAAGGGAAGGCGCTGCTGGAACGCTATCCCCGGATGATCGTCGGCTCGTCGTCCGCCAATGGATCGACCGGGCCGGAGGCGCTGACGGCGGGCCTCGCCAGCATCTTCTCGGCGACGGGCGGGCTCAGCGAGCAGACGGGCTACGCCGACGGGCCGCCGACCGAGATCGGGGAGTCGACCGACTACCGCAGCGGCAACGCCTTTGCACTCGCGATTCTCGCCGCCTTGGCCCACCGCGACCGCACCGGCCAGGGCCAGATCATCGACGTGTCGTCCCGCGAAGTCGTGGCCTCGGTCGCGCCCGACGCCTTGCTGGCCCATCTTACGGGCGTGACGCCGCCCGGACGGCTCGGCAATCGCCACGCGGTTCACGCGCCGCACAACCTCTATCCCTCGGCGGGCGAGGACGACTGGATCAGTATCGCCGTCACCGACGAGGCCTCGTGGCGCGGCTTGTGCGAGGTGCTGGAAAGGCCCGACTGGTCGTCGATACGCCAGCCCGCAAGCGCGCAAGGCGCATGAAGACGAGCTGGATCGGATCATCGGGGACTGGTCCCGCACGCTGACGTCAGGCGAGGCGTTTCTTCGTCTTCAGCGGCGCGGCGTGCCCAGCGCGCCCTGTTTCACCAATCGCCAGCTCGCCCAGGATGATCACCTTGCGGCGCGTAACGTCTTCGTCGACGTCGAGCATCCGGTCATCGGCCGCCACAGGCTCATGCGCGCGCCCTGGCTCTTCTCGGATCCGGAGACCTGCGCCATCCGCCGCCACGGTCCCCGCCTGGGCGAAGACAACGACTATGTGCTGGGCGAACTCCTGCAGCTCTCGGCGGACGCGCGCGAGCGCGTCCGCGCAGCGCTGAGATGAGCGCGCCGGCCTGGAATTCACACGAAGGGGATTGGCTCTGAAAACGCTCAGCTTCGGATTCGTGACGACGGCCGACCGCAACGAGGTCGACGCACTGGAAGCCCTGCCGATCGACTCGCTCTGGGTGGGCGGGCATGTCGCCTCGCGCAACCCGACGCCGGAGGCGATGGTGCAGTTGGCGCGCCTGGCGGCGGTTTCCAGCCGGGTGCGGATCGGGACATCGATCCTGCTGCTGCCCCTCTACCCGCCCGCCATCATCGCAAAGCAGGTCGCCGACCTCGACCGTCTGACGGGGGGGCGGATCACGCTGGGCGTCGGCGTAGGGGGTGAATACGAGCAGGAGTTTCGGGCCTGCGGCGTGCCGTTGGAAGAGCGCGGCCGACGCACCAACGAGGCCATTCCGCTGTTGCGGCGGCTGTGGACGGCGGAGGAAATCTCCCATCCGGGCCCCTTGTTTCCAATGGAAGCCGTGCGGATCCACCCGGCCCCCGTCCAGAAAGGCGGCCCGCCGATCGTCGTCGCCGGTCGCCAGGATGTGGCCATGCGCCGGGCCGCCCGGCTGGGCGACGGCTGGATGCCCTATCTCTATTCCCCGCGCGCCTATGCCCAATCGGTCGAGCGGATCACCTCCATCGCCGCGGAGGCGCAGCGGGACCTCTCCGCCTTCGAGTGGATGCAGTTCCTGTTCACCAACGTGCAGGACGACGCCGAGCGGGCGCGGGAGGAGGCCGCCGGCTTCCTGGGCGGCACCTACAGCCAGGACTTTCGCCCGATGGTCGATCGGGTTGCAGCCGCAGGAACCCCAGACCAGGTGGCGGCGCGGGTTCAGGAATTTGTCGACGCCGGGGCGCGGCATGTGGTGTTCGCCATCGGCGCGTCGGGCGACCGGCTGGCGATGATGCGTCGGATCCTCTCGGAGGTGGTCCCCAGGATCACCATCGCCGCCTGATCGAGAGGTTTCGTGTAGAGACCAACGTGGTATTTGGCGATACAATCAAGGTTTCAATTGAATAAATGTGTCATACAATTCGGAAATATCTTCGATAGATCAGATTGTGATTGCCCGATCTGCGGCGATGTCTCTATCTGATGGCAATATTCGAGCGTATCCGCCGAGGGCGGAAGAGTACGGGCGGAAGGCGGGATTGTAGGTTGGACGAGGCGGATTTCATCATTGCGGGCGGCGGAAGCGCGGGCTGCGTCCTGGCCAATCGCCTGTCCGAGAATCCCGCGCATCGCGTCGTCCTGCTCGAAGCGGGGCCCCCAAGCGATCGCTTCTTCGTGAAAATGCCGGCCGGCGCGGCGAAGCTGATGGGAAACCCGGCCATCGACTGGATGCATGTGACCGAGCCGGACCCCTCGCTCGGCGGGCGGACGACGGTGTGGTCCGCCGGAAAGCTGCTCGGCGGCGGATCGGCGATCAATGGCATGGTCTACATCCGCGGCGCCCGCCACGACTACGACGAATGGGCGGCGCTCGGCTGCGAAGGCTGGTCGTGGAACGACGTGTTGCCCTATTTCCTGCGCTCCGAAGACTTCAATGGGCCAGAGTCGCCGTCCCACGCGAAAGGCGGTCCCCTCAGCGTTTCGACTCTGCGCATTCAGCATCCGCTCGCCGAGGCGTTCGTGGACGCCTGTGCGCAGATCGGCCTGCGCAGGGTGGAAGACTACGGGTCGGGGGACATCGACGGCACGTTCATCAATCACGTGACCCAGCGGGGCGGCGAACGCTGCAGCTCGGCGCGCGCGAACCTCGGCGCGGCGGCGTCGCGACCCAATCTCACGGTGCTCACTGGAGCCCTCGTCGACCGGGTGCTGTTTGAAGGCGCGCGGGCCGTAGGCGTGAGGTATCGCCACGGGGGCGTCGATCGTGAGCTGCGTGCGCGCCGGGAGGTGATCGTCAGCGCCGGGGCGCTGCAGTCGCCGGCCGTCCTGATGCGTTCGGGCGTCGGACCGGGGTCGCACCTGCAGGCGATGGGGATCGAGACCCGCGTCGACGCGCCCGAGGTGGGCCGCAATCTCCAGGAGCACGCCAGCTTCGCCAGCAGCCGCTTCGTGAACGTGCCGACCTACAACGCTATGCAGGGCCCGCTTCAGCTCGCCGGGCACCTGATGGATTACCTGCTGTTCCGGCGTGGCGTCATGACCACGACGCCGGTGCACGCCATGGCTTTCCTGCGATCCGACCCTGGCCTGGCCCATCCGGACATCAAGCTTCAACTGGGGCCGATCTGTTCGGATCCCGTGACGCGGCGACTGCACAAGCGCTCGGGCGTCACGGTGTTCACCAACGTATCCCCGCCCAAGAGCCGGGGCGAAATTCGCCTGCGCAGCGCCGATCCCGCCGACAAGCCGGTGATCGATCATCGCCTGCTGGGCGACCCCTCGGACGTCACGGCGCTGATCAACGGGCTCAAGGCGGTGGACCGGATCTTCAAAGCGCCGGCGCTGGCGAAGTACGTCGTCGGCGACAACCTTCCGGCTACGACCCCGCGCGACGACGCGGAATGGGAGGATCTGGTCCGCACCCACTCGCGGATCGGCTACCATCCTGTCGCCACCTGCCGCATGGGCGGCGATGCGCGCTCGGTGGTCGATCCGACCCTGAAAGTACGCGGCGTTTCGAACCTGCGCGTGATCGACGCCTCGATCATGCCGTTGATGCCGTCAGCCAACACCAACGCGCCGTCGATGATGGTCGCCGAAAAGGGCGCCGATCTGATCAGGGCCGACGCATGACGGCAGGTCCGGGAGGCCTGCACCCTAGGGAGACTTCACCATGACCTCGCACAATCCCGCTCCAACGGACATCGACGAAATCCTCGACCCCCGCTGGCTGGAAGCGGTGCTCTACAAGGATTTTCCAGGCGTGGAGGTGACGGGAACTGAGGTCGTGGAGTCGACCTTCAACACCGCCACGAAGACGCGGGTGGCGGTCGAGGTGCGTAACGCGCCGCCGAACCTGGTCAAGACGATCTGCATCAAGGGAATGCTGAGCGAGGTGGGAAAGCTCTACCTGGCGAACGGCGTCGCCAAGACCGAAGCGCTCTTCTACCAGGAGCTGGCGGAGCCCCTCTCGAAGCACTTCAAATTGCCGCCGTGCCTTTACGCCGGCATCGATCCCGCCACGAACCACGGGCTGATCATCATGCAGGACTTGGTCGCGGCCGGCTGCACCTTCCTGCAGCCGCTCACGCCGTACACTGCGGACGAAGCCTATGCGAGCCTCGAGTCGCTCGCCCGCCTCCACACGACCGGGCCGGAGGGCTCGGCCCTCTACAACACCCCCTGGCTCGAACACACCCTGGAGACCAGGATGGCCCGGAACGGGCTCATTCCGCCCGAGATGCTGCATGATCTCCTGAACGGCCCGCGCGGCGATCCCCTGCCCAAGGAGATCTTGGACGGCCACCGGCTGCAACGCTCGATGGGTTTGTTGGCGAACCACTTCAGGGACGAGCCATCGTCACTGGTGCACGGTGACGCCCACGCAGGCAATCTCTACAGGCTTCCCGGGGACCAGATCGAAATCGGCCTGATCGACTGGCAGTTGATCCAGCAGGGCTACTGGGCGCAGGACGTCGCCTACCACCTGGGCGCGGCCCTTTCGGTGGAGAACCGGCGCAAGAGCGAGCGGGACCTGCTCGCCCACTATCTTGACCGGCTGGCGGCGTTCGGCGGTCCGGTGATCGACAAGGACACGGCCTGGGACCACTACCGGATGGCGATGCTCTACGGGTATTACCTGTGGGGCGTCACCCGGCGCGTCGATCCTCCGATCATTCTGGAGTTCGTCCTTCGTCTGGGCACCGCGGTGGCCGACCTGGAAAGCTTCAAGCTCGCGGAGGCCTGAACGGATTGAGGCGCCCTAGTCCCGCCTGAGCAGCATCGCCCCGTAACCGAAGCCGCCGTTGCAGACGACGCCGACGCGGGCGTCGTTCACCTGGCGCTCCCCGCCGCGTCCCCATAGCTGGATGCAGGTCTCGTAGGTGTGGCCGTAGCCGTGGAAACGGCCGGCGGACAGTTGCCCGCCGCTGGTGTTCATCGGCAGAACCCCGTCCAGGCCGAGGCGCGAGCCGCCTTCGACGAACGCGGCGGCCTCTCCGGGCTTGCAGATCTGCAGGGCCTCCATCCACAGCAGGGTGAGGATCGAGAAGCCGTCGTAGATCTGCGCGACGTCGATGTCGGACGGCTTCAGGTCGGTGCGCGACCAGAGCATGCGCCCGGCGATGTCCGCCGGCATGCTCGTGAAGTCGCCGGTGTGCAGGCCGGCGCCAATTCCCCCCAGGGCCATGCCCATGGCCTCGATGGCGAGCGGTGGGCGCTTCAGGTCCTTGGCCACGTCGCGGCGCGAGAACAGGATCGCCGTCGAGCCGTCGATGTGGGTGTCGCAGTCGTACAGCCGCAACGGCGAGGAGATCATCCGCGAAGACATGTAGTCGTCCAAGGTGATCGGCTTGCGGTAGATGGCGTTGGGGTTGAGCGCCGCCATCTTGCGGCTGTGGACGGCGATCGCGCCGAGCTGCTCCGAGGTCGCGCCGTACTTCTTGAAGTAGGCGTGGGCGTAGAGCCCATAGAGGGTCGCCGCCGACAGGGCGTTGTAGGGCAGCGTCCAGGACTGCCCGCCCCAGGATCGCGCCGCGACGCTGCGTCCGCCGCCGATGATGCCGGCGTGGTGCACCTCCGCCCGCGCTGTCGCTTGCGCCACCGTGCGGAACACCAGGACATGCCGGCAGAGGCCCGAGGCGATGGCCTGGATCGCGCAGAAGATCGCGCCCATGTGGGCGTGGCCCTCGGTGGAGGCGCCGACCCAGGTGGGCTTGAGGCCCAGCGCCAGCATGGCCTCGGTGGCCCCCACCGGAGAGAAGCCGTCGCCGTTGCTGACCGGCCCGGGATAGGTGGCCAGGCCGTCAATGTCGGCCATCGTCAGGCCGGCGTCGGCGACCGCCAGTTCGCAGGCGTCCACCGTCAGGGCGATGGCGCTCTTCTGCGACGGACGTCCGACCTCCGACTGGCCGACGCCGGTGATGGCGACCTGCTTTTCCGGCAATCCCGCGTGGGTCATTGGGCGCCGCCGCGGGACTGGAACATGGGAAGATGCACATCCTCGTGCTGTTCGAACACCACCTCGACCGGCAGCCCGATCTCGACGTTTTCAGCCGGCGTGTTGACGATGTTGGTGAAGACGTAGAGCTGGCCCTGCTCCTCGAGCTCGACGGCGGCGAAGACGTAAGGCACCGCGAGGCCGGGCAGCCAGGCCTGATGGTTCACTGAATAGCTTGCGATGCGGCCTCGTCCCGACACCGCCTCCGCCTCGACCCTGCGGTCGCCGCAGGCCGGACAACGGGGCATGGGGGGATGGATGAAGGTCCTGCAGGCGCTGCAGCGGCCGATCATCAGTCGGCCCTCCGCGCCCCCGGTCCAATAGGCGCGGTTCTGGCGGTCCAGGCCGGGCAAGGTCCGTGGCGGAGTCCCGGCGGGGGTCGACGACATCGAAACTATCCCTCCCTGGCGGCCGCAATGCCGCGCCGCCGCAGTCCGGGCGACGCTACGGCAGCACGCTCCGGGCATCCAATATCGAATAGGCGGCCGGTAATATGCTCTGCCTATGGCGGCAGGAGGCCGACTTTAGCACGTGGATGAAGGTCTCATGTGGAACTCCATCAATATTGGACGCGACGCCGCAGTCTCCCTAGCCTGAAGCCGGTCGCTCGCCGGATTGCGGCCATAGAATGAAAAGCGGCGATTGGGTCGCCATCCGCGGAGGGGACGGCGTTCGATGGACGATGTGCAGGCAAAGAGCGCGGACACCATGCCGGCCGTCCTTCAGGGGTGGCGGCGGGACTATGGCGACCTCCTGCAGATCGAGGGGGCCGACGGGGCGGGCTGGACCTTCGAGGCGATCGACATGGAGTCGGCCCGCGTCGCCCGCGGCCTGCTCGCCGAGGGCGTGGGCAAGGGTGGTCGTGTCGGGCTGATGTTGCCCAACGGGCCGGCGTGGCTGGTCGCCTTCTGCGCCATCACGCGGATCGGCGCGATGGCCGTGCTGATGAGCACCTTTTTCAAGCCGCCGGAGATCGCCCACGCGGTGCGGCATGGCGATCTCGACACCCTGATCACCACCGATCGCTTCCTGTCGGCCGACTTCGTGGCGCGCCTGGAGGCGGCGCTGCCGGGGCTCGCCGATCGCGCCGGCGACCGCCCCTTGAGGCCGCTCGCCGCGCCCTTCCTGCGATCCATCTGGGTGTGGGGAGAGACCCAGCCGGCCTGGAGCCGGGGCGACCGGGCCGCGTTGGCCGCCGCAGCCGAACGGGAAGGGATCGATGCACGCCTTCTCGAGGAGGTGGAGACCGAGGTCACGCCCGCCGATCCGGCGCTGACCATCTACACCTCCGGCAGCACGGCGGCGCCCAAGGCCGTCGTCCACTCGCAAGGCACGCTCGTGCGCCACTCCCGGGCGATGAGCCGCGACTTCATGGCCTGCCGCCTCGGCGACCGGCTGATGGGGACCATGCCGTTCTTCTGGATCGGCGGCCTCGACCTGTCGTTGCTGGCGGTCAATCATTCCGGCGCGACCCACGTCGTCCCCGACGAGCCGACGCCGGCCGGCATGCTGCGCGCGCTGAGGAACCGGAACGTCACGCACATCCAGCTCTGGACCCACGACGTGCAGGCGCTGATGAACCACCCGGACGCGCGGCCCGACGATTTCGCCCGCCTGCGCCCCAGCTCCGCCCAGCAATTGGCGCTGTTCAAGGCGGCGACGCCGCAGCAGACGCCCAATTCGCTCGGCATGTCCGAGACCTTCGGGCCGCACAGCGGGGAGCGGCCGGACGCCGTCCTGCCGGACGGGTACGCGGGCTCGTTCGGCCGGCGTATCGAGGCGATGGAGCGGATCATCGTCGACCCCGCCACCGGCGAGCGGCTCCCGCCCGGCCAGGTCGGCGAGCTTTGGGTGCGCGGACCGTTCCTGATGCAGGGCATGTACAAGATCGAGCGCGAGGACCTGTTCCAGCCCGGCGGTTATTACCGCACCGGCGACGTTTGCAGCCTGAGCGAGGACGGCTACCTGTTCTTCACCGGCCGCAACACCGAGATGATCAAGTGCAAGGGCGCCAATGTTGCGCCCCGGGAGGTCGAACTGGTGCTGGCCGGCGCGCCCGGCGTCGCCGAAGCCTCGGTCATGGGCCTGGCCGACCCCGACGCCGGCGAGGCCGTCGTGGCGGTCGTGGTCCCGCGCGAAGGCGCCCACCTCACCGAGGCCGCGCTCATCGCCCACGCCCGCGAGCGGCTGTCGAGCTACAAGGTGCCCAGCCGCATCGTCTTCTTCCAGTTCGACGACATCCCGCGCACGGCGAGCGCCAAGGTCCAGAAGGGACCATTGCGGGAACTGTTGCTGAAGCGGTTGGGCCGCGCCGTCTGAGGCGCGGCGTCAACCCGAGACCCGTCCCGGCTCAAACCAGCGAGCGGACCCGGCCGCCGTCGACGACGATCAACTGGCCGGTGACATAGCCGGCCCGCGCCGAGCACAGGAACGCGACGACGGCCGACATCTCGGCGGGATCGCCGATGCGTCCGGCCGGAATGTCGTCGCGCTTGTTGGGATCGTCGGGGTCGAAGTTGCCCACGCCCGCCAGGGCTTGCTTGCGCATGTAGCTCACGTGCCGTTCGGTCGCGAAGCTGCCGGTGCCGATGGTGTTGACCGTGATCCCGTATTTGGCGAGCTCGTCGGAGATCGACTTGTTGAGCGCGGTGGCCCCCACGCGGGTGACGTTCGCCGTGACCAGCGGCAGCTCGCGGTGGGGCTCCTTCGAGCAGATGGAGTTGATGCAGATGACGCGGCCCCAGCGCTGGGCCTTCATGTGCGGCAGCACGGCGCGGCTCAGGTAAACCTCGCTCATCACGATGCTCTCGTAGGCGTCGAGGAAGTCCTGGTCGGTGGTCTCCTCCCAGCGGCCGTGCGTCGGGCCGTAGACGTTGGAGACCACGATGTCGGGCGGGCCGTAGACCTTCTCGGC
>Ga0070668_100004363_pt1 | contig 10496 bp, 10 predicted proteins | sample KBSS43metaG_FD_64661 | JGI IMG/M metagenome (GOLD analysis project Ga0070668, IMG submission 64661) | Switchgrass rhizosphere microbial communities from Kellogg Biological Station, Michigan, USA - KBS S4-3 metaG | ecosystem: Host-associated > Plants > Roots > Rhizosphere > Soil ... | reverse complement strand
ACCGCGCGGCTCTTTCCCGTCGCCAACACGCCCGCTGCCGTCGTCAAGCTCGGCGTCGACGGCCTGATTCCGTACATCAGCGCCATCGGCCTGTTCCGCAACAAGGCCAAGAACGTCGTCGCACTTTCGGAAATCCTCGTCCGCGAACACGCGGGCGACGTGCCCGCCACACGCGCCGCACTCGAGGCACTGCCCGGCGTCGGACGCAAGACGGCCAACGTGGTGCTGAACACAGCCTTCGGCCAGCCGACGATCGCCGTGGACACGCACATCTTTCGCGTTGCCAACCGCACGGGACTGGCGCCAGGCAAGGACGTCGACGAGGTGGAGCGCCGACTCGAGAAATTCGTCCCCGACGAGTTCAAGCAGGACGCGCACCACTGGCTGATCCTGCACGGCCGCTACACGTGCACCGCGCGTGCGCCGAAGTGTCCTGAATGCGCGATTCGCGACCTGTGCGAATATCGCGGCAAGACGAAGACACCTGCACCGGTATCGCCATTGCAAGGCTGAGGCGCGAATGTTCAATCCGTCGCGCGACGAAGCCAGGGCGTTTCTGATCGACGCCTGGGCCAAGCACCGCTCGCAGCAGCCACTGTCGGCGCTGGAGCGGACCGCGGCCGGGTTGATCGCGATGCACCCCGAATATCACGCGACTTTCGAACATCCGGACCGGCATGTCGAGCGTGATTACTCACCGGAGGCCGGCGATATCAATCCCTTCCTGCACCTGTCGCTGCATCTCGCGGTGGCCGAGCAGCTAGCGATCGATCAGCCGCCCGGCATCCGCGCGCAGTTCGAGCGGCTGCTCGCGGCGCGCGGCGACGAGCATGCGGCACTCCACGCGGTGCTCGAATGCCTGGGCGAGGTGATCTGGAGCGCGCAGCGGTTACGAGCGCCGCCCGACGCGGCGCTCTATCTCGATTGCCTGTCGCGGCAGCGCTAGCCCGGTCCTAATCTATCGCGATGCGCCGCGTCACGTAGCCGACGCGGCACGAACCCACCTTCACGTTCAGCGCGCCGCGACCACGAACGGTCCACGAGACCGTGCGCGCGCCGGTGGTGCCTCGCGTCTGCATGTAGTAGATCGCGCCGGAACCGTCGAACAGGCCACGTCCCCAGCCGTCGAGATGCCCGATTTCACGATGCGCGAGGCTCGGTTCGGCCAGCTCGCAGCCTTCGCAACCGACATCCGCCCACAGCTGCTCGTTATGCGTGAGGTCCTTGGCCGAAGCCAGGATGAACGTCGGCAGGTAGCCGTGGTTGGCCACCGTCAGCGTCACGCGGGTAAGCCCGTCGGCAAGCTTCGCGATCTTCACGTCGTCGATCACGACGGCCGGCGCCAGCGCGGCCGTGCGCAGGAAATGCGCCGACTGCGCCGTGCACACGCCCGGCATTTCCGATGAAGGCGGATTCCACATGCCGACGCGCGGATCGATTCCACCGACCTCGACCTCACCCAATTGCGGATGATTGAACTTGCGCCACGGCAGTATGGAGCGGCCACCGTTATGGTCGCGATCCCACGCGGCGATCTTCAGCATATCGGCACGCGTCAGGTGCGTGTAGTTGTCGACGAAGCGCTTCTTGCGCTCGAGGCCCGCCTGCTTGAACAGGTCCCACAGCTCGACCACGTACGCAATCGCGCCGCGCTGGTGATACGCGTAATCCGTGAGATCGCCATGGAGCGGAGTATCCGGCTCGTAGGTGAACTCTTCGCTGCCGGAGACCATCGGATAGCCGGTGATCTCCTCCGCCCACGCGCCCAATTGGCGATACAGCGCCAGATCCTGTTGGTTCATCTTGGCGTCGGGCTTGTCACCCAACGGCCGGATGAACACGCCGCCGAACGTGTGCAGGTTGAGCCACAGGTAGATCTCGGGATGCTGCGCCGTGAAGTCCACGACGGAGCGCGACTCGACTTCGCTCAGCGGATACGCGCCGGCTCCCTCCTGCTTCGAATCGGGGGCCCACATGTAGGGGAAATTGCGGTTGAGGTCGGTCTGGTTGTCGGACAGGAAGTAGGGCGACGGCACGTTGGCGCCGTCGAAGTTTTCGATGACGCCTTCCGGATAGATCTTGTAGTACGGCGGTGCATCTTCGATCGTGCGCGGCAACAGCAGGCCCGGGAAATCGGCAGACTCAACCATTTCGCCGCCGGGATCGCGCACGCGCATCGCCAATGCCAGGCCGTCACCGTCGATATCCTTGGTGCACCAACGCGCATGCGCCTGCGCCGGGCGCTCGTCGCGTGGAACGGAACGCACATAACGACCACTCGACAGCACGGCTTCGGCGCCGTCCGGCGACATCCGTGGCAGCACGAAGAACCGCACGTCGCGCAGGCGCGCATCGACCAAGGCGGCCCGATTCGCACCTGATTTTTCGCCTTCCGGCCTCAGGTGCAGGCGCAGAACGTCCTCGGCGATGGCCAGCGCCACGCTCGAACCGCACAGTTCGCTGGCGTGCATGTTGCCGTCCACCCAGGCGCTCGGCCGCACGCGTTCGGGTTCGGGACCCAGCGTCAGCAGCCACAGTTCGCGCCCCTCGGGCGTTTTGCCAATCGACGTCGCGCGGCAGATCTCGGGAAACGCATCTGCCCAGGCGCGCACCTGCCGCGTGAGTTCCTCGTAGGAGAGGAAGCGATCGCGGAAACCGAGCGAAAGTGCATCGAGACGGGCGATTGAAGGTGCGGTCATTGGACACTCATTTCCGGAAGTTGGACGCGACGCGGGTGGAGGATTGCGGGATGACGTTCATGCAGCGGGAAGCACAAGACACAGTAAAAAGAGGCGCCGCGGGCGCCTCCTTTTCCAACCTGCGGCGCAAGCATCGCGCGCCGCATCGTTTACATGCGGGACGACAGAACCGGCGGCAGCGACGCGAAATATGCGCTCACGTCGTCGATGTCCTTTTGCGTCAGGCCCGCGGCCATGCCGGCCATGATCGGGTTCTTGCGCGCGCCGGATTTGTAGTCTCGCAGCGCCTTGGCCATGTATTCCGGATACTGGCCCGCCAGCTTCGGATAGTCGGCGATGGTGCTGATGCCGTCCATGTTGTGGCAGGCGGCGCAAACTTCCTGCGCCTTCTTCTTGCCGGCTTCGACGTCGGCCGCGGCGGCGGGGCCGGCGGCGATGGCGGCCACGACGGCGAGTACTGCGGGAAGGATTCGGTTCATTTTCATTTGACCGCCGTCTGCAGCGGGGTCTGCGAGTAATACGCGGCAACGTCGGCCATGTCCTGGTCGGAAAGCGACGCGGCGATGGCGTCCATGGATGGGTGGCTGCGCTGCCCCCCCTTGTACGCCTTGAGCGCGGCGACGATGTACGCCGGATGCTGTCCGGCGATCTTGGGCACGCGATACACCTCGGGGTACGCGGTGCGCCAACCGAGGATGCCGTGGCACCCCTGGCACATCTGGACCTTCTGTGCACCCCGCATGGGATCGCCCGCGGGCGCCGGGGTTTGCGCGGCGGCCAATACAGGCGCCAGCGCGGCCGCGGTGAGTGCTACGAGCAGCGTGAATCGAGTCATGGTTTCCGTGGTTGGGTTCTAAGTGAGCGCGAGGTTGGCAACCGGCAATTGCCGCCGCGCTGAGTTGCTTCGCAGCGTCCGGCGTGGCAAAAACCCTGTGATTTTAAGGGGTTCGGCACCGGGAGGTCAAACGCCACCCGGGGAATCGGGTCAGCGTTCCAGCAGCTTGAGCTTGTCGCGCACGTCCTTCCAGTCGTCCGCGTCCGGCGGGCCGGGCTTGCGCTCGATGATGGGCTTCCACAGCTTGGACAGTTCCGCGTTCAGCCCCTTGAACTGCTCCTGGTCGGCGGGCACGTCGTCTTCCGCGAAAATCGCCTCGACCGGGCATTCGGCAACGCAGAGTGTGCAGTCGATGCATTCATCAGGATCGATAACCAGGAAATTGGGGCCTTCGCGGAAGCAGTCCACCGGGCACACGTCAACGCAGTCGGTGTATTTGCAGCGGATGCAGCTTTCGGTGACGACGTAGGTCATGGCAAGCTCAGGTTCTTGGGCGGCATGGGCACAGTTCGAGCGAATCCTTGAATTTTAGCAGATCAGCCCCCATCGTCCGCGGTAGGCCCGGCAACAAACGCTCCAACTTGCGTCCCTCGAGCGGTTCGGCTACCGTTAGCCCAGACGAGGCGCTGCAGGAGACCTCCGCCGCTTTCCCCAGAGAGGAATTTTCATGAGTGCAGCAATCAAACACGTTTCCGACGCGACGTTCGACCAGGACGTGCTGAAGTCGGGCAACCCGGTCTTGGTCGACTTCTGGGCCGAATGGTGCGGCCCGTGCAAGATGTTCGCCCCCGTGCTTGACGAGGTGGCCAAGGAGTACGGCGGCAAGATCACCGTGGCCAAGCTCGACATCGACGCCAACCCGTCGACGCCGGGCAAGTACGGCATTCGCGGCATTCCGACGGTCATCCTGTACAAGGGTGGCCAACCCCATGCGCAGAAAGTCGGCGCGCTGACCAAGTCGCAGCTGACCGCATGGATTGACAGCAACATCTAACCGCTATAACCTGTTCTTTCATAAGCGAGGCGCGCAGCCTGCAACCGGCCGGGTTTTCAGCATGCCCGGCGCGCCTCCCGCTTACCGCCGCCCCGATCGCCGTTGACACGCAGTTGACTTCGGGCCGGCGCAATTGATCACCAGGTTTCAATAGCGCCCCCCGGGCGCGCCGCCGTGTTGGATGTTGCGGCGCTCCGGTCCCGAATCCGCCTCCAGACATTCACCGCGGTCCACCGCGCGCCGGCATAACCGGCCCGCCCCTCCCAGCCGTACCGGCTCGCCCTCCTCAGTTGCCCTCAGTTGCCCCTCATTTCTCTCTAACACCATGCATCTATCCGACCTCAAAGCCAAACACGTCTCCGAGCTGATCGACATCGGCAACTCGAATGAAATCGAGGGCGCCAACCGGATGCGCAAGCACGATCTCATCTTCGCGCTGCTGAAGCAGCAGGCGAAAAAGGGCGAATCGATCTTCGGCGGCGGCGTGCTGGAGGTGCTGCCCGACGGATTCGGCTTCCTGCGCTCGCCCGACACGTCCTACCTCGCCAACACCGACGACATCTACATCTCCCCATCGCAGATCCGCCGCTTCAACCTGCACACCGGCGACACGGTCGAGGGCGAGATCCGCACGCCGAAGGAAGGCGAGCGCTACTTCGCGCTGGTCAAGGTCGACAAGGTCAACTTCGAGGCGCCGGAAAACGCCAAGACCAAGATCCTGTTCGAGAACCTGACGCCGCTGTTCCCCGACGAGCCGATGGTGCTGGAGCGCGACATCAAGGCCGAGGAGAACATCACCGGCCGCATCATCGACATCGTGGCGCCGATCGGCAAGGGCCAGCGCGGCCTGCTGGTGTCGTCGCCGAAGTCGGGCAAGACGGTGATGCTGCAGCATGTCGCGCATTCGATCGCCGCCAATCACCCCGACGTCATGCTGATCGTGCTGCTGATCGACGAGCGCCCCGAGGAAGTGACCGAGATGCAGCGCACCGTGCGCGGCGAAGTCGTGTCATCGACGTTCGACGAACCCGCGACGCGTCACGTGCAGGTCGCCGAAATGGTGATCGAGAAGGCCAAGCGGCTGGTCGAGCACAAGAAGGACGTCGTGATCCTGCTGGACTCGATCACGCGGCTCGCGCGCGCCTACAACACAGTGGTGCCCGCGTCCGGCAAGGTGCTGACCGGCGGCGTGGATGCCAACGCGCTGCAACGCCCGAAGCGCTTCTTCGGTGCCGCGCGCAACATCGAGGAAGGCGGATCGCTGACGATCATCGCCACCGCGCTGATCGACACCGGCTCGCGCATGGACGACGTGATCTACGAGGAGTTCAAGGGCACCGGCAACATGGAAATCCACCTCGACCGGCGCATGGCCGAGAAGCGGATCTACCCTTCGATCAACGTGAACCGCTCCGGCACGCGCCGCGAAGAACTGCTGTTGAAGCCCGACATCCTGCAGAAGGTGTGGATCCTGCGGAAGCTCCTCTACCCGATGGATGAGCTCGAGGCAATGGAGTTCCTGCTCGACAAGGTCAAGCAGACCAAGTCTAATTCGGACTTCTTCGACTCGATGCGCAGGGGTTAGCCGCAGCTTTTCACTGGTGATGCGGAGGTGGAGTTGGAAGTCCGTTCTCCGCCTCCGGGGTCGGATCCCCGCTGCGCGGGGCCCCTCCTCCTCCCTCCGGCGTCCTATTTCTTCGATAGCATGCGGCGCAGGTAAGCACTTCGCAGCCCTTTGTTTCTGCTGCGTTTATTGGCTGGCGCTTGCGGTAGCCCCTTCCCGCCCCCACCTTGCTTAACGGCGGTATAACGCGGATAATATTGGGTTTTCCGCCCTCCTCGTCGCTTCCGGCAAAGGAAGGGGCGAAACCCGAAGCAAAACCGGGGCAGCGCAGTCGACGCACCTTCGCCGGCTAAGCGAGCCCAACGAAACGAAAGCGAGCCCCATATGAAAGACGCCATTCACCCCAAATACGCCGAAACGCAGGTCACCTGCAGTTGCGGCAACACGTTCGAGACGCGCTCGACGGTGGCCAAGCCTATCCACATCGAGGTGTGCTCGGCCTGCCACCCGTTCTACACCGGCAAGCAAAAGGTCATGGATACGGCGGGCCGGATCGACAAGTTCCGCCAGCGTTACGGCACCAAGGGCGCGGCCAAGACCGAGCCGGCGCCTCCGGCAGCCTGATCCGGCGATCCTCGTTCGCGGGCGACGAAAGGGGCAGCTTCGGCTGCCTTTTTCATGTCCGCTGCCACGGCAGTTTTTTCCGCCGATTTTCTTTAAGCTCGCAGGATTTCCAAAACGGTTTCCGGTTTCACCCCGATGCGCGCCCCCAGACCTTATTCGCCCGAGCCGGTCGACCCTGAAGAGGTCAGTCCGTCAGGACCGCTGCGCGCGTTCAAGCAGTTCGGGCTCGTGCTGCTTTGCGCGGCGTGGGTGTTCCTGGGCCTGGTTGGCCACGACCCGTGGAAGACGGAGGACGCGACATCGATCGGCGTCGCGTCGGAAATGGCGAGCCGCGGCGACGTCGTCGTGCCCACGCTGGCCGGCGAACCGTATCTTGCGCGCCCTCCGCTGATCTATGCTTTTGGCGCGCTCGCGATCAAGGCGCTGTCGCCCCCGCTCGAACGTCACAACGCGGCGCGGCTGTTCGCCGGCCTGGCGCTCGCGCTGATCCTGCTCGTCACCGCGCAGGCAAGCCGCGAACTGAATGGCCGCGCATTGCGCTGGCTCCCGGTGCTCATCCTGATCGGCAGCGTCGGCTTCTGGGACCGCGCCCACGTGCTGTCGCCGGAACTGGGCGATACCGCCGGCGTGGCCGTCGCGCTGTACGGCTTTGCGCTGGCGCTGCGGCGACCGGTCGCCGGGGGCATCGTGCTGGGGCTGGGCATCGCCTTCTCCTTCCTGAGCCGCGGCATGCTGGGTCCGGCGTGGATCATCGTCTCGGCGCTGCTGCTGCCATTCATCGACAAGCCGTGGCGCACGCGCGCCTATGGTGCGACTTTGCTGGTCGCGCTGGCGACGGCGCTTCCGCTTGTGCTGAGCTGGCCGCTGGCGCTGCATGCGCGCGAGCCGGCGCTGTTCGCGCAGTGGTGGAGCGGCGAGGCGCTGGGCGACTACATCGCGCTGTTCGGCAACCGCAGCGAACTGGCCCCCGGCTACTACCTCAAGAACCTGCTGTGGTTTGCCTGGCCGTCGCTGCCACTGATCCTTTGGATGCTCTGGACACGCGGCCGCGGATTCAATGGCGGGCTGCGCGATCCCGGCGTGCAGGTGCCGGCCGTGGTCTCGCTGGTAATACTCGCGAGCCTGCTGCTGCTGCGCGACCCCAAACTGCCCTATGCCATCCCGCTGCTGGTTCCGTTCGCGTTGCTCGCGGCACTCGAGGTCGACTCGCTCAAGCGCGGATTCTCCGGGGCGCTTGATTGGTTCGGCATACTCACGTTCGGTCTGGTCGCAATGATGGCCTGGGGATTCTGGATCGATGCCTACTTGAACGGCATGTCGCCGCGAGTCGCCCAGCTTTTCCGCGACTCGGAAGTGGGCTTCCGAACGTCGTTCCACCTGGGCGCGATGCTGGCGGCCATCTTCCTCACGCTGCTGTGGATCATGCTGGTACGGCCGGCGCGGCGCTCCAATCGACGCGCCCTTCTCAACTGGGCCGCCGGTGTAACGTTGATCTGGGGGCTGGCAATGACGATCTGGCTGCCCTACATCGATTCGCGCCGCACCTACCGGAACGTCGTTGAAAACGCCGCAATGCGCATGCCGCGCAGCGGATGCGTGGCGAGCCGTGACTTAGGCGAGCCGCAACGCGCGCTGTTCTATTATTTCTCGGGAGTAGAGACCGTGCGCGAGGAAATCCGGCCGCAGCACGACTGCAAGGCGCTGCTCGTCCAATACAGCCGGCCGCTCACGCAGCCGGCACCGCCGGCGGGCTGGATGCCGGCATGGGACGGCCACCGCCGCGGTGACGAGACCGAAAGAATCATTCTCTACATCAGGAAGCCCTCGTGAAATTTTTCGACGAAGCGACGATCGAGGTCATCGCCGGCGACGGCGGCAACGGCGCCGCGTCATTCCGGCGCGAAAAATACATTCCGCGCGGAGGTCCCGACGGCGGCGACGGTGGTTCGGGCGGCAGCATCTGGGCGGTCGCCGATCGCAACATCAATACGCTGATCGACTATCGCTACGCGCGCATTCACCGCGCCCATCGCGGTGAGAACGGCCGCGGCGCCGACCAATACGGCAAAGGCGCCGAGGACATCATCCTGCGCATGCCGGTCGGTACGGTCATCTCGACGGAGGACGGTGAGCGGTTGGCGGACCTGGCCACCGATGGCGCCCGCTTTCTCGTCGCCAAGGGCGGCAAGGGCGGACTGGGCAACCTGCATTTCAAGTCGAGCACCAATCGCGCCCCGCGCCAATTCACCAAGGGCGAGGAAGGCGAACAGCGCAAGCTCAAGCTCGAACTGAAGGTGCTGGCCGACGTCGGACTGCTGGGCATGCCGAACGCCGGCAAGTCCACGCTGATCCGCGCGATTTCCGCCGCGCGCCCCAAGGTTGCCGACTATCCGTTCACCACGCTGGCGCCGAACCTGGGCGTCGTGCGCACGTCGGAAGCGCGCAGCTTCGTCGTCGCGGACATCCCGGGACTTATCGAAGGCGCCGCCGAAGGCGCGGGACTCGGTCATCGCTTCCTGCGCCATCTCGCGCGCACACGCCTGTTGCTGCATCTGGTGGACCTGGCGCCGCTCGACACCGAGTCCGATCCGGTGCACGACGCGCGCGCGATCGTGAAGGAATTGAAGCTCTACGACGAGGCGCTGTACGACAAGCCGCGCTGGCTCGTGCTGAACAAGCTCGACCTCATTCCCGAGGAAGAACGCGCGGCGCGCGTCGCCGCCTTCGTGAAGTCGTATCGCTGGAAAGGCCCGGTGTTCGCCATCACCGCGATCAACGGCGAAGGCTGCCGCGAGCTCATCTTCAAGATTCAGGACTGGCTCGACGCGAATCGCGTTTCCGCCGAAAAGCTCGCCGCCGATGCCGCCGACGATTCGGAGCCGCTCCTCGTCTCTCCCGCGCCGGTCAGGATGCGCCGGCCGCGCACGCCGCCTTCGGAAACATGAGTTCGGTATTCGCCGGCGCCAACCGATTCGTGGTCAAGGTCGGCTCCAGCCTCGTCACCAACGACGGGCGCGGCCTCGACCACGCGGCAGTCGCGCGCTGGGCGGAGGAGATCGCCGGACTGAAGCGCGGCGGGCGCGAGATCGTGCTGGTGTCGTCGGGCGCCATCGCCGAAGGCATCGCGCGTCTGGGGTGGACTGTGCGGCCCAAGGCCATCCACGAATTGCAGGCAGCGGCCGCCGTCGGACAGATGGGCCTGATCCAGGCTTACGAGACCGCGTTCATGCAATACGGGCTGCACACGGCGCAGGTGCTGCTCACGCACGAAGATCTCGCGGACAGACGCCGCTACCTCAACGCGCGAACGACGTTGCGCACGCTGATCGAACTCGGCGTGATTCCCATCATCAACGAGAACGACACCGTTACCACCGACGAGATCCGCGTGGGCGACAACGACACGCTTGGAGCTTTGGTCGCCAACCTGATCGAGGCGGACGTGCTTGTCATCCTCACCGACCAGGCGGGACTGTATACGGCCGATCCGCGCAAGCACGCGGACGCCACGCTGGTGCGCGAAGCGCGCGCAGGTGATCCTGCGCTGGAGGCCATGGCCAGCGGAGCCGGAAGCGCCCTCGCCCGCGGCGGCATGCTCACCAAGATCCTCGCCGCCAAGCGCGCGGCGCGCTCAGGCGCATCGACGGTCATCGCGTGGGGACGCGAAGAGAACGTCCTGACCCGATTGGCCGCGGGCGAAACGGTGGGCACGGCATTGATCGCCCCGCAGGCCGTGCTGGGCGCGCGCAAGCAATGGCTCGCCAACCACGTGCAGCTCGC
>Ga0070668_100004361_pt1 | contig 10497 bp, 12 predicted proteins | sample KBSS43metaG_FD_64661 | JGI IMG/M metagenome (GOLD analysis project Ga0070668, IMG submission 64661) | Switchgrass rhizosphere microbial communities from Kellogg Biological Station, Michigan, USA - KBS S4-3 metaG | ecosystem: Host-associated > Plants > Roots > Rhizosphere > Soil ... | reverse complement strand
GGCCGCACGATCGGCTCCCGCGTGCGGATCACCCGGTCGGCGATCCGGCAGAAGGACACGACCGGCGCGCCCATGCGTTCCGAGCCGAAGCTGGGGAACGCCTGCGCGTGCCGCCCTTCGGTGAACGCGGCGACCGACAGCAGCTCGGCCGCGGTCACCACGCCCTGGCCGCCGCGGCCGTGGATGCGGACCTCGGTCATGCCGGGGCTTCGCCCCGGGCCGGGGGCTTCGCCACCCGGACCCCCGAAGGATGTGGTGGTCATGCTCATGCGCTCGGGTACTTCGCGAGGATGTCGCGCAGCGCCGAGACGAACCGCAGGGATTCGTCGTGGTCGCGCTGCCAGACGTTGCGGCCGAAGATCAGCCCCGTCGCGCCGGCCTCCATCGACTCGCGCGCCTTTTCCAGCATCGCCTCGTCGCCGGCCTTTCCGCCGCCGGAGACGAGCAGCAGCGTCCGCCCGGCCGACCGGACGACGGCGTCGATCGCCTGCTGGCTGGTCGTTTCCTTCGCATAGGAAGCGGGAACGTTGTCGATCTTCGCCGGATGCGGGAAGTTGACCTTCACGACGTCGGCGCCCAGCTCGGACGCGGTGCGCGCGGCGTAGTCGACGGCGTAGAACGAGTCTTTCCCACCCTTGCCCTCGATCGCCGAACCACGCGGGTAGGCCCAGACGATCAGCGGCATGCCCAGCCGATGCGCGTCGGCGCGGACCTGCCGCAGCTGCGCGAAATCCTGCTCCTGCGCCGGAGTCCCGACGTAGAGGGTGTAGCCGACCGCGTCCGCACCGAGCCGGACCGCATCCTCGACACTGCCGTGCAGCGGGGACAGCGCCTCGGCGTCCGACGGGATCTCGGTCTTGCCGTTGAGCTTCAGCACCAGCGGCAGCTCGCCCGCGTAGTCCCAGTAGAACTTCTCGGCCAGCCCGATCTGGAGCGCGATGCCGTTGAAGCCGCCTTCGAGCGCCAGCTTGAGGATGTACTTCGGGTCGCCCGCGGCCGGGTTGGCGAAGAAGTCGCGGGGCCCGTGCTCGAGGCCCTGGTCGTAGGGCAGGAAGAACGCCGTGCCGTTGCGCAGGCCGTGCTCGTGCAGGATGCGGTGCAGCCGGGTCTTCTTGCCGGTGTTCAGCCCGAGCTCGGCCAGCGGGGGACGGTGCGCCATGGGGGCCTCCGGAGTCGCTGAATTCGTGTACCCAGCAAATCGCGCCACGGTGGCCACCGCCGCTGGCGAACGCCACCGGCGCCGGGGCCATCGGTCACCAGGGGGTGGGACCATCGGCTCTGCTGTTCGCACACCCGCGGCGGTAAGACTTGGCCCCATGAAGGTCGACGAACTGCTCGCGAAGGCGAAGGACGGGCTGGAGACCAAGATGGTCTACGGCGAGCCGTACGAGGTCGACGGCGTCACGGTGATCGTGGCGTCGAGTGTCGGCACCGGCGGTGGTGGCGGCGACAGCCGCGACGAGAAGGGGCGCTCCGGCGAAGGCGGCGGGTTCGGGCTCTCCGCCAAACCGGTCGGCGCCTACGTCATCAAGGACGGCAAGCTGCGCTGGGAACCGGCGGTCGACGTGAACCGCCTCCTGGCCACGGTCGGCGCGATCGCGGTGGCCGCCCTCTTCGCCGCGACGCGGCTGGCGAAGCTCAAGTACCGCGCCGAGGCACCGGACTGACCGGTGAGCGTTCCCGAACTGCGCGTGCTGGGCCCGGCCCGCTGCCGTGCGCTGCTCGCCTCCGTCCCGGTCGGCCGGCTGGGTTTCGTCCGTGCCGGGCGGCCGGCGATCCGGCCGGTCAACTTCACCGTCACCGCCGACGCGATCTGGCTGCGAGCGGGCCGGAACTCCTGGGCCGACCGGCTCGACGGGCAGCCGGTCACCTTCGAAGCCGACGCCTACGACGCCGGCGGCCACACCGGCTGGAGCGTGATCGTCAGCGGGGTCGCCACCCTCACGACCGACGTCGACACCGTGGCCTCGCAGTTCGGAGCCGGCCTGCGCTCGTGGGCTCCCCCACCGCGCGACCGGTTGCTCCGGATCAGCCTCGACCGGGTCGAGGGCCGGCGGCTGGTCCTCCGCCCGGAGGCGGACGACGCGACGGAATCGGGACCTCCCTGACGCGGCACCGCGTTCTTTACCGGCCGCTAACCGTCCGCTGGTGTCCTTCGAACCCGGCAGGACGCCAAGCCCGCGCGCGGGCATCATGGCGGCCATGCCGCACCGCGTCCTGCTCGCCGACGACGACCGCGCGATCCGCGAGTCCCTCGTCAGGGCCCTCGACCTCGAGGGCTACCACGTCACCGAGGTGACCGACGGCGTCAGCGCCCTGGCCACCGCCCGGCGTGCAGACTTCGACGTGCTGATCCTCGACGTGATGATGCCGGGCGTCGACGGCCTCGGTGTGTGCCGCGTGCTGCGCGCCGAAGGCGACCCCACCCCGATCCTCATGCTGACCGCCCGGGTCGAGACCCCCGACCGGGTGGCCGGGCTGGACGCCGGGGCCGACGACTACCTGCCCAAGCCGTTCGAGCTCGACGAGTTGCTGGCCCGGCTGCGCGCCCTGTTGCGCCGCACGTCACCCGAGCCGGACGCGCGCCGCACGCTGCGGCTGGGTGAGCTCACGGTCGACCCGGCCGCCCGGCGGGTGTGGTGGCAGGGCACCGAGATCACGTGTTCGAAAACCGAGTTCGACCTGCTGGAACTGCTGGTGCGCAACGCCGGGATCGTCCTCGACCGCGCCACGATCTACCAGCGGATCTGGGGCTACGAGTTCGGTTCGGAGTCGAAGAACCTCGCCGTCTACATCGGCTACCTGCGACGCAAGCTGGACCAGGCCGGCGCGGCGGAGCTCATCCACACCGTCCGCGGTGTCGGCTACTCGGTGCGGCCGGCGTGAACCTGCGCAGCAAGCTCGCGATCGCGTTCGCCGGCGTCGGCGCGGCGGCGGCGATTCTCGTCGGCGTGTTCAGCTACCAGGCCGCTTCCCAGCGGATCAACGCCGAACTCGACCGGTCCCTGCTGACGACGTCGGCCGAAGTCGCGGCCGGGGCGACGCAGATCCTCGCGCCGAGCCCGGTCACGCGCGGCCCCGATGACGACGACCACGACGAAGCCCAGCCGATGGTCGCCCAGGCGATCGCCCCGGACAGCGCCGCCCGGCCGATCGGCGGACGGCCGGTGCACCTCGCCGTCGACGACGAGGACCGGGCCCTCGCCGCGACCGGCGCGCTCGGCGACCACCGCTACACGAACTTCACCGACGGCCACGACGACTACCGCGTGATCACCGTGGCACTCGGGCCCGGCCGCGGCGCCATCCAGCTCGGCGTCGACGTCGACGAGTCCCGGCACGTCCTCAGCGAGCTGGCCGGCCGCATCACCGGGGTCAGCGCGATCGTCCTGGTCGCGGCGGCGCTGGCCGGGTGGTTGCTGGCCCGGCAGATCACCCGCCGGCTGGTCCGGCTGACCCGGGCGACCGAACAGGTCGGCGACGGCCGCCTCGCCGACGTCGCGGTCCCGGTCGGCGGACGCGACGAGGTCGGCCGGCTCTCGACGTCGTTCGACCGGATGCTCGGCCGGCTCGCGGACGCCCGCGCCGACCAGGAACGCCTCGTCCAGGACGCCGCCCACGAACTGCGGACCCCGCTGACCAGCCTGCGCACCAACGCCAGCGTCCTGCGCCGGTTCGCCGAACTCACCCCCGACGCCCGGAGCAGGCTGCTCGACGACGTCGACGGCGAGGCCCGCGAGCTGACCCACCTCATCGACGAGCTCGTCGAACTGGCCACCCGCCGCTACGAAGCCGAAGAAGCCACCACCGTCGAACTGGGCGAGGTCGCCGAGCGCGCCGCCGAGCGCGTCCGGCGCCGATCGGGACGCGCCATCACCGTCGAAGCCGGCGCATCCGCGGTGACCGGCCAGGCGAAAGCGCTGGAACGCGCGGTGGCGAACCTGCTGGAGAACGCCGTCAAGTTCGCCCCCGGCGGACCGATCGAGGTCGTCGTCCGCGACGGACGCGTGCAGGTGCTCGATCGCGGGCCGGGCATCGGCGGCGAAGACGCGGCCCGGGTGTTCGACCGGTTCCACCGCGCGGACGGGGCTCGGGCCCTGCCCGGCTCCGGTCTCGGGCTCGCCATCGTGCGGGAGATCGCCCTCGCTCACGGCGGCTCCGTGTTCGCCGAGCCGCGCCCCGGCGGCGGCGCGGTCGTCGGGTTCACCGTCGGACCCGATCTTCTCTTACCGATTTCTCACCCTGGTCACGTCGACGGCTAACCGGGCTCCGGAAGGGTGATCAGGAGAGATCACCCCCGAGGAGCCCGATGTCCACCCTGGTCGCCCGCCGCGTCGCCCCGCCCGCGGTCCGCGCGTGGTGGCGGGACGCCGCCGGGCTGGTGGCCTGGCTCAGCGTGCTGTTCGTGGTCGCGCTCTGGGTGTCCGGACGAGGTCTGCAGGGCCTCGGCGCCGACTTCCTGGCCTCCGCCGGGCGGCTCACCGGGCTGCTGTCGGCCGACCTCCTGCTGCTGCAACTGCTGCTGATGGCGCGGATCCCGTGGGTGGAACGCAGCTACGGGCAGGACGAGCTGGCCCGCCGGCACCGGCTGGCCGGGTTCACCTCGATCACGCTGCTGGCCGCGCACCTCGTGCTCATCACCCTCGGCTACGCGGCGACCGACCGATCCGGCGCCCTGGCCGAAGCCTGGGCGCTGGTCACGACCTATCCGGGCATGCTGCTGGCGGCCGCCGGGACGGCCGCGCTGGGCCTGGTCGCGGTGACGTCGGTGCGCGCGGCCCGGCGGCGGCTGCGCTACGAGTCGTGGCACCTGCTGCACCTCTACGCCTACCTCGGCGCCGGCCTCGCCCTGCCGCACCAGCTGTGGACCGGCGCCGACTTCACCGCCTCCCCCGTCGCGACCACGTTCTGGTGGACCGCGTACGCCGCGTCCGCCGGAGCGGTGCTCGTGTTCCGCGTCGGTGCGCCGGTCCACCTGAACGCCCGGCACCGGCTCGTCGTCGAACATGTCGTGCGGGAGGGCCCCGGCGTCGTTTCGGTGTACCTGCGCGGCCGCCGGCTCGACCGGCTCCCCGTGGTGGCGGGCCAGTTCTTCGTCTGGCGGTTCGTCGCGGGTCCGGGCTGGACGCGCGGCAAGCCATTCTCCCTCTCGGCCGCCCCGGACGGTCAGCGGCTCAGGATCACGGCCAAGGACCTCGGGCCCGGCAGCCGCCGGCTGGCCACCCTGCGACCCGGCACCCCCGCGCTGTTCGAGGGGCCGTACGGCAGGCTCACCGGCACTGTCCGGAAAGGACGGAAGCTGGCGATGTTCGCGTCCGGCATCGGGATCACGCCGCTGCGCGCGCTGCTGGAGGAACTGCCTTTCCGGTCCGGCGAAGCTGTGCTGTTCCTCCGCGCGGGGACGCAGGAGGACCTGCTGTTCCGCGCCGAGCTCGAGGACCTGGCGGCGCGGCGCGGAGTCCGGATCCACTCCCTGCTCGGCCGCCGCTCCCGTGACCGCGCGTCCTGGCTGCCGGCGGGCTATGCGCCGGTGCCGGACGACGCGGTACTGCGCCACCTCGTGCCCGACATCGCCGACCACGACATGTACGTCTGCGGACCCGACGCCTGGACCCACGCGGTGCTCGGCACCGCCCGCCGGGCCGGCGTCCCCGCCGACCGCGTCCACTCCGAACGGTTCGGCTGCTAGGAAAGGACTTCCGATGCGCAGGATCGCCATCGCCGCCGCGGCGACGATCTCGGTCGTCGTGCTGCTGTTCAGCTACCGCACCAGCACCGACCAGACGCCGGTCGCCACCGGGCGGCCCCTCGGCGGCACGCAGCCGTCGCGCACCACGAGCCCGCCCACGTCCGCTGACCGCGCCAGTGGCGACGGGACGTTCACCGGCGACGCCGCCGACACCCGCTACGGGCCGGTCCAGGTGCGCATCACCGTCGCCGGCGGCCGCATGACCGACGCCCAGGCCGTCCGGTACCCCCAGGAAAGCGGCCGCGACGTCCGGATCAACTCCGCCGCCGTACCGGAACTGAACCAGGAGACACTGCAGGCCCAGAGCGCGCAGATCGACACCGTGAGCGGCGCGACCTACACCTCCGAGGGCTACCAGCAGTCCCTGCAGTCCGCGATCGACGCGGCCCACCGGTGAGGGGCGCCCACCGGGAACGCCGGTCCTGGACCCGGCCGGTCATGGGCACTCAGGTCAGCCTCCACCTGCGCGGCCTCCGCGTGGACACCGATCCCGCGGTCGAGCCGGCCGTGGCCGCGGTGTTCGGGTACCTGCGCACCGCCGACGAGCTGTTCAGCACCTACCGGCCCGACAGCCAGATCAGCACCCTCCGCCGCCGCGAACTCCCCCGCGACGAGTGGCACCCGTGGCTCACCGAGGTCGTGGCGTTGTGCGAGGAAGCCCGGGACCGCACCGACGGCTACTTCGACCCGTGGCGGCTGCCCGGCGGCTTCGACCCGTCCGGGCTCGTGAAGGGCTGGGCGGCCGAGAACGCCGCGGCCCACCTCGCCCGGCTGCGCGGATTCGACCACTACCTCAACGCCGGCGGCGACATCACCGCCGGCGTTCACGGGTCCCGTGCCCCGGCGTGGCGAGTCGGCGTCGAAGACCCAGCCGACCCGAGCGCCTTCCTCGCCGTCCTGGAACTGCGTACCGGCGGTCTCGCGACGTCCGGCTCGGCGGCCCGCGGCCCGCACATCGTCGACCCGCACACCGGCACCCACCCCAGCGAACTGCAGGCCGTGACGGTCACCGGCCCGACGCTGTTGTGGGCCGACGTCTTCGCCACCGCCGCGTTCGCCCGTGGCGGCGAAGACGTCGAGGAGTGGGTTCCGTCGCGGGCGCCGGGCTACGAGATCGCGGCGCTCGCCCGCGCGCCCTGACCGCCGCGGCCGCACCCTCTTCCGACCGACCTCACCGAAGGACACCATGACCACCGTCAACGGCCTGCCCGCCCACATCCTGCTCGTGCACGCCATCGTCGTCCTGCTCCCCCTCGCCGCACTGCTGCTGGTGCTCAGCGCGCTCTGGCCCGCCGGCCGCCGCAAGGTCGCCGGCCCGAACGCGATCCTGTCCGTCCTCGTCGTGGTTCTCGTTCCGATCACCACCGAAGCGGGCGAATGGCTGGAACGCCGCGTCGCCTCGACGCCGCTCGTGCGCACCCACACGGAACTCGGCGACACCGCCCTCTACGTCGCGATCCCGGTCGCCGTGCTCGCCGTCGTCGTCTGGTGGCGCCACCGCGAAAGCCTGCAGGGCCAAGCGACCGACACGGCGAGCGCCGGCTCGACCGCGGTCGCCACCCGCCGCCGCACGCTCCTCGCCCCGGCCTCGACCGCGGTGACGGTGGTGATCGCGGTCCTGTCCATCGCGGCCGCGGGAGCGGCGTGGTACGACGTCTACCGCATCGGGGATTCCGGCGCGCAGGCCACCTGGCAGGGCCAGTTCAGCTCGTCCCCGGCAGCGCGCGGCGCCGACCGCTGAAGGAACCCGGGCGGCGGTTCCACCCGCGGGGATCGGGTCAGCCCAGGCGGCGGGCCAGTGCGTCGAATTCGTCGCGCAGTGCCGAGGGCAGCTTGTCGCCCACGGTGGCGAACCAGTCGCGGATGAGGTCGAGCTCGGCCGGCCATGCGCCGGGGTGGACGGCCAGGGCTTCCTCGACGTCGGCGGGGTCGGCGTCGAGTCCGGTCAGGTCCAGGTCACCGGCGGCCGGCACGGCGCCGAGCGGGGTGTCCACCGCGCCGGCGGTGCCGTCGATGCGGCCGGTGATCCAGGCCAGGACCCGGGAGTTGTCGCGGAAGCCCGGCCACAGGAAACGGCCGTCGGCGCCGCGGCGGAACCAGTTGACGCCGAAGATGCGGGGCAGCTTGGCCGGATCGGCGGACGCGCCGAGGGCCAGCCAGTGCGCGAAGTAGTCGCCGACGTGGTAGCCGATGAAGGGGCGCATCGCCATCGGGTCGCGGCGGACCACCCCGACCTCGCCGTCGGCCGCGGCGGTGGTTTCCGAGGACAGCGTGGCGCCGAGGAAGACCCCGTGCTGCCAGTCGCGGGATTCGACGACCAGGGGCATCGTGGTGGTGCGGCGTCCGCCGAACAGGATCGCCGAGATCGGCACCCCGGCCGGGTCATCCCATTCCGGGGCGAGGGTCGGGCACTGCTGGATCGGGGTGCAGAACCGGGAGTCGGGGTGGGCGGCGGGTTCGGCGAAGCCCGGGTGCCAGTCCCGGCCCTGCCAGTCGGTGAGGTGCTGCGGGGGCGACTCGGTCAGGCCTTCCCACCAGACGTCGCCGGTGTCGGTGACGGCGACGTTGGTGAAGATGGCGTTGCCCTGCTCGATCATCCGCATCGCGACCGGGTTGGTGCGGTAGCCGGTGCCGGGTGCGACGCCGAAGAACCCGAACTCGGGATTCACGGCGTAGAGCCGGCCGTCGGGTCCGAAGCGCAGCCAGGCGACGTCGTCGCCGAGGGTCTCGGCTTTCCAGCCGGGCAGGGTGGGCTGGAGCATCGCGAGGTCGGTTCTGCCGCAGGCGCTGGGGAACGCCGCGGCGATGTGGTGGACGGCGCCGGCCGGGGAGGTCAGTTTGAGGATGAGCATGTGCTCGGCGAGCCAGCCTTCGTCCCGCGCCAGCACCGAGCCGATGCGCAGGGAGTAGCTCTTCTTGCCCAGCAGCGCATTCCCGCCGTAGCCCGAGCCGTAGCTCCAGATGGCGCGCTCCTCGGGGAAGTGCGAGATGTACTTGACGTCGCTGCACGGCCACGGCACGTCGGCCTGACCGGGCTTGAGCGGCGCACCGACCGAGTGCAAGGCCTTCACGAACTCGGCGTCGTCGCCGAACTTCTCGAGCGCCATCGCGCCCATCCTGGTCATCAGCCGCATCGACACCGCGACGTAGGCGGAGTCGGTGATCTCGACGCCGAGTTTCGGGTGTGCGGCGGTGAGCGGGCCCATGCAGAACGGGACGACGTACATGGTGCGACCGCGCATGCTGCCCCGGTACAGCTCGGTCATGATGATCTTCATGTCGACCGGGTCCATCCAGTTGTTGGTGGGCCCGGCGTCGGCTTCGTCCTTCGAGCAGATGTAGGTGGAATCCTCCACGCGCGCGACGTCGCTGGGATCGGAGGCGGCGGCGAAGGAGTTCGGTTGCTGCCGCAGGCGGACCAGTGTGCCCGTGTGGACCAGGTCCATGGTCAGCCGGCGCCATTCGTCGTCCGACCCGTCGCACCACACCACCCGCTGCGGAGTGGTCAGTTCCGCGACCTCCTGAACCCAGGCCAGCAGAGACCGGTGCGTCGTGGGGGCCGAGTCCAGTCCGGGGATCATGCTCAACGTCGAGGCACCCGTGATGGTCATCCTGTCGCTTCCTTTGCGCTTGCGCTGGTCGTTACCGAGCGGTGTGGGCCAAGGACTTGACCGCATCGGCCACCCGGTTGGTCAGAATTCGGGCTTTCCGCTGCGTGAGCGGCGGTGGTGCGGTGGTCAGGGCCCGTGCGGCGGCGAGGTAGGTCACGACGTCGAACGTCGCGTCCGGGTCGCACACCGCTGCGCGGAGCAGGCCCGCGGCGACGCACGGGGCAGTACGTGCGTCACCGCGGGTGATCACGGCGGTGGTGGAGTGGCGGCCTTCGGCCACCCAGCCGGGCAGGGCTCCGACGAGGTCGACGAGGGCGTCGGCGCCGTACATCACGTGCCGCAGCGGAAAAGTCACCGCGTCCGAGGCGTTCCACGTGGTGATGTCGGCGACGCCGGCCGCGGCGAGCAGCGCGGGGAGGATCGGAACGTAGTGCGCACCGGCGACGACCACTCTTCCTCCCGCCGGGGCGCGCCGTCCACCGTCGGCGACCGCGCTCAGGACGGCCGCCGTGAGCGCGATCGCAGTGGCGTCCTGGTCGGTCAGCACCAGCAGCCCCGTACTGCCGTGCAGGTCCTGCTGCACGAGGCGAGTCCGCTCGAGATCGGCGTGCGTCACCAGGACCGGCCCGACGTCGGCGGGCAACGCCCGGATGCCCGCGCCGAGCTGTGCCGCGTCGACAGCCTCGACAGTTACCGGACGCACCGGAACCTCGGCCAGGCCGCTGAGGTGCTCGGCGAACTCGCGCACGATCAGCTCGACCGCCGCGCCGCACTCCCGCAGCGCGCTGCCATCGGAGACGACCGCGGCCTCGCGTCGCCCTCGATGGTCGTGTCGCGGCGTGCAGGCCCCGGCCGTCATCGGTCAGTCCTGGTACGGCACGGTCGCCAGCGCCGCGGGTGGGACCCAGCCCGCGGTGTCGACGTCGTTGCGCTTGGCGAGGTCGAGCAGTTCCCGGAGCCGGGCGACGTGCAGGTCGATCTCGTAGCCGTGCCCGGCTTCGCGGGCGGTGTTCAGGGCGTGCTGCACACCTCGCACCCGAGTTCGCAGCACAGTCACGAATTCACTCACCGCGGTCACCTGGCCCTCCTGACAAATCCATCTTCTTACTAGTTAATGAAGTTTGCAAGTCTTTGGTT
>Ga0070668_100004360_pt1 | contig 10497 bp, 4 predicted proteins | sample KBSS43metaG_FD_64661 | JGI IMG/M metagenome (GOLD analysis project Ga0070668, IMG submission 64661) | Switchgrass rhizosphere microbial communities from Kellogg Biological Station, Michigan, USA - KBS S4-3 metaG | ecosystem: Host-associated > Plants > Roots > Rhizosphere > Soil ... | reverse complement strand
CTTCCAGTATTGATCGATTCACTCCAAAGAATAGCCCCACCGCCCGCATTCTCATACACGTAACTGCCCATTTTTCCAACGAGTGGTCCGCTTGGCAAGGGCAAGCCAAAACCGCCGACTTGGTACTGTACCGGGCCTGTGCTCGTCGCAGCGTACGCTGCAGCTTCAAGCGGCGCCATGATTCGGCCGTAACCACTATTAGGCTTGATCTCCCAAATTTCTGCCGAAACATTGTTTCCAATATCCACACGCCCCTCAAACCTGTTCATCCGACGATCGGTTGAACTCTCTGTAAATAAGCCACGTATGTTTTGTTCTTCAAGCCAATTTTGAAGCGTTTTGTGCGCATCGCTGCCCATAAAGAGCCTTCGCAGCCATTGCGAGGCTCCTGCTGTTGTATTGAATAGATAGCCGAATGCGCCTGTTATAGCGCCGTTGGCAAACGTTCCACCGGCAGCGACGGAGGCGAGGCCACCTGCAGTCGCCGACACAATCGTACCACCGAGGAGATGACCGAAGTCAGTCTGGGCATCCGGGAACAGTTTGGTATTCAACGGGGAGAATGCTGAGCCGACCGCGGCGGAGAACGCGCCCGACTTGCATTCCCCGCCTGAGGCAACCGACGACCCGCACCCAACTGCCGCATGGCCCGCGACGTTGGCGAAGTATTTGTCAGTGCCGAAGCCTGGCGTATGCCCGGTGAGTTCGCCAACGCCAAAGAACGCAGCCGCTGTGACCCCCGCGATGAGTCCTGCCTTAAGTACCTGACCGAGATTTCCGCCTGATAGGCCAGTTGCGATGATAGCTCCGCCTGCTGCCGAGGCGATCGCGAGGCCCGCGCTATTAACGATGAAACCTACGCCTGGAAGTATGGCGTTCAACAGTATGGTTGTCCCGATCTGCAAGATCGCTCGCGCAATCGGATTGTTACGGAAGAAGTTTGTGACGCTCCGAAAGAAGCTCGACAGCCAGCTGAAACCGTTGGGATCGGTGAAGGCGAGCGGATCGTTGCCGACATAGGAGTAGCGGTTCCAGCCCTGCATGTTCATGGGGTCCGTGACCGTCGGGTCGGCGCTCGTGAATCTTGCCAGCAATGGATCGTAGACACGGCCGTTGAGGTGGACGAGGCCTCCGACCGAGAGCTGCTCCTCGCCAGTAAATCCGCGTGTGGATTGGCTCGTGATGCTGCCCGTACTGTCGTCGGTGCCGTTTGGATTTCGCCGCTTGCCCCAAGCATCGTAGCTCAGCCGCTCCACCACCAGGCCGTTCTCGTCGCTAATAACCGAGATAGAGCCAAGATGATCGGTGTGGAAGTAGCGTGTCGTCAGAGTCTCGGAAACCGTCTGCAGCACGCGCATGCCGACCTTGGCGTTGCCCACCGCGAGATAATCGGTCCATTTCTGTGCGACCTGGCCGGGATTGGTAACCTCCGCCAGTACGCCGAAGCCGGCGATGTAGAGGGTAGTACCTTCTGGCGTTACCTGCTTGAAGCGCTGGTGCTCGGTATCATCCACGAAGCTGATGGTGCGCGCGCCCTGCGTGATCGATGCCGGCTTATTGTAAGAAGTCCACGCGATGGTGCGGTTTAGGCCCGAGGTTTGGTTGCCGTTCTGGTCGTATGTGAAGGTGGTCGAGATCAGCCCGGAAGTGATGCTGGTGACGGCATGCGGCAACGACTGGCCGGCCGCGGGGTAGACATATGTGCCGACGTCGGACTTGGTCAGCATATTGCCGATTGCGCTATAGCTAAAGGTTTTTGCAAGCGGCGTCGGCGTCAGATTGACTGTTGAGGAAGTCAACCGGTTCAACGTGTCGTAGGTAAACGTCTCGGACAGGTTTGTGTTCGCATCGGTGCGAGACAGCGGGTTGCCCAGCCGGTCATAGGTGTAGCCAAGATTCTGTACTGCGGTGCCAGCGCCGCTGCCCGTAGTGAGACTGATGAGCCGGCCAGTGGTCGCTTCGAAGGTGCGGTTGGTAATGAGACCGTTACCCGAGGTGAGCTGAGTCAGATGCCCCTCGGCATCCATCGCATTCGCGGTCCAATAAGCCTGACTGTTGGCGTCGTTGGAGAGCTGGTTGGCAAAGCCAAGGCTGTTGTAGCCGTAGCGTGCGGTGAAACCGGAGGGATAGCTGACCTTGCTGATGCGGCTCTGGGCATCGTAGATCGCCCCCATCACATAGGTCGCACCATCGATCGTAGTCGAGACCTGCGAGGGGCGGCTGAAGGTATCGTAAGCCACGCTGCGGCCGAAGCCGTAACCGACGCCCGCCGTGATCCCGGAGGACGCCAGCTTGCCGATACCGTGGGCAGCGGTGTCGTAGGTCCAGACGCTCGTGACGTCTGCCTCGACTCGTTGCACCAAACGGTCAAGCTTGTCGTAAGTGAGAGTGGTGACCTGGCTCTTGGCGTCGGTTTGGCTGACGAGCAGACCAAGCGCGTTATAGCTGTAAGTCCAGTGGCCGAGATCGGGATCGTTGCTCGCCACTTTACGGCCGCGCAAGTCATAGGTGGCGCTCACGACGTTGCCAGCGGCATCCGTGGTCGAGAGCAGATTCCCGACCGCGTCATAGGCATAGGTCATGACGCCGCTTTGCGTGTCGGTAATCGATATTACCTTACTCTGACTACTTTTAACGACCGTGCGGGTCTGATTTAGCGCATTGGTTTCGGTGACAGACTGGCCATGGTAGGCAGTCTGTGAAACGCTGCCGTCGGGCTTGGTCTCGGTCACGACGCGGCCAAGCGTGTCGTAGGCATAGGTGGTGTATTGCGGCGTACCGCCGCTAACGAAGTATGGCCGGCTGGTCTGCGCCAGACGACCGAGCGCGTCGTAGGTCCTGGTCGCTCGAACGACCGCGCCATTGAACCCCTGGGTCTCGCGCGCCATCTCACGATCGAGCTGGTCATAATACACGGTCACATAAGGACCGCTGACCGTGGTACCGTCAGCGGCATATGGAGTCTCAGTGACCAGATATTTTGAACCGGATATGCAGGTTACGGTGCCGCCGTTCACGCCGCTACAGAAGCTGTAAGCCCACTTTGTTTGGGTGCCGTCGGCGCGAACCTCCTGGATCTTGCGGCCGAGCACGTCATAGCTAAAAGTCGTGGTTAACCCATTGGGACCGGTATGACTGGTCGGCTTGCCAAAGCGAGCGTCGTACTGGATGCTTTCGCTCTGGCCAAGCGCGTTTGTATTGCTACTGATGAACTGGCCGTTAGCGCTGAAGGCACTGGTCGAAGATCGCGTGACAATATCTGCGCCGCTCACCGTGACAGAAGTCTTGTTACCAAAACCGTCGTATCCGTAGTCAGTCTGTAGCCGCAGTGCCGGGGTGTCGGGCTCGACGACCTCTTGGTTCAGCACGCCCTGCGAGTCGTAAGCAAATGACGAGGTTCGCGTGATACTCGCGGCCCACACAGGGCTCGACGACAGAATGACTACGGTAGCCGCCACCAACGACTTCGCAAACTTTTTCATTGCTGATCCCCAAGCCCGAATTTTCAGAACGTACCCATGACGGCGGTACGCTCACACACGCTTCCATCAACGCAAACAAACAACCGGCTATACGATACGCACACGTCAACCCTGTCGGTCAGAAGATTTCTTCTGCCCGTCCCTTGCGAGATGCACCTGTCAGAGCAATTGAAGCCGATCGCATCGGTATCATCGGTCAGGCACAATCAAATGCTCGGCGTGTACGTGATGACGATGATTCCGCTTCCACCATTTCCACCATTGGAATTGAGGGTGCCGCCCCCGCCACCGCCACCGCCAAAATTCGCGCCAGGACCACCGGGGCGGCCAGCAATGGTGCTGCCGACGTTACCCGCGCCGCCGCCGCCGCCACCTCCGCCCGAGCCGTGGGTCGCATCGAAAACGGCGTCCATACTGCCCGCGCCACCGCCGCATGTGCCGGTATAACCACCGGCTCCACCGCCGCCGTTGCTACCGCCGCCACACGTTGAGGCATTGCTGATGCCGCCAGTGCCGCCGCTAAAGCCTCCCGTGCCGCCGGCTCCGCCGAATAGCGTTCCGCCGTTGCCACCAGCGGTACCGCCGTTGGCCCCACCACCACCTCCACCAGCAAAAGGACTGCTTCCACCATAGCCGGAGCCGGAGCCGCCATTACCCTGGGGACCGGCGGCGCCGCCGCCCCCACCGCCGCCATACAAGCCAAGGCCACCATTGCCGCCTGAGTACTTGGTGGTGCCTATGCCGTTGGAAGCAATTCCTCCCAACCCATTCGGAGAGAGAGTATTGAAGTAACCACCAGCGCCGCCCTGCGCGCTGACAGAGGAAGTGTTCAAAGCTGAACCGTTAAACCAAGTGTTTCCCCCGTTGGTCCCACTTCCAGCATTTCCACCTGTGCCGCCGATGCCCACGTTGTAAGTGACCTGCGATCCTGGCGTGAGCGATAGGTTTGAAATCGACGAATAAGCGCCGCCGCCTGCACCGCCACCACCACCGTCGCGCACAGCTGCGCCACCGCCACCACCGGCGATCACTTCGATCTTGTTGTTCGAGCTATTCCAGTTCGTGGGAACGGTCCAATTCGAACCAGACGTCAGATAGATCCGAACCGGCACGACAATCGAACAGCTCTGCTTGGTGTAGCTGCCGCTCAAATTTCCGCTTGCGCCGCACGTACGCGTCTCGGCGACCGAGCTACACACCTGTGGAGGCGATACGCCCGCGACCGAATATGCCGTCACGCTCTGGCCACTACTGATCGTTGCACCCCACGGTAAGGTACAGTATGGGGTAAGCTGCTCAGGCGCCTGCGATGTAACCGTCGATGCCGTCAGGCGGCCAAGGAACCAATTTGTCGCGTCGTTGGTGTAGGTATTAGTCGAAGTTTTGCTGAAGCCATCCGGCGTCGACACAACAACCTGTGTCGCGTTCAGATAGGCGTCATATTGGGTTGCCGTCGTGACCGTTGGCAGCGTCGACCCATCCAGATCCGCACCGCTCGAGACGTTTTGCGTCAGCGACACTTTGTATGGTGCAGAGTTAACGCTCGGCGCACTGACGCTCGCTGCGCCCGCTGCATTACTAAACTGATAAGTGTTGACCGACTGCCCTAGCGTCGACGCGCCGATCGTTCGACTCGTCGATGCGACCAGACCAATATAAGGAAAGCTCTGACTGTAGTTAGTCGTGTCTGAAATGCTCGTCTGCAGATCTTTCACGGTTGTTTGTGCAAAGCCGAGAAAACCGCGTCCACGCGTCTCAACCTTCGCTCCCGCGTAAGTATACGTCGAGCTGTAGTTGCCGCCGAGGCCGTTTGAAGTATCGACCCGCGATACAACATAAACGGGTCCTTGAAATTCTTGGACAGGATAAGCTGCGCCAGAACCTTTCGTGTATACGCTCGACTTCGTGAGAGGGTCGTAGCTGATTGTCACGACCGCACCAAGGCCGCTGGTTACCGAGGTGATTGCATCCCTCACGCCGCCGCTAGCCAGCAAGGACAGATAGGAGTGATCTCGCACAAACGTTATGTCTGTGAGCCCGTCCCCATTGTAGTCGCCAGGAAAAGGCTCCCAGTACTGCGCAGGCGGACCACCGAAACTGAATCCGCCCCCATAGGCCGTTCCTGCTTTTGGCGAGAAGTGCCCATCGCCGTTGCTGACGAGAAAATAGTAGCCTCCGTCAGACAGCAGCGCGAGATCGGTCCGGCCATCGCCATTGACGTCTGCCGGGAAGGGCATGAAGTTCTGATGAAGTGGAAGTCCGAAATTCCAACCATTGGAAAGCGTATCGACCGTTTCGGTAAATGTGCCGTCGCCTTTTCCAAGGAAGCCCCAAACCGCGTTGCTGCCGACAACCGCAAAGTCAGCCTTGCCGTCTCCATTAAAATCGCCTGGGAACAGTGCGTATTGGTATCCGGGCGCACCGCCATAATTCGACCCCAATGGATAACCCGCACCTCCCACACCTCGGAAGGTGCCATCCCCATTGCTTAGAAGAACATAGGCATTTGTGTTGCTAAGCATGGCGAAGTCGGTCTTGCCGTCGCCGTCGTAATCGCCCGGCACTGTGTTATATTGTGTGTCCGCGATGGGCGAGAGCCACCCCACCGACCTCGTCAAACCAGCTACACCACCAAAATTCCAGCCGTTCGGGTGCGCTCCAACTATTTTGGAGAATGTTCCATCGCCATTGCTGAGAAACGTCCAGCAGTTCGCGCTATTGATTACCGCAAAGTCGGTTTTTCCGTCGCCATTGAAGTCACCGGTAAAGGGCCTGTATGCCGAGCGAGGCGGACCTCCAAACTGCGTGCCACCACCGTAAGCAAATCCCCCGGGGCCACCCAAGGTACCGTCGCCATTGCCAAGATAGATTTGATAACCTGAGTCACCCAATATCAGGAGGTCTGCCTTGCCATCTCCATTGAAATCGCCAACAAATGGATCGCCGTAAGTCGAAGGCACGCTCCCGAAATTGACACCGTTAGGGTAAGGCCCCGCAAAAACAGCTCTAAATGTCCCCTCTCCATTGCCAAGCATCGAGTAATACGCATCATTACTCGCCATGATAACATCGCCTATACCGTCGCCGTTGAAATCTCCTGCGATTGGTGCACGGAAGTTGCGCGGCGGCGTTCCAAAGTCCCAACCATTCGGGAGAGCATAGCCCTGAAAGGACATCGAAACCGCCGCACCAGCCGTCGACCACTGAAACGTTGTGGCCGGAAGGCAGACGTTGCCGGGTCCACACGACGTGACCGAAATCAACTGCGAGCGACCGCTGCTTGGACTGACCTGATATGAAAGCGCGTAGTCCGTAATCAGGGCGGCCCCGGCAAAAGTCTTGACGTTTGTCAAACGCACAGTGTTCTGCATTAGAGAACCAGACTCGTACAACGGGGCAATGTCGGGCCGCGCGGCGTAAACAAACTGAACCGAATTAAACGGGCTCACCGAGGCGGATGCATTGCCGGTGTAATCGATCCGGCTAGGATAAGATTGGCCATTTGTCGTGTCGTTGACGTAGCTGACCGTGTAGTAGTTTCCCTTCGTGTCACTGACTTTGTTAACCGTCCAAGAGCGCGCAGTCGTCTTTCCCTGCGCAAGAATCCGAGAATCCGAGCTGTTACCGAACTCGAGGATTTGGCCCGACTTCGTCCGAACCTCGAACCATGCGGGCCCCGCCCCGGCGACGCCGCGCGAGGTCACTTTGGAAAACGTCTCGATCTCGGTGCGATATTGCGTGCCGTCCGCGCCATACGCCCCACTGATCGCCGTGAGCCGCTGCCCATCCAAACAAAAGCGATCATTGGCATCGAAATTGATGCCGCCGGCCACATTGTCTTGCACTAATGTTCTCGAGCAGCGACCAATGGATGGAAGACCAGCCAGCGACCAACCCACCCCCATAATCCCATTAGGGCCCTGACTGCTGTACTCCAGCGACAAGGATGGAATCATACCAGACGTACCAGGCGGCAGAGCAATCGGGATGGAATACGTTGCGGCGCCCGAAGGATTGACGGCGAAGCTCCCCGACAGAGACATTAGTCCTGCACTACTTATAGTTGTATTTGAGGACCAAAAAAGACACCCCGTCAACATGATTGCGAGGGATTTCCGAAAAGCCGACCGCTTCCGCCGCAACCCCACCCGTCCCTCGATCATTTCTTATCCCCACAGCAAGTGTTCATCGCTATGCCTACTCACACGCCGAAAGCGCCAAGCCGGCAAATAAAATGCGTTCTGCAGAAGAGCTATTCTTGGGTTGAGTGCCGGCAATTCATCGCCGGGAATACGACAATCGCCATTGCGGCGCCGTCTCGTTGCGGCCAGAGGAACTTCGTCACCTGCCGATCTGTTGCCGGCTTTATCGCGCTGAACATTCACTCACCCCCGAAGCAAAATCACAACCCAAGAGGGAATTAACTTCAAGTTGTTTTTCTCGTCAACATAGCGCGCGACTTCTCCACAGCCTCGTGTGTCAACAACAACAACCTGTTCGTGCTCGGAAAGAAGTCATGAGACTATCATCATTGCGTCACGTCTTTCGCACGTGCCGCCCTTTGCGGAGAGAGAATGATGAAGGCGCTTTGCTGTTCAAGATCGAAGGTGGGAGCCGCCTAGACGGATGCGAGCACATCTTGGGTGAAAGCAACCCTCGCTTGTGCATGCGAGAACTAGCATCGCCGGTATTGGATAGACAAAGCGCTCTCGTTTCAAATTCTCTTGTGGCGGCCGACGCGCTGGTCTGCGAGCGGCCCTCCTTCTGTTCCGCCGCGCCCGTCTCCAGCTCAGCGAGCTGCGATTGGAATCTGCCAGCAATGTGCTCGCCTGGAGAATTTTTCGAGCTGCCGGTGTCGCGTTCCCTGATTATGAACTCCGGCTTCACGATCAATAATGGTCGTACTTGCCGTTGGAGTTGCTAAACAGGTCGCCGGCTCAGCCGCACCATCGTCTTTTGGATGGTCACATTTTTTAGCAAGAGAATAACTGCCCTGGTGACCTGTTGATGCAGCGATCGATTCAAATCGTAGCGATCAGCCAGCCGTAAACCTCACCAACTGCTTTTCCAGGAGCTCGCAATCCGTAGTCCCCCCTCAGCGCCACCAGTCGGTTCTTCACGTCCGTGATCTGATCGAACCAAGGGCGAAAAGCTCTGCCCCCTATCGCTGCGCCCCCGTGGTCGCATCTCGGCCCTCATCAGCGCGGCTAAGACAAGTGACCAGAAATCAAGCGTATAAAGACTCGCTACAAAGGTCCATTTTCTGGCAATCCCACAGCAAAACATCGGTTTTGGATGCAAGATCAATGGCCTTAGCTTTCTTCGGATGACTCCACACCCGGCATCGGGTCACACTACATTTAGTGCCGGGCGTGAGACAGCACGCATACTTATGAGCCAATTCTCATCTTAGCGATCTCGAGTGTTTATGTGCGATTTGCTCTAAACCTGCTTCCCTTGGAATTGTTCGCGAACAGACGCACCTTCCACGCTCTGTGACTCTCGGCAGGCTCAATCCCGAGGATAAAGACTTAGGTCAATCAATCTTCCTGTCTGTTCAAGCCTAACGCCGGCTCCGTCAATCGATTTGACTTTCCAACCCTGAACCGTCTCGCCCTCGCCGGCCCACGTTCCGCCAGGCCCGGCCTTGCTAGACAAATAAGCTTTGCTCAGGCCTTTTTTGATCATCACGCCAGCAACTATGAGTCCGGGATCGACTACTACCGGCGGCGGCGGCGCTGCCACAGAGGATAGAACCGGTGGGGGTGGCACGAAAGGCTCTCGCGATTTAAACAACATTGGACGCGCAAGAATTAGACCATAGCTATCAATCGGTCTCCGATTGGCCGGATTTGCGATCGACCCGGTCAGATTAGCGTTCCACTCAGCGTTGTGAGCCGCGGTTGAATCATCAGACCTAAGCTGCATCGCCACGCAAGTCAGCAGGCCAACATTCACACCCAAGGCAATTAGCAAGCCAATCGAACGAAGTGGAGCAACGCGCCATCTCATGGTTGTCCGCCCACCTGCATGGCGCCAAAAACATCCAACTGCGCCTGCACAACGGGTTCCTCGGGAGCGCCCGGTCTGGCCGACGGTGGGCTCCTGAGAACAGCACCGGCAATGAAAAGATACGGCTTCGAGCTCTCGATCGCGTAGACTGCTTTGACGATGGATTGCAGAGAACCAAATATCTCGATGCGTGATCCGTTATATCTCATCTGGTCAGTTGTACTCACCGGCAGTGCCTGTACCGCGCGCAACTTTGCACCGCCCGCCTCGACTATTGCTTTCAATTTGGTCTGCAAATCAGCACTGACGACGTTTTCGTTCGGACCAACTAGAAACTCGCCGCCCTGCAATTCAGCCTTTGTGTCCGAAGCGATCGATTGAACATTGGGGGCCTGCGCAGCGATAGCGGCCAGCCGCATTAGCACTTTTCTTTGCTCTTCGATCCGGCTCTCGCGATCCGCGAACAGCGTATACACCGGCAGGACGAAGCAACCGACGAACGCTCCGCAGACCGCCAAATTGCCCAGCAAAAACAATACTCGACGGCGACATTGCGCGTCGGCGAATATCCTCCTCATCGCGCGGCTTCCTTGAACATGGCCGGCCTTAATACCTTCGCCTGAAGCGCGAACCGCTCACGTCCTTCCGCAGCGTCGAATGCAACGGGCGATGTAAGTGCCGCGTCAAAGAACAAGCGCGAACCATCAACAATTCCGACTAGACTTGGCGCCGCACCTGAAAATCCGATCATGGCTACTTGTCGCTCGCCCTTGCCAGACGTTTCTGCAAGCCGGAATTCGGTCAGCCACGAATGAGATGGCAGCAACCTTGTCGTCTCCTCCCATAGGTCGATTAGACCCGGCGCTTCGCTCCTTTGCAGCCGCAACCTTACCAGCGCGCTTCGCCTCTCCTGCAATTGATTGACCAGGGCACGCACCTGTTGAGCTTTTTTTCCCGTCGCGGCAATCTCATCGCTTAAACGGTCGAGCGCAGCCTGTTGGTT
>Ga0070668_100004353_pt1 | contig 10504 bp, 5 predicted proteins | sample KBSS43metaG_FD_64661 | JGI IMG/M metagenome (GOLD analysis project Ga0070668, IMG submission 64661) | Switchgrass rhizosphere microbial communities from Kellogg Biological Station, Michigan, USA - KBS S4-3 metaG | ecosystem: Host-associated > Plants > Roots > Rhizosphere > Soil ... | reverse complement strand
GCTAAAAAAGCCCCTGGGTAATATGAAAGTATACAATCCGCTTAGCGGATTGTTGTTGTGGTTGTAGTACCAAAAATTGTCCCCGGAGCACAGATTTCCCCGGACGAGAGATGAATAATATCGTAAGAAAAATTCTTCATTTTATGAATATCTGCAAATGTAATAAACAATTTCTAAAAAATTTAATGACCGGCGTTTTTTTCTGAAAATGATTTAATTTCATAGTGATTTTGCTGCTTGCTGTATTGTATAATGAAATAATCTTTAAAAAAATTTGAATGGATCATCAGTCTAATAAGGCATTGCAGCAGTTCAAGAATTATGTAGGCATCAAATTTCAGCTTTACAATAGTCTTTTTACTTCCCTGCCCTTTCACCGTATTGAAAAAACGGGTATCCTTTTATCATTGCTTGCCAATAATTGCGAAGAAGGCTTTAAGAAAAAACTAAGCCCCATCCAGATTATTGAAGACTTTTTCAATAAACATACTTCTTATACGAACGAAATGGACCAGATTGATCTTTTGTTCCGTTTTGTGCAGTATGTAGAAAGGCAGGTTGTGTTATTCGACGCATTGGAAGATGCAGCCTTTCGCGATATAAATGATCTCAACGGAGCAGGCACTTTAAAGAATCTCGAAACGGAAGTCATTCAAACTAATGCACAGGAACAACTTGCCGAAAAGCTGAATGATTTTGCTGTAAGGCTGGTACTAACCGCTCACCCAACCCAGTTTTATCCGGGCCAGGTACTGGGGATTATCAATGATCTGTCAAAGGCGTTAGGCGACAACAATGCAGGCCTTGTAAACACCTACCTCCAACAATTAGGTAAAACTCCATTTTTCAATAAACAAAAGCCCACCCCATATGATGAGGCGATAAGCCTGATATGGTACCTGGAAAATGTGTTTTATGCCGCTGCAGGTAAAATTATCACCACATTAAAATCCCAATTTCCTGAAGCTATCAATCCTCAAAAAAATCCTGTTATACGAATGGGTTTTTGGCCGGGTGGTGATCGTGATGGTAATCCATTTGTAACAGTTGATATCACAATGCAGGTAACAGATGCCCTGCGCAGTGCAATTATTAAATGTTATTATCTTGATGTAAGAAGGCTAAAACGTCGCCTGACTTTTGAAGGTGTTGATATATTACTTGCAGGACTTGAAATAAAGCTATACAACAACATATTCATACCGGGGCAAAAAACAAACCTTACAAAGAATGAAATTCTTCAGACGCTTGAAGAAATAAGAAATATTGTGATTCACCAGCACAACGGGCTTTTTCTGCCACTGGTAAATAACCTGATCAATAAGGTTGAGGTATTCGGTTTATTCTTTGCGTCGCTGGATATAAGGCAGGATAGCTCTGTGCATGAAAAATTATTGAACAATCTCAGTCAGAAAAGCACAGTATTACCGGGTAATTATGCAAGCCTTGGTGATACAGAAAAATTAAATATTCTTGCAAACATTCATACAACTGCTGATCCCGATTTATTGGATGATGCCGTCCATCGCGATACATTCATATCCATTGCAGCAATAAAAACTATTCAGCAATATAATGGTGTGGAAGGATGCAGCCGGTATATAATAAGCCAGTGCACCAGCGCATTGAATGCGATGGAAGTGTATGGCCTGTTTTTATTGAGCGGCTGGAAGAAAGACGAAATGAATATCGATATCGTTCCATTATTTGAAACTGTAGAAGATCTGCAAAGCGCTGCTGAAGTGATGAGCACTTTATATACTCATCCTGTTTACAAAGAACATTTGAAACGACGGTCAAACCGCCAGACCATCATGTTGGGTTTCTCTGATGGAACAAAAGATGGCGGTTACCTGATGGCTAACTGGAGCATATATAAAGCCAAAGAAGAGCTCACGAAAATTTCAAAAGAATACAATATAGACGTTGTCTTTTTCGACGGCCGCGGTGGTCCTCCGGCACGGGGTGGAGGTAAAACGCATAAGTTTTACGCATCTATGGGCCATAATATATCCAATAAAGAAATACAGTTAACGATACAGGGTCAAACCGTAAGTTCGAATTTCGGCATTATAGATTCCGCACAGTTTAATATTGAACAATTGATACATGCCGGTATATCGAATGATATTTTTTCAACACAATTAAGAACATTATCAGAGAAGCAGGAAAAATTATTAGAAGAACTCGCGGAGCTGAGCTATGATTCTTACATGCAGCTCAAGAATCATCCTCATTTTCTCGACTATCTCGTGCATGCAAGCCCGCTTCGTTTTTACAGCGATACGAATATCGGAAGCCGTCCGGCAAAAAGAAGTGGTTCCGCAAGGCTGCAATTAAAAGATTTAAGAGCAATACCGTTTGTAGGTTCATGGAGTCAATTGAAACAAAATGTGACAGGTTATTATGGAGTGGGAGCCGCTTTGCAGCAAATGGAAAAGGCAGGAAAATTTGGCGAACTAAGAGAGCTTTATAAAGAGTCTTTATTCTTCAAAACGTTACTGGATAATTGTGAAATGGCGATGATGAAATCGTTCTTTCCACTAACAGCATTTCTGAGTGAACACCCGCAATACGGTGAAATATGGCAAATGATCTATAACGAATATGAGTTGACCAGGCAATTCTTATTCAGGTTGTCTGGCAAAACCGAGCTTATGGCAGACTATCCTGTAGAACAATTGTCTATTCAAACAAGAGAACGCATTGTACTGCCTCTCGTAACCATACAGCAATATGCCATCACCCAGGTACGCAAGCTGGATGAAGCTCTTGTTCAGACTCCGGTAAAATCAAAGTATGAGACATTGGTAATGCGTTGTTCGTTTGGAATTATTAATGCCGGAAGAAATTCGGCATAGAGCTGCTATTGAAGATTTCAGAAAACAAATTTGTTAAAGCCTGATTGTTGAGTGGCCTGTTGGTAAATAACTACAATCAAATTTCAAACCTGTCAAACAACTTCATACAATCTTCAGTAAAGCAAAATAAGAAAGGCCCCTCATAGAAATGAGGCGCCCTTAACGATTGCTTGCCCTACAAAAAACTTTAATTTATTTTAAGCAGTCAGTTTTGGTTGGCTATAATTTTTCATTGTGCTGTGATAAATCCAAACCAATTTCTTCTTCCTGTGCAGATACCCTGATCGGATAGAAGATGTCAACGATTTTAAAAACTACAAATCCCATCACAAGAGCAAACACTACAACAATTAAACAACCTAATAATTGATGTAAAAAGAAATCTGTGCCTCCATATAAAAGTCCATCATTCCCGGCAGCGTTTATTTTCTTGCTGGCAAAAATGCCGGTGCAGATCATGCCCACTATACCCCCTATACCATGACAAGGAAATACATCCAGAGTATCATCGATTGTAGTTTTGCCTTTCCAGTATACGGCAAGGTTGGAACATATTGCTGCAATAAAACCAATAAAAACACTTTGTGGTAATCCAACATACCCTGCAGCAGGCGTTATTGCAACGAGGCCTACAACGGCTCCTATACAAAATCCAAGCGCGGAAGGTTTTCTTCCGCGGATAGTATCAAAGAAAATCCATGAGAGGCCGGCAGCAGCAGAAGCGGTATTTGTATTTGCAAAAGCATTTACAGCAAGGCTATTTGCAGCCAGCGCAGACCCTGCATTAAATCCAAACCATCCAAACCATAAAAGGCCCGTTCCCAGCAGAACATAAGGAACTCTCGCAGGTTTAACTTCTTCATGCGCAATATGCGCCTTTCTTCTTTTCAGTAGTATTGCGCCAGCTAATGCCGCACACCCCGCGGAGATGTGTACTACAGTACCGCCTGCAAAATCCAGTACGCCCATCTTGAACAATAATCCTTCCGGATGCCATGTCCAGTGCGCTATTGGCGAATAAATGAGGATGCTGAACAGGATCATGAATAGTACATATGCTTTAAAGCTTATGCGCTCAGCAGTTGCACCGACCACCAATGCAGGTGTTATGATTGCAAACTTCATCTGGAATAATGCAAATAACAAAATAGGGATCGTAGGCGCCAGGCTCCACGGCTCATGGCCGTTAATACCTTTCATCAGAAAAAATGAAGAAGGGTCGCCGATAAACCCATTAATGGATTTGCCAAAAGCAAGTCCGAATCCGAATACTACCCACAGAACGCTGATCAATCCTGTAGCTACAAAACTTTGCAGCATTGTGGAAATAACATTCTTTTTGCCAACCATCCCTCCGTAAAAAAACGCCAGACCAGGTGTCATTAATAATACAAGAGCAGAAGAGATCAGCATCCATGTTATATCTGCCCAGTTGTAAACTTTAGAGCCGTCAAAATCTGTAACCAAAGGAATAAAAATGCCCATGACAGAAAATAACGCAAAAACGAGAAATGGAACCCAACTACTAACCTTGTTCATAAAAAACGATTTAGTAATGATAAAATAAGCTGAATAAACCTTTCCGGGTTTTATTCAACTGATGGCTGTTTGTTTTCATTTACCTGTTCCCGTTATTCTTTACAAAGGGTATTTCTGAATTAATCGTGTGTGATAAACGTATATATTTAAAAAACTAAAAACTATATACAGCAGCAAGTATAAAAGAACCTGTACTTTTTGTACCCGTACCATCGTGTTTAACGAAATATTCATCTTTCGCTCCATCTAATCTGAATTCAGGCATTATAATTAAGCCGGCCATTGGTTTTATGTTCAGAGTCGCAGTTATTTCGTATAGGTTTGTTCCAAAATAGCCGGTCACATTTTTCTTGTCCCAGAATTGTTCTCCACGTACGGTAAACCCAACCTTTTCAGTAGGATCAACATTCAGGTAGATGGCAGCGCCGCTCCATGATTCACTACTAAGTCCGTCTGGCTTTACAAATTTTACAGTACCGTTGGCTCCGATACTGAATTTATCGCTGATCTTACCCAGCAATACTAAATCAAGCTGATTCTGTGTTGTTTTAGCGGTATCTTTTCCTCCTACATAATTAAGATAACCTGTGAGTTTTCCATTTGCTGTAGCGGCGTGGAATTGTGCAAGAAAAAACTTCTTTTCAAAAGGCGCCGATATATAATCAGTAGGATTAGCAACACCTATCATAAATCCTATAGAACTTGTTAAGGCGACATCCATCTTCAGCCCTGTGTGTGAAAACGGCCCGTAAGAAAACATGTAACTCATGCTGTAGTTACGGTTTAATTGAGGATCGAGCAACTCATATCCTACATGTGTAGCAAACTTACCCATAGTAAAAGTTACCTTACTGGAAGGAGCATACGTAAGATAGGCCTGCTTTACAGCCTGGGTGATCCCCGTTTCGTTGTATGAGAACTCCTTGGCCCGTGAACCAAAACCAAGATCAACCACAGCCCCTATCTTTCCAAAAGAATGAGCTACTTTAACTGACGCCATTCCTAATTCGAATGAATTGTGGGAATTTGTAAAACTTGTGGCATTATTGGTAGCTGAAGAGCTTTTCGCATTCGAAAAATTATACCGGTAATACACATCCACAGAACCGGTGATCGTAGTGGTTTTTGCAGGCTCTTCTGTTTTCGTCGAATCCTGTGAAAACGCGATAGTAAAAGGTGCCACAGCAACAGTGGCAAGTGTCATGAATTTTCTTAACATTGCAGTTGATTTTAAGTGTTAAAATGAAAGGGTACTGTTTTAAACCTGGTCAGAGGTTTTATTAAAACGGTACCTTTTCTTTTTTAAAAATTATTGGTTTCAGTTGTTTTCAGTTCTGATTATACTGATGCCTCCTTCTCTTCAATTTTACCGTTATTGTGTACCAGTAAAGTTCCCTGCATGTATTTTTCATTATGCTGGGACGCATCCAATCCAATTTCTTCGTCTTCAGCGCTAACACGTATCGGCTGAATGAAATTGATGAATTTGAAAATCAGGAAAGAAACAACGAAACTATAGCCAACAGCAATCGCCATCGCCTTCAATTGGGTAAGAAAAAATGCGGCATTCCCATAAAACAAACCATCATTACCAGCTGCATTTACTGCTTTAGTAGCAAACAAACCGGTCATAAGCATACCTACCATACCGCCGATACCATGACATGGAAATACATCGAGTGTATCGTCGAGAGTAGATTTTTGTTTATAATAAACAGCCATATTGGAAATGATAGCGGCAACAACACCGATAAAGATACTTTGAGGGATAGCTACAAACCCGGCAGCTGGGGTAATGGCAACAAGGCCCACAACAGCACCCACGCAAAATCCTATTACAGATGGTTTTTTACCACGAAGAACATCAAAGAACATCCAGCTCAATCCTGCAGAAGCGGCAGCCGTGTTCGTTGTAGCAAAGGCAGATACTGAAAGAGCATTTGCACCCAAAGCAGAGCCTGCATTAAAACCAAACCATCCAAACCATAATAATCCTGTACCTATTAATACATAAGGAATATTTGCAGGCGGAATTTCTTTATGCTCGATATGCACCTGCCTGCGTTTTAATACCAATGCACCCGCCAAAGCGGCACAACCTGCAGAAATATGCACTACTGTACCACCGGCAAAATCAAGAGCTCCCATTTTAAAAAGAAAGCCATCCGGATGCCAGCTCCAATGTGCAAGAGGTGCATACACCAGGACGCTGAAAAGAACGGTAAATAAAATGTAAGATGTAAAACGGATTCTTTCTGCAATTGCACCTACAACAAGTCCTGGCGTAATTACAGCAAACATTAACTGAAATAATGAGAACAGTGATTTAGGAATTGTTGGCGCAAGACTCCAGGGTTCGCTTGAATTCACTCCTTTAAAAAATAAATGGGTCATTGGATTTCCGATAAAACCACCAATAGATGTTCCAAAACAGAGACTGTAACCAACGAATACCCAAAGAACACTCACCACACCGGCAGCTACTACACTTTTCATCATGGTAGAGATCACGTTTTTACGATGAACCATTCCACCGTAAAAAAAGGCAAGCCCAGGCGTCATCAAAAATACAAGAGCAGTGGCCACTATTATCCATGCTATATCCGCACTACTGTATTTGCTGGCATCAGCAAAATCAGCAACGGGCTTAACAAAAAGTGCAACCACAGCTACGGCTGCTAAAACCAGGAAGGGAGCAACCTGTTTGAATGTTAGTTTGGGCATTTGTAGAGTTTTTAAATTAGAAAAAATAATAATTTGTAGCTCGTTAACGAAAATATTAATTTTTCATATAACTTAATTAAATATTATTCACATATTATTTTTTTTAATATGTATATGAATATTATCTAATTATCTCTATTTTAAATAGATGTTATCAAATTAAGGATTTAATCTAAATCAAAAAGCCGCTAAAAAAGCGGCTTTTTACAAGAATCTGATAAAATGATATAAGATACTAAATTGCTAAAAGAAGATTTTCATCCTTACTTTCAAGAATAGATTTTCCAGCCATCAGGAACTCGTCCACTTTCCGGGCGCATTCCCTTCCCTCGCTGATAGCCCATACAACAAGAGATTGGCCACGGCGCATATCACCGGCAACAAATATTTTTTGAAGATTAGTTTTATATGATTTTTCCGTGGCTTTTACATTTCCTCTCTCATCCAATTCAACGTCTAACTGCTTCAGCATGCCCTCCTGTTGAGGATGAACAAAACCCATGGCTAATAATGCCAGTTCACAGGGAATTTCTCTTTCACTGCCAGCTCTTTCCACAAAACGGGCCGGCCGGCCATCTTCTGTAATCTGCCATTCCAGATCCACAATTTTAAGCGCTTTAAGGTTGCCGTTAGAATCCCCTACAAACTCTTTCGTTGCTATAGCCCATTTTCTATCAGCACCTTCCTCGTGGGAGGTAGATGTCTTTAATATCATCGGGTAAGTTGGCCAGGGCATAAAATCGGTACGGCCCTCCGGTGGCTTAGGTAATAATTCAAACTGAGTGACTGATTTTGCGCCATGGCGGTTAGACGTGCCTACACAGTCTGAGCCTGTATCGCCACCGCCAATAACAACTACATTTTTACCGTTAGCAAGAATGTGTTCAGAAAAAATATTGCTTTCGATATTCGCATTTGCCAGGGGGTCTTTTCCCGCATTGCGCTTATTCTGCTGTTTTAAAAACTGCATGGCATAATAAACACCCTTTAAACCTCTTCCTTCTATAGTCAGATCTCTTGGCACGGTTGAGCCTCCGGCCAATACAATCGCCTGGAATTCCCGCAATAAATCATCGATACTTATATTGACGCCGACATTTGCGTTACATTTAAAAACAACGCCTTCTTCTTCCATCAACTTTATTCTTCTCTGCACGACCCATTTCTCCAACTTAAAATCGGGTATACCGTACTGTAATAAACCTCCCGGTAAATCATCTCTTTCAAAAACAGTTACCGAATGCCCGGCATAATTTAGTTGTGCTGCCGCTGCCAGTCCAGCAGGACCAGAGCCAATTACAGCGACTTTTTTTCCGCTTTTGATATTCGGGGTTTTTGCTTTTACAAATCCTTTTTCAAAAGCAATTTCAATGATGTGCTTTTCGATTTCCTCTATTGCGACTGCCGGTTGATTGATTCCCAATACACAGGCACTTTCACAAGGTGCTGGACAAATTCTCCCAGTAAATTCTGGGAAATTATTTGTTGAAGCCAGAATTTCATAAGCTTCTTTCCATTCCTTACGATATACCGCATCATTGAAATCGGGAATAACATTTCCCAAAGGGCAACCATGATGACAAAAAGGGATGCCACAATTCATGCAACGTGAAGCCTGCTCATTCAATTTATTCTCGCTGTACCTATCAATAAACTCATTATAATGCTGCAGTCTTTCACCGACCGGTTTTTTTCCCGGCAATTCTCTTGTAAATTCCAAAAATCCTGTTGGTTTACCCATAAACCTCATTTATGATTTTATTTTTTTATCAGCCCGGCATCAGAATTACTGTGAAACCTTAGCTTTCTACTTTCATTTTCGCCTTTCTTTCCTGCAATACTTTCTTATAATCTCTTGGGAATACTTTTATAAAATTCTTCAGTTGATTCTCAAAATCATCTAATACAAACTTGGCAACAGTACTACCCGTATATGCATAATGACGACTGATTAAATCCTGCAGATCAGTAACATCTTCGATGCTCAATGGATCAAGATCCACCATTTCTTTATTGCAGTTATTTGCAAATTTTCCTTTTACATCATATACGTAAGCAACACCACCGCTCATACCAGCAGCAAAATTCCTTCCGGTATCACCGAGTATTACAACCTTTCCGCCTGTCATGTACTCGCAGCCATGATCTCCTACCCCTTCAACTACAACATGCGCACCTGAATTGCGAACTCCAAAACGCTCCCCTGCCTTACCTCTTATAAACGCCTCGCCCGAAGTTGCACCATAAAATGCGACATTACCAATGATGATATTCTCCTCCGGAACAAACGAAGCCTGCCGCGAAGGGTAGATTATTAACCGTGCACCACTTAGCCCCTTTCCAAAATAATCATTCGCGTCACCCTCTAGTTCAAGTGTTACACCTTTTGTATTAAATGCACCAAAGCTTTGGCCGGCTGTTCCCGTAAAACTGAAATTGATTGTATTATCCGGTAAACCGTATCTATGTTTCTTCGTAATCTCATTCGATAAAATAGTGCCGGCAGTTCTGTCTGTATTCTTAATTGCAAATGATGCTGAAACGGATTCCAGGTTCTCAATAGCTGGCTTCGCAGCTTCCAGCAATTTCCAATCTAACACGTTAGATAAGCCATGATCCTGCTCTTCCATATTATATAAGCCTGTATATTGAGAAGCTGGTTCTTTATATAATATTGGCGAGAGATCAAGCCTTCTGTATTTCCAATGATCTATATTTTCCCGTAATTCAAGGCAATCAACCTGCCCTACCATTTCGTCTACAGTGCGGAAACCGAGATCAGCCATAATCTCCCTTAATTCCTGGACAATAAATTTGAAGAAATTGACCACATGATCCGGGTTACCTGTAAACCTTGCCCTTAATTCAGGATCCTGCGTTGCTACCCCAACAGGACAAGTATTTAAATGACACTTGCGCATCATAATACAACCTTCCACAACCAATGCGGCGGTAGCCACACCCCATTCTTCAGCGCCTAACAGTGCCGCAACAGCGATATCTCTTCCTGTTTTCATCTGACCATCTGCCTGGAGCACAACGCGGCTTCTCAATTTATTTCTTACTAAAGTCTGATGCGACTCGGCAAGCCCTAATTCCCAGGGTAATCCCGCATGTTTAATAGAACTGATAGGTGAAGCGCCTGTACCACCATCATGACCCGAGATAAGTATAACATCTGACTTCGCTTTGGCAACACCGGCTGCGATTGTACCCACACCCGCTTTTGAAACCAATTTTACATTGATACGTGCTGCACGATTTGCATTTTTTAAATCCGATATTAACTGGGCCAAATCTTCAATTGAATAAATATCATGGTGTGGTGGAGGTGAGATTAATCCAACCCCGGGAGTTGAATGTCTTGTTTTACCAATCCA
>Ga0070668_100004351_pt1 | contig 10505 bp, 14 predicted proteins | sample KBSS43metaG_FD_64661 | JGI IMG/M metagenome (GOLD analysis project Ga0070668, IMG submission 64661) | Switchgrass rhizosphere microbial communities from Kellogg Biological Station, Michigan, USA - KBS S4-3 metaG | ecosystem: Host-associated > Plants > Roots > Rhizosphere > Soil ... | reverse complement strand
AAGCCGCACCTGCAGGCCGTTGAGCTCGAACACCTCGATACCGGGGCGCGTCGCATCGTCGACTGCGACACGCTGGTGCTGACCGGGGACTGGGTGCCCGACAACGAGCTCGCCCGCATCGCAGGGCTGGACATGGATCCGCACACGTGCGGCCCGGTGGTCGATACGGCGTTGCGCACCAGCCGAACCGGCGTGTTCGCCATCGGAAACCTGCTGCATCCCGTCGACACGGCGGACGTGGCGGCGCTCGACGGCCGCCACGTCGCCGATCCTGTCCGCGACTTCCTGCGCGGGAAGGTCAGTCCTTCCGATGGGGTTCGGCTGTGCGCCGAGGCGCCGCTGCGGTGGATCTCCCCTGGACTGCTGCGCCCCGGCGACCCGGCTCCGGCGCGTCGCCGACTGCTGCTCTGGACGGACGTGCTCGTTTGGGTGCCGACGGTGCTCGCCCGCCAAGACGGACGGATCGTCGGTCGCCGCACGTTGCCCTGGCCGGCCGCTCCGGGACGGGTATTCCGCATCCCTTCAGGCATTCTCGACGACGTCGACCCTCGCGGCGGTGCGGTGACAGTCTCGCTGCGTTGAGTGGATGCCGAGGCAGTCTTGCCTTCCCCGGCAGGCTGTTCATATTGTGGAACAAAGATTTGGTGCATAGTGCGCCGATCGTGAACGAGGAGGTCGGATGTCCGGACGGCTCGAGGGCAAGGTCGTGTTCATCACGGGTGGGGCGCGCGGGCAGGGGCGAGCGCACGCGATCGCGATGGCCAAGGAGGGTGCGGACATCATCGTCGTCGACATCTGTGCCCAGATCGAGTCGAACCCGTACCCGCTGGCGACGCCCGACGACCTGGCCGAGACGGAGCGTTCGGTCAAGGAGTTGGGCCGACGTGTCTTCGCGAAGATCGCCGACGTGCGCGAGCGTCACGAACTGCGTGATGCGCTGGAGACGGCCATCGCGGACTTCGGCAAGCTCGACGTCGTCGTCGCCAACGCGGGCATCCTGCCGATGGCGATGGGCCGACCGCACGACCCGATGGCGTTCGTCGACGCCACCGACGTCGACCTGCTCGGGGTGATGAACACCGTGGCCGTGGCGTTGCCGCATCTAGGGGAGTCGTCGTCGGTGATCATCACCGGGTCGACCGCCGGGATGATCACGGGCACCACGGACAACCCCGACATGGGACCGGGCGGGGCCGGATACGGATGGAGCAAGCGGGTACTCATCGAATACTCGGAACAGCTGTCGCTGCAGTTGGCCCCAAAGATGGTCAGGGTCAACACGATTCACCCGACGAACTGCAACACTCATCTGCTGCAGAACGACGGGATATACAGCATGTTCCGGCCCGACCTGATCGCGGAGGGCAAGAAGCCGACGCGCGAGGATGCGATGCTGGCGTTCAACTTCTTCCAGGCGATGCCGATTCCGTACGTCGAGCCCGAGGACATCGCCAACCTGGCCGTATTCCTCGCCAGCGACGAGAGCCGCTACGTGACGGGTCAGCAGATCCGCGTCGACGCCGGGTCGCTGCTGCGCTGGCCGAACGGCCCCGGCAAGTAGGCGCGTTTCGTCGGCCGGTCAGGCAGGTCGCTCGAGCAGCAGTGGTTCCAGGTCGAAGCCGGTGGCCAGTTGGAACACGGTGCACCCACAACGGACGTACTCGTGGCGGTACTCGGCGCGGGGATCGTCGTCGTCGCAGTTGCGGCAGCCGTGGCACGGCCCGCAGATCGAGTGCTCGGGATGTCGATGTCCGCACAGACACTGCGCGTCGACGCCTCGGCTCATGCGAGCGCAGCTAACTTGTTAGCCCGAGCTATCGATTCCATGAACGATGAGATTACCCGACGGTAACAAGATGAGTCAGTTAAGTTGATCACGAGGCGGTTCTTCCGTAATTGACGCTTTCAACTGCATATATCTGTCGAGTGCGAAGATAACTCGACTTACTGTGGTTACTTGTGTGACCAGGTTTCGATGGTGGCATCACTCCGGTGGGGCACTCGACCGCCTCCGTTCATCGCAAACTCCTCACGGGCACCAGGGAGGAATGGGGCAGAAGTTGAGCCCCGGCGGTGGCGGCGGCGGGGGATTCTCGCCCTCGAAGATGTTCTGGGCTACGTTGCCTTGCCCGAAGTAGACGTACCAGTAGATGTGGCAGAAGATCGTGGCAATCCGTTCACGGCGGACTCCCTTCGTCGCGGTCGCAACGACCGTGCGGTCGAGGGCGAGTCGACGGTTCGGAGGATTCTTGGAGCCGTGGGCCTAGGCGATGCAGGCGTGGCTGCTTAGATGCCCGAACGGGTGGTCGCAGACGGGGCAGGCGGACTCGTTGTCGCCTTGCGCCGCTGCGTGTTTGCCGCCGTCGCGGTGGCTGAGATTCATCGATGGCACGCCGAGGGCGAGTAGCGCGAACGTCATGTGTCGAGTCTGTGGCGGACGCCTTGGAGGATTCTTGCGGCGCTCGATCGCGCTACCGGGCGGCTCGGAGTGGTTCATACTTTCGGCATGCCGTCACCGCCAACCTCGCCTGCGCCGATCACCGGCGTGACGACGCTCGATGGCGTCGTGGACGCGATCGACTCGGTGATCCGCTGGTCCATCGAATCGTCGAGCCGCATGGGATATTTCGCGACGCTCTACAAGCGCATCACCATCGCGGTCCGCGCCGCCGTCGCCGAAGGCGCGTTCGAGGACGGGCCGCGCATGCAACAGTTCGACGTCGCGTTCGCCACCCGCTACTTCGACGCTCTGAACGGACACTTTCACCCGGGCCGATTCCCGAAACCGACCCGGTCGTGGCAGGTGACCTTCGATGCGCTCGCCCGGCCGGAGCCAATCATCTTGCAGCACATGCTCGCTGGCGTGAACGCCCACATCGATCTCGACCTCGGAATCTCCGCGCAACAGTTCGCTCCCGGAGTCAAGCTGCGGCGGCTACACGAGGACTTCAACAGGATCAACGCCGTGCTCGCTAGCCAGATCAACGGTGTCGTCGACGACATCAACGAGATCTCCCCGGCGCTGGCCGACGTGTACAGGGTGCTGGCGCAAAACGAGGTCTTCCTGATCAATCAGGTCGTGAGGACGTCTCGGGACAGCGCCTGGAGGTTCGCCACCCGCCTCAACCTGCAACCGGGATTCACCCGCCCGGCCAGCATCTGGTTGCACGACCGCAAGGTGGCCACTCAAACCGACCTGATCTACGACCCGCCGGGGCTGGTCGGGCTGATCGAGACGTTGGTCCGCGCCGTCGCTGCGCGCGAAAGCCGTGACGTCGTCGAGAACATTCGAGTCTTGGATTTGATTGCGTCGAGGGCCGCGCCCATCCGCACGACTTTGTGACGCCCGCGCATGGTGGCGCCTGGGTCCGGCTATTCGGTGTAGCCGAGCGCCCGCCGCACCTGCCGCATGTGAGGGAAAGGCCCCCGACCATCCATGGTGCGGATGGCCGGGGCCACTGGTTCAGGCGTCACAGACGTGGTACCTGAATCACGGGCAGGCCGTCGTGGGAATGAACAGCGACCAGCACCAGCCCGGCGGAAGGGGCGGGGTGAGGTTTGGCGGCGGTGGTGGCGGTGGTGGCGGCGCTTCACCCTCGAAGATGTTGTGGGCCACGTTGCCTTGCCCGCTATAGACGTAGAAGTACGTGTGGCAGACATTGTTGTCCCAGATCACTGGATACACCCGCACGTTGCCGGTCTGCACCGGCGGATCGCCCGGGCACCAACGGCATGGGCCGGAGGGACTGTCTTCAGGACATCCGGGCCAACTCCCCAGCGGAACGGAACCCCCGGGAAGGGCCTGGGCGGTGCCTTGGGTCAGCCCCAAGCCGGCCATTGCCACGCTCAGTGACATCAGCGCCCCTGCTGCCACCCGCTTCATCGTGTTCGTGGTTCTCATGTTGGATTCCTTTGCGTCTGTGCCATCTCGGCGGCTGCTGGCGCCCTGTGAGATGGCTGTGTCCTCGATGTTGCGCCGGGTCGCTTGGCGGATCCTTGGAAGCGCGCAATGGCCGGGCGTCAAGGAAATGGGACAGCGCCTGGAGGTTCGCCACGCGTCTTGCCCTGCAACCCGGATTCACCCACTCCGCCAGCATCTGGTTGCGCGACCGCAAGGTGGCCACTCAAACCGATCTCATCTACGACCCGCCAGGACTGGTCGGCTGATCGAGACGGTGGTCCGCGCCGTCGCTGCGCGCGAAAGCCGTGACGTCGTCGAGAACATTCGCGTGTTGGACATGATCACGTCGAGGGCCGCCCCAATCCGCACGAGTTTGTGACAGGTGTGCGTGGCGGTGCCTGAGTCCAGCTAGTCAGCGTAGCCGAGCGCCCGCCGCACCTGCCGAATGTGATCGAGACTGGGGTCCTCGGGAGTGCCAGGCACGGTGATGTATCGGCCACCATCGGCGTTGGAAATGGCGACTTGGTCGTCGACGAGTTCGGTATCGAGCCGTGTGCCGGCGCGAATGTAGGTGAGCCAGCCGACGATTGCCTCGGATGGCTGCTTGTCTTGTGCACGTTGCGTTTCTCTTGTGGCTAGCGCCAGAGTGGCAGGATTCCACGCGACGACGAGCGCGCTCATGTATCGGGTCAACACAGAGGCATCAGTGCCGCTTTCGACCTGCAGCACCACGTGGTTGTACGGTTCGGCCCGTCCGACGAATCCCGCACGCACGGTGTACTTGAACGCGGTGGTACTGGGGTCCGACAGCGCGCCGAGCAGCCGGCGGGCGAACGCGATGTGCTGACCGGGTTGCCGCATCGGGCCGTCATTGACGCGTTCGGTGACGGTCAGGATTTCGCGCTCGAGCTGTGTGACGTCATCGACGTCGACGGGTACCAGTTCCATCGTCTGCTCGTCGTGGATTCGCCACACGCCCCACGGTCCGTACACGTCGTCTTGGGCGGGCATCAGCTCGAGCGATAGGCGAACGCGCTCGGCGCATGACGGCAGGGAATCGGATCGGTTGTCCCATCCGCCAATGAATCTCAGCATGTCAATTCCGTCCTATCACGCCTTGGGGATGTAAACCACGGAGACTCGGCCTTCGTATCCGCTGTCTTCGATGTATTGCTGGATCGCTTCGGCGAGCTCTGGTTCAGCGACCCGATACTCCACAGGAATTCCGGTCTCCTGTGCCACCTCGAATCGACGGGTGATCTGGTTCTCGATTTCGTGGGCGGGTGGGATGTCCTTGAATTCTCCGTTGGTGCCCACCATCCAGTCGTGGCCTTCGCCCTTCGCCTCGATGAACGTTCCGTTGGGGCCGAGATCAGGATCGAAGCCGTCGATGTCGACCGGCTTGCCGTTCTCACGTGGGACCTCGTACTCCATGCCCGCCGGGTATCCGGTCACCTGCTCTTCGTACTCGCGCCAATTGCCGTCGCGCCGGGACTCGGTCACCCAGGTGCCCGGGCCTTTGACGAGTTCTGGGGGAATGGCTGCCCGCTTCGCGATCAACGTCGGAGCGTCCACCGGTTGACCAACGTCGTTGATTGCGTGCTCAACGCTGTTCTGATAGCGCGCACCGGCTTCGATCGCCTCATTCTTCAGGCTCTCGTAGTGCAAGTAGGCGGCCAGCGAGGCGGCCGGACCCATCGCCACCGATGCCTGCAGCGCAAGTTTGGCAAGGGCCAGCTGGCTCGGCGTCGGCGTATCGGCCTGTGCCGTGTCGAACGCTGCGGCGATCTTGTCGGCCGACGACGCGAAGTTCGCCGCCCACGTCGAGGCATCGGTAAGCCACGTTCCGTGGTTGCGCACGTTGAGCGACGCATTGCTGTCGGCGTCGCGCCAGTGCTCCTGAATCTTGTCGCTGATGTGGCGGACGCGCTCCCCGAGATGCTCGAGGGATTCGCTGCCGTCGCGCCAATGATCTGCGAAATCACTGACGCCTAAGGAGTTCCCAGCGTGCACGGCTTCGGCGAACTCCTCGGGCCCCATCAGTTGGGGCGATAGCCGCGGGATGCTTGGGGTGGCGCGCGTCTGGGGCTGCGCGGGCTGATAGATCGTCGGTGGCCCTGCCGACGCCGGCCGCGGCTCGCCCAACACGTCGACGCGGTCGATCTCCAACGAGCCCTGTTCGTCGGCGACCTCGAACAGCACGCCCGATGCGGTGACGATCGCGCCGCCGTGTTCGCGGACCTCGTCTGCTTCATCGAGTCGTTGAATGAGTCCCTCGTCGTACGCCGACATCGCGAACGCCATACTCGTCGACACCGGGTCGGAGGCCGGCGACGGACACTGCTGGTGGGTGGGTTTGGGAATCGGGCTCAGCGATGCCAGCTCGCGGCCATCGCTCTCGAGTCCATCGGTATCGACCTGAAGCAGCTTCGTCACGCCGTCCCCTGCCAGGTCCGCTTCGTCCCATGTTTGACTACGACGCTAGCGGACGTTGGTGCGACCCTCCCGCACCAATTTCGAGGCACGGGCCGTGCGCCGTGAGCAGGTCGCAGCGCGCCCGAGCCTTGGTGCGAGGCGACGACCACCCACACGTCTGCACCCTTGCCCAGGGGAGGCTGAACGCCGTCGCCACGCTCACGACCAAACGATGCGCATCGCACTCCGCGAACAGAAGGATGAAGGCTAGGTCTACGTCGTTACCGACGGCGTCCGATGCGTCACTGACTGAATCTCATGAGATGGCGGCCAGGTCATGTCAAAATGACACCCGAGGCGGCTTCAAGATAGAAACTGCAGGTCATACATGGTGCGCGATACTGGGATTGAATAGCGATCCGAGCAAACTTCCTCCAGTGCCCCTGATATGGCGAAATAGCCTGATAAGCTGCGACTATGACGTCCGGTACCGCAGCCCACAAGTGGACACAGGAAACCACTACCGGGCACTGCTATTGCATGTTTGTTGCATGGAATGCGCATGCAACAAGGCGGTCGCAGTGACTCGGACGCGGCGCAGTTTCGGCCGGATCCGCAAGTGTCAGCCGTCCGGGCGCTACCAAGCCAGCTACGTCGGACCCGATGACAAGCTGTACAAAGCTCCCGAGACGTTCGCCGCCCGCGTCGACGCCGAAGGGTGGCTCACCGATCGTCGCCGTGAGATCGATCGTGAACTGTGGAGTGCTCCCGCAACGGCGGACCAGAAGCGGGCCAAGCGGGCCGCAGAGATCAAGTTCGGCGACTACGCCAAGCGATGGGTCGAGACCCGGACCGTCAAGGGTCGACCACTGCGCCCGCGCACCCGCGAGCACTACGAGAGCCTGCTTGATGATCACATCTACCCGACGTTCAAGGCGAAGGCGGTTCGGGATATCAGCATGGCGTCGGTTGATCGCTGGTACGCGAAGACGGCCAAAGGTGCGCCGACCGTGCGGGCGCATGCCTACTCGCTACTGCGGACCATATTGGAGACGGCGCGCAAGCGGGACCGGCTGATCGACCACAACCCTTGCGAGATCGTTGGCGCGAGCACAACGGAGCGTAAGAGCAAGACCAAAACCGCGACGTTCACGGAGCTGGACGTCATCGTTGACGAGATGCCCAAGCGGCTAGCGCCAATGGTCCTGCTAGCCGCATGGTGCGGCCTGCGGTTCAGCGAGCTTGTCGAGTTGCGCCGCAGCGACCTGGACGCCGACGCCGGAATCGTGCACGTTCGACGTGGCGCGGTGCGCGTGTCGGGTGGGTGGGAGATAGGCCCGACCAAGACTGAGGCCGGCATTCGCGACGTGACGATACCGCCGCATGTTCTGCCAGCAGTCAAGGCGCACTTGGAGTCTCAACACATGGCCACGGCCAAGGATGCCTTGTTGTTCCCGCCAACGACGGGGGAGCGTTTGCAGCCGTCGACTCTGTATCGGCACTACTTCAAGGCCAGGGCGACGGCCAAGCGGACCGATCTCAGGTTTCATGACTTGCGGCATACCGGGGCGACTCTAGCGGCGCAGACTGGGGCGACGCTGGCTGAGCTTATGGCGCGCATTGGGCACTCGACGCCAGCGGCTGCGATGCGGTACCAGCACGCAGCAGCCGGGCGTGATCAGCAGATCGCAGCAGCCATGTCGAAGCTGGCCGGTGTCACCACGCCGGGCGTCCCTGAAAGTACTTCTGTCGCGAGCTGACAAGGCGAAAAGGGCGTCAACGCCCTTAAAGCTGTTGTGGCACAGTGGAAATGTCCCAAAATTGATACTGCCAGTGCCGCTGGGTAGGGGCACTGGTGCAGTAATCTGGACATAGACGCGCACAGCACGAAGCGCGGAGGCAAGACCTGTAACGGCACTCCCCAAACGCGTCTAGGCGGTCGTGAGATCGCGTACCCGGCACCGGCCACACGGTCGGAGCCCCACCTAGCACGCACAACACGGAGTGACTACAGATGACTGAGGCTCTGCCCAAGTGGGTTTCCGTCCAGCAGACCGGCGACTATCTCGGGGTCGATCAGAAGACCGTTCGCCGCTACATCGCGTCGGGTCGCCTGACTGCCCGAAGGGTTGGCCCGCGGCTAATCAGAATCGACAGAGATTCGATCCTCAAGATGATGCGACCGGTGGGAGGCGCGGTGTGACCATTCGCATCGACGCCTTGAACAACCTCGACCAAGCACTGACCCGAGAGCCGTCGCCCGACCCGTGGGCCGACGACCACGAAGAGGCCACCGAGGACACCGGTAAGAAGCACAAACTCACCTGGGGGCCAGGGGCTGATGCCGCCTTCGCCGCTGCCCATGCTGCGGGCGCGGCCCTGCGCAAGCTGCGCCGTCCGCGGGCGGCAGTGGTGCCGTCGCGCGAGGAGGTGCGCAAAGGCACTCCGCGCGTCGGTCATTGCGCGGAGTGCGGACACCAGGTCAGCGGGTGGCACCGCTGCAGCGGATGGCGCAGCGGCGCGGTTACTGCGCTGACCGACACGGACCATAACGCCTACTACGACCATCTAAAAGTGATCCTGCAGAACGTCAAAGGCAGACGGAAGCAGCGACGAGACATCCCCGACATGTGGCGGGCGCCACCGGGATACGGCAACTACATCATGCACAGTCGGACCCGCGAGGTATGGCGGCAGGCGTATGACCGCACGCTGCCCAATGGCGGCATTCGTCACTATCCAGCGCGGCAATGTCATCTAAGGAACGGCGCCTATTCGCTGACGTTCGACGGTGTGACGTCGTCGCGGGGGGTCAATGCGCTGTGGAATGAGACCTTTCCTGAATTCATGAATCCAAGGGGCACGAAGAAGAAGGTCGGGGAATGGGCGGGCGAAATTGAATTTCGCCGGAACGAACTGGGCGACTATTGCGGTCTGGTCGAATGGCTAGGCGATGGCGGCGCCCGCATCGTAACGCGACCCTAAGCAAATACGCTGGTCAGGCTAATCCATTGGTTGCTGCCTATGGGTAGGGGAACAAACCTTACCCTCGCCGACTCATGCCAAAAATACGTGTACCTACAAATCTGATTCGAAAGGGGGATGGCGTGTGCGAACACACTGACCGTCTCTACAGCAACAACGAATGCGCCACCTGCAACCGCGCTCGCAGTGACCGATACCGCCGACGCCGCCGTCTAGGAATGGCGATGCTGCACGCCGCGGAGAGTCGCGGGCTATCCGGTAGTGAAGCGATTGCGCTTCTGCAGAATGTCGACTACTGGACAATTCAGCGTGCCCAGTCGGAAGGTATCTCGGCAGCACCGGCGCCGGAATAAGCAATGAAGATCGACCTTGGCCGCGGGACGCCGACATTCGTGGCGCTACGTCGCGACAACGGCGTGACCATTCATCAAGGCGCGAGCCGAATAATGCTCGCACGCGACGAACTCGCCGCGGTACTAGCGGCCATCGACACGCTGACCAGTCAGTGCAGCCCACGGGCAGAGAAGACAGTGAAGATTGGCAACCTATAAGCGACCTAACGACGTCTACGACCTCTTGCGTCGGCTGGATGGAGTGGACCTCAGCCTTGCCCAGCGCGCGGTGCTGTTAGCTCAGTACAAGTACGCGGACAGGGACGGCACCAACTCGCGCCCCAGCGTCGAGACGCTAGCGGCCTACCTCAGCGTGAGCGAGCGGACAGTGCAAGAGCACCGTACGGCGTTGCGCAACAAGGGCTGGCTCATCGAGAAGCGGCGCGGGCGGAACGTCGGCCGCAGCAACGTCAAGACCACCTCCGTGTACGAGGTGGTCATTCCTACCGGAAGAAATCTTCCGATAGCAGATTTGCTACCGGAAGGTGGAGGGGTAAAAGCCCAGGAACCAACCGGAAGAATCCTGCACCCTACCTATCCAACCGAAGATGCGTCTTTGACGGCATCGGGTATTGAGTGTGTTGAGGATTCAAGGGTTGGGGACCGTCCGGTTGACGACGGGGCTGAGTCCCGAAGCTCGCTTCGCTCGCGCGTACCAGAGGCAAGCCCTACTGGTACGCCACCGACGGACACCTGCCCGCACTGCTGCCGCGTCCCCCGGTGGGACAGCGGCCATGCCGACGATTGTCCGAACAACCCCTGGAAACCGTTTCAGTAGACGACGGAGCGACGAACACGCGCCGTCCGGTATG
>Ga0070668_100004339_pt1 | contig 10518 bp, 9 predicted proteins | sample KBSS43metaG_FD_64661 | JGI IMG/M metagenome (GOLD analysis project Ga0070668, IMG submission 64661) | Switchgrass rhizosphere microbial communities from Kellogg Biological Station, Michigan, USA - KBS S4-3 metaG | ecosystem: Host-associated > Plants > Roots > Rhizosphere > Soil ... | reverse complement strand
TGCTGGTACTGCGCGGCCCAGGGGCTGCGACCCATGAAATCCAGCGTCCACGCATGGACCTGGGCGAGATTGGCGTAACCGCCCTGCGCGAAGGCGCGCAGCAGGTTGAGCGTCGCCGCCGACTGCGAATAGGCGCGGACCATGCGCTGCGGATCGGGCCTGCGACCCTCGGGCGTGAAAGCGATGTCGTTGACGTTGTCGCCGCGGTAGCTCGGCAGCTCGACGCCGTCGATCGTCTCGGTCGGCGCGGAGCGCGGCTTGGCGAACTGGCCTGCCATCCGGCCGACCTTCACGATCGGCATCTTGGACGCATAGGTGAGGACGATCGCCATCTGCAGCAGCACGCGGAACGTGTCGCGGATGTTGTTCGGATGGAATTCGGCGAAACTTTCGGCGCAGTCGCCGCCCTGAAGCAGGAACGCCTTCCCGGCCGCGACCTTGGCGAGGTCGGCGGTCAGGTCACGCGCCTCGCCGGCGAAGACCAGCGGGGGGTAGGTCGCGAGGGTCCGCTCGGCGCCGGCCAAAGCCGCCGCGTCCGGATATTCGGGAAGCTGCCGCGCCTCATGGCTGCGCCAACTCGTCGGGGACCACCCGCTCGCCATCGTACCTCTTCCTGCCTCGGTCATAAGGCGCGGGCCTATACGCCTGTTGGCGACAGGGGGGAAGGGAGAAGCAAAGCCGTCCGTGCTCCCTCTTCGCCCGTAAGAGGGGTTGCGCTCATGCCGAAATACACCGGCTCCGGCTTGCCCCTGGGCTGTGCCTGGAACACGATCAACGCTGCCCAGACGGCCAGCACCAGCGTCGCGCCCAGGGTCAGCAGGAAGCCGCCGGCGCGGAAGACATTGGGGACCGGTCGCTCCATGCCGAAGGGGTGGAGGATGCGGCTGACGATCAGCGCCACCCCGATCGCCCAGAGGAGGGTGCCGTTGCCGCCCTGCAGTTCGATCAGCCCCATCAGGATTAGCGCGATCGGTACGTACTCGGTGAAATTGGCGTGCGCGCGCATCCGCGTTTCGGCAAGCGAATCGCCGCCATGGCCGATCGAGATCTGGCCGCGATAGCGGACCACCATCACCCGCACCGCCAGCCAGATGTTGATGAAAGCCAGCGACGCGGCCGAGATCAGGGTGATGGTGAGGGGCATTGCTGTCTCCGGATTTTCCCGGAAAGCGTGGCATGTCGCCGCGACCCTTGCAACGAAACCCGGAATCGCTATAGGCGCTTTCGCTCGCGACGATACAGGCCGCCTACGGTCCGCGGCCTCTGGCCACGGAACGCAGGGCTGTTTGGGTCGGCGCCTTTCGTTGTCCATTGATTGAACAGGTGCCGACATGGCCGTTCCGAAGAGAAAAACCTCGCCCTCGCGGCGCAACATGCGTCGCAGCCACCATGCGCTGTCCGTGGAATCTTTCCAGGAGTGCAGCAACTGTGGCGAGCTGAAGCGCCCGCATCATCTGTGCGCCGCCTGTGGCCACCATAACGGGCGTGAGGTCGTTCAGGTCGAGGCCTGACGCGTGCCTGCGGGGGAGCGATGACGCCGGTGGTGGATCGCCCGCGACTCGCGATTGATGCGATGGGGGGGGACGGCGGTCCGGCGGTATCGCTGGCCGGTGCCGCCCGCGCCCTGTCGCGCGATCCGGCGCTCGCCTTTCTCCTGCATGGTGACGAGACCGCGATCGCCCGGGAGCTTGCGGCCTATCCGGCGCTGCGCGCCGCGTCCACGATCGCCCATGTCGAGGGCGTCGTCTCCGGCGACGACAAGCCGAGCCAGGCGATCCGCCGGGCGCGGACCACGTCGATGGGCCAAGCGATCGACGCGGTGAAGACCGGTCGCGCGCTTGCCGCGGTGTCGGCAGGCAATACCGGCGCCTTGATGGCGATGGCCAAGCTCGCGCTCCGGACGATGCCCGGCATCGACCGGCCGGCGCTCGCCGCGCTCCTGCCGACGCTCGGCGAGAGCGATCTCGTCATGCTCGACCTTGGCGCCAATACCGAGTGCGACACCCGCAACCTCGTCCAGTTTGCGGTGATGGGGGCGGCCTATTCGCGTATCGCGCTCGGCGTCGAGCGGCCGCGGGTGAGCCTGCTCAACATCGGCACCGAAGAGGGCAAGGGCACCGAGGAGCTGCGCGAGGCGGCGGCACTGCTCCGCGCGACCGAGACCCCGGCCTTTCAGTTCAACGGCTTCATCGAGGCCGACCGGCTGAGCCGCGGCGAAGCCGACGTGATCGTCTCCGACGGCTTTTCCGGCAATATCGCGCTGAAGGCCGCCGAGGGCACTGCGCGGTTCATCACCGACCTGATCCGCAACGCCTTCTCCAGTTCGCTGCGGTCGAAGGCGGGGTTCCTGCTGTCGAAGCCGGCGCTGCACCTGCTGCGCATCCATCTCGACCCGAACAATCATAACGGCGCGGTCTTCCTCGGCCTCAACGGCATCGTCGTGAAGAGCCATGGCGGCGCCAATGCCGATGGCATCGCGCAGGCGATTGGCGTCGCCGCCAAGCTCGCCGCGGCGGACCTGACCCGCCGCATCGCCGAAGACCTCGCCCGCTTCGAGCCGGCCCGTGAACAGCAGGTGGCCGCCAAGTGACCATGCGTAAGGTTGTGATTGCCGGGACCGGTTCGGCGCTGCCCGCGCGTCGCGTGACCAACCAGGATCTCGAAAAGACCGTCGACACGACCCACGATTGGATCGTCGAGCGCACCGGTATCCATTCGCGCTACATCGCCGGCGAGGGTGAGACCACCGCGACCCTGGCCGCCGAAGCGGCGCGCCGCGCGCTGGACGCGGCGGGGATCGCCCCCTGTGAGGTCGGTCTGATCGTGCTCGGCACCGCGACGCCCGATCAGACCTTCCCGGCCTCGGCGACCAAGGTCCAGGACATGCTGGGCGTTGGCGATTGCGTCGCCTTCGACGTTCAGGCGGTCTGCTCGGGCTTCCTCTACGCGCTGGCGGTGGCGGAGAGCATGATCCGCACCGGCGTCGCGACGACCGCGCTGGTGATCGGGGCCGAGACGTTCAGCCGGATCCTCGATTGGGAGGACCGCGGCACCTGTGTGCTGTTTGGCGACGGCGCCGGCGCGATCGTGCTGCGCGCTGAGGACGAGAGTGTCGCCGGAGACCGCGGCATCCTCGCCACCCGGCTCCACGCCGATGGCCGCCACAACCAGCTGCTTTACGTCGATGGCGGCCCGTCGACGACGCAGACTGTCGGCAAGCTGCGCATGAAAGGCTCTGAGGTGTTCCGCCACGCAGTGGTCAACCTGTCGGGCGTGCTCGCCGAGGTGCTTGAGATCGCCGGGCTGAAGCCGGCCGATGTCGACTGGGTGGTGCCGCATCAGGCCAATCAGCGGATCCTCGATGCCACCGCCCGCAAGCTGGGCCTGCCACGCGAAAAGGTGATCAGCACCGTTGCCGAGCACGCCAACACCTCGGCCGCCTCGGTCCCGCTGGCGCTCGATGCCGCGGTTCGCGACGGGCGGATCAAGCGCGGCGATCTCCTCGTCCTCGAAGCGATGGGCGGCGGGTTTACCTGGGGCGCGTCGGTGGTCCGCTTCTAGCCCTTGGCAATCGCTCCGCGCCCGAACTTTTCCCCGCCGGCGAGGGGTTTGCAGGATCGCGGCGCGCGGATAAGGTGTTCGCCTGTTCTGTCCGTGTTTGTTTCCGAAGGGGGCTCAATGCCGGAAAGCGACACCTTGACGCGCGCCGACCTGTCCGACCGTCTCCATGCCGAGGTTGGACTGTCCCGCGCGGATTCGGCGAATATCGTCGAGCGCATCCTCGCGCATATGTGCGGCGCGCTGTCGAACGGGGAGAACGTCAAGATTTCCGGCTTCGGCAGCTTCGTGCTGCGCGACAAGGGGGAGCGGATCGGACGCAACCCCAAGACCGGTGTCGAGGTGCCGATCGCGCCGCGCCGGGTGCTGACGTTCCGCGCCAGCCAGACGATGCGCGACGACATCGTCAAGGGCGGCTGAGGCGGCCTTGCCGGGCAAGTCCGACAAGGCGTTCCTGACGATCAGCGAGGTCTCCGCGGAGGTCGGCGTCCCGCAGCACATCCTGCGCTATTGGGAGACCCGCTTCCCGCAGTTGAAGCCGCTGCAGCGGGCGGGCAACCGGCGCTATTATCGCCCCGAGGACGTCGCGCTGGTCCGCCGCATCGACGGACTGCTGAACCGCGACGGCTATACCGTGCGCGGCGTGCAGCAGCTGCTGGCGGACGGGACGGCGGAGCCGGAGACGGTTGCGGCGGTGGTGGTCGAGGCGGCGCCAGTGGCGACCGGCGTGCCCGCGACGGGGTTGGTCGAACTGCGCGAATTGCTGATGGCGGCGCTGGAGGCCGACCGGGCACGGGCATAGATTCTCCCCGGATCGGGAGGATTGTTACTCCGGATCCGGCCCCAGGCTCGGGTCCAGGTCGCGGGGGCGGACGAAGGACAGGAGTTCGCCCGACCCCGCCTCACAGGCTTCCCAGCTCGGCACGTCCAGCGCGATCGTCGCCAGCCCAGCGGTCGGATACTTGTCCTCGATCGTGTCGCGCACGATGCTCTCGTCCTCCGGCACCAGCAGCAAGGCGAGTTCGGCGAGGCCGGGATTGTGGCCGGCCAGCAGCAGCGTCTCGACCGTGTCCGGCGTCTCGCGGACGATATCGAGCAGCGACGAGGCCGAGGCGAGATAGGCGCGTCGGTCGAATCGCGGTGCCAGCGCGCTGCCATAGCCGTCCGCCACCTCGGCGAGCGTCTCCATCACCCGCACCGCCGGCGAGGCCACGACGCGGTCGAAGGTCGCGCCCTCCCGCCGCAGATGCTCGCCCATCGTGCGGGCCGCGCGATGGCCCTTCGGATTGAGCGGCCGGTCGAAGTCGCGCGTGACCGAATCGTCCCATCCGGACTTGGCGTGGCGCAGCAGCGTCAACCTCTTCATGCCATCCCCGGGGTCGTCATGGTGCCGGCTTGATGCCCGATCGCATCCGACGAGGAAAGACGCGATGCGACGATTTCCACCGCCCGCGCGAGGGTGACCCGCTCGATCGGCACCCCCGCGGGAAAGGCGTCGAGCAGCCGGCTGGGCACCGCCGAGGACAACAGGACGAAGTCGCCGCTGTCGTCGGCACGGCGGATCAGCCGGCCGAAAGCCTGCGCCAGCCGGGCGCGGACGACCTGATCGTCATAGGCCGATCCGCCGCCGACCGCGCGGCGCGCGGCGTGGAGCACTGTCGGCCGCGGCCAGGGCAAGCCTTCCATCACGACGAGGCGCAGGGAGCGACCGGGCACGTCGACCCCGTCCCTGAGTGCGTCGGTGCCGAGCAGTGAGGCGTGAAGATCGTCGCGGAAGATATCGATCAGGGTGCCGGTGTCCATCGGGTCGACATGCTGGGCGTAAAGCGGCAGGCCGGCGCGGGCGAGGTGGTCGGCGATGCGGGCATGGACCGCCTTCAGCCGACCGATCGCCGAGAACAGGCCGAGCGCGCCGCCCTCCGCCGCCTCGATCAGCCGGGCATAGGCGGTGGCGAGCTGGCCGAGATCGCCGCGCTTGAGATCGGTGACGACCAGCACGCGCGAACGCGCGGCATAGTCGAACGGGCTCTGCGCCTCGAAATGCAGCGGCGGGTCGTCGAGATGAGCGAGGCCGGTCTGCGCCTCGGCGTGGTCCCAGTCGCCGCCGCGCTTGAGCGTGGCGGAGGTGATCACCACGCTTTGCGCCGGCCGCAGCACGGTTTCGGCGAGGGGTTTGCCCGGGTCGAGCCAGTGGCGGCGGATGCCGACGTCGAATTCGCGCGCATCCACCCGGTCGACCGCCAGCCAGTCGACGAAATCGGGGGCGGGGGGCGCGCCGAGGCGAAGCAGCAGCTCGGTCCACGCGGTCAGCGTGCGGGTGCGCAGGTTGAGCCCGCTGATCGCGCCCTCGATCCGCGCCAGCGCCGGCGCGTCGATCCAGTCGGGCATCTCCTCCTGCACCGCCTCCAGCCGCTGGCGCAGGCGGAGCATCGGCCGGACCAGCGCCTCGATCGCCTCGGCGGCGGGGCCGGCCGCGCCGATCAGCGCACCGTCCAACTCGGCGGCGTCGGTTTCCAGCCCATAGCCGGCCTCGACCGACTTCGCGCGGGCGAAGACGGTGTCGCGGACCGCCGACAGCAGCAGCTCGACCGGGCCGAACGGGTCGCCATCGGCGATCCGGCGCAGCCAGCCGTCGCCAGGCAGTGCTTGCGCGGCATGGCCGACCGCCTCCAGCGCCAGCGCCGCGGCATCGTCATAGGAGACGACATCGGCGAGGCGGGCGGAGAGGCCGCGCCGCCGCCCGCGGCTCTTGCCCTCGGGACCGAGCAGCCAGCGCCGGAGCTCGATCGCCTCCTGGCCGGTGAGCGCGACGCGGAACGTCGAGTCGGCGGCGTCATGGAGATGATGGCCTTCGTCGAACACGACATGGCCGATCGACCGCCCTTCGCTGCGGCGGCGATCGGCCAGCAGCATGACGAGCGCGTGGTTGGCGATGACGATGTCCGCGCCCTCGGCGGCGCGGACCGAGCGCTCGATGAAGCATTTCCGGTAATGCGGGCAGCCGGCGTAGACGCATTCGCCGCGCCGGTCGGTCAGGGCGGTTGATCCGTTGCGGCGGAACAGGGAGACCAGCCAGCCGGGCAGGTCGCCGCCGACCATGTCGCCGTCGCGGCTGTACGCCGCCCAGCGCGCGACGAGCTGGGCGAGGATCGCGGCGCGGCCCTGAAAGCCGCCCTGCAGCGCGTCCTCGAGGTTGAGCAGGCAAAGATAGTTCTCGCGCCCCTTGCGGATCACGACCTTCTCGCGCCGCGCGGCGGGATCGCGGAAGATTCGCGCGGTTTCGGCATCGAGCTGGCGTTGCAGCGCCTTGGTGTAGGTCGAGACCCAGACCGATCCGGCCGCGCGCTCGGCCCAGAGCGAAGCGGGGGCGAGATAGCCGAGCGTCTTGCCGATGCCGGTGCCGGCCTCCGCCAGCAGCGCGCGCGGCCGCCCCTCGCGGTCGCGCGGGGCGAAGAGCGGGGCGACGGCGGCGGCATAGTCGCGCTGGCCGGTGCGCACCTCGGCGCCGCTGCCGACGAGCTGCTCCAGCCGGGCGATCGCATCGGGGGCGGGAATGCGGACCGCGGCGGGCGGCGGGCGGGTCGCCGCCTCCTCCCACTCGGGCAGGCGCGAGAACAGCCAGCGTTCGGCGCGCTCTGGCCGGCGGATGCGCGGGCCGACGATCGGCGCCCAGGGCCAGCCGAGCCGGCCGAGCGTTTGCGCCGAGGACCAGGCGCCTTCACGCTCAGTCCAGTGCGGATCGTCCAGGCGGGCGAGGAGCGCATCCACCGCCATGCGCAGGAACGGCGCGGTCTCGCCATCGGAGGCGGGCGGGGCGAGGCCGAGGGTGCGGGCGAGGCCGGCCGCGGTCGGCACCATGAAGCGCGCGGGGTGGATGAAGGCGAACAGCTCCAGCACGTCGAGACCGGAGAGATCGGGATGGCCGATGCGCGCGCCGACCACCGGCGCGTTGAGCAGGATCACCGGCGTATCGGCCGCCGCGGCGATGGCGGCGGCACGGCCGATCGCACGGACCCCGCCCATAAGATCGACCCCGGCGAGGTCGATCCAGGTGCCGCCATGGGTTGCGTGGAGCACGGGATAGGGCAAAGGAGCCATCCCGCATCGATCTAGACGATATGAGAACGAAAGGCCAACGGACGTGACCGACCTGCGCACAGCCGCGATGGCATCCAAGGCGTGGCCGTTCGAGGAAGCCCGCAAGCTCCTCGCCCGCTACCCTGCGGGCGCGCCGGACAAGGGCTACGTCCTGTTCGAGACCGGCTACGGCCCCTCGGGCCTGCCGCATATCGGGACCTTCAACGAGGTGCTGCGCACCACCTTCGTCCGCCAGGCCTATCAGGCGCTGTCGGACGTGCCGACCCGGCTGATCGCCTTTTCGGACGACATGGACGGGCTGCGCAAGGTGCCCGACAACGTCCCCAACCAGGCGATGCTGCGCGAGCATCTCGGCAAGCCCCTGTCAGTGATCCCCGATCCGTTCGGCAAGTACGAGAGTTTCGCTCACCACAACAACGCGATGCTGCGCGATTTCCTCGATCGCTACGGCTTCGACTATGAGTTCGTGGCCGCGAGCGACGAGTATCGCGCCGGCCGCTTCGACGAGACGCTGAAGCTGGTCCTCGCCCGCTACGACGCGATCCAGGCGATCATGCTGCCGACGCTCCGGGCCGAGCGGCAGGCGACCTACTCGCCGGTGCTGCCGATCGACCCGAAGACCGGCGTGGTGCTGCAGGTGCCGGTCGAGGTGGTCGACGCCGCCGCCGGCCTCGTCCGCTATGTCGATCCCAATGACGGCGAGACGATGACCGTGTCGATCCTGTCTGGCGGCGCCAAGCTGCAGTGGAAGGTCGACTGGGCGATGCGCTGGGTGGCGCTGGGCGTCGATTACGAGATGGCCGGCAAGGACCTGATCGATTCCGTCACCCAGTCCTCGAAGATCGCCCGCGCGCTCGGCGCGCGTCCGCCCGAGGGCTTCAATTACGAGATGTTCCTCGACGAGAAGGGCGAGAAGATCTCCAAGTCGAAGGGCAACGGCCTTTCGATCGAGCAATGGCTGACCTATGGCACGCCGGAGAGCCTTGCCTTCTTCGCCTATCGCGAGCCGAAGAAGGCCAAGCAGCTCCACATCGGCGTGATCCCGCGCGCGATCGACGAATACTGGCAGTTCCGCGGCAACTGGCCGGGACAGGACATTGCCCAGCGGCTCGGCAACCCGGTCCACCACATCCATGATGGCAAGGTGCCGGACGCGCCGCTGCCGGTCACCTTTCAGTTGCTGCTGAACCTGGTTGGCGTACTCGGCCGGGATGCGACGGAGGACGGAGTCTGGGCCTATCTGCGCCGCTACGATGCCGGCGTGACGCCCCAGGCGCATCCCGAACTCGGCCCGCTGATCGGCCATGCGCTTGCCTATCACCGCGACTATGTCGCGCCGGGCCTCCACCGCCGCGCGCCAGCGGGGATCGAGGTGGCGGCGCTCGGCGATCTGGACGCCCGGCTCGCGGCGCTGGGCGAGGGTGCCAATGCCGAGGCGATCCAGAACGAGGTCTACGAGGTCGGCAAGGCGCATCCTTTCCCCAGCCTGCGGGACTGGTTCAAGGCGCTGTACGAGACCCTGCTCGGCTCCGAACAGGGGCCACGAATGGGCAGCTTCATCGCGCTCTACGGCGTGGAAAACAGCCGTAAGCTGATCGCCGAAGCGCTGGCGCAAACGGAATCCACGAACGCGCCGTTCACCACGCAACCGGCCGCTTCCTGACGCGTTTCGCGCAACGGTCCATCCCCTTTCGGACTGGTCCGCGCAGCAATGCGCGACCGGCCGCGTCGCGTGCTTCGGCCCGGCGCGGCCACAGTCCGTCCAAGAGGGCGTGGACGTGGCATCAAGTCACGGATAAGTCACGGCAAATGCCCTCGACAGGGTGAGAGTACAAGGAGTTGGTGATCGCGCGTTTCACGTCCCGCATTGCGACGGCATTTCTGCTGAGCATCGCCATGCCGCTTTCCGCCCAGGCCGCCGTCGGCGACCGTCTGATGGCGGCGGCCTTTTCCACCGGCAGCAAGGATGCGGCGCTGGCCGTGGTCAACGCTTCGTTGGCCGAGATCGCCGCGGCGCTGAAGCGCGACCCGGCGGACCGGGACCTGCGGCTGCAGCAGGCGATCGGCCTCGGCTACCGTGCCAAGCTGACCCGCAGCATCGGCGACGCCAAGGCGGCGCGCGACCAGTTCACTGCCCTCGCGCGCGAGGATCCCAATGATCCCCAGCCGCTGATCGCGCTGGCGAGCTGGCATATCGAGACGGTCGCCGATGTCGGCGCGCTGGTCGCCGGCGCATTGCTCGGCGCCAAGCGCGAGGACGGCCTCGGCTACATGCTGCGCGCGGTGCGGGCGGGCGGGGGACGGGCGCTCTTCACGGGCTTTGCCGCCTTGCTCAACGCCCGCGCCCGGCCGAGCGACGTTGCCGACACCCGCAAGCTCGCCGAGGCGGCCGCCAAGGGCGCCGCCCCGACGCCGCTGGATCGCGAGATGCAGAAGCGGGCGGCTCGGCTGCTGCCGGCGCTGCAGGCCGGGGACGGCAAGGCGGCGGCCAAGCTGGCGGCAACCCTGCTGCCGTTGGGTGCGGTGCAGTAAGGCGTCGCGCGAGATCAGGACCGCTGCATCGGGACGCAGGTCTTCCAGCTGCCTGCGCGGGACCGGAGCGATCCTCACACCGGTAGCCCGCTCGCTGCCGATTTCGTCCGACGCACCCCGTAATGGTGCCAGGCGAAGACCGCGAGCGCGCCGCGATGCGGGCGCCATGGCTCGGCGAGCTTACGGGTCAGCTTCTCGCTCGGCCGGGCTTCCAGGCCGAGGAGATGGCCGATCTCGATCTGCACGGCGAGGTCGCCGGCCGGCCAGATGTCGGGCCGGCCCTCGGCGAAGAGCAGGTAGATCTCCGCCGACCAGCGGCCGATGCCGTTC
>Ga0070668_100004338_pt1 | contig 10520 bp, 7 predicted proteins | sample KBSS43metaG_FD_64661 | JGI IMG/M metagenome (GOLD analysis project Ga0070668, IMG submission 64661) | Switchgrass rhizosphere microbial communities from Kellogg Biological Station, Michigan, USA - KBS S4-3 metaG | ecosystem: Host-associated > Plants > Roots > Rhizosphere > Soil ... | reverse complement strand
CCGTCGGGTGAGTACCGACACGCATTCTCGATGAGGTTGACCAGGGCGCGCAGGCTGTTCGTCAGATCGAAGCGACCGGTGAGCAGCTCATCGTTCGGCAAGTCGACGTCCGCCGTCCGCCCACGCAGCAACGCGTGGGCACGCTGGAGCGCGGCACCGATCAGGTCATCGACCGTGTTCACCTCGAGCGCGGGGTTGACCGCGCCGGACTGGATACGCGAGAGGTCGAGCAGGTCGCCGACGACCGTATCGAGGCGATCCGACTCGTCCTCGATGATACGCGCTCTGTCTCGGTGGCCACCTTCCGCGATCTCGTGCGCGATCGCCTTGATCGTCGTGAGCGGTGTCCGAAGGTCGTGCGACACAGCCGTGAGCAGGGCGCTGCGCAGCACCTCGAGCCGTCGCTCGGCCTCGGCGCGTTCGGCGTCGGCCACGAGACGTCCTCGCTCGACACCGAGCGCAGCGTAGTATGCCAGCGCATCCAGAAAGCGTGCCTGCTCCAACGTCAGTGTCAGTCGACCGTCGGTGTGCATATGCAGCACACCGACGGTCTCGCCGCGGACCGCGAGCGGGATCGACAGGCCGCGGACCTCGTCCCCACCTTCGAGCCGTGCGACTTCCTGCGCCGGATCATCGACGATGCGCACCGTGCCATCGGCCAGCTCCACGGCGCCACGACCGTGCGTGAAGATCCAGCCAACCAATCCGTGCGAGCCCGTGGCAGCGTCGCCGTCGAATCCGGGCACCGGCTTCCCGTCGGGCTCCACACCGGCCGGGTCAGGCCTCGTCAGTGTCCTGGATGCGTCTACGTCGGCAGAGGAATGCCCGGCGAGAACGATCCGTTGCTCGGGGTCCTGCACGAAGATCTCGCACGACACGACGTCGAGCGTCGTCCGGATGACGGACAGAATCGCGTGGAGCGCGTCTTCGGGGCGCGGCAGGTTCAGCGTCTCCGCCCCGAGCGTGGCGAGCCGGTCCACCTCCGCCGTCCGCTGCATCGCTTCCTCGGCCGTCGACGTCGCGCGATGCAACAGCTGCGCGGCAACGACGCTCGTGATGAGAAAGGTGACCAGCACGAGCCAGTCGAGCGGATTCGCGATGGCGAAGGTGAAGTACGGTGGGAGAAAGAAGTAGTTGAAGGACAGAAACGCCGCGACGGCCAGCGTCAGGCCGAGCGTTCGTCCCCCTGCAGCGCTCCCGCCGAGCACGACGAGGAGAAAGACGAGCGCGACGTGTGCCTCGTCGAGCTTCGACCGCACGAGCAGCATCGCGGTTGCCGCGAGCGCGAGCGCGGTGAACCACACGACCCACAGCAGCCACCGCCGTTTTCGCGCGCTGCGTCCGGCAGCCAGGGGGAGCGCGAGCTCGTTGGCGCGCCGCGCAACGTTAGGCACGGCAGCGGCGCTGCGCCGGGTCGGCTCAACGCTCAAGCGGATCCTCGTGCGAGCCGGCCGCGATCGCGGCGTCGGGGGCCGGCTCGAAGCGGTAACCCACGCCAGCATCCGTCTGAATGAAGCGCGGCCGAACTGGATCGGACTCCAGCTTTCGGCGCAGATGGCCGACGTAGACGCGAAGGTATTGCTGCGCGTCGCCGGAGCTGCTCCCCCACACGGCGCGAAACAGCTGATGGTGCGTCAACGTCTGCCGCGGGTGTGTGACGAACGCCCGCAGCAGGGACCACTCGGTCGGCGTGAGATGCAGGAGCTCACCGGCCCGCTCCACGCGACGTTTCGCCAGGTCGATGGTGAGATCGCCGACCGAGATGACCATCTCGCTCGACGGTGCCGCCGGCGTGCGTGCCCGGCGGAACTGCGCCCGGACGCGCGCCGTCAGCTCGATCGTACTGAACGGCTTCGTCAGATAGTCATCGGCACCGGCGTCGAGCAGCGCAACCTTCTCGGTATCCGCATGCCGCGCGGACAACACGATGATCGGCGCGGTGGAGAACCGCCGTATCTCGCGGCACACCGCGAGCCCGGCCATGTCGGGCAAACCGAGGTCGAGAATGATCATCGCCGGTGCCTCTGTCGCCGCGAGATCGATCGCCTCGCGGCCGGTGCTCGCTTCGAGCACGCGTACCGTCGCGACCACGTTCGTCCGACTCTGGCCCCGCTCGTCAGCCGACCCGTCTGCGATGTCGGAGACGCGGATACCGGCCGATAACGCGTTACGTACCGCGCGTCGGATCTGCGGCTCATCGTCGACGACGAGCACCGTCACTCCGGACATGCTCACAATCTGCAGCAGACCCGGGTCTGCGCGGCGGACTTTCACGAACTTTTTATCCCGCTGCCGTCGGTCTTTGTGCGGCCTTTATCGACTGTGCGGTAGCCTGCGTCCGTGCGGCACGTGCCGGAGCAATGGGCCCCGACCGCGAAGTCCGCAATTACCGGTAGACGGCGTCACGCGCCGTCTCTGCGAGAGGGGCGGCTCGACTCGCCACCCAGCCCGGAGCCGACGATGCGAAATACGACGGACACCGAACTTGCCCGGGCTCAACCGGACGCCGCCGCGGAATTCACCGACCGCCTGACTGGGCTCGACATGGAGCAATGGTTGGCGGTGGCTTCGGCCGCCGAACAGGACGCGTCTGCCCGAGCCTCCGCGCTCGCACTGACGGAGGCGCTGATCAGTGACTTGGGCCTCGGCGTGGAGGCGTGGTCGGTGCTCGACGACGTCACCGCATGCTCGCCCGATGTCGCGCCGCCCGTGGCGACGCGGCGAATGCTGACACTTCTCCACGCCGCACGCCACGCCGCGAACGCCGCCGCGCTCGCGCTGCTCGTTCGCCCGCTGCTCCAGCCCGTTGACTTCGACGTGCTGTATCGCCCCTTCGCGACCGTCCTTCCGCTATGACATCGCGTGCGACGTCACCGCCAGTGCAGCTCCCACTCGCAGAACGCGTCGCCCTCGAGCACGCAGCGTACGTGGCGCGTCGACGGCTCAGCGCCGCCCGCCAGCGTGATCGCGCATCGGAGCCCACCAGTCTGGCGGCGGCAGAACACGGACGTCCCCGCGTCGAACCCGACGAGACGCAGCACCGCATGCCCGGGCTCCTCGAGCACGACGGTCATGTCCCCCGGGCGGTAGTACAGCTGGAACAGCGACACGCTCTGCGTGAGAAACTCGCCGGGCGACCGTTTGAGAAGGATCCCGCGATACATCTGCATGCCTAGCGACTCGATCGAGAACGCTCCCGCGCGCTCGGCCCACGTGGGATCGGCCCCCAGCTCCGCATCGGCGGAGTACCAGAGCTCCTGCAGCGTGGCGTACGGGATCTCGCCCGTGGGCTCCGCTCGCGCGAGCGCCTCGCGAGTTGCGGGCATCAGCCGCTCGAGGACTCGCGCAACGAGCGGCCCTCCCCCCTCCGCGTTCAGGAAGTCGAGCGTCGTGCGGATGGTGGAGCCCTTCGCGTACATCTAGCGCGCCGACGTGGCGAGCATTGGATCGGCTGACTTGAGCGTCGCGCGGTCCGCCTTGCCCGATCCGAGCCGCGGCAGCTCGGGGACGACGATGACGGACTTCGGAACCTTGTACCCGGCGAGTCGCCGTCGTGCAAACGCGACGACGTGCTCGACGGTCAGCGCTTCACCATCGCGCGGCACGACGAACGCGCGGCCGACCTCCCCCCACTTCTCGTCAGGCACGCCCACGACGATCGCCTCCGCGACGCCAGGACACTCGGAGAGCGCCGCCTCGACCTCGCCAGGAAACACGTTCTCGCCGCCGGAGATGAACATGTCCTTCTTGCGGCCGCGGATCCGGTAGGCACCGTCGGCATCGCGCGAGGCGAGATCGCCGGTGTGCAGCCATCCGTCCGCGTCGACCGCTTCCGCCGTGCGCACGGGATCGTTGAAGTAACCGCCGAACATCTGTGGCCCGCGCAGCAGCAGCTCGCCGGCCTCGCCATCTCCCGCTTCGCGCCTCCCGTCTCCCTCGACCACCCGCATCTCGAGGAATGGCGCCGGCCAACCCACCTCGCCTGGACGTCGAAGCGCTTCCTCATCCGTGATGGCAAAGCAGTTCGGGCCGCACTCGGTCAAGCCATAGCCCTCGCGAAAGCGGATGCCTGCGGCGCGCACGCGGTCGCCTAACGACTGTGGGCAGGGCGCGCCTCCGGAGATGAGAAATCGCAGCGACGGAAGCTCGCGCCCCCACGCCGGGCTCTGCGTCAGCATCGCGATCTGCGTCGGCACGCTGAACGCCAGCGTCACGCCCTCGTCGACGATCGCGTCGAGAAACGACGTCGCCCCGAACTGATCGAACAGCACGACGGTGCCACCGCGGTGCCAGAGCGGCGTCGAGAAGACGTGCCAACCACCCGTGTGAAAGAACGGGTTGGCCACGATCGCGACGTCACCCGGCCCGATCCCCCAGCCAACCGTCGTGGCGACGGCGTTATAGAAGATCTGGCGATGCGGCAGGATCGCGCCCTTCGGCTTCCCGGTGCTGCCCGACGTGTAGAGCAGCATCGCGGGAGCGTCCGGGCTCACAGCGTGACGGGGTTGCCCGCCGTTCATCGCGCCGCGCATCAGCGCCGGCGCGTCCGTATCGAGATCGATCCAGCGCGCTCGCACCGACGCCAGAGCACCAGCGGCTTCTCCGAGCGCGCGGAATCGTCCCTCGACGACCACAAGCACGGGCGCCGCGTCGGCGAGAACGGGCGCCAGCTCCGGAGCGGCCAGCCGCCAGTTGAATGGAACGAGCACCGCGCCTACGCGCACCGCGCCGAAGAACAGCTCGATCGTCTCGACGCGGTTGCCGGTCAGCGTCGCGACGCGATCCCCGGGCCGTACACCGAGCGCCGTCAGTGTGCGCGCCCATCGGTCCGCGCCGGCGTCGAGCTCCGCGTACGTGTGTCGGGCGTCTCGCGTGCGGTCGATGATCGCCAGGTTGCCTGGCGTGACCCGAGCCCACCACGCGATGAGGTCCGAGCTCGCGGGAAAGCCGGGCGGGAGCGTCACTGCCCGACACCTCCCGGCGTCGCACGCGCATTCGCCATGCGATGCGCGAGGAGAAACCGGAAGATCTCGGCCGTCGCGTCCGGACCGCGCTCGTCGGTGAATGTGCCAAGCCTGGAACCACCCGACCAGGCATGGCCGAGCCCGGAGACGAGCAACGTCTTCACTTCACACTCGCCTGCGGTCGGCACTCCAAAGCACTCCTGCACGACCGCGAGGCCGCCCGCGGTCGAGTCGGACCGGCGCCAGCCTCGCTCGCCATTGTCGGATCGGCCCGAGCGCGTGCGAGCGTTCATCGCGATCCACGCGTCGCGCGTCTGTGCTGCATTCACGGGACGCACGACTGGGTCGTCCGCCCCCTGGACGATGATCGCGGGAATCACGCGTGCGTGCGCACCCATCGCATCGAACGCCAGCTGAGCGAGGCGGCTGGTATCCGATGCGCCCTTCGACATCGCGCTGACGCCTTCGAGCACCGTGCTCGCGGCACCAAAGGGAATGCCCGAGTGAAGCGCGACAGCGGCGAACACGTCGGGATATGAGATGATCGCGACCGACGCCATCGCCGCACCCGCCGAGATTCCGGCGAGGTACACGCGCTGCGGATCGACGGCCCAGTCACCGAGAATCTGCCGAGTCATGCCGGCAATCAGCGCCGGCTCCCCGGCGTCGCGCCGCTGATGCGCCGGATCGTACCAGTTCCAGCATTTCTTGGGGTTCGCCGACTGAGGCTGCTCCGGAAGGAGCACGAGCGCACCGACGCCGTCGGCGTGGCCCGTCGCGCGTGTGCCGCGCGCGAGATCGTCCGGGTCCTGCGTGCACCCGTGCAGCATCACGATCAGTGGGTATCGCCGAGCGGCATCGTAGCCGCTCGGCACCCACAACTTCCACCGACGCGTTCCGGCATCGGACGTGAACGTACCATCGACGAAGCGGCCGGGGGCCGCGACGACCGTCCCGGGCTCGGTGGGAGCCGCCGCGCTCCCACCGTTAGGCGTCGTGGTGCTCATCAGGACTGCTGCTCTCAGAATCCAAAGCGTTCCCACCCGATCACCGGCTGTACCGGACGCCGAGGAACATCATCGGGCCGATGGACGGCATGTTGATCATCTCGATGTGCTTGCGATCGAAGCCGCATCCCTTGTCCGAGCTTGCGAGTACGCTGTTCGGCTGCGACGGTGGCGTCGTGATCGGCGTGGAATACTTCAGGTTTTCGTGCGTGCACGAGAAGAGGTTCGACGCGGTCAGGCTGATGATCGAATTCTCGAGCGACGGAATCTTGAGCGTCACGTTCGCGTCCAGCGTGCCGAACGTCGGGATGACGCCGGTGTTCGTTCCCGAGCGGAAGTAGTACGCGTTCACGTTGCGGAACGTCAGGCCCACCGTGAAGGGCCCGAGGTCTCGCGCGGTGGCGCCGATGGACCACTTCGTCGTCGGCGCGTTGAGCGACGTTGCCTCCGGGCTCGCACCCGCCGGTACGGTGAGCTCGTCGATCTTGACCGTCGACAGCGTCGTTCGCCCCTCGATGTGTCGCGTGAGGATGGCTGTCAGGCCGGCATCCACGCCCCACACCTTCGCGTTGCCGAGGTTGTAGTACGTGAGCACGATCGGCGTGATCGGCGTGGGCGCCTGGTTCACGATGCGCCCCTGCGAGTTCACGGGAATGTTGTTTCCCGGATTCTCGAGCGGCTTCGCGAACGTCGGACCGCCGGCGGCGGCCGACGCGAACGGGTTGCCGACGATCGTGAGCGGGCTCATGAAATTCTCGTAGTCGGAGCGGTAATAGGTCGCATCCGCATACAGGCGATTCGCGATGATGCCCTTGTAGCCGAACTCCCACGTCTCGTTGGATTCCGGGCGCATCGGTTGATACGTCGAGAGCACCGACCCCGCGGTGTTCGTCGTCTGGAATCCGCCGGTATTCCCGTAGATCGAGATGATGGACGTCCAGTCGGGGATGAAGAAGCTGGTCTGCAGAATCGTCGGAGACTTGAACGCGCGATTGTACGTGACGCGGAAGGCCTGGTCCAGCCAGGGCTTCACGACGATTCCCGCCTTGGGGCTCCACTGCTTGTCGTAGTTCTCCGGATCGTCGAGCCGTCCCGCGAGCACGACGTCGAGCCAGCTCGCGACGGGCGTTGTCGTCTGCGCGTAAATGCCTGTCTGCGCGTTGCTGACATCCTCGGTCGTGACGCGATCCCACAGCCACTGGCGATCGCTGCTCACGACGTCGTTGCGGTACTGCGCGCCGAAGACGACCGTCGTGTTCATGAGGACCGGAATCTCGTAGTTCCCCTGCATCTCCGCCGCGTACATCCGTCCGTCGCTCGGCCAGTCGCTCAGCTTCCGCAGCGAATCCGCACTCAGTGCCGCGTTCGCGGGCGTGAGCTGCGCGCCCGCATACCGATTGAGGGCGAACGACGTGCCGCTCTTGGACTGCGCGCCGTATGTGTTGAAGTACCAGTGCGGCGTGGAGTACCGAGCCTGGAGGACCTTGTAGTCCCAGTCACGAAGCTGGTTGCGTCCCACGTTCGTCTGGCCGACGCCGTCGGTCTGGCTCATGCCACCAGACAGCTCGAGCCGCTGATCGCCACGGTAGTACACGAGCGCGCCGGTGCCGCGGACGACGCCCGTTTCCCAGTTGACGGGGTCTTTCAGATTCTGCTCGCTCACCGCGCCGGGTGTCGTGCTCGGGACGATCGTACCCGCTGCATTGTAGTAGAGGAAGTTCTCCCAGTCCTTTGCCTTCTGATACTCGCCCGCGACCTTGACGCCGAAGTTGCCGAACATTTTCGCATAACGACCCTGGATGTCGCGGTAGTTGCGATTGCCGCCTGTTACTTCGAGCGTCGCGCCCTGGAATGCGCGAGGGTCCTTCGTGGTCAGCGCGAGCACGCCGTTTGATGCGTCCGGCCCATAGAGCGCGGAGCCTGGACCGACCAGGACCTCGATGCCGGAGATGTCTACTTTCGGCGTCGCGGTGAGCGTTCCGACCGGCAGGCCATTCTCCGGCAGGATGGAGACGCGTCCGTCCTCGGTCATCAACATGCGGTTGTTGAACGAGGAGTTGAACCCGCGAGCGTTGATGGCGACGGATGTCATGCCGGTCTGAATGAAGTCCAGCCCCTTCACCTCCTTCAACAGGCCGGCGAAGTTGTTCCCGACCGTGTTGTCGATGACGTCGGTGGTGATGCTCGTGATGGTCGCCGGCGCGTCCGTGATCTTCTCGGCGCGACGTGACGCGGACACGACGACGCCCGCGAGCGAGACCGTGGCGCGCGTGAGCGTCACCTCCACGCGCGTGTCCTCGCCCGGACGCACGACCACGCCGGTAACAGACTTCGCCTGCTCACCGATGCGCTGCACGCGCACGTCGTACGTGCCGGCGTCAACGCCGCTGATCGTGAAGCGTCCGCCGGCATCGGTCGTCGCACCATGTCGTGTACCGACTATGCCGACCTGCGCGCCCACCATGGGAGCCTTGGTGGAATCCGTGACCGTTCCGCTGATGCGTCCCGCCTGTGCGAGCGCGGCGGCCGGGCCTAACGCGACCAACAGGAGTGCCCTCGCCAAACACCAGCCACCCGTGAAGCAACCTGAGATGCTCATGACGTCCTCTCCTCTCGAATTGAGCGAGCTTCCGTTCCCCGTTCCCCGTTCCCGTGCCGTTATCCATCGACCAAGACGACAGCTTCCCCTTCCACCACGGTCTCGCCGTTCTGATTGCGACAGACTGTTGCCAACCGCAGGCGCCGTTTCGGCGCCACGACCTCCACCACTTCCACCCGCGTCGTCACCGTGTCGCCAATGCGCACCGGTTTCGTGAAGCGCAGCGTCTGGCTGAGGTAGATCGATCCCGGGCCGGGGAGGCGCATCGCGATCACGGCCGAGATGAACCCGGCACTCAGCATCCCGTGCGCGATGCGCTCGCCGAACCGCGATTGCGCGGCGGCGACGGCGTCCACATGGACGGGATTGAAGTCACCCGTCACTCCCGCGAACAGCGCGATGTCCGCCTCCGTCACCGTCTTCGCCATCTCGGCGGCCTGCCCGACCTGCAGCTCGTCGATGCGCGCCATCAGACCTCCATCACGAGGCGAATGTCCGCGTCGATCGCTGCCCCCTCGCTCTCTTGTGTCAGCATCGACACGACGAGGAACACGAGCATCGACGCGACGAGCGAGAGCCCGGAGACGGTCACGCCGGCCGGAAACGCGTAGACCCTGAGGTACGCGAGCGTCTCGAACACCAGCGTCACGACGATGCCCGTGGCGATCGACGCGACCGCCCCGGCACGCGTCGCGCCCTGCCAGTTGAGGCCGATCGCGAGCGCCGGGACGAGCGTCGACGCGAACAGGCCCCAGCCGAAGATCCCGAGAAACGCGACCAGCGTCCCCGACGCCTGCGCCACGAGCGCGGCGACCACCGAGATCACGACGGTCGAGATGCGCCCCCAGCGCAGCTCGTTGCCGACCCGCCGGCCTAACGCGACCGGCAGGTCGTGAGTGAGCGCGGCCGCCCCGATGCTCATGAAGGAGTTCACCGTGCTCATGATCGCCGCAGCCACACCGGAGAAGACGAGCGCGGCCAGCAGCAGCGGCGTGAATCGCAGCAGGAACGTCGGCGTCGCGTCGTCCGGACGTCCCAACGGCGGCATCGTCCCGGACACCACGAGCGATTTCACCGCGAGCCCCACGCCCACGTACAGCAGGAGCGTGACGAACAGGGCGACCGTCATGATGAGCGGGTACCACTTCAGCCGGCGCGGGTCCTTCAGCATGTAGAACTTGTGGACCACGTGCGGCTGGCCTAACGACCCGAGCCCGAACACGAAGAAGAACGACAGCGCGGCGAGCGGTGTGAGCTTCCCCCATGGGCCCATGAACCCCGGATCCGCGCCAAGAATGGTGCGCGAGATCCCCGACAGCCCGCTCCCCACCTCGAGCACGTACACGAACACGAGCACCGAGGCGAGCGCCATGAGGCTCCCCTGGAACACGTCCGTGTAGACGCCAGCCAGGATTCCGCCGGACACCGAGTACGCAAGCGTGATGAGTGTCCCGATCCAGATCCCCCACGTCAGCCCGACGCCGAAGATCGCGTCGATCACGAGGCCGAGCGCGAGCATGTTCGTCGCCATGTAGCCGACCACGGCAATCAGGATCGCGACCGCCGCGAGCCCCTGCGCCAACGGCGACCGATAGCGCGCGCCGATCGCGTCGGGCACCGTGATCATGTCACGTACCTCGGCGAGGAGGCGCATGCGCTTCGCCAGCACCCACGCGCCCATGGCGTTCGTCAGCGACACCGGCAGGATGATGAACACCGCGCCGATGCCGACCGAGTAGACGAGCCCCGGTCCGCCGATGAACGCGAACCCCGAGAGCGTCGCCGCCATCGACGCGATCGCCAGCGCCCACAGACCGATGCCCTGCCCCGCGACGAAGAAGTCGCTCGCGGTTCGCGTCTTCCGCGTAGCCCAGATACCGATCGCCGCAACCACCGCGAAGTATCCGACGGCGACGGCGCTGATGATCGGCTGCGCGAGCGGCGGAAGCG
>Ga0070668_100004337_pt1 | contig 10521 bp, 11 predicted proteins | sample KBSS43metaG_FD_64661 | JGI IMG/M metagenome (GOLD analysis project Ga0070668, IMG submission 64661) | Switchgrass rhizosphere microbial communities from Kellogg Biological Station, Michigan, USA - KBS S4-3 metaG | ecosystem: Host-associated > Plants > Roots > Rhizosphere > Soil ... | reverse complement strand
TCTGGCGATGGACAGGCCGAACTGGTGCAGCCGGCCCGCGACTATGACGCGCCCGAGCTGAAGCGGCTGCTCGCCGACCCCTCAGTGCTCAAGATCTTTCACTTCGCCCGCTTCGATATGGCGGTGCTGAAGCATTATTTGGGCGTGATGCCGCACCCCGTCTATTGCACCAAAGTGGCCTCGAAGCTCGCGCGCACCTTCACCGACCGCCACGGCCTGAAAGACCTCTGTCGGGAGCTACTCGGCATTGAGCTCTCCAAACAGCAGCAATCCTCCGATTGGGGCGCCGATAAGTTGACCCCCGAACAGCTCAACTATGCCGCGAGCGATGTCTTGTATTTGCACGCCTTAAGGGAGAAACTGGACGCCATGTTACGGCGTGAGGGCCGCGAGGGTCTTGCCAAGGCCTGCTTCGAGTTTCTGCCAACCCGGGTCCAACTCGATCTGAGGGGCTGGTCGGAGATCGATCCCTTCGCGCATTAGGGCGGCAGCGGGCCAAATTCCGGCGGTCGCAATATGATCAAAGTCCTCGCGTCTAGCTTGGTGCCGGAATCGCAAGGGTTTCTTGGACGTCGCCCATGAGTGTCGGGACAGAGGTCGTCCGTGGCGGCCACGCTTATCACCTTCGTTCTTACGAAGACCGCCAGCGTGACTTTCTGAGCGCGGAGCGACACAGCCAGCATGTGCGCATCTTGCGCCGGGCGCTGCCTGTTTTGGCCGCGATTACCCTTGCTGGCTATTTCGTCTCCGGCGGCTTTAGCGTCACCGTCGGCGACGTCACCGCGAGCGTCGGCGGCATTGCAGTGTCTAACGGCAGTCTCCGCATGACGAACCCGAAGCTGAAAGGCGCCGACAAGAAGAATGGTCCTTACGTGATCAGTGCCGACTATGCCGACCAGGACATGAAGAACCCGAATATGATCGAGTTGCATGCCATCAAGGCCGAAGTGACCGGCCTGTCCGGTGGCTGGTCGAAGATGGATGCCGTGCGTGGCACCTTCAACAGCAAGGCCGAGCATCTCTCCATGAAGGAGCGGATCAACATCAAGACCAGTTCCGGTGTCGTCGGCCGACTGAAGCAAGCGACGCTCGACATGAAGACGCAGACGCTTCGCTCGCATCTTCCGGTCGCTTTCGACATGACCAGCGGCACCGTGCGCGCCAATGCGCTCACCTTTCAGTCGTCGAAAAACATTTTATTGTTTCGCGGCAAGGTCGCCGTTCACTTGATCAAGGCCGCGACCGACGGCGACGCCAAGCCGGTTGCCGCCGCACCGCGCGTGAAGGCGCCGCAAGGTCCGGCGCGGCAATTGCCGCAAGAGGCCGTGCTCCCGGCGCAAGGAGCGCAATGATGCGAGTGCTTAGACGAGAGAGACGCAACGAGCGGCGACCGACGAATGGCGTTGCCGTGCTCGCGCTTGCGTTTGTCGCGACAGGCTTCGCGTCCATTTCTTTCGCGCAATCGCCTCAGAGCAATACCGCCGCGCCGGCCGCAGCGACGATGCAACCCGCTCAGCCCGCCGCGCCCGCCGCTGGGCCGGCTGCTGCTGGCCAAGGCCCAACCGGATCCTTCGCGGGTCTCTCCAAGAATTCCAACCAGCCGATCGATATCGAGTCGGACGTTCTTCTGGTTCATGACTCGCAGAAGACCGCGACCTTCAAGGGCAACGTCAAGGCGGTCCAAGGCACCACGATCCTCTACTCGAAGGAGCTTGAGGTTCACTATGCGGGCGGCGGCAGTGAGAGTTTGACGGGAGCGCCGGGCGCAAAACCCAGCACGGTCGCAAGCACCGATCCGGCTACCGCTACGCCCGAGGCCGCCAAGCCTCCCGCGGCAGGCGACAAATCCGGCATGGCGCTCGGCGACAACGGAACCAAGATCACTCGGATTTATGCCAGGGGCGACGTCGTCATCAACAGCGACCAGGACCAGACCACAACGGGCGACTTGGCGGATTACGACGTGCCCGGCCAGATGGTAACCGTGAGCGGCAATGTGGTGTTAACGCAAGGCAAGAATGTGCTAAAGGGCGATCGGCTCGTTATCAATCTGACCACGGGCGAAAGCCGCTTCGATCCCGGTACTGCCAATTCGGCCAAGCCGGCGCGCATCAAGGCAATTTTCCAGAAGCAGGAAGCCGCCTCTGGCGACGATGCATCGAATAAGGACAAACCGGCTGAGAAGACTGGCAATGCAACGCCTGACGATGGCAGCTCCGGTGCAACCAAGGGCGCGGGAGGCGAGCCTGCCGCCGCTGATACCGCGTCTCAAGGGCAACCGGCGCCGGATGAACCCGTTGTCAAAGAGGCCCCAGCCAAGTCGGCCCCTGGGCAGGATGACGCCTCGCCATGGCAGCTTGTGCCTGGCAATATGCAATAGGTCGGCCCTTTTTTTGGTTCCGGCCGGCGGGGATCTCAATTGAGAGAGCGGATGGCCTCAGTGGGCAAATTGCTGTCATTTCCAGGCCGTCAACCTGTCGTCGCTCCCTCCGCGCCGCAAGCCCAGGATCACGGCCAACCGACCGTTCGGAGCGAGCCCGTCACGGGGCGCCTGACCGTTCATAACGTCGTTAAGGCCTTCAAGAAGCGCACCGTGGTGCGCGGCGTTAGCCTCGAACTGCGCCGCGGTGAAGCCGTCGGCCTGCTCGGCCCGAATGGAGCCGGCAAGACCACCGTGTTCTACATGATCACAGGCCTGATCCCGGCCGATGAAGGCTCGATCAAGATCGACGATCAGGATGTGACCAAGCTGCCGATGTATCGCCGTGCCCGTCTGGGCATCGGCTATCTGCCGCAAGAAGCGTCGATCTTCAGAGGCTTGACCGTCGAACAGAATATTCTCGCCGTGTTGGAGACGGTGGAGCCTGACAAGCAGGAGCGGCAGAAGCAGCTCAACTCGCTGCTTGATGAATTCCGCATCACGCGCTTGAGAGAGTCACCCTCGATCCGACTTTCCGGCGGCGAGCGTCGCCGCGTCGAGATCGCGCGCGCTTTGGCGACGCGTCCCTCCTTCATGCTGCTCGACGAGCCTTTCGCCGGCATCGACCCCATCGCCGTTAACGATATTCGTGCGCTGGTGCACCATTTAACTCAGCGTGGCATCGGCGTCTTGATCACCGACCACAACGTGCGTGAGACCCTTGAGCTGGTTAGCCGGGCCTATATCATTCACGATGGAATGGTGCTCACCCATGGCACCGCTCATGAGATCATCAACAACGAGGAAGTACGGCGCGTCTATCTCGGCGATCAGTTTAGGATTTGATCTTAATCTGCCGTTTGCACGCGTCAGAGTAGAAGTCGGCGATGGCCATCACCACCAAACTCGAGCTCAGGCAATCGCACAGTCTGGTGATGACGCCGCAGTTGCAGCAGGCGATCAAGCTGCTGCAATTATCCAACCTCGATCTCGCGGCGTTCGTCGAGGCCGAGCTTGAGCGAAATCCTCTTCTCGAACACGCCGATGCCGAGGAGGGAGGTGCGCCTGCTCCTGAGCAGGCCGCGACGCCGAGTCAAGAACAAGAAGCGGAAGAAGAGCGCGCCGACGCCGCGGACTCCGCGCGTGAGGCTTCCTCGTCGCACAGCGAGACTTCGGACTCAGCCGACGGCGATTGGTTGGATCTGGAGAGGAGCGATGCGAGCCAGCCCGCCGTCGAGCTCGATGCCGAGCCCCAAGACCTTTATCCGGACTCTGAGGGGCCGGCGATCGGCGATCTCAAGAAGCAGGACTGGGCGCCGCTTGGAGGCAACGGACGCGCGGATGGCGAGACGCCGAACCTGGAAGCCTATGTCGCCGAACAGAGGACGCTCCGCAATCATCTCGCCGAGCAATTGGCGCTTGCGTTCTCCGATCCGGCGCGGCGGCTGATCGGGCATCATCTTATCGATCTCACCGACGAGGCGGGTTATCTCCAAAGCGATCTCGAATCCGTCGCCGAGCAGCTCGGCGCGCCGCTGGAGCTCGTCGAGGAAACGCTAGGCGTGATGCAAGGCTTCGAACCTTGCGGTGTGTTTGCGCGAGACTTGCGCGAATGCTTGGCGCTGCAACTGAAAGAGCAGGACCGCTACGATCCGGCCATGGCGAGCTTCATCGACAATATCGAGCTGCTTGCCGTGCACGATCTCGCCGCGTTGAAGCGCGTGTGCCGCGTCTCAGGCGACGATTTGCGCGACATGATCCAAGAGGTGAAGCGGCTCAACCCTAAGCCCGGTCTGAAATACGGCTTCACGCCGTCGCAGCCGATCGTGCCGGACGTTCTGGTTCGCAGCCTTCCCGATAGCAGCTTCCACGTCGAGCTGAATACCGACACCCTACCGCGCGTGCTCGTGAATCAGTCCTACTACGCGACGGTGAGCAAGGCCACGACGCGCAAAGAGGACAAGACCTATCTTGTCGAATGTCTGCAAACTGCCAACTGGCTGGTGAAGAGTTTGGACCAGCGCGCGCGCACCATCCTGAAAGTGGCGCAAGAGATCGTGCGTCAGCAGGATGCCTTCTTTACCCATGGCGTGCGCCACTTGCGGCCGCTGAATCTGAAGACGGTCGCCGACGCCATCTCCATGCACGAATCGACCGTCAGCCGCGTCACCGCCAATAAATACATGGCCACCAATCGCGGCATGTTCGAGCTGAAATATTTCTTCACCTCGGCAATTGCCGCGTCCGGCGAGGGCGATGCTCACTCCTCGGAGGCCGTGCGTCACCGCATCCAGGAAATGATTGCAGGCGAGCCCATCCACGATGTTCTTTCCGACGACAAGATCGTGGAAAAGTTGAAGGAGGACGGCGTCGATATCGCACGAAGAACCGTCGCCAAATATCGCGAGGCGCTGCGCATCCCATCCTCGGTACAGCGGCGGCGGTTGAAGCGAATCGCGCAAGGCGCCAACCCTTGATTGTGCGCCTAAGCTCTTGGTGTCAGTTGCGATTCTCTTGCAAAAAAATGCAGCATTGCCAAAGGGTTTGACACCCTCTGATGAGGGGGCTAGCTTCCCGCCCCGCGGTGGAATTCGAACGAATTTTGGCCAGGCGAGTTAGCGCTTGGTCCGGCTTTACTTGGCGAAACGGCCAGGGAGCGCGGGGTTAGCAGAGGCAACAAACTCACGCGCAGACAATGACGATACAAGTGACCGGAAAGAATCTCGACCTCGGCGAGGCCTTGCGCGGTTATGTGCAGGATCGCGTCGCCCACACCGTCGAGCGCTATATTGGGCGCACGCCTTCCGGCCACGTGCGCATCGAGAAGGAGCGCGGCGAGTTTCGCACCAACTGTACCATCCATTTGTGGCAGGGCATGAGTCTCGAGGCGCACGGTGTCGCCGCGGACGCGTATCAGAGTGCGGATCAGGCTTGCGAGCGGCTGGACAAACGCGTTCGGCGCTACAAGCGCCGGGTGAAAAAGCATGGCGGCGTCGACCGCAAAGAGACGCATGCCGTCTCTTACGTCGTGCAGCCGCGCCAAGAAGGCCACGAGGAGCGCGAGGGCGAGGAGGAGAATCCCCTCATCATCGCCGAAGCGCCAACCGTGGTGCATGAAATGAGTGTAAGCGACGCCGTGATGCAGATGGATCTTTCCGACCTGGCATTCGTTGTATTCCGCAATGCGAGCCACGGAGAGATCAATGTTGTTTACCGCCGCGACGACGGCAATATTGGCTGGATCGATCCTGCAGCCAAAAAAGCGGAAGCTCGGCGCTAGCAGGTCTTGCTGCTTTGCGCCCCTGAACACGGGTGGGTCTCGCACATGGACTTAGGTGATCTCATCAGTCCCGATTCCGTTTTTCCCTCGCTCAAGGTGAAGAACAAGAAGCAACTCCTGCATGAACTGTCCGCTCGCGCGGCGAACCTCACCGGGTTGGAGGAGCGCGATATTTTCGACACGCTGCTACAACGCGAGCGTCTGGGTTCGACGGGCCTGGGTCAGGGTACGGCGATCCCGCATTGCCGGATCGCCAATCTCAAGCACATCGTCGGCCTTTTCGCCCGGATCGCGGAACCGATCGATTTCGATTCTCCCGATGGCGCACCGGTCGATCTTGTTTTCTTATTGCTCGCGCCGGAGGGCGCCGGCGCCGATCACCTGAAAGCCTTGGCGCGGGTCTCCCGCCTGTTGCGCGAAGGGCAGGCCGCCGAAAAGCTCCGCACCTCGCGCGACGCAAGCGCGATCTATGCTGTCCTGACGGAGGGCGCCGCGTCTCACGCGGCCTGATCTCGAAGCCTAATGCACGCTTAAGGGGACGAGATCGTTCTCGATCGCGTTGGCGATGGCCGCATGGCGGCTGTCGGTCAGCGCCAGCGGCGTGCCGTCGGCGCCGAGCACCGCATAGAGATCGATGCCTTTGAGTGCCCCGGTGAGGGCCGGGAACAGCTTCCTGGCAACGTCAAGGTCGAGCTGCTTGATATAGGCAACCTCGCCGTCACCGAGCGACGCGAATTCGCTCGCGCTCAAGAGGCGGATTTCACTGTCACTGACTCTCTCGTGTTCGGGCACTCGATTGATCTCCCAGAGGTCACGCGCAACGATAGCGCGTCGCTAACGAATATGGGAAAATTGTCGCGCCGATTCAAGGATGCGCTCGGACGCCCCGATTAACCCTTGACCGGACGCTCCATTCGTCTTTCGCTCCCCCCATGAACTGGTTCGTCGACATCAGATTCGGCAAAGATGCCAATGACGGCAAGACCCCCGGGTCCGCTTTCGCCAACCTGCAACGCGCCATGCTGATCGCGAAGCCCGGGGACACCATCTCTTTGGCGCCGGGGCTCTACGACCTCGACCTCGAGAAGCAGATCCGCGCTGCCAGGACTATGGGTCTTGTCATTGCTGTGACCGGCGGCCATTGAGACTGACATGGCGCGCTTCCGATAAGCATCACACGCTCATACCAAGCAGAGATTTTCTGAAACTGGTGGAGCCAGGCGGGATCGAACCGCCGACCTCGTGAATGCCATTCACGCGCTCTCCCAACTGAGCTATGGCCCCTTCAAGTGTCGGGTGGGGTATCAGGTGTCAGATTTCGGATGCCGAGAGTCAAGCATCTAGAGAATGGTACCGGCACGCTGAAAGCTCGACTAGCCTTCCTCCCCCTTGCCCGGGTTTACGATACTGGAAACGTCGCTGCTTTCATCGCCCTCGGGCTCTTCCAAAAACGCGTCTTCGTCGCCGGCCGCCGGCACCTCCACCTCGTCATCGCCGAGATCGACGATTTCCTCTTCCTCCGCGATCACGACGGCTTCATCGGCCTCATCGGCCTCTTCGAGACTCACGATCACCGGTGTGGCACGCAACGGCGCTACGGCCACCGGGACCGGCACCGGCTTGGCCTCTTGCACAACAGCACGCTCGCCGCCGCGCCGGCTCGGCGGTGGTGCGACTTGATAGACGGCTTGGCACGCAGGGCAAATGATCGGCGTCCGACTGAGATCGTAAAACCGCGCCCCACAGCTTGCGCAAACGCGTTTGGTGCCCTTAGCGGGTTTCGACATCAACGCTCCTCGCTCGCATGATGGCTATGGCTCCCCATTGCCACGCCCGATCCATGCTGTCAAAACCTATCGAAACCGCCCAGAGAGCCATATTCAAGACCCAATGAAGCAGAATTTGACCGCTTCTCATTCCGAGGGCCTCAAAGGCCATATCGAGGTCCCTGGCGACAAATCAATTTCGCATCGGGCCTTGATTCTGGGCGCGCTTGCCACCGGCAGAACGCGCATCACCGGGCTTCTGGAGGCCGCTGACGTGCTCGCCACCGGGAGGGCGATTGCGGCGTTGGGCGCCGAAATCCTCAAAGAAGACGGCGCTTATGTGGTTCAGGGCGAAGGCGTGGGCGGATTGCGAAAGCCCAATGCCCCTCTCGATTTCGGCAATTCCGGAACGGGCAGCCGCCTCATGCTCGGTGTTGTCGCAGGCAACGATGTGATCGCGGAATTCACCGGGGATGCGTCGCTCTGCCGCCGGCCCATGGGCCGCGTGCTAACGCCGTTGAAGAAGATGGGCCTCGCCATTGAAGGGGATGGCGAGCGCACCAATTTGCCGCTGCGGGTGCGCGGCACGCCAGACCTTATTCCCATCGAGTACGCATTGCCGGTGCCGTCCGCTCAGGTGAAATCGGCTGTCCTGCTCGCGGGCCTGCACGCGCCAGGACGCACAACTGTGATCGAGAAGCTGCCGACGCGCGATCACACCGAGCGCATGCTGCGCTTCTTCGGCGCGGAATTGAATGTCGAGGCGGGACCGGGCGGCGCGCTGAGCGTTTCGATTCTGGGCGACGCCGAGCTTCACGGCGCCGATCTGACCGTGCCGGGCGATCCGAGCTCTGCGGCATTTGCCATCGCCGCAGCGTTGATCTGTCCGCGCTCGGACATCGTCATCGAAGGCGTATTGATGAACCCGACCAGGACCGGATTCATCGAGACCTTGCGCGAGATGGGCGCCAATATCGAAATACTCGATCTGCGCGAAGAGGGCGGCGAGCCTGTCGGCGATCTTCGCGTCAAATCGAGCAAGCTTCGCGGCGTCACCGTGCCGCCGGAGCGTGCGCCGAGCATGATCGACGAATATCCAGTGCTCGCAATGGTCGCTTCTTTCGCTACTGGCGAGACGCATATGCAAGGTCTGGCGGAGCTGAAAGTGAAGGAGAGCGATCGCCTCGCGGCGACTGCCGCTGGTCTCGCTGCATGCGGCGTCGAAGCGCGTGTCGAGGGCGACGACCTGATCGTGTCAGGTAAGGGGCTCGTGAAAGGCGGCGCGAGTGTCGAGACCCATATGGATCATCGCATCGCCATGGCCTTTCTCATTCTCGGGCTAGGCGCTGCGTCACCCGTGACTGTGGACGACACATCCATGATCGCAACCAGCTTCCCGAATTTCGTGGAGCTGATGACTGGGCTTGGCGCCAACTTCCGATGATCATCGCCATCGACGGACCAGCAGCATCGGGGAAGGGGACGATCGCCAAGCTTGTCGCTGCTCACTATGGGCTTGCCTATCTCGACACCGGCACGCTCTACCGCGCCGTCGCGCGCGACACGCTTGCCATGGGCGCGAGCCCTGCCGATGCGGGGGCGGCAGTCTATGCCGCCGAAACACTCGATCCCGACACGCTGGGTGATCCTTCGCTCCGTGCTTCAGGCTTAGGCGAGGCCGCCTCTCAGGTCGCCAGCCATGAGAAGGTGCGCGCGGTGCTGCTCGCCTATCAGCGGGCCTTCGCGCGGCGAAAGCCTGGTGCCGTGCTCGACGGGCGGGATATCGGTACGGTGATCTGTCCGAATGCGGAGGTGAAATTATTTGTCACCGCTACCCCCGAAATCCGGGCCAGACGGCGCTTCTTGGAGCTCCGGGCCAATGGGGCGCTGATTTCCGAGGGAGACGTCTTGGCCGATATCAGGCGCCGGGATGAACGGGACATCGGCCGGGCCGTGGCCCCTTTGCGAAAAGCGGAAGACGCATACTTGCTCGATACCTCGAATTTGGATATAGACGCGGCGTTCAGGGCTGCGATCAAAGTGATCGACGCTGCGATGGGCCATGCAGGGCGCGCCCCATAGGGGCGGTGCCCATTTTTCGCATTTTTCTCCCATCCCAAGCTTTTTCGCCAGAATCCAGGGCGGAGAGGCGGCGTTTTGGCCGTGAATAGCCTATTCCGCGCCAATCCGCCGACCCGCGGTTTGCAAGGGAAACTGGCTTTGAGCCGCGATTGAGTTTTGGAGTCCGAAAGGGACCGACAGGAGTTTGATGACCGAGCCGCAAGTAAGCATGAGCCATCCGAGCCACGACGAGTTCGCGGCCCTCCTCGAGGAATCGTTGACCGGCAGTGCTCTGCAGGAAGGCAGCGTCATCAGGGGCACTGTCGTTGCAATCGAGAAGGACGTGGCGGTAATCGATGTCGGCCTCAAGACCGAAGGCCGTATTCCCCTCAAAGAATTCAGCATGCCGGGTCGCCCGGCAGCTCTCTCCGTCGGCGATGAAGTCGATGTCTATTTAGAGCGCGTCGAGAACGCCATGGGCGAGGCCGTGCTGTCGCGCGAGAAGGCCCGCCGCGAGGAAAGCTGGACCCGGCTCGAGGAGAAACACAAAGCCGGCGAGCGCGTCGAAGGCGTGATCTTCAATCGCGTCAAGGGCGGCTTCACCGTCGATCTCGACGGGGCCGTGGCCTTCCTTCCCGGGAGCCAAGTCGATATTCGCCCGATCCGCGATGTCGGTCCGCTGATGAACGTGCCGCAGCCCTTCCAGATTCTGAAAATGGATCGGCGCCGCGGCAACATCGTCGTATCGCGCCGCTCCGTGCTCGAGGAGACCAGAGCCGAGAAGCGGAGCGAGATCGTCGCCCGCCTCGAGGAAGGTCAGATCATCGACGGCGTGGTCAAGAACATCACCGATTACGGCGCCTTCATCGATCTCGGCGGCATCGACGGCCTGTTGCATGTCACCGACATGGCATGGAGGCGCGTCTCTCATCCAAGCGAGATCGTGAATGTAGGCGACACTGTGAAGGTGCAGATCATCCGCATCAATCAGGAGA
>Ga0070668_100004334_pt1 | contig 10525 bp, 9 predicted proteins | sample KBSS43metaG_FD_64661 | JGI IMG/M metagenome (GOLD analysis project Ga0070668, IMG submission 64661) | Switchgrass rhizosphere microbial communities from Kellogg Biological Station, Michigan, USA - KBS S4-3 metaG | ecosystem: Host-associated > Plants > Roots > Rhizosphere > Soil ... | reverse complement strand
GCCAGGCTGCTTTTCTTCGCAATGGCCGCCAACGCCAATTCATAGACGCTGGTCGCGCCGCGGAAAGGATGGACTATGCCATTGATGACGGCACCAGCACGACGAGCTCCCGATGAATCCAGAAACTGAACCAGACGCATAACTCAACTCCCTTAAGGTTCGCTCACACCCATCCGCCATCGACGATGAAGTTCTGCGATGAGCACATGCGACTGTCATCGGCGGCGAGGAACAGCGCCATGCGGGCAATGTCGGGCGGATAGAGGCGGTCCGGCAGGCATTGGCGATCGGCGATCTGGCGCTCGCCCTCCGGCGTCAGCCACAGGCGCATCTGGCGTTCGGTCATGACCCAGCCCGGCAGCATGCAGTTGACGCGGATCCGCTCCGGCCCGAATTCCCGCGCCAAAGCGCGCGTCATGCCGGTAATGGCGGCCTTCGAGGTAACATAGCCCGGACAATCGCCATCGCCGACGAGCCAGGTGATTGAACCGAAATTGATGATCGAACCGCCGCCCGCCTCCTTCATTTGCGGGCGCACGGCCTGCGCTGCAAAGAACTGATGGCGGACATTCACCGCCATGCGGTCGTCCCAATAGTCGACGGTGACGTCCTCGCTCCGATGCCGGTCGTCATTGCCCGCATTGTTGCAGAGCGCCCGGATCGGGCCGTTGCGCGCAGCCGCTTCCTTGATTGCCGCGCGCAGGCGCTCGATATCGCGCAGATCGCCCGGAATGAAGAGCGGCGCGGGATGGCCCCTGGCCTCGATGCGCGCGACGAGCTGCCGCGAAGGCTCGTCCGCCAGATCGATGAAGGCGACGCGGCTGCCTTGCGCGCAGAAATGCTCGACCAGGCTCTCGCCGATGCCGCTGCCGCCGCCGGTGATGAAGACGCTGCGGCCCCTGAGGCTCGGATAGATCGCTGCATGCTCGATGTCACCCGTCATCATGCTGCCCTCAATGCGAATGGCGCGGAATGCCCGCATCGCGCCGGCCCACCAGGAAGTCGAAATCGCAGCCCTGGTCGGCCTGCAGGACGCGCTCGATATAGAGGCTCTGATAGCCACCTCCGGGCGGCACTGGCGGCGGCGACCAGTCTTTGCGGCGCTTCGCCAGCTCCTCGGCATCGACGAGAAGCTCGAGGCGCCGGCCGGCGACATCGAGCTCGATAAAATCGCCATCGCGCACCAGCGCCAGCGTGCCGCCGCTCGCCGCCTCAGGTGCCGCGTGGAGGACGACCGTGCCATAGGCGGTACCGCTCATGCGGGCGTCCGATATCCGGACCATATCGGAGATGCCCTGCTTTAGGAGCTTGGCCGGCAGCGGCATGTTGCCGACCTCGGCCATGCCGGGATAGCCGCGCGGTCCGCAATTCTTGAGCACCATCACCGAGCTTGCATCGATGTCGAGCTCGGGATCGTCGATGCGGGCATGATAGTGCTCGATGTTCTCGAAGACGACGGCGCGGCCTTTATGCTGCATCAATTCCGGAGTCGCCGCCGAAGGCTTGATGACAGCGCCATCGGGCGCCAGATTGCCGCGCAGCACGGCGATGCCGCCCTGGTCGGTCAATGGCCGGTCGAAGGGGCGGATCACGTCTTCATTGTAGTTCGGCGCATCCTTCACGATCTCGCCGATCGTACGGCCGGAGACCGTCTCGGCATCGAGATGGAGCAGCCCCGCCTCGGCCAGCGCCCGCATGACACTCCTGAGGCCGCCGGCATAATAGAAATCCTCCATCAGGAAGCGGCCGGACGGCATGAGATCGACAATGGTCGGAACATCGCGGCCAAGCCTGTCCCAGTCGTCGAGATCGAGATCGATGCCGATGCGCCGGGCAATCGCGATCAAATGCAGGACCGCGTTGGTCGAACCGCCGATCGCCCCGTTCACGCGGATCGCATTCTCGAACGCGGCCCGCGTCAGGATGCGCGACATGGGGATATCGTCATTGACGAGCTCGACGATGCGCCGGCCCGCCAGATGGGCGAGCACACCGCGGCGGGAATCGACGGCGGGAATGGCCGCATTGTCGGGCATGCCGATGCCCAGCGCCTCCACCAGGCTCGCCATGGTGGAAGCGGTTCCCATCGTCATGCAGCTTCCGGCCGAGCGGCTCTGGCCCTGTTCAGCTGCCAGGAAATCATCGACCGGCATGCGGCCAGCCTTCACATCCTCATAGAACTTCCAGACATGGGTGCCGGAGCCGATGGTCGCGCCGCGGAAATTGCCATTGAGCATCGGGCCGCCGGATACGGCGATGGCCGGCAGGTTGCAGCTCGCCGCCCCCATCAGCAGTGCGGGCGTGGTCTTGTCGCAGCCGACCAGCAAGATGACGCCGTCAATCGGATTGCCGCGGATCGATTCCTCGACATCCATGCTGGCGAGATTACGGAACAGCATTGCGGTCGGCCGCAGATTGGATTCGCCCAGCGACATCACCGGAAATTCGACCGGCATGCCGCCGGCCTCATAGACGCCGCGCTTCACATGGTCCGCAAGTCCGCGTAAATGCGCGTTGCACGGGGTGAGCTCGGACCAGGTGTTGCAGATGCCGATCACCGGGCGGCCATCGAACAGATCGCCAGGTATTCCCTGGTTCTTCATCCAGCTCCGGTGCATGAAGGCATTCTTGCCGGGGCCGCCGAACCAGGCGGCCGAGCGCAGTTTGCGGCGTTCCATCTCTTTCCTCACTATTCCGGACGGTTGCGCCGGCCATCCATGATGCGCCGGACATCCGCCTCGGCCTGTTCGAGCAGTGTCAACATCGCGCGCCGCGCGCCATCGGCATCGCGGGCGGCGATCCGCGCAACGACTTCGCGATGGAGCGGCACTGAGGGCCGCTGCCCACCCGGCCGGTCGTTGGTCAGGCGGAAGCTTGTCAGCAATGCCGTTTCGATCAGCGCGGCGAGCGAGCCAATAAGCTCATTGCCCGTCATGCGCAGGATGGACTGGTGATAGACGAGATCCGGCTCGGCGAAGTTCTCGCTGTCGTCAGCCGCCTCTTCCATCTCGGCCAGCACGGTTTCGAGCTCGGCCACCTGCCCTGGACTCGCGCGTTCTGCGGCAAGTGCTGCCGCCATGGGCTCGATGGCGCGACGCAATTCGAAGAGATTGCGTACATCGTCGCCCGAGCCGGTCGAGGCGTAGCGCCAGGCGAGCACATCGGGATCGAGGAAATTCCATTCGGCGCGCGGGCGAACGCGCGTGCCGGTCTTGGGACGCGCTTCGATGAGCCCCTTGCCGGCCAGAACCTTGATCACCTCGCGCAGTACGGTGCGGCTGACGCCCTGTGCGGCGCTCCAGTCATCGGCATTGGGCAAAGGATCGCCCGGCACGAAATCGCCACGCACGATCCGCTGACCGATCTGGTTGAGAACCATGGCATGCAAGCTGCCTGACACCAGGCCCGGCTGGCGCACGGGTTTACGTCCGATGAGATTCGCAAAAGAAGTCCGAGACTTAGGGTGTCTCGTTGCATTCTTCATATTATTCATATAATAGCTTTTATAGAGGCGGGGAAAGGCCGTCAATAAGCGAAGGCGGGATGTTTCGCTTTCGTGATGCCGATGTCCTTCCCGTCCGAGAAAATTTTCAGGGAGAAACCACACCATGTCGATCAAACTCACCCGCCGCGCAGTGATGGCGACAGCTATCGCCGCGCCCGCCCTTCTCAGGACAAGCTGGGCGCTGGCCGCGACCGAGCTTCGCGTGATGGCCTGGCAGGGTTATGCCGATGATGATTGGGTGAAGGAATTCCAGGAGACGGCCGGCATCACTCCTAAGGTCGTCTTCATCGGCACCGATGATGAGATCTGGGCCAAGATCAAGGGCAGCGAAGGCAAGGATTTTGACGTCTTCGCCGTCAACACGGCGCAATTGCAGCGCTATATCGATGCCGGCCTCACGACGCCGCATGATCTCGCCAAATTGCCGAACCAGAAGGACGTCCTGCCGCGCTTCCAGGATCTTTCCAAGATCAAGGGCATCATGCGCGACGGGAAGGTTCATGCCATCCCGTTCTGCTTCGACTCGATCGGCCTCATCTATGACAAGGCGAAGGTAACGCCGGCGCCTGACTCCTTCACCATCCTGTGGGACCCCAAATATAAGGGCAAGGTGCTCGCCTATGACAATGGCGAGCATAATTTCTCCTTCACCGCCCTCACCTTGGGCTTTGCCGATCCCTTCCATCTCTCAGCCGAGCAGATGGACCAGGTCAAGGCGAAGCTCTCCGAGCTCAAGCAGAATGTCTTGAGCTTCTACACGACGCCCGACGAGGCGCTGCAGCTCTATAAGAGCAATGACGTGGCGCTGATCTGGGCCAATTACGGCCAGCAGCAGGTCAAGGCGATGACGGATGCCGGCGCCAATATCGGTTATGTGAATCCGAAGGAAGGGGCGCTGGCCTGGCTCGACACCTGGGCGATGACCAGCGGCGTGCAGGACACGGATGCAGCGGAGAAGTGGGTGAATTTCCTGCTGCAGAAGAAGATCGGCGAACAGCTGTCGCAGCGCACCGGCTTCGGCAACACCGTGGTCGAGACCGGCAGCGCCAATCCGAATGATAAGCTCGTCTGGCTCGAATTCGTCGAGGATCCGACCAAGCGTTCAGACCTCTGGAATGAGATCAAGGCGCAGCCCTAAAATAGGCTAAGCACCAACAGGCGGCAGCGCACGCCCGCGAACCGGGCCGGGCTGCCGCTTTCAAGGATTCTGATCGCCCATGTTGTTCGTTGGAGACCGGCAGGCGAAGGGCTGGCGTCTGGCCATCTCGGTGCTCGCCTATAGCCTCCCCTTCATCTTCATCGTCACGCCGCTTCTGAGCTTCCTCACCTACAGCTTCTTCTGGGTCGAGGGCGGTCAGATGCATTACGATCCGACCTTGCGCAATTATGCGCGTTTCTTCACCGATGCGATCTTCGTCCCGGTCTTGTGGCAGACCTGCCTCCTTTGCCTGGCGGTCGCGGCCCTTGCCGCCCTCATCGGCTATCCCGTCGCCTTCCGGCTCGCGACACTGTCCGGCCGGCGGAAATATGTGCTGCTGATGCTGGTGCTGGTGCCCCTGTTGATGAGCTATATCATCAAGATCTATGCGATCCGCAGCATCCTCGGCGGCAACGGCTTCCTCAATCGATTCCTCATCTGGGCCAATCTGATCGACCAGCCGCTCACCCTCTTCGTGTTCAATCTCAATGCCGTGCTGCTCACCCTGACGGTGTTGCTCATCCCCTTCGCGATCCTGCCGATCTTTCTGTCGCTCGAGCGCATCCCGCGCAATCTCATCGAAGCCTCGGTCGATCTCGGCGCGTCGAACTGGCAGACCTTCTGGCGAATTATCCTGCCCTTGAGCCTGCCCGGCGTGGTGACAGCGGCGAGCTTCGTCTTCGTGCTGGCGATCGGCGACTTCCTGACGCCGCAAATGGTCGGCGGCCCGAATGGCTTCACCTTCGGGCGCATCATCTACAGCCAGTTCGGCGCAGCCTTCAACTGGCCGTTCGGCGCGGCGCTCTCGGTCATCCTGTCACTGGTGATGGCCGCGGTGATTGCCATCGGCCGGCGTTTCGAGCAACGCTCATGATGCAGCTGTCGCGCCTCGCCTCGCTCGGCCTTTCAGCTTTGACGGCGCTCGTCTTCCTCCTGCTCTACGGGCCGCTCCTCGTTCCCATCGTGTCGTCCTTCTTCGAGATCGCGCATGGCGATGTACAATGGAGCATACCCTCGCTGTCGTCTTATGCCGCCCTTACCCACAATGAGGGCATCATCACGGCCTTCCTCAACACGCTCATTGTCGGCTTCTGCGCCACATTCCTGGCGGTGGTGCTTGGCACCCTGTTCGCGCTGCATTACCGCAATGGCGCATCGCTCGGCCGCGATGCCATGCAGTTCGTGATCTTCCTGCCTTTCCTGATGCCGCCAATCATCATCGGCCTGTCCCTGCTGATCTTCTTCCGCGAGGCCGACATACCCCGCTCGCTCATCACCGTGATCATCGGGCATGCGACTTTCGTGCTGGCGCTGGCCTACCGGACCATCGTCGTCAGATTGCAGTCGCTGAGTGTCAGCCTGATGGAAGCGTCCTATGATCTCGGCGCCTCGAGCTGGCAGACCTTCTTCTATATCGTGCTGCCCAATCTAAAGAGCGCGCTCATTGGTGCGGCGGTCCTGTGCTTCGCGCTGTCCTTCGATGAAACCCTGATCACCATCCTGGTGACCGGCACCGACAACACCTTGCCGATCAGGCTATGGGCCATGATGCGGCTCGGCTTCACACCCGACATCAACGCCTTGGTGGCGCTCATCCTCGCCTTCACCACGCTGATGTGTATTCTCGCGGTACGCTATCTCCTGCCGAAAGAAGCCGCCGACGCCTCCGCGTAAGATCAGCGGCGTTGCGATTCACGCCCTGAGAGAAGCAACAGCAGAAGAATGAGCGAGCCGAAGAGAATGCTGCGCCAGCCGGCCGAGGCATTGACCACGGTGATGAGTGCCGTGATGGTGACGAGTAGAATGGCGCCCGGGATGGTGCCGGCATAGGAGCCCGAGCCGCCGAGGATCGAGGTGCCGCCCAGCACGACGGCGGCAATCGAGGCGAGCAGATAAGGATCGCCGATCCCGACATAGCCCTGCCCGTTCATGCCAAGCACCAGCACGCCGGCGAGACCCGCGGTCAGGCCGCTCACCGCATAGACCGCCATGGTGGTCCTTTGCACATTGACGCCCGAGAGCGCGCTCGCCAGCGGATTGGCGCCGAGGGCGAAGAGCCTTGCGCCAAAGGGTGTGGCATGGAGCACGGCCAGGGCGACACCTGACATCAGCGTCCACAGGATCACGCTCGCCGGGATGCCGATGATGCGCGCATTGCCGAGCCAGGCGAGCAGCGGATTCTGCGCCGAAATGGCGGTGCCGCCGGCAATGAGGATGAGCACGCCTTGCAGGAAGGTCGCCATGGCAAGTGTCATGATCATCGGATGGATGCGCAAATAGGCGACACCAAGCCCGTTGAGGAGGCCGATCGACGTGGCCGCGGCGAGAATGGCGATAACGGCAAAGACCCCCGTGGTATCCCCCGACAGCGCCACCAGCGGCACACCAACCGCGCTCACCGTCACGATGGCGCCGACCGAGAGATCGATGCCGCCGGCAATGACCACATAGGTCTGGCCGATGGCAACGAGGCCGATGACCGCCGCGAGCTCGAGCAGATAGCGCAAATGGCCGTAGGCGCCGAAGCCCGGCTTGGCGAAGCCGGCGACGATCCACACCAGCGCCACGATCAGCACGGTGAGGAAGGCGCGGTTGCGCAGAAGCGCGCTGGCGCGCCAGGCCGGAAAGCGGTGATCCTTCGCTCCGTTCATCTCGTCCTCTTGAAACGCCGGGTGATCTCGGGCAGCGCCACGGCGCCAATGATGATGAGCCCCTGCGCCACATATTGCGCGACCGGCGGGAAGCCTAAGAAGAACATGACATTGATCATCACGCTCAAGAGCAGGCTGCCGGCAATGGCGCCGCGCATCGTGCCGCGCCCCCCGAGGAAGCCGACGCCGCCCAGAACCGCCGCCGCGATCGAGTTGAGCGTGAAGGCATTGCCGATCACCGGATCGCCCGAGCCCGTCTGCGCGGCGATGAAGAGACCAGCGAGCGTCGATAGCAAACCACTCAGGGCATAGGCCGCGATGCGCGCCGCATCGACCGGCACACCGGCGCGATAGGCGCCCACCGGATTCTCACCCGCCGCATATAGGCTGAGTCCCAGAGGTGTGGCGAGATAGAGCTTCCACAGCAAGGCTGCCAGGATGAGAAGGATAAGTGCTGCCGGCGTGTTGCCGGCGAGGAGATCGGAGAACCAGTCCGGAATGGCGCCGCCCGGACGCGGCAGAATGAGGAGTGCTACGCCGGCAATGATGAAGGAGGCGGCGAGCGTCACGATGATCGCCGGCAAGCGCAAGCGGATGGCGATCACCCCGCACAGCGCGCCAATAGCGAGGCCCGAGACGGCGACGGCGGCAATGCCGCCCGGCACGCCCAAAGGCCCCATCATGGTTGTTGCCGCAATCACGGCGCCGAGACTGACGGTGGCGCCAATGGCGAGGCTGATGCCGCCCGTCAGCATCAAAATCGCTTGCGCCATCGAGACCAGCGCCAGCGGTAGCCAACTCTGGGCGAATTTTGAGACGCCGGCGACGCTCAACAGTCCCGGAAAGAGATAGGCATAGAGGGCGACGAAAGCGGCGACCACGGCGAACAAGCCATAGAGGCTGCGATTGCGCTCGCGCTGCACCGGCCAATAGAGACGATCATCACGCGCTGATGAGAGATGGGTCATGCCGCCGACCTCGCAGGCTCTGCCCCCATGGCAGCAGCGACGATCGCCTCCTCGCTCAAATCCCGGCGCTCGATCATGCGGGCAATGCCGCCCTCGCGCATCACCGCGACGCGGTCGCACAAATGGACGAGCTCCGGCGTGTCCGAGCTCGACAGCACGATCGCCTTGCCCGCGGCAGCGAAGTGCCGGAGCAGCACATAGATCTCGCGCTTGGTCTCGACATCGACGCCGCGCGTCGGGTCATTGAGGAGCAGGATCGGCGGATCGCTCGGCATCCATTTGGCGAGCGCCACCTTCTGCTGATTGCCGCCCGACAGTGCCTGGACCTGGCGGGTGAGATCGCCCTTGATGCTGAGCTTATCGGCGAGCGAACGCGCAAGCTCATGCTCGCCGGCGCGGTCGCGGAGGCGCAGGGGCTTCGCGTGGCCGAAGCCCGGCAGCATCATGTTCCAGGCGATGCTGTGGATGAGATGCAGGCCCTCGCGCTTGCGGTCCGCCGGCACATAGGCCAAGCCCAGCGCATTGGCCTTCGAGACGGAAGCGGGCAAGGCGGCGGCTCCGCTGAAAGCAGCGCTGCGTGCCGATGCCGGCAGGGCGCCGTAAAGACCGAGAAGCAGATCCTCCTGGCCCTGCCCCACCAGGCCGCCAATGCCCAGAACCTCGCCGCGGCGGATCTCGATATCGATGTCGCGCAGCAGGCCGCAAGAGAAGCCTTCGACCGAGACGATGGTTTTGCGTTCCTCGACCGGCGACCATTTGGGGAAGAGATCGCCCGGATCGCGGCCCACCATCAATCGCACCAGACCTGCCGCATCGACGCCCTGCAGCGAGCGGTCGGCGGTCACCTTGCCGTCCTTGAGCACGGTCACATGCTCGCACAGCCGCATCACTTCATTGAGGCGGTGCGAGATATAGAGAATGGCGGTGCCCTCCTGGCGCAGCCGCCGCAGGAGCTTCGTCAGCGTGTCGGCCTCATGGGCCGAGAGCGATGACGTCGGTTCATCGAGGACGAGCACGCGCGGCTCGCGGAACAGCGCCTTGGCGATCTCGACCATCTGGCGGCGGCCGAGCGGCAGATCGCCGACCGGGGTCGCCAGATCCTCATCGAGGCCGACCAAGGCGCAGACCTTGCGCGCTTTTTCGCCCAGGGCACGGTAGTCGATGAAGCCGAAGCGGCGCGGAAAAGCGCCAAGGCCGATGTTCTCGGCAATGGAGAGTTCGCTCGTCAGGCTGAGCTCCTGCTGGACGACGGCGATGCCGGCGCGGCGCGCTTCGGAAGGTGTCAGCCTGCGATGTGCCTTGCCGTCGATATCGATCTCTCCCCCATCGGGAGCGAGTGCCCCCGACAGGAGATTGATCAAGGTCGATTTGCCGGCGCCATTTTCGCCGAGGAGCGCATGGATGCGGCCAGGGAGCAAGGCGATCGAGACATCCTGCAAGACAGGATTGCCGAAGAACGACCTGGAGACTCCCCGAGCCGCGATGATCGGTTGAGATGGCATGATCCGATTAGAGCATGTTTCCGTACGACTTTTTCACCACCGCGTCACGACGCGCCGAGCAAACTCCCTACGCTCGTCACGGCCGGTCTGGATGGCCGGGGTAAACCAAGGTAAACCCGGCCATCCCGGCGGCCATGACGCGTGCGGTTCACTTCGCGGCGAGCAACTCGTCGAAAAGCTTCTCATCATAGGGCGAGAAGATATAGCCATCCGCCGGGAAGTCCTTGGCGCGGGCGAGATAGCTGTCGATATTGCTGTTGTCGATAATGGGCAGCGGCACCTTGACGAAGGCCGCCACATCCTTGCCTTCGAGCGCCTGAACCGCGGTATAGGCGGCGAAGCCGCCGAGCCAGTTGGGCTGCATGGTGGCCCAGGATTTGAGACCCTTCTCCTTCCACAGCTCGAGGAACTGGCGGGCATTCTCACCGGTGATCGGCACCATCGGGCGGCCTTGCTTGTCCATCGCAAGTATGGCGCCGGCCGAGAGCGCGCCGCCCAGCGACAGGATGCCGTCGATCTCAGGATGGGCGAAGAGCAGGCTCGTCACCGCTTCCTGTGCGGGCGCGACATTATAGGCCGTATTGGTCTCGGCCAGGATCTCGATGCCGGGATTGGCGGCGAGCGCGGCGTTGGCGCCCTTGCGGCGATCATCGCTGACCGAGATGCCGGCGGGGCCGTTGAGAACGAGGATCTTGCCCTTG
>Ga0070668_100004332_pt1 | contig 10527 bp, 9 predicted proteins | sample KBSS43metaG_FD_64661 | JGI IMG/M metagenome (GOLD analysis project Ga0070668, IMG submission 64661) | Switchgrass rhizosphere microbial communities from Kellogg Biological Station, Michigan, USA - KBS S4-3 metaG | ecosystem: Host-associated > Plants > Roots > Rhizosphere > Soil ... | reverse complement strand
AAGCGCGGGTCGTCATTGATGTTGGTGAGTTCGAAATCCACGCCGGCCCGCATGCGCAGGCCGAGGCGTTCGATACGCGTGTCGATCACGTCGGGGCGGCCGATGAGGATCGGGAACGCGAGCTGCTCGTCGATCACGGTCTGCACCGCGCGCAGCACGGTTTCTTCTTCGCCCTCGGCATACACCACGCGCTGCTTGTCGGAACGCGCGCGGTCGTACACCGGCTTCATCACCAGGCCGGTGCGATAGACGAACTGTCCGAGCTTTTCCTTGTACACGTCCATGTCGGGAATCGGCCGCAGCGCGATGCCGGAATCCATCGCGGCCTGCGCGACGCAGGGCGCGAGCATCATCAGCAGGCGCGGGTCGAACGGGCGCGGGATGATGTAGTCGGCGCCGAACACCGGCACTTCGCCGCCGTAGGCGCTGCCGAGGTCCGAAGATTCCATGCGCGCGAGCTTGGCGATCGCGCGCACGCAGGCAAGCTTCATCGCCTCGTTGATCTCGGTGGCGCTGACATCGAGTGCGCCGCGGAAAATATAGGGAAAACAGAGCGCGTTGTTGACCTGGTTCGGGTAGTCGGAACGGCCGGTGGCGATGATGCAGTCCGGACGCACGGCTTTCGCTTCTTCCGGCAGGATTTCCGGATACGGGTTGGCCAGCGCCAGGATGATCGGCTTGTCCGCCATCGTCGCGACCATCTCGGCTTTCAGCACGCCGCCGGCGGACAGGCCGAGGAAGATGTCGGCGCCGTGGCAGATGTCGGCCAAAGTGCGCTTGTCGGTGACGCGGGCATAGCGTTGTTTGTCCGGATCCATGTGCGCACGGCCGGTGTAGAGCACGCCGTCGCGGTCGACGGCCAGGATGTTCTCCGGCTTCATGCCCAGCGCCACCAGCATGTCCAGGCAGGCGATGCCGGCGGCGCCGGCACCGGAGGTGGCGAGTTTGACGTCTTCGATCTTCTTGCCGGCCACTTCCAGCGCGTTGAGCACGGCCGCGCCGACGATGATCGCGGTGCCGTGCTGGTCGTCGTGGAACACCGGGATGTTCATCCGCTCGCGCAGCTTGCGCTCGACGATGAAGCATTCCGGCGCTTTGATATCTTCCAGGTTGATGCCGCCGAAGGTCGGCTCAAGGCTGGCGATGATCTCGACCAGCTTGTCCGGGTCGCGCTCGTCGATCTCGATGTCGAACACGTCGATGCCGGCGAATTTCTGGAACAAGATGCCCTTGCCTTCCATCACCGGCTTGCCGGCCAGCGGGCCGATATCGCCCAGGCCCAGCACGGCGGTACCGTTGGTGATCACCGCGACCAGGTTGCCGCGCGCGGTCAGCTCGCTGGCGGTTTTGGGATCGGCGACGATCGCCTCGCAGGCATAGGCCACGCCCGGCGAATACGCCAGCGCCAGATCGCGCTGCGTGACCATCGGCTTGGTCGGCACCACCTTGATCTTGCCCGGCGGCGATGCCCGGTGGTATTCGAGCGCGGACTGCTTGAACGCGTCGGGCGGCGGCGGGTTGCTGGACGCTGGGGTGTCGGACATCGTTGGAGTTTTGTTGCCGCTTGCGGGCCATCGATTCTAGCGGCTTTCGGCGTACGCCCGGCGACGCGCGCTATGGCGCCGACGGGCCGGGTTCTCCCACAATGCCTCGATCGGGAGGCGCGATGGCAGCGGACATGCGGGGAAAATGGCCGGAATGGAGCTTGCCCGCCGGCGTTTTCGCCGCCGTGCTGCTGGCGCAGTGGTCGCTGGTCTTCAACCCCGGTTATTTCAGCCACGACGAGCTGCAATGGGCGGCGTTCGCGGCGCAGGCCCCGGGCCAGTTCCTGCGCGCGGATGTGTGGTCCGGCGTGCAGTCGTTCCAGTACCGGCCGCTGACGTTCACGCTGTGGTTATGGCTGTCGCAGCATCTGTTCGCCCACCCTTACGCTTTCCACGCCGTGATGGTGGCGCTCGGCGGCATCAATGCCGGTTTGCTGGCGCTGTTGTTGCGCCGCTTCGGCGTGCCCGCGACCACCAGTTTCGCGGGCGCGCTGGTGTTCGCGCTGGGCGCCTACGCCGCGCATACGCACGCCTGGGTGGGGACGCTGGCGGATCTGATCTGGGTAGGATGCGCGCTGTCGATCGCATTGATCGTGCAGCGAGACCGCCGGTCGCGCGTCGCCGTCGTCGCGACGATGGCGCTGACCGTGCTGGCGCTGCTGGCCAAGGAAGCCGCGGTGGTGGTCTCGGCCCTGCTGGCGCTGGCATGGCTGTTTTTGGGGCGCCGTGCCGCCTGGGGCTGGGCCACGCTGGCGGCGGCGCTGCCGGTAGCGGCCTATCTGGCGCTGCGCGTCGGCGTGCTGCTGTTTTCGCCGCGCGAGACGGAAAATTATGGCTGGAGCCTGGCTTTCATCCCGCAACGCTGGCTCGAATACCAATTGTTCGCGCCCAATCCGACCAAGATGGAAGCCGCCGGCACCTTGGCGCGCGGCTTGAGCGACGGCCGCGTTGTGGCCGCGATCGCGTTGTGGCTGGCGCTGGCCTGGGCGCTGTGGCGCGTCGGTCCGCGTTGGTTTATGGGCTTCGTGCTGGCCGGCGCCGCCGCGCTGGGGCCGGTGCTGATCCTGGCCGAATCGGCCAACCAGTACGGTTACGGTTTCGCTGCCGTTACCACCGCGGTTTGCGCGGCGGCGTGGCCGCGGATGGGCCGCTACGGCAAGAGCGTACTGGTGTTGCTGGCGGTACTCTGCCTGTGGCATGGCGCCAACATCGTGCGCCGCATGCACCGGGCCGGCGAAGTGCAGGCTGTGTTCTCGCCGGCATTGGCTGAACTTGTCAGAATCAATGGCGACAATACGATCCGCCTGCGCAGCGCGGATCCCTCCCAGCGCTGGTTGTTCGACAGGCTGACCCACGACATTCCGAGCTATCGCGGCGTACCCATCGGCAAACGTGTGCATTTGGTCCGGGAGGGCGAAGCGGCCGATTACGTCATCCAGCCCAACGGTCGTATCGCACCGCCGTAAGGCGGGTCTTGACCCGCGGCTTTTAATCGCGGAGGAATCATCGGCTCCGGCGGAACGCGGGTTAAAACCCGCCCTACGAACTCCCCAGCCCTCCCCTGCCTTCGCAGGGGAGGGAGTCAAACGTCGAACACCGGCCTGTCCGTATCGACCTGATCGAGCCTGATGCGATTGGCGAACAACGAGAACGCCAGCATCCCCGCCAACCCGTTGGCGCGCGACACCCACTGCGGCAGCCACTTCGGCGCCACGATCACGCCGGCCTCGAACAAGGGCTCGAAGCGCTGCACGTCGTCGAGCGTCATCTTGCCGGCGAACAGCAACCGGCACAGGCGCAGCTTGCGTTGCCGTAGCGCCCAGCGGAAGAACGTATGCACGCCGATCAGTCCGCGCAGGTACACCGTGTCCTTGGTGAACGCCGCGCCGCCATCGAGCGGCACTCCCCGGAAGACGCGCTGCGCCGACGAAAAACTATCGACCGCGCCCTGTCCGGCGTCGAGAAAGTAGCGGAACACCTGCACGAAATCGGCGCCCTCCAGCGCCATCGCCACCGCCTCGATGCGCAGGCTCACGCGCTTCATGCGTTCGATGTCGATGCTGCCGGTGATCTGCTCGGCGAACGTCGCCAGCCCTTCCTGCGTCGCCGTGGTGCGCGGCGAGGCCAGCGCCAGGCTGGCGAGCAACGGCTGCTCGCGACCGTTCAACGCGGTGAGCGAATGCACGAACGCCTCGTGCTGCAGCAACTGGTGCCGGTCGTAGTCGCTGAACGCCGCGCCGGTGCGCAGGCGGATGCGGTTGGCGCCGGCCGCGGCCTTGGCGATCAGCTGCGGATCGAGCACCACGTCGATGACGCGCGCATCGAAAAAACTGTCGAGATCGGACTGCAGTTGCAGCTGCAGCGCGGTGGCCGAAATCGTGACCTGCTCGGCGGGCGCCAGCAGTTCGCGGTCGAGTTCGTTGGCGATGTCGATGAAATGCCGCGCCGCCTCGCGCGTCGTCGGGCCGTTGCCGGGCAGCGGCTCGTCAGGGCGCCCGAACAGGCGGATCGAATGCGTCGAGACTTCTTTGGTGCCGAGCGCTTCCAGCAACTCCGCGGCGATGTACCAACTGCGCGCGGAATCGATCAGATAGTGGCCGAGCGGATGCGCGGGATCGGCCTCGTCGATGATCGCGTCGAGCTCGCGCCGCGCTTCGCTGAAATCGTGCCGCGGATAGTTGACCTGCGGCGCGACGGTCTTGCCTCGCGCGTGACTGTCGACGAACTGCTGCTGGATCTCCGCCGGCCAGCTCACCAGCGTCAGCAGCTTGATGCCGCGCGCGATGCGCACCATGCGCGCGTCGAGCGCGGCGTGGTGGGCGATGTCGGACGGTTGCTCGGTCATCTCCGCTCGTCATTCCCGCGAAGGCGGGAATCCAGTGACTTTTCGGTCACAGGACGTGATGTCGGGCAAAGTCGCTGGATTCCCGCCTTCGCGGGAATGACGAGCAAAAAGCGACTCAATGCTTCCCATACTTTTCGTCAAGCCGCTTGTTGAGCGCCTTGCCCGCCACTTTCGCTTCGCCGCTTTTGGCCAGACGCGTCGCCAGCTTGTCTGCGGCCCCGGCCACCTCGTCGCGCAGCTTGGCGTAATTGGCGTAGCGCTCCGGATCCAGCGTGCCTGCGGCGATCGCCGCGCGGATCGCGCAGCCGGGTTCGCGCTCGTGCTTGCAGTCGCGGAACCTGCATTGCTCGGCGAGCAGTTCGATGTCGGCGAAACCGCCTTCGCCGAGATCTTCTTCGCCGGTCGGCTTGAGCTCGCGCATGCCGGGCGTATCGATCAGGCATGCGCCCGACGGCAGCGGAATCAGCGCGCGATGGGTGGTGGTGTGGCGGCCGCGCGCATCGCTTTCTCTGACTTCGCCGGTCTTCATCTTCTCGATGCCCAGCAGCGTGTTGGTCAGCGTCGACTTGCCCGCGCCGGAAGACCCCACCAGCACCGCGGTCTGGCCGGGGCCGAGCCAGCGGTGCAGGCCGGCGACGCTGTCGCGATCCTTGGCGTTGACCACCAGCACGGCGATGTTTTGCGCGGCGAGTTCGGCCAGCGTCGCGCGCGCCTCGCCGACGCTGGGATCGTCGAGGCCGCCGGCGAGGTCGACCTTGGTCAGCACGACGACGGGCTCGGCGCCTCCCCGCACCAGCAGCAGGTAACGCTCGATGCGGCGCGGGTTGAAGTCGGCATCGAGCCCGCAGACGATGAACACGGTATCGATGTTGGCGGCGATGACCTGCTGCTTGTAGTGTTCGCCGGCGGCACCGCGCTTGATCGCGGTGCGCCGCGGCAGCAAAGCGACGACCTTGGCGTTGCCGGCGTCCTGATCGCCCTCGATCAACACCCAGTCGCCGACGGCTGGGCGCTGTTCGGCCGGGGTCATGTCCTTCTTGTAGCCGGGCGCGCGCTGCCATTCCGGAAGCGATTCCACGGAGAACCCGGGGTCGAGGCCTTCCGCCACGATGTAGCCGGACCTGTGCTGCTCGATGATGCGGGCCGGGCGCGCCTGCGCATGCAACGCCATCAGCTGCGCCCAGCTGCCCTGCGTCGGAACGCCCGGCCACGGCCAGCCGATCGCACGCAACGGAGCGAAATCGGGACTCAAACGCGAAGGTTCTGTGCAGGCATGCGCGGATTCTAGCCCCGATGCCCTGCGTCGCCGGCATCGGCGGGGCTTTTCCGCTAGGATTTGCGGCCAATTCGCCGCCTCGCGCATCGTCCTATGCCCGCCCAGTCCAGCCCCGACAGGAGTCCGATCGAGGGATCGATTCCCCACATCAAGACCCGCGACCGCCTGTCGGAAGTGCGCTACGAGATCCGCGGCGAACTCGCGCGCCGCGCCCGCGAGCTGGAAGGCCAGGGGCGGACCCTGATCAAGCTCAACATCGGCAACCCCGGTGCGTTCGGATTCCGCGCGCCGGAACACCTGCAGCGCGCCATCGCCGACCACATCGCCAGCACCGACCCCTACACCCACCAGCAGGGCCTGCCGCAGGCGCGCGAGGCGATCGCGGCATTCCACAAGATGCGCGGCACGCCCAACGCTTCGCCGGAACGCGTGTTCATCGGCAACGGCGTCAGCGAACTGATCGACCTGTCGCTGCGCGCGCTGCTCAATCCCGGCGACGAAGTGCTGCTGCCGTCGCCCGACTATCCATTGTGGTCGGCGGCCACCATCCTCAACGATGGCCGTCCGGTCTATTACCGCTGCAAGGTGGCGAACGGCTTCCTGCCCGATCCGGACGAGCTCGAATCGCTGATTTCCTCGCGCACGCGCGCGATCGTGTTGATCAATCCCAACAACCCGACCGGCGCCACCTATCCGCGCGCGTTGCTGGAGCGCATCGTGGCGATCGCCGCGCGGCATCACCTGCTGCTGATGGCGGACGAGATCTACGATTCGATTCTTTACGACGACGCGCAATTCCAACCGCTGGCGCCACTGGCCGGCGACCTGCCGTGCCTGTCGTTCGGCGGCCTGTCGAAAGTGCATCGCGCCTGCGGCTGGCGCGTGGGCTGGGCGATGCTGTCGGGCAACCCGCTGGCGAGCGGCGATTTTCACCATGCCATGGATTTGCTGGGCGCGCTGCGCCTGTGCGCCAACGTGCCGGGACAGTTCGCGATCGAAGCGGCGTTGCATGGCGCGGACACGATCACGCCCTTGTGCCAGCCCGGCGGACGCCTGTACGAGGCGCGGCGTGCCGTGATCGAGAGTTGCGCCGCGAGCGAACACCTGGAGCTGGTGACGCCGGCCGCTGCGCTGTATGCGTTCCCCGGCGTGGTCGGCTCCGCCGCGCGCGGTTTCGACGACCACGAATTCGCGCTGGAAATGCTCGAAACCGAGGACGTGCTGATCGTGCCCGGCTCCAGCTTCAACGTGCCCTATCGCAACCACTTCCGCGTCACGCTGCTGCCGCAGCCTGACGAGTTGCGCGAAGTGTTCATGCGCATCGACCGCGTGCTGTCACGGCGTGCGGCCGCGGCCGACGGGCATGCCGTCGACGACGTAGCGGACGCGCGTGCGGCGGTGGCTTGAACGCCTGCGCTACCTGCTGCTGCTCCTGGCCGCGGCTTCGACGCCTGCGCTCGGCGCCGGCGCCCACGACAGCGACGCCATGACCTACCTCGCGCTCGGCGACAGCTACACCATCGGCGAAGGCGTTGCCGAAGCGGGACGCTGGCCGCTGCAGCTGGCGCGAGCGCTGCGCGAGGAAGGCATCGCGCTGGAGGATCCGCGCGTGATCGCGCAGACCGGCTGGACCACCGACGAATTGTCCTCGGCGATCGATGCCGCCGAGCCGCTCGGCACGTTCGACTTCGTCAGCCTGTTGATCGGCGTCAACAACCAGTATCGCGGCCGCAGCGCCGAGGACTACCGCGACGAGTTCGCGGGCTTGCTCGAACGTGCGATCGGGTTTGCCGGCGGTCGCCGCGATCGCGTGCTGGTGCTGAGCATTCCGGACTGGGGCGCGACGAGCTTCGGCGAGCGTCATGTCTTGGAAAAGCCGGGTCGGGATCTCGGCCGGATCGCACGCGAGCTCGACGCCTACAACGCGATCGCCAGCGAGCTCTGCTCGGCGCGGGGCGTCGCCTTCGTCGACATCACGCCGCTCAGCCGCGAACACGGCGGCGAGCCCGCCATGCTGGCCGACGACGGCCTGCATCCTTCCGCTTTGATGTATCGCGCCTGGATGCAGCTCGCGTTGCCGGCAGCGCGCGACGCGTTGTGGGCGCGATGACGGCCAGCGCCCCGACGCGGCCGCTCGATCACGCCATGGGCCTGCGCATCGCGCGCGCCTACCTGCCGCGCAATCCGTTCGGCAATCGCTGGGACTACTACTACGCGCGCGCCAAGCTCGGCAGCGATCCGCTGTACACCGGCGTGCTCGATGCGCTGCGCGGCAGCGATGCGCCGTTGCTCGACCTGGGTTGCGGGCTGGGCCTGCTCGCGCATGCGCTGCATCATGACGGACAGGCGTTGGCGTACCACGGCGTCGACAGCGATGCCGCCAAGATCGTGCGCGCCCGCCGTGCCGCGGAGAAAACCTCGCTGCCGCAGGCCCGTTTCGAGGTCGTCGATCTCGCCCGGCAAGCCATGCCGCAGCATCGCGGCAGCGTCGCCATCCTCGACGTGCTGCAGTACCTGTCCGAAGACGTGCAATCGGGCTTGCTGCAACGCGCGGTCGCGATGCTGCCGCCAGGCGCGCGCCTGGTGGTCCGTACCGGCCTCGACGACGGCTCGCACCGCGGCCGCACCACGCGCATCACCGACCGGCTCGCCAACCTCATCGGCTGGATGCAATCGATGCCGAAGGCGTATCCGAATGCCAAACGCCTGCGGGCTCTGCTGGAAGACGCGGGATTGGAGACCACGTTCGCGCCGCTGTACGGCAATACGCCGTTCAACAACTGGTTGATCGTCGCGACGCGGGTTTAAGATGTCGCGGCTTCCGCCGCTCCTACAAAAGAGCCGCATTCGTGTAGGAGCGGCGGAAGCCGCGACCTCCACACAGCCCGCTTAAAGCTCATCCGGCAACACGGTTCGATACCCCAGCGCGTCCAGCCGCTGCAGCAGCATACCGATCGTCTCGACGTTGTTGCCATGCCGCGCGCCCTCGTGCAGCAGCACGATCGCGCCCGGCGCGATGCCGCGCTCGATGCGGGCGAGGACGGCGGCGGAATTCTTTTCCACGCCGTCGAAACCGCGCGCGCTCCAGGCCACGCGCGCCAGGCCGAGATCGCGCAGCGGCGCCGACACGAACGGGTTGGCCATGCCGACCACCGCACGGAACCAACGCGGCGCGATGCCGGTGATGTCGCGGAGGATCGCCTGGCAACCTTCGATCTCCGCGCGCATCCCGCGCGGCCCCAGCATCCAGAACCATGCCGATGGATGCGAGCGGCTGTGATTGCCGATGCCGTGTCCGCGGCGCGCGATCTCGCGCACCAGCTCCGGCCGCGCGCCGGCGCGGGCGCCCACGACGAAGAACGTGGCCTTGGCGCGATGCGCGTCGAGCAGGTCGAGGACCGCGAGCGTGTCGTCGGAAGGACCGTCGTCGATCGTCAGCCACACGCGTTTGTCGACGATGGGAAGCCGCGCCAGCACCGGGCTGTACATGCCCGACTGCGGCCACAGCACGCCCCACCAGAACGCCAGATGCGTGGCGAACATCAGCGGCAGGCCGATGCGCCAGCCCCACCGCCACCATGCCAGCGCCGCGACCGCCTGCGACAACAGCAACGCCCAACCCCAGGCATGCGGGTAGCGCGGCACGCGGTGCAGCGTTTGGATCGTTCCTTTCGCCATGCCGGCATGATGCCATGCGTTGCTAGACTGGCTCCGTGAACGCATCGGTGAGTCGCACGCCCATGAACACCAGACCCCTCCTTTCGCTGACGCCCGCCGAAGCCGACGCGCGCGTGCGCGCCGGCACCGTGACGGTGGTCGACGTGCGCCCGCCGGAAGAGCGCGCGCTGGCTGCCGTCGCGGTGGCGCATGCCGGCCTCGAGGACGGCGGGCTGGAGCGACTGCTCGCGTTGCCGAAGGGCAGCCCGCTCGCCTTCCTCTGCCACCACGGCGCGCGCAGCGCGCAAGCTGCGGAATATTTTCGCGCGCAGGGCTACGGCGAGGTCTACAACATCGTTGGCGGCATCGAGGCTTGGGCGATCGAGGTCGACCGGACAGTTCCGAGGTACTGAGCAAAGCGCTCTCGCTACCCAAACCCGCCGCCCGCATCGAGCCAGGCTTGTTCCTCCGGCGTGTTCTCGCGCCCCAGCGCGCGGTTGCGATGCGGGAAACGCCCGAATTGCGCGATGACGTCGCGATGCGCAACCGCATATTTCAAATAGTTCTCGTCGAGTCGGGCCGCCAGCCCGACCGAACGCGCCTGGTCTGCGGCGTCCTCGGAATGCTCGAACGGCATGTAGAAGAACACGCGGAGCATGGGGTCGATACGCGCATCGAATCCGGCATCGATCGCGCGCCCGGCGTAGTGCCGCGCCAGCGAATCCGTCGCGTAGGAGTGCGCGGAGTTGCGGAACACGTTGCGCGGAAACTGATCGAGCAGGACCATCAACGCCATCGCGCCTTCGGCGTTTTCCGCCCAGGATTCGAAGTCGCGGCGCGCGGCGGCGAAATGCGTTTCGAGGAAGCGCGCGCGCAGCTCGGCGTCGAAGGCCGCGTCGCGAGCGAACCACTTCTCGTAGCCGGCCTCGCGCCAGAACGCAAGAACGTCGTGTGCCTGCGCCACGTCGTCCGCCTCAGAGATAGCGCTTCTCGACATCGCTCACCTCGTGCCACCAGTCGTTGTCGCGGCCGTTGCAGTAACGCACGGGCAAATCGGCGAGCTGCTTCGGCGTCAGCCCGTCGAGGCACGCGACGCCGAGCGTGACGAACTTGCCGCCGGCTTCGGGAACGTCGCCCTCGCCATAAGGCCGCACGCCGCAGGTCTTGCAGAAAAGCCAGTGCGTGCTGTTGGTGTTGAACTGATA
>Ga0070668_100004331_pt1 | contig 10527 bp, 7 predicted proteins | sample KBSS43metaG_FD_64661 | JGI IMG/M metagenome (GOLD analysis project Ga0070668, IMG submission 64661) | Switchgrass rhizosphere microbial communities from Kellogg Biological Station, Michigan, USA - KBS S4-3 metaG | ecosystem: Host-associated > Plants > Roots > Rhizosphere > Soil ... | reverse complement strand
GACATGATGCGGGTCAGCGCGACGATCCACTGGAAGTGGTCCATGTTCTTCGAGTTGATGAAGATCTCGAACGGACGGCGCAGCTCGTATTCGGTGCCCTGGTTCAGCACGATGTCGTTGATCGTGACGTACAGCGCGTGTTCGAACAGGGGCGACTTGATCTTGTAGGTCGCGCCGATCAACGTATCCGGGCGCTCGACCTTCTCGTGCATCTGGATGACTTCGGCCATCGCCGGCACTTCGATCACGTCGCGGTGATCGGGGGCGACGGTCTGGATCAGGGCTTTGTCTTCGGGCTTGCCGACGCTGTAGCCCTTTATCTTCTTTGAAATCTTGATGGCCATCGGCCGAAACTCCTGTTGCTTGCGCGCGCCGAGGGGGGCGCATATTGCGTGTGCGTTTAGCTGGGCTTCGCTTCGCTCAGCCCAGCCTACGTGCGTGTCATTTTATTTTTTCTTTGCGGTTTTTTTCGTGGCTTTCTTGGCGGCTTTCTTCGCGGCCTTCTTTGCCGGTTTCTTCTTCGCGGCGGCTTTCTCGGCGGCGCTCTTGTGCGCCATGTCGGCGGTGTGCGCGCGCTTGTAGGTCTGGATGTCCTTGAACGTGCCGTCGGCATTGCGCACGGCGTACAGCTTGGTGCCCTTGCTGCTGCGCATGGTGGTGCGTTTGGTGGGCATATCTGGTCTCCGCTGCGGCGCCTTGAGGATCACACCACCGACCGCGTGCCGCGTGCCGGCCGGTGGTGTCGGACGATCATTTTCTGCGCCGGGCCCCTTTCTTCGCGGCCTTGCGGGCGCCCTTCTTCGCGGCCTTCTTGGCCGGCTTTCTGGCGACCTTCCTTGCCTTCTTCGCTACCTTCTTCGCGCCCTTGCGCGCGGCCTTCTTCACGGCCTTGGCCGCCTTGCTGACTTTCCGCACGGCCTTCTTCGCGGCTTTCTTTGCAGCCTTCTTCGCCTTCTTGGCCGGCTTGGCTTTCTTGACGGCGGCCTTCTTTCCGGAGACGGCCTTCTTCGCGCTCTTCACGGCGGCCTTGACGCGCTTGGTCGCGGCCTTGCCTACCGCGGAAGCCTTCTTGACGACGGCATCCTTCACCTGGACGGCTTTCTTGACCGCCGCATCCTTGACGTTGACCGCGACGGTCGTTGCCTTCTGTGCCGCCGCCTGGCCGACAGCTGATGCCTTGTCGGCGACTGCGCTGCCGATTTCCTGCGCTTTCTCGACGACGGCATCGACCGCGTTCGCGGCGCCTTCGCCCATGGGCGTGTGTTCGTTCTGCATAATCCCTCCGACGATGTCTTGAGCTGGAAAAATTCCCGGCGATGCTACTTTGTATATTTTGCAGCGTCCGGAATCACCCTGAGCCGTTCCCTGGGAAACAGGTTGCGATCGTTCACACGATCGCGGCCCGCTTCAGAATTTACCGTAGTAACCTTCCTTGAGAGCGTCGAACAGATTTGCGGCGGTATGCGTTTCACCGTCGTACTCGATCTGTTCGTTGCCCTTGGCCTCGATAACGGTACCGTCTTCCAGCTCGAAGCGATAGAGGGTGTTTTCAAGATCCGCTTCCTTGACCAGCACACCCTGGAAGGCGGCCGGGTTGAAGCGGAACGTCGTGCAGCCTTTCAGGCCGCGCTGGTGGGCGTAGCGGTAGATGTCCTTGAAGTCTTCGTAGCGGTAGTCGGTCGGGACGTTGGCGGTCTTGGAAATCGACGAATCGACCCAGATCTGCGCGGCGGCCTGGATGTCGACGTGCTCGACCGGCGAGATGCCGTCGGCCGAAACGAAGTAGTCGGGCAGCTTCTCGTCGGGCTTTTCCGAGCCCGGGATCGCGGCCGCATTGATCAGTTCGCGGTAGGCGAGCAGCTCGTAGCTGAACACCTCGACCTTTTCCTTGCTCTTCTTGCCTTCGCGGATGACGTTGCGGCTGTAATGGTGCGCGAACGACGGTTCGATGCCGTTGCTGGCGTTGTTGGCCAGCGACAGCGAGATCGTGCCGGTCGGCGCAATCGAGCTGTGGTGGGTGAAGCGCGCGCCGGTCTCGGCCAGCTGCATGACGAGCTCCGGCGCGACGCCGGCGACCCGCTGCATGTAGCGGCTGTACATCGCGTGCAGCACGCGGCCGGGCACCTTGTCGCCGACGGAATAGCCGTCCTGCACCATCTCCGGGCGCTTGCGCAGCATCTCGGCGGTGACGTCGAACTCCTGGTTCATGATCGGCGCCGGACCCTTCTCCTGGGCCAGCGACAGCGCGACTTCCCAGCCGGCCAGCGCCATGTCGCGCGCCACCTGCTCGGTGAACTCGCACGACTCGGGCGACCCATACTTCATCTTCAGCATCGTCAGCGTGCTGCCGAGGCCGAGGAAGCCCATGCCGTGGCGGCGCTTGCTCAGGATCTCCGCGCGCTGCTGCGCGAGCGGCAGGCCGTTGATCTCGACGACGTTGTCGAGCATGCGCGTGAACACGCGCACGACTTCCTTGTACTCGTCCCAGTCGAAACGCGCCTTCGGGCCGAACGGATCGCGCACGAACGTGGTCAGGTTGACCGAGCCGAGCAGGCACGAGCCGTACGGCGGCAGCGGCTGCTCGCCGCACGGGTTGGTCGCGCGGATCGTCTCGCACCACCAGTTGTTGTTCATCTCGTTGACGCGATCGATCAGGATGAATCCCGGCTCGGCGTAGTCGTACGTCGAGGTCATGATCATGTCCCACAGGTGCTTGGCGCGGATCTGGCCATACACCTTGCACGCGACGAGGCCGTCCTCGCGTGACACGTAGTTCTTGTGCGTCGGCCATTCGCGCCAGACGACCTTGTCGGCGTCGTCCAGGTCGATCTCGTCGCGTTCCTTTTCGTTGATCGGGAACACGAGCGGCCAGTCGGCGTCGGTCTCGACCGCCTGCATGAAGCCGTCCGTGATCAGCAGCGACAGGTTGAACTGGCGCAGCCGGCCGTCCTCGCGCTTGGCGCGGATGAAATCCTTGACGTCCGGATGGCTGACGTCGAACGTGCCCATCTGCGCGCCGCGGCGGCCGCCGGCGGAGCTGACGGTGAAGCACATCTTGTCGTAGATATCCATGAACGACATCGGGCCGGACGTGTACGCGCCGGCGCCGGAAACGTATGCGCCGCGCGGGCGCAGCGTCGAAAATTCGTAGCCGATGCCGCAGCCCGCCTTCAACGTGAGGCCGGCCTCGTGCACCTTGTCGAGGATGCCGTCCATCGAGTCTTCGATCGTGCCGGACACCGTGCAGTTGATCGTCGACGTCGCCGGCTTGTGCTCGAGCGCGCCGGCATTGGACGTTACGCGTCCGGCCGGAATCGCGCCGCGGCGCAGCGCCCAGACGAAACGCTCGTACCAGTATTTCTGCTTCTCGGCCGTCGTCTCGGCGTCCGCGAGGGCGCGGGCGATGCGCTGATAGGTGTGGTCGATGCTTGCGTCGACCGGATCGCCGGACTTGGTCTTGAGGCGGTACTTCTTGTCCCAGATATCGAGTGAGGCCGACTGCAACGGGATTTCCGCATTGCCACGGCCCAAAGCCTCAAGGCGCACTGTGCTCATTTTCTTATTGTCCTCCCGGTCTCAACCGAACCGTTCTTGTTATCTACTTGGTTTCGACCACGCCCCAGACCGCGTGTTCACCCTTTTTTCAACGAAAGCTCCGCCCTCGGCTCGGGCCGCGGATTGCTCCGGGTCCCATACGCCGAACCGCCTCGTTTCTCGTTATCGTCGTCCCGCTGTCGCCACGTCTATGAACCGCTGTCATCCCGCTGCAACCCGCACATTTTGGGGGTCTCGCAACGGCCAGACACAAGATATTGTGATCAGGGTCCGCAAACTACGCCGGATAAAAGGCGTTGTCAAACGTTTTTTTTGCACTTGAAATTCAAGCGTTTGCGAGACCCTTTTTCCGCATTGGATGAACTGCAGAAAATTTTCCTGGACGCAAGCCCAATCGATCGAAAAAACACCGGAAACCGTCTTCGCCGATTGTGGTCTTGAGCACGTCCTCTACTGCAAACCCCGGAATTCATCATGTTCGAAAGCGTGTTTCGTCATCGATTTGCCTTGATCGGGGCCGCCGCCATCGCCGCGCTCGCGCTCGCTCCGCGGCCGACCCAGGCGACGCTGCCGGTCGGCGTCGACGGCCAGCCGCTGCAGTCGCTCGCGCCGATGCTCGACCGCGTCGTCCCGGCCGTCGTCAACATCAATTCCAAGACGCGAGTACGCGTGCGCAATCCGCTCATGGAGGATCCGTTCTTTCGCCAGTTCTTCGGCATGCAGAATGCGCCGCGCGAGCGCATCGAGCAATCGCTCGGCTCCGGCGTGATCATCGATGCGGCCAAGGGCTACGTGCTGACGAACAACCATGTCATCGAGGGCGCGGACGACATCGCCGTTACGCTCAACGACAACCGCTCGCTGCCGGGGCGCCTGATCGGCAGCGATCCGCAGACCGATCTCGCCGTGCTGCAGATACCGGCGGAGAACCTCGTCGCCCTTCCACTCGCCGACTCGGCCCAGGTGCGCGTCGGCGATTTCGTCGTAGCGGTCGGCAATCCGTTCGGCCTTGGCCAGACCGTCACCCACGGCATGATCTCGGCGCTGCAGCGCTCCGGACTGCGCGGCGTCGGTTACCAGAACTACATCCAGACCGACGCGCCGATCAACCCGGGCAACTCGGGCGGCCCGCTGGTCAACCTGCGCGGCGAGCTGGTCGGCATCAATTCGGCGATCTACACGCCGTCGGGCGGCAACGTCGGCATCGGCTTCGCGATTCCGGTCAACCTCGCGAGCGACGCGATGCGCCAGCTCATCGCCAGCGGCCACGTGCAACACGGCTCGCTCGGCGTGCAGGCGCAGACGCTGACGCCGCAGATCGCGCGCATGCTGCAGACGACGCTGCAGCAGGGCGCCGTCGTGACCGAGGTCGTCCCGCAATCGGCCGGCGACGAAGCCGGCATCAAGCCGGGCGACGTCATCACCGCGATCGACGGCCGGCCGGTCAACAGCGACAACGACCTGTACAACATCGAAGGCGTCTCGAAGATCGGCTCGACGCTCGAGGTCAAGCTGCTGCGCGACGGCAAGACGCTGACCGTGCGCACGCGCCTCGACGCCGAGCAATTCAGCAGCAGCGACGGTGCGAAGCTCGACCCGCGCCTGGCCGGCGCGGAACTGGCCGGCGCCGGCGAGCGGGCGCGGCGCGAGGGCCTGAACGGCGTCAGCGTCGTGCGTGTCGCCGCGGACAGCCGCGCCGCGAAGAGCAATCTGCGCCCCGGCGACCTGATCGTGGCGGTCAACCAGGTCGAGATCGGCGGGTTCGACGATCTCAAGCGCCTCGTCGCCCAGCATCCGCGCCAGCTGCAGCTCGCGGTCGTTCGTGCGCGCAACCTCACGTTCCTGAGCATGCAGTAAGGCGTATGCTGCGCGATAATACGGCCCCGCCGAAGTTTCCGGATTCGACTTAAGTGAACATGAAGATCATCTTGCGCGCGTGCGCGCTGTTGCTGCTGTTGTGCCTGTGCGTTCCCGCGATCGCGCAAACCGCCGAAAAGAAACCGTCCGCCGACAAGAAGGCCGCGCCAGCCGCGGCGAAGAAGACCGCGAAGGCCAAGGCGCCCGTGCCCGCGCTGCCGAGCCTGGTCTGGCGCGGCGACCACAACACGGCGCGCGCCTTCATGAAGGACTTCGCGAAGGACTACGAGGCGAGCAAGCAGGGCCGCTTCGCGCTGACGCCGTTCAGCACGATTTCCGGCCTCGACGCTGTCAACGACGGCACGGCCGATATCGCCGGCAGCTCGCGCCCGCCGATGCCGGGCCGCGCCGAAGAGGCGACGACGAACTTCTATCCGGTGGCTTGGGATGGCCTCGTCATGATCACCTCGCCGAAGAACCCGGTCGGCAACCTCACTCTGAAGCAGATACAGCAGATTTACCTCGGCCACCTGACGAACTGGGCCGAGCTCGGCGGTCCTGACGGGCCGATCAATCTGTACGCTGTCGCGGGCCCGCTCGACGGCAGCGAATACAGCCTGCGCGACATCATCTTTCATCATGGCGACCAGGCCGTCGCCGTGCCGCGCCTGTATGTCAACGTCGACAAGCTCGAAGAGGGCATCGCGATCGACCCGCACGGCCTGGGTGTGAGCACGCTGTCGAGCGCGCATGCGAATCCCGGTTTGAAGATGCTGACCGTCGAAGGCATTGCTGCGTCGCCAGCGAGCATTGCCGATGGCAGCTATCCGTTGTACTCGCCGTTGTTCCTCGCCTCGCGCGAAGACAGCCCGAAGAAAGAAGCGATCCAGAACTTCATGCGTTACGTCGGCTCCGAACCGGCCCAGGCCGTGCTGCGTCGCCATTCCCTGGTCCCGTACGGCGAAGCGCCAAACCTGCCGTCGCGGCAGGCACAACGCGTCGCCTATGTCGATGCGCTCGTGCGGCCGGAAGTCGTCGCTGCCGCCGCCGCGGCGGCCAGCACCGGCAGCGCGCCGCTGTCCGCTCCGGTCGCGAGCGCGGATTTCCTGACACGCACTGCGCCCAATGCGCCCGGCACACAGGAAGCCAAGGATCGCGCCGCGCAGATCCTGCTCGAGAAGCAGGCGCAAAAGTCCGACGGCGTCAGCGGACACTGAGTTCGGACCAGCGGGCGCCACGCGATGCGCATCCGCGCGCTGACGCTCGACCTGGACGACACGCTATGGCCGATCGGGCCGGTCATGCTGCTCGCCGAGCAGCGGCTGGACGCGTGGTTGCGCACGCATTGCCCGCCGGTCGCCGAAGCCTGGCCGGTCGCGCAGATGCGCGCGCTGCGCGATCGCATCGCGACTGAGAATCCGCACCTGGCCCACGACTTCACCGGCCAGCGCATGCTGTGCCTGCGCGCCGCGATGGAGCCGCACGGCTATGACGACGGCCACGTCGAGGCGGCATTCGCCGAGTTCTACGCGGCGCGCAACGAGGTCGAATGCTACGCCGACGCCGTGCCGGGACTCGAGCGGCTGGCCGCCCGCTTCCCGCTCGTGAGCCTGTCGAACGGCAACGCCGATCTGGCCCGCATCGGCCTCGCGCGTTTTTTCCACTTTTCCATTTCGTCGCGCAGCTTCGGCAAGGCCAAGCCGGCGCCCGAAATCTTCCACGCCGCGTGCGCGGGGCTCGATCTGGACCCCGGCGAAGTGCTGCACGTCGGCGACGATCCGTTGGCCGACGTGGCCGGCGCCCATTCCGCCGGCATGCGCAGCGCCTGGATCAACCGCAGCGGCGCCCAGTGGGTTCACGAGACGGCCGCACCGGACCTCATCGTGCGCGACTTGAACGAGCTGGCCCTGCTGCTCGAGCGGAACGCTCCCCCGGACTGAGACTTGCGTCGCATTAGACGCACCTTGGATTCGCGAGGCACGCCGCTTGCATCGTTCACGGCGAAGCAGCGCCAGGACGGCATTGTCCCGAGTCGCCAAGTGGGGAAACATCTGATGCATGGCCTTGTTCCTGCGCGCCGCAACGCGCCCGCCACACCGCTGATTGCCGTCGATCCGCGGCAGTTGCGGCGCGTTCTCGGCAAATTTGGCGCTGCAACGGCAGCCTGGGTGCGCAGCTCGGGCTTTCGCGCCGAGCCGGGCAAGGTCTGCCTGCTGCCTGATTCCCGCGGCGGCTTGCGCGCCGTGCTCGTCGGCGTCGCGCGAACCGACGATCTCTACGCGCTCGCCGGCTTGCCGCAATCGCTGCCGCCCGGCACGTATCGGCTCGATGCGTCCGGCCTTCCGCTGGGCGCCGCGCGCGCCGCGCTCGGCTGGGGCCTGGGTGCCTATCAATACACGCGTTACCGCAAGGCCGCGCGCGTTCCGTCGCGCCTGGCCGTCGAGGCAGCGACGCTGCAGGCCGTCGAAACGGCGCTGGCCGGAACCTGGCGCGTGCGCGACCTGATCAATACGCCGACCGAGGATCTCGGTCCGGAACAGATCTCGGCGCACGTCGCGGAACTCGCCACGGCGCACGCCGCGCAATTCAAGGAATGGGCCGGCGACCAGCTGCTCGAAGCCAACTTTCCGACGATCCACGCGGTCGGTCGCGCGAGCCACCGCGCGCCGCGCCTCGCGCAACTGCGCTGGGGCAACCCTGCGCACCCGCACCTCGTCCTGATCGGCAAAGGTGTGTGCTTCGATACCGGCGGCCTGAACATCAAGACCACGGACGGCATGCGCTGGATGAAGAAGGACATGGGCGGCGCGGCGCACGCGATCGCGCTGGCCGACATGCTGATGCGGACGCAAGTGCCCGTGCACCTGACCCTGCTCGTGCCGACGGTCGAGAACGCGATCGCCGCCAATTCCTATCGGCCGGGCGAAGTGATCCGCACGCGCGCCGGCATCACCGTCGAAGTCGACAACACGGATGCCGAGGGGCGCCTGATCCTGTGCGACGCGCTGGCGTATGCGGTCGAGCAGCAACCCGCGACGATCATCGACCTCGCATCGCTGACCGGTGCGGCGCGCGTGGCGCTCGGTCCGGAACTGCCGGCCGTGTTCAGCAACGACGACGATCTTGCCACCGCCGTGCTCGACGCGGGTCGTGGAGAGCAGGACCAGCTGTGGCAGATGCCATTGTGGCAGCCGTACCTGAGCATGCTCGATTCGCGCATTGCGGATCTCGCGAACGGCGGCCCGTCGCGTCACGCCGGTTCGATCACGGCCGCGCTGTTCCTGCAGCGCTTCGTGCCGGCGTCTATACCGTGGCTGCACATCGACCTGTATGGCTGGAACGACGGCGACCGTCCGGGACGGCCGCAAGGTGGAGAGGCACAGGGACTGCGCGCACTGTACGCCGCGCTGAACCGGCGTTACCCGCGCTCCTAGGAGTGGGGCGCGCGGCCCACGCGGTGTTGCGGTCCTTGCCCACCGCGACACCGCGGGGCCGGTTGTTTTCGCCGGGCTGCGCGAAGCGAACTACTTCCCAAGATAGGTGTGTTTCGCGTGACTCGAAGGCCACCAAGCGCCTTCGCGAAAGGACGCGCTCTAAAGATTTCCCTTCCCCCGCTGCGCAGGGGAAGGTAAGAAATAGTCGCGCTATCGCCCGTCAATCGACGACGTGCTTGTCGAGCGGATTGTGCGGCAGCACGCGCGAGGCGAGCTTCGTGTCGGAGCGGATCAGGTCGACTTCGTCGGCGAGGATATGCGCCGCTTCCTGCAACGCGACGTCCTTCTCGACCTTGCGCTTGCGCTCTTCCGCCAGGTCCGCCTTCAGGCTGCGCTCGTCCGGCTGCAGACCGTCGTCCTGGCCCGAGTCTTCGCGTGTGGGCTCCGCCGCCGTCGCGACGGTCGTGTCCGCGGGCTTCGGCTTGCTGTTCTCGGTGTAGCGATCGGTCACTTTGGGCTGGTCTGGATGGGCGCGATCCTGCGGTGTGGACTTGCCGGGCTCCGAAACCTCGTCGACGCGACGAATGTTGCCATCGGGCTTCACCTTGTTACCGCCTGGATTCGCCGCAGCCAGTGTTTCCTTGGCCGTCGCCGGCGCACCCGCAACCGCGTCGGTCGGGTGTCGCTCGCGGTGTTTCTTTTCCTGCTCGTCACGCTCGGCGCGGCGCACGCTTTCGTTCAACGAAATCGTCGTGTCCTTGCGCAACTTGCGGTAGTCCGCGATGTCGGCCTGCAGCGCCTGCCAGTCCTTCGCCGTGGCGACGCGCGCCTCGTGGCGCGCCTCGAGCATCGGCACGATCGGCGTCAGGTTGGCCGACGGCGTGTAGCCGGCTGCGGCGATCGACGTCCACGGCAGCGCGTTGTCGAAGGCCTGTTCGCCGTTCTGGTCGAAATCGACGGTCAGCGGAAACGCGATGTCGGGCGTCACGCCGCGCAGCTGCGTCGAGCCGCCGTTGACACGGAAGAACTGCGCGATCGTCATCTTCAGTTCGCCGAACGACGGCTTCTCGTTGCCCTTGACCTGGTCGAGGTCGACAAGGTTCTGCACGGTGCCCTTGCCGTAGGAATTCTCGCCGATGATCAGGCCGCGGCCGTAATCCTGGATCGCGGCGGCAAAAATCTCGGACGCCGAGGCCGAATTGCGATTGATCAGCACGGCGAGCGGACCGCTCCAGGCCATGCTGATGTCGCCGTTCTGTTCCTCCTCGATGCGGCCGTTCGCGCTGCGTACCTGCACGACCGGACCCTTGCCGATGAACAGGCCGGTCAGGTCGGTCGCTTCGGAAAGCGAGCCGCCGCCGTTGTTGCGCAAGTCGACGAGCACGCCGTCGACGTTCTGTTTCTTCAGGTCGGCGAGGATCCTCGCGACATCGCGTGTCGCGCTCTTGTAGTCCTTGTCACCGCGCCGATGCGCGTCGAAGTCCTGGTAGAACGTCGGCAGCGAGACGACGCCTATGCGGCGCGTCACCTCGCCATTCTTGACCTCGATGACCGAGCTCTTCGCGGCCTGTTCCTCGATCGTCACCTTCTTGCGCACGAGCGCGATCATGACGTGCTTGCCGTCCGGGCCGGCGTCGACCGGCAGTACCTCCAGGCGCACGGTCGTATCCTTGGCGCCGCG
>Ga0070668_100004327_pt1 | contig 10533 bp, 10 predicted proteins | sample KBSS43metaG_FD_64661 | JGI IMG/M metagenome (GOLD analysis project Ga0070668, IMG submission 64661) | Switchgrass rhizosphere microbial communities from Kellogg Biological Station, Michigan, USA - KBS S4-3 metaG | ecosystem: Host-associated > Plants > Roots > Rhizosphere > Soil ... | reverse complement strand
TCGCCACGGCCCGCACTTGAGCGGCATCAAGTCGCTGCAACGCCGCTGCTGTTACGTACGGTTACAAACCGTTGCCGATCCGACGTCGTCCCGAGAGTCTTCGCCGGTAGTCTCCTCGTCGAAATCGAACCCCGAGGACGCTGCCATGACCCTTCTCACCGCTACCGCCACGCTCGTCGCTCCGACCCATCGCGCGCACGCGGTGTCCACGCTCGCAGAAGGCATCGACATCGAGCTCCTGCGCCGGTATGTGTCCGTCACGCGCCGCAAGATTCTCGCGGGACAATACGTCTACCGCGCCGGGCAGCCGTTCCACGCGCTGCACCTGGTGCATGTCGGCTGCTTCAAGACCAGCGCGCTTTCCGACGACGGCCGCGAGCAGGTGACCGGTTTTCGCATGCGCGGCGACCTGCTCGGCGTCGAATCGATCGGCCTTCGCACCTACGCCTGCGATGTGATCGCGCTCGAAGACGGCGAGGTGTGGGATCTGCCGTACCCGCCGGTGCTCACCGCATGTATGGAGATTCCGGAGCTGCACATGCGCCTCACCGCCGCGCTCGCGCAGGAGATTCGTCTCGATCGCGCTTGGATGCTCGCCCTCGGTACGTTGTCGGCCGAGCAGCGCGTCGCCGCGTTCCTGGTCGACATTGCCGGACGCCACGCGCGGCTCGGATTCAGCGATCGCCATTTCATTCTGCGCATGAGCCGTCAGGACATGGCGAGCTTCCTCGCGCTCAAGCACGAGACGGTCAGTCGCGCGCTGTCGCACCTGCAGGACATGGGCTGTATTTCGGTGCTGCGCCGCGAGGTCAAGGTGCTGGACGAGGAAGGCCTGCACGCGCTCGCGAACGGATCGGCGTTCGTGCACTGAGATACACACGAAGCTGAGAAAAGATCACTCGTCGCCGAACGCCTTGCGCACGACGGCGGCGAGCTGTTCGCGCCGATAGGGCTTGCGCAGCACTTCGATGTCCGAAGACGCGTCGGGTCCGCCCGATGCACGCTCGTAGCCTGACGTGAGAAGGATGCGCAGGCCGGGGCGCAGCTTCTTCGCCTCGCGGGCGAGATCGAAACCGGTCATGCCGCTGCCGAGCACGATGTCGGAGAACAAAAGCTCGATGTCGGTGCGAGCGGCGAGTATTTCGAGCGCGCTCTCTCCGTCGGCCGCCTCGCAGATCGTGTAGCCCAGCGAGCGCAGGAACGCGAGCGCAATGCCGCGCACTTCCGGTTCGTCCTCGACGACGAGAATCGTTTCGCGGCCCTTGTGCAGCGGAGCCGGGATCGGCGCGCCGTTCGCGGTCACGCGCGGAGAGCTGGCGGGCAAGAACAGCTCGATGCGCGTGCCATAGCCGAGCGTGCTGTCGATCGTCATCCGTCCGCCGGACTGCTTGACGAAGCCGTAGACCATGCTGAGGCCCATGCCGTTGCCTTTGCCGGCCTCCTTGGTCGTGAAGAACGGCTCGAGCGCACGCGCGAGCACGTCCGGCGTCATGCCGATGCCGGTGTCGGTGACCGTGAACACGACGTACGCGCCGGGCGGCAGCTCGCCGTCGCTCTCGGTGAGGACGTCTTTGCGCGCTTGGATCGTGACGGCGCCGCCGCGCGGCATCGCGTCGCGGGCGTTGAGCGCGAGATTGATCAGCGCGGCATCGAGCTCGCCCGGATCGGCGAACACCGGCGGAATGTCCGGGGGACACTCGACCGTGACCGCGATGCGCTCGCCGAGCGTGCGTTGCAGCATCTCCTTGAGATCGGCGAGGAGCTGCGCGGGCAGCACAGCGCGTGGTAGCAGGCGCTGGCGTCGCGCGAACGCGAGCAGCTTGCGCGTCAGCACCGCACCGCGATCGACCGCGCGCAACGCGCTGTCGATGATTTCGCGAAGGCCGGACTGGTCGGCGATCTCCGCCTCGAGCAACTGCAGGTTGCCGGATACCACGGTAAGGAGATTGTTGAAATCGTGCGCAATGCCGCCCGTGAGCTGGCCCACGGCGTCGAGGCGCTGCGAGTGCGCGAGCTGCTCTTCGCTACGGCTGCGCTGCACCGCGGCGGCAATGATGTTGGCGACGGATTGCAGGAAATGCAGCGCGTCGCGATCGAAGCGTTCGCGGTTCTTCGAGAGTGCGAGCAGCGCGCCCATCGGTTCGTAACGATCGAGCAGAGGTACGGCGGCGGCATCCTGGAATCCGGCGTGCGCCAGCTCGGCGACGAGGGGGGCCGCCGTCGCAGCGTCGAACTGGGTGAGTGTCAGGCCGACCGGCGCGCCGTCGGCGAGTTTGCCGAACAGCGTCGCCAGCGGGACGACGCGCGGCAGTGCGTCGCGCAGGCGTTCCGGGAGGCCTGTCTCGCCGCGCACGTGCAGATCGTCGCGGCGCGATCCGGAGAAAAGCACGGCGACGGCGCTTACCTCGAGCGCCGAGGCGATCAGCGCGGGCACGCTTTCCACGGCGATTTCGTAGCTCGGCGATTCGAGCGCGAGGCGGCCGATCTGCGCGGCGAAGGTGTCGTGCCGAGCACGCTTGAGCGCCTGGCGCACGCGATGCGTTTCGGAGATGTCGCGGATCGATGCGGCGAACAGCACGCCCTCGCCGGTGCGGATCGGACTGAGGCCGATCTCGACCGGAAACGCCTCGCCGCTGCGGCGTACACCGGTCAGCTCGTAGCCTGCGCCCATCGGACGCACGCGCGGATTGTCCATGTAGCTGGAACGGTAACCGACATGCGCGCCGCGCACGCTGTCCGGCAGCAGCACTTCGACGGGGTGGCCGCGCAGCTCGCCGGCGGGGTAGCCGAACAATCGCTCGGCCTGCGGATTGGCCAGCACGATGCAGCCGTCCCGATCGACGACGATCATCGCGTCGGGCGCGGTCTCGAAGAGCGCCTCGAACAAGGCCGCATTCGAGCTCGGGCCGGGCTCGCGGGCGGCGCTCACGAGCGGCGCACCTGCTGAGCGAAGAGATAACCCGCGCCACGTACCGACTTGATGATCTCCGGGCGCGCCGGATCGATTTCGATCTTGCGGCGCAGGCGGCTGATCTGCACGTCGATCGCGCGATCGTAGGGACCGGCATCGCGTCCGTGCAGGCGCGTCATCAGATCGTCTCGCGACAGCACGCGATTGGGGTGGTCGACGAGTATCTTGAGCAGATCGTACTCGCCGCTGGTGAGCTCGACGACGCGTCGATGCGCATCGCGCAGCTCGCGCGCGGCGGCGTCGAGTCGAAATCCGGCAAAAGCGAACACGGTTCCGCTTTCAGACGCGCCTGCCGACGCGCGCTCGGCGACGCGCCGCAACACGCTGCGCACGCGCGCGAGCAGCTCGCGCAGATCGAACGGTTTGGTGACGTAATCGTCTGCGCCGAGCTCGAGGCCCACGACGCGATCTACCGACTCGCCGCGGCCGGTCACGATGATGACCGGCCCCTGCCAGCTCGAGCGCAAGTAGCGCGTCAGCTCGAAGCCGTCCTCGCCCGGAAGACCGAGATCGAGCAGCACGAGATCCACGGACTCGGCCGCCAGCAACTGGCGCATCGAAGCGCCCTCGGCGGCGACGCTCACGCGAAATCCCTGAGCGGAAAAATAACGTACGACGAGCGCGGCGATGTCAGGATCGTCGTCGACGACGAGAAGATGCGCGAGCCGCGCGGGTGCTGCTGTGCTGGTATGCGTGGCCTGCACGATCCTGCCCAAAGCCGGGTTCTGCAAGGCTTCCGCTTCGATCGACGGATCGGCGATGCCGGACAAGAATCTGTGCTCTCGCCCAAAGAGTCAACTCGGCGGCGCAGGTGACTCGTCCACCGGATCGGGTCATACGCTCTTGCCGGCCGGGGCGAACGTCGGCGCGCAGCAGACGACATGACCGAGCAGGAGCTCAGGCGCGAGTCATTTGTGAATTGCTTCGCGCGGCAGCTCTTTCGCTGCGATCAGCGGCGGTGCCATTTGGCCCCAGACGATGCAAGCGGGACTCCATCGGGTTGCCGGGGCTCCAGCTACTCGGTGATCCACATCCGTGCCCGCTCGCGGCGCTCGGCTCGAAGGTCGTCTTCGATATCGTCGGCCGTCGAGGTGCTGCCGTAGGTTCCGACGATGAGAGTTTCGGCCATCGGCGGAATGTTGTCCGGAAGGTCGGCGTGTATCGTCGAGCGGTCGTCGATCCAGAAGCTCATCGTCGATGCAGCACATGCTCGAAGAATCCGGGCCGCGCTCGTGCGTGGCTCGTCGAGGAGCGAGGCGATGGCATTCACACGGTAGCCTGATTTACGCACGCGGTTATCCCTCGATGTGACAAGTCGCGGCTGAGCACGCAGGCACTGTTTTGTGCCGGCAACCGCCACGTACGGACACGCCCGACTTCGTAGGAAGTCCAGCGCGAGCAGAAAATCTGGTGCGCGTAGGTGCCGTCGATCGCAATGTCGCGATCGTCGAGAACGAACTCGACCGACTGGCCTTCGTGCGGTAGCGCCGCGGAGCTCGCGACCCATTGGGAATGCATGATCTCTACTCGGGATGAAGTGCAGCGCCCGCGCCAGGCAAGATGGGAGCCGCATAACGCTCGAGCATCATGCGCATACCGGACGAATCGCGACCGTTCGATAGCGCACATAGGGCGGCAGAATCTTGTGAAGAACCGGGGCCGCCGCGTGGCTCGACGCCCGCTCGGGACTTACGTAGCCAGGCGTTCCTCGCGTGTGCCGACGAACTCTTCTCTATTCAACGCGGCGGCGAAGGTCCGCAAAGAAGCGATACCCGTCTCGTGGGCTGCGCGTATCCATTGCGAGAGCGCTCCGGATTCGGCGCCGACGTCGCGCTGCTCCAGCAGCGACGCCAGCTGCGTGCGGAATGTACAGAGCGTGCAAAGGTGCGGTCGCTTGCCGATCCAGGCGTCGAGCCGGGCGCGATCGTCGACGCCGAGCCATCGGCCGCCATCGGCCAACGCGCGGCGCAGGCGCAGCGACGGTACGTCGTCGCGACTTCCGTGCGATTCGTCGCGCACCGCCGGAAGAATCACCGTGCGGAAGAATTTCGTCATGACCCGCACTTTCGGATTCAGCGTCACTCGAAGCGGACGCGCCTGTGGCGTTCGATTCTGCGCCGGCAAGTCGCCGAGGTGCGCAACGCGCTTGACGTCGGCGAGGCCAAGCCTCGCCAGGATTCTTATCACCAGCCAGCCGAGGTCGAACTCGAAACGCCGCAGCGAGAACTTCGCCGAGCTTGGAAATGCGTGGTGATTGTTGTGAAGCTCCTCGCCGCCGACCCAGACCGCCAGCGGAACCAGATTGGTCGAGCGGTCCACTGTTTCGAAGTTGCGATAGCCCCACCAGTGGCCGACGCCGTTGACGACGCCGGCGCCCCAGAACGGAATCCACATCATCTGCACGGCCCAGATGGCCATGCCGGCGACACCGAAAAGGGCAATCTCGATCACGGCGAGCAGCGTCGGGCCCCAGTTGCAATGCCGCGTGTAGATGTTCCGCTCGATCCAGTCGTCGGGCGTGCCGCGGCCGAACCGCTCGAGAAGACTCGGGTCCGAGCGCGCTTTCATGTAGAGCTCGGTTCCGTTCAAGATCAGCTTGCCGATGCCGAAGATCTGCGGGCTGTGCGGATCGAGCTCGGTCTCGCAATGCGCGTGATGCTTGCGGTGGATCGCGACCCATTCCTTGGTGACCATCGCGGTGGTCAGCCAGCTCCAGAACCGGAACGCGTGCGCCAGCGCCGGATGGAACTCGACGGAACGATGACTCTGGCTGCGGTGCAAGTACAGCGTGACCGTGAATATGGTCAGCTGCGTCATCGCCAGGAGGATGAGGATCTTCGTTCCGAGTCCGGCGTACGTGATTCCGTGCGAAGCATGGGTCAAAAGGGAATCAAGCATAGGCGCGGGTCGCAAGATAACCGAGGGAAGCGCAGCCGAGGCGAACGACGATTCATTCCGCTGCGAGAAACCCGGTCGGGCCGATACCAGGGTATCGGCGCGCGCCGACCGGATAACGATCCGCGATGCAACGGACGGTTGCCCATTCTTTGCGTCGCCTTCCTTCCGCGCCAGGAGACGGTGCGCTGCGTGCCGCTCGACGTCTGTACGCTGCCGAACATAAGCTCTGTGCGATGTCGTACATACGCGCTGGCGCTTTGCGCCTACATTGCCTACGCTAACGGGGAAGCCTATGCCGGCGTCGGCCAAGACAAACGCAGTGCGCAGGACGCAAAGGTCGCCCATGCCTGCCCCTCACGATCCCAAGCAGAATCATCTCCTGCGCGCGCTGCCCGCGAAGGAATTCTCGCGCCTCGTGCCCAATCTCGAGCTCGTCGCGATGCCGCTCGGCGACGTGCTGTACGAATCCGGCAGCCAGTTGCGATATGTCTATTTTCCGACGACGTCGATCGTCTCGCTGCTGTATGTCATGGAAGATGGCGCGTCCGCCGAAATCGCCGTGGTCGGCAACGAAGGCATGGTCGGCGTCGCGCTGTTTATGGGAGGCGAGACCACGCCCAGCCGCGCCGTCGTGCAGAGCGCAGGCCATGCCTATCGCCTAAAGGGCCAGCTTCTAAAAAAAGAATTTCAAAGGGCTGCAGCACTGCAGCATCTGCTGCTGCGCTACACGCAGGCCTTGCTGACCCAGATGGCGCAGACGGCGGTGTGCAATCGCCACCACTCGGTCGACCAGCAATTGTGCCGCTGGCTGCTGCTCAGCCTCGACCGGTTGCCTTCGAACAAGTTGAGCATGACGCAGGAGCTCATCGCCAACATGCTCGGCGTACGCAGAGAAGGCGTTACCGAGGCCGCAGGCAAATTGCAGATGACCGGCCTTATCAAATACAGCCGCGGCCAGATCACCGTGCTGGACCGGCCGCGTCTCGAGGGACGCGCGTGCGAGTGTTACCAGGTGGTCAAGAACGAATTCGATCGCCTGCTGCCCGATGTCGGAGCGAAATGAAGCGATCTGAAGGCCACGGCCTTCTCTCATGCGCGATGCCTGCCGCGTCATGCGGCGCAGCGGGAAATCGTCGGCGCGCGTCATGAGCCGGGTCGTGGGCACGAATCGTTTGCTGGCGGCGCTGCCCGACAACGATCGCCGACGATTCCTCGCGAACTGCGATCAGGTCGAGCTCACGTCCGCCGACATGCTCCAGGAGGCAGGCACGCCGCTGCGGCACGTCTATTTTCCTACCGGCGGCTTCATCTCTGTGGTAACACCGCTCGGTACATGTCCTGGCCTGGAGATCGGGCTAGTGGGCGACGAGGGCATGGTCGGAGTCGCCCTCCTGCTGGGGGTTTCCGCATCGCCGCGGCAGCATTTCGTGCGCGGCAGCGGGAGCGCGTTGCGCATGACCGCGGCCTCGTTCCGGCGCGAGCTCGAGCGCAGCCCTTTGCTGCGGCGACGGCTCAATCTTTATCTCCACGTCAAGATGCATCAGTTCGCGCAGGCGGCGGCGTGCGTGCGATTCCATGCGCTCGAAGCGCGACTGGCGCGTTGGCTTCTCATGGCGCACGACCGCGCGCATTCGAACGAATTGCACGCCACGCAAGAGTCCGTCGCGCACATGCTGGGCGTGCGTCGCGTAGGCGTGACCAAAGCGGCCACGTCGATGCAGAAGCTGTCCCTGATCCGCTACAGCCGCGGCGACATCACGATCGTCGATCGGCCCGGGCTGGAAGCCTGTTCCTGCGGGTGCTACGACGCAGGCAAGAAGTTGTACGACCGCGTCCTGGGGCGAACGTCCTTCGACGAATAACCGCCGCGAGCGCATGATTCAGCGATCGAAATCATCAGCGGCAAGATCGACGTGCCGGCGATTGTCTTGTTAGCGATCATACGGACCCTGCGAAGATGAAATCAGGCTCCATCCGCTTGTTCGGCGGCGAACTTCGCTATCCGATCATCCAGGCGCCGATGGCCGGCGTGTCGACGCCGGCGCTCGCCGCGGCCGTGTCGAACGCCGGCGGATTGGGTTCGATCGGTGTCGGTGCCGAGACGCCCGAAGGTGCGCGGCGCATGATCGTCGCGACTCGCGAGCTGACGCCGAATGCGTTCAACGTCAATCTCTTCTGCCATCGTCCGGCGACGCGCGATCGCGAGCTCGAAGCTTCATGGATCGAGCGTTTGCGACCGGAGTTCGCAAGATTCGGCGCGTCGCCGCCGTCGGAGCTCGAGGAGATCTACAAGAGCTTCGTCGTGGACGATGCGATGCTCGATACGCTGGTCGCGCTGAAGCCTCCGGTCGTCAGTTTTCATTTCGGCTTGCCGACTGCGCGTCAGCTCGCGGCGCTTCGAGGCATCGGAAGCTTCCTGATCGCGACCGCGACCAGCGTGCACGAAGCCGAGCTCCTGGCTCGCGCAGGCATCGATGCGATCGTCGCGCAAGGCTACGAAGCAGGCGGGCACAGAGGCGTGTTCGATCCGAAGGCCGTCGACGATCGCCTCGGAACGATCGCGTTGACGCGACTCCTCGTGCGCAAATTCGAGATTCCGGTCATCGCGGCCGGAGGCATCATGGACGGCGCCGGCATCGACGCGGCGCTCCGTCTCGGCGCCGTGGCTGCGCAGCTCGGCACCGCGTTCATCGCCTGTCCCGAATCGTCCGCCGACGCGGGATTTCGCGGTGCGCTCGCATCGGACGCCGCGCTGCACACGGTGATGACCTCGGCTATCTCCGGAAGACTCGCGCGAAGCCTCGCCAATCGCTTCACGGCGCTCGGGCAGTCGGTAGCAGCGCGCGAAATTCCAACGTATCCGGTGGCGTACTCCGCCGGCAAGGCACTCCATTCCGCGGCAAAAGAAAAATCCGAATACGGATACGGCGCGCAGTGGGCGGGGCAGGGGGCGCCGCTCGCAAGATCGTTGCCTGCGGCGCGGCTGATGTCGGTGTTGATCGAAGAGATGGCCGCTGCGGCGTCGTAGGGTTGGCACGGTTGTGCTCGACGTCGCGGGAGCCCGACGGTCAGGCTACGTCGAAACCGAAGGATCCACGATGAACACTCTGGAAAATTCCGAAGCCTCCGACCCGCAGCGACGCCGATTCCTGGGCACTGCGGCGATGACGCTTGCGGCGGCGGAGCTCGGCTTGATGGGTTCTGCAACCGCGCAATCCAAAAAGGCGACATCGGGCGCCGTTCCCTCGGTGGCGCCGGGCACGCACACATCGCTCGGACCGCTCAAGCACATCGATGCCGGCGCGCTCAACGTCGCGTACGCGGAAACAGGTCCGGCCGACGGACCCGTGGTAATTCTTCTGCACGGCTGGCCTTACGACATCCACAGCTACGTCGATGTCGCGCCGCCGCTAGCGTCGGCGGGCTACCGCGTGATCATTCCGTACCTCCGCGGTTATGGCGCGACGCGATTTCTTTCCGCCGATGCATTCCGCAACGGTCAGCAAGCAGCGTTGGCTCAGGACGTCATCGACTTGATGGACGCGCTCAAGATCGAAAAAGCCGTGATCGGCGGTTTCGACTGGGGCGCGCGCACCGCGGTGATCGTCGCGGCCTTGTGGCCGGAACGCTGCAAAGCGCTCGTCTCGGTCAGCGGCTACATCGTCGTCAATCTCGAAATCAACAAGCGACCGTTGCCGCCCGCTGCAGAATACGGCTGGTGGTATCAGTACTACTTCGCCACCGAGCGCGGACGTGCGGGTTACGACGCGAACCGGCACGATTTCGCCAAGCTCATCTGGAAAATCGCCTCGCCGAAATGGGCATTCGACGACGCGACCTTCGATCGCAGCGCGGCCGCGTTCGACAATCCGGATCACGTCGCCATCGTGATCCACAACTATCGTTGGCGCCTGAGTCTTGCTGCCGGCGATCCGAAATACGACGCGCTCGAAAAGAAGCTCGCAGAGGCGCCGGTTGTAGCAGTTCCGACGATCACGATCGGCAGCGACTTCGACGGCGCCGCCGCCGACGGCGCTGCTTACGCCAAGAAATTCTCCGGCAAGTACGCGCACCGCGTGCTGAAAGGGATCGGTCACAACGTGCCCCAGGAAGATCCGCAGAGCTTCGCCCAGGCGATCGTGGATGCCGATCGGCTCTGAACACGACGCATCGGGAATAAATCGCCGCCCCGGATGATCTGGTAGGTCGCATGGCCCACCAGGAGTCGTTATGAGCGCGCAAGACAACGAGTTCGATCATTCCTTTCAGCCGGAGCGAAGGAAAGCGCTCGGTTGCCTCGCGGCATGGACCGGCGCCGCGGTCGTATGGACCGTCGTCGGCGGCGTGCCGAAGGCGCTCGGCGTCACCAACGCGAAGCAGCCGGTCGCGGCATCGAAGGCATTCACGTTCGTGCAGATCAGCGACACGCACGTCGGCTTTCACAAAGACGCGAATCCCGACGTGATCGGCAGCCTGCGTCACGCGATCGCCGACATCAACGCGCTGCCGCAGGCGCCCGCGTTCGCGGTGCACACCGGCGATGTCAGCCATCTCTCGCGGCCCGAAGAGTTCGGTCAGGCCAAGGAAATTTTCCGCGAGCTTCGCGTCGATCGCCTGCATATAGTGCCCGGCGAGCACGACGCGCTCGACGACGGACTTTCCGG
>Ga0070668_100004320_pt1 | contig 10545 bp, 11 predicted proteins | sample KBSS43metaG_FD_64661 | JGI IMG/M metagenome (GOLD analysis project Ga0070668, IMG submission 64661) | Switchgrass rhizosphere microbial communities from Kellogg Biological Station, Michigan, USA - KBS S4-3 metaG | ecosystem: Host-associated > Plants > Roots > Rhizosphere > Soil ... | reverse complement strand
GGCCACCGCCACCGCGTGGTCATCGGCAAGGACACGCGCCTGTCGGGCTACATGCTGGAGAACGCGATGGTGGCGGGCTTCACCAGCGTCGGCATGGACGTGGTGCTGCTCGGGCCGATGCCGACCCCGGCCGTCGCACTGCTGACGCAGGAGCTGCGCGCCGACGTGGGCGTGATGATCTCGGCCAGCCACAACCCGTACGAGGATAACGGCATCAAGTTGTTCGGCCCCGACGGCTTCAAGCTCTCGGACGAAGACGAGCTGGCGATCGAGGCGATGCTGGCGCAGGACATGCCGCTTGCCGCCTCCGGCGAGATCGGGCGCGCGCGGCGCATAGACGATGCACGCGGGCGCTACATCCATGCGGTCAAACAGTCGCTCGCCAAGGCGATCCGGCTCGATGGGCTCAAGATCGCGGTCGATTGCGCCAATGGCGCCGCCTACCAGGTCGCCCCTTCCGCGTTCTGGGAGCTGGGGGCCGAGATCGTCGCGCTGGGCGTCAATCCGAACGGCAAGAACATCAACCTCAACTGCGGCTCGACTCACGTCGGTGCCTTGCAGGAATCGGTCGTGGCGTCCGGCGCGGACATCGGCATCGCGCTCGATGGCGACGCCGACCGGCTGATCGTGGTGGACGAGAAGGGCCAGGTGGTCGACGGCGACCAGATCATGGCGCTGATCGGCAGCGAATGGGCCACCCAAGGCCGCCTTGCCGGCGGCGGCGTGGTGGCGACGGTCATGTCGAACCTGGGCCTCGAGCGCTTCCTCCAGGGTCGCGGGCTCGACCTGGTGCGCACCTCGGTGGGGGACCGCTACGTGCTCGAGGCGATGCGCAAGGGCGGCTACAACGTCGGCGGCGAGCAGTCGGGCCACATGATCCTGCTCGACCATGCGACCACCGGCGACGGCACCGTGGCCGCGCTGCAAGTGCTCGCCGCGCTGGTCCAGTCGGGCAAGCGGGCGAGCGAGCTGCTGCACTTATTCGATCCCGTGCCCCAGTTGCTGCGCAACGTGCGCTTCGCCGGTGGCAAGCCGCTGGAGGCCGGCAGCGTCAAGGCGGCGATCGCCGAAGCCGAGGCGTCGCTGGCCGGCAAAGGGCGCCTCGTCATCCGCCCCTCGGGCACTGAGCCGGTCATCCGCGTCATGGCTGAAGGCGACGATGCGGGCGAAGTGGAAGCGGCGGTCGCCGCGATCTGCGTCGCGGTCGAGCAGGCGGCGGCGTAAATGCTGGAGATGCGCCCCGACTGCGAACGCTGCGGCACCGACCTTCCGGCGGAAGCCTCCGGCGCCTTCATCTGCAGCTTCGAATGCACGTACTGCGCCGAGTGCGCCGAGGCGCTGGACGACTTGTGCCCTAACTGCGGCGGCGAACTCGTCGACCGCCCGACGCGCGCGAAGAAGCACCACGCCAAGAGCCCGCCCAGCGCGGAGCGGCGGTTTCAGGGGTAGACTGCGCGGAGCGGCCCGCTTTGCCCCGCCCGCCCCGCTGCGACTAGCTTCGCCTCTCGGCTCAGCAAGTCTCGCGCCCCTCCCGCAAGCGGGTGGGGAAGGGAGATTGCCTTCCCGCTTGCGGGAGGGCCGGGAGGCTTGGCGGCTTGCCGCCTAGCCGGACGGGGTGGGCGGAGCTTGCGGATGTGACCGGCCTCACTTAGCGCACGCGCCATGACCCCGCCCCGCATCCTCTCGATCGCCGGTTCCGACAGCTCCGGCGGGGCGGGCATCCAGGCGGACATCAAGACCATCACCATGCTCGGCGGGTTCGCGATGACGGCGATCACCGCGATCACGGCGCAGAACACGCTGGGGGTGAGCGCGGTGGAGGTGCTTTCGCCCACGATGGTGCGGGCGCAGATCGCGGCGTGCGTGGACGACATCGGCGTCGATGCGGTGAAGATCGGGATGCTGGGCTCGGCGCAGATCGCCCACGTCGTTGCCGAGGCGCTGGAAGACCTTGGCGTGCCGGTGGTGTTCGATCCGGTGATGATCGCCAGCAGCGGCTCGGTGCTGGCGGACGAGACGACGATCGCGGAGTTCGAGCGGCTGATGCGGATCGCGACGCTGACGACGCCCAATGTGCCCGAACTGGCTGCTCTGGGCGGCGCGGAGGCGATGGCGCGGCGCGGCGTCGCCTATCTCGCCAAGGGCGGCGATGCGGTGGGCGACGTGGTCACCGACCGGCTCGTGCGTCCCGGCGCGGAGCCGGTCGCGTGGAGCGCGCCGCGCATCGTCACGCGCCACAACCATGGCACCGGCTGCACCTTGTCGAGCGCCATCGCCGTCCATCTCGCGCGTGGCGCGGACGTTGTCTCCGCAGTCGAGTCGGCGCGCGAGGTGGTGCGCGCGGCGTTGTCAGCCGCGCCCGGCTTTGGCGCCGGGCACGGACCGATGGGCCATCACGCCTTGCGTTGATCCTCCGGCTCGAAGCCGAGCGGCTGGTAGCGGCGCTTGCCGGTAAGGGGATCGAACCAGACCTCGATCGGCTCGCCGGTCTCGCTGTCGACCTCGCGCTCGCCGGTGCGCTGCCAGTTGGCGGACGCTTCGCCGGACGCGCCGCGATAGCGCCGCTCGACCAGCACGCTGGCAATGACCAGCGCGCCCACCCCGGCGAGCATCCAGCCGCCGTCGGCGAACACGCCCAGCGCGATTCCGCCGCCCGCCATCAGCCCGCCGACGACGAGCGCCGTGGTGCGCGCGCCGGGACTCACGGCCGGGCCAGCCGCACCGCCGTGCCGTAAGCGACGACCTCGTTCATCGTCTGGCCGATCGCGCCCGAATCGAAGCGCATCATGACCACCGCGTCGGCACCCATCAGCCGGGCGTTCACCACCAGCCGGTCGATCGCGTGGCGGCGCGTGTCCTCGACCAGCGAGGTGTACTCCTTGATCTCGCCGCCGATGATCGAGCGCAGCCCGGCGACGATGTTGCCGCCCAGGCCCCGGCTGCGCACGACGACGCCGAAGACCTGGCCGAGGCTCTCTTCGATGGTCTGGCCGACGATGTTCTCGGTGGTGGTGACGATCATATGTGTGCTTCCCGGCTGTTCCAGAGGCAGCCTAGACCCAAGTGAAGGGTGCGCGCCAGCTAGGGTTTGCGGGCGGGAAGCCGCGCCAGCACCGTGCGCTTGCCGACGTCGCTCAGCCTGGGCCAGGCTGCGATCTCGTCCATCGTGCGGCGGCAGCCTTCGCACCAGCCGGTCGCGGTGTCGATGCGGCAGATGCCGGTGCAGGGAGAGGGGCAGGGAGAGGGAACTTGCGCCATGGCTCCGCCTCCAAGCAGTGCCGCTACCCGACTGCAACCGCAATTATCTTGCGTTTGCCCGCAACGAAGCCTATGTGCCCGTCAGCAACCGGCGCGCGAGCTCTCAAGCCCGCCGCAATCCGCAGGCAGCGTGAGGTCCCGGCGAGACAGCCGACGACCGTCCCGGACGAGCGGTTGCCGTGTGAACCAGCTTCCTTCTCACGCAGGGTCGCATCGAACGAACCCTTGCGATGCGCGCGCATTTCGACGTGCGCCTTGCTGTACTCTGAAAGACTTTCATGTCCTATTTCAACGACCTTGGCCTGGCCGAGCCCATTCTTCGCGCGCTTGGCACCAAGGGCTATTCCGATCCCACGCCGATCCAGCGCCAGGCTATCCCTGCGCTGATGGAGGGCCGGGACCTGCTCGGCATCGCGCAGACTGGCACCGGCAAGACCGCCGCGTTCTCGCTGCCCTCGCTTCACCGCCTTGCCGCCGATCCCAAGCCGCGTCCGAACGCCGGCTGCCGCATGCTGGTGCTCAGCCCCACGCGTGAGCTGGCGGCGCAGATCGCCGAGAACATGCGCGGCTACGCCAAGTACCTCGCGCTCAACATCTCCTGCGTGTTCGGCGGCGTTCCCGTCGGCAAGCAGGCCCGTGCGCTGGAGCGCGGCACCGACGTACTGGTCGCGACGCCCGGCCGCCTGCTCGACCTGATCGACCAGCGCGCGCTGACGCTGCGCCATGTCGAGATCTTCGTGCTCGACGAGGCCGACCAGATGATGGACCTGGGCTTCATCCACGCCCTGAAGCGCATCTCGGCGATGCTGCCCAAGGACCGCCAGAGCCTGTTCTTCTCGGCGACGATGCCCCAGGCGATCGCCGAGCTCGGCCGCCAGTTCATCAACAACCCGGTCAAGGTCGAAGTCGCACCGCAGTCGACCACGGCCGAGCGGGTCGAGCAGTTCGTCACCTTCCTGAACCAGGCCGAGAAGCAGGCGCTGCTGACCATCAGCCTTCGCGCCGGCCTCGCCAAGGACGAGAACGGCGCCAGCCAGATCGACCGCGCGCTGGTGTTCAGCCGCACCAAGCACGGCGCCGACCGCGTCGTGCGCCACCTGGTGACGGCTGGCGTGCCGGCGGCCGCGATCCACGGCAACAAGAGCCAGGCGCAGCGCACCGCGGCGCTCGGCGGCTTCCGCCAGGGCTCGGTCCGCGTACTGGTGGCGACCGACATCGCCGCGCGCGGGATCGACGTCTCGGGCGTCAGCCACGTCTACAACTTCGAGCTGCCCAACGTCGCCGAGCAGTACGTCCACCGCATCGGCCGCACCGCGCGTAATGGCGCCGACGGCATCGCGGTGAGCTACTGCGCCCCCGACGAGAAGGCGTACTTGCGCGACATCGAGAAGCTGACCCGCGTCAAGCTCATGCCGCTGCCGCTGCCCGAGGACTTCCTGCGCGAGGCTGCGCGCTTGCCGGCGCCGTCGCGCAAGGCGGTCGAGGCCGAGCAGAACGTGCGTCCGCGTCATGGCGAGCGCCGCGATGGCGAGCAGCGCCGCGAGCGTCCGCGCCAGGATCGCCGTCCCGACGAGCGCCGCCGCGACGATCAGCGGCCGCGTGCCGCCGGCGGCGAGCGCGTTGCCCGTGATGGGCAGCGGCCCGAGCGCGGCTTCGGCGATCGTCCTCAGGGCGATCGTCCGCAAGGCGAGCGTCCGCAGGGCCAGCGTTCTCAGGGCGAACGCGGTCCTCGCCGCGACGAGCGCAGCCAGGGTGGCGATCGCCGGTTCGGCGAGATGCCGCGCGGCGAACGTCCCCAGGGCGAGCGCTCGAGTGGCGAACGTTCCGGTGGCGAGCGCCGTCGCGACGATCGTCCGCATGGTGAGCGCGCCCAGTCGGACCGTAGCCAGGGCAACCGCGCGCGGTCCGATCGTCCGCAGGGCGAGCGCCCTCGGCACGACGGTCCCAAGCCCGAGCGCCGCGATGGCGAGGGTGCTGCTCATGGTGGCGGCCAGGGACAGAACCGCAATTTCCGCCCGCGTGGCGGCGGTAACCCGGTCGGTGCCCACAAGGACCGCGTCCGCCGCGCCGGCTGATCGGCGACCGATGCCGCGTCGTTCCGGGTAGAGCCCGGGACGACGTGCATCTGGAGGTTGTGCCCGGTTGGGCACGCAAGGCATAAGGCGCGCCATGTCCGCAGGGTTCACAGCTGCTCTTGTGTCCGCCGCCGCGATGAGCGCGATCGTCGGCTTGCGCTATCTGGCGACGAGCGGGCTGTTCGCCTGGCTTACGGGACGGGTAAGACCCGGGCTCTATGACGGGCTTGCGCCGCAGATCGCGCGCGAGGTGCGCTGGTCGCTGCTCTCCGCGGTGATCTACGGCGTGCCGGCCGGCATCGCCGCCTGGGCCTGGCGGTCGCATGGCGCGACGCGGATCTACGACGATGTGAACGCTTATCCGCTGTGGTGGCTGCCGGCCTCGCTGCTCGTCTACTTGTTCCTTCACGACACCTGGTTCTACTGGACCCATCGCTGGATGCACCGGCCGCGCGTGTTCGCGCTCGCCCATGCGGTGCACCACGCAAGCCGCCCGCCGACGGCCTGGGCGGCGATGAGCTTTCATCCGCTCGAGGCGGTCACCGGCGCGCTGGTGGTTCCGGCGCTGGTGTTCGTGATCCCGATCCACGTCGCCGTGCTGGGCGTGGTTCTGCTGGTGATGACGGTGATGGGCATAACCAACCACATGGGGTGGGAAATGTTCCCGAAACGCTTCATTCATTCACCATTGGGCAATTGGGTGATAACGGCGAGTCACCATCAGCGTCATCACGAGCTCTATCGATGCAATTACGGCCTCTACTTTCGTGTGTGGGATCGCCTCTGCAAGACCGATCGCGGGCTTTCGGCGCCCTGATCCTCGCGACCGGGATCCCGGCGCTGGTCGGCGCGGGGTTGCCGGGCACCGACGTGACCGCCAGCATCACCGGGTTGCGCTCGGCCAAGGGGCAGATCCTGGCCTGCATGACCGCGCGCCCCGATGCCTTTCCGGGCTGCACCAACGATCCCGCCGCGCGTCGCCTGGTGGTTCCGGCGACGACGGCCGCGCCGCTCAACTTCGGCCAGGTGCCGGAAGGCCGCTATGCCATCGCCCTCATCCACGACGAGAACGGCAACGGCCGGCTCGACAAGCGGCTGATGATCCCGCGCGAGGGCTTCGGCTTCTCGAAGGACGCGCCGGTGATGATGGGCCCGCCCCGGTTCGACAGCGCCGCCTTCCCGGTCGGCACGCAGACCGAGCACCTGACGATCCGGATGCGCTATCTACTCTGATCCTGCCCACTGCAAACTTGCAGGCGAGTGCCCGCCGCCGTAACCGAATCGGGTGGCGCGGCGGCAATCATCTTTAGTGGGCAGGGTGATCGACGCGGGCGATGGCGCGCCCATCGGCACGTTCTCGCCGTTCCGCTACCCGGTGTTCCGGGCGATCTGGATCGCAAATCTGTTTTCGAACCTTGGCGGCATGATCCAGTCGATCGCGGCCGCCTGGATGATGACCGGGCTGACGACGTCGCATCAGCTCGTTGCATTGGTGCAGTCCTCGGCTGCCGTGCCGATCCTGCTGCTGGGCGTGTTCGCCGGCGCGATTGCCGACAATTACGACCGACGCAGGGTCATGCTGGTGTCTCAGCTGGGCATGCTGCTGGTCTCAGGCGTGCTTGCGGCGCTGACGTATGCCGGGTGGATGACACCGGGACTGTTGCTGGCCTTCACCTTGAGCGTGGGTCTGGGCACGGCGCTGAACTCGCCGGCTTGGCAAGCTTCGGTGCGCCAGCAAGTGGACCGAAGTCAGCTGTCGCAAGCGATCGCGCTCAATTCTATCTCGTTCAACATCGCCCGCAGCATCGGACCGGCGCTGGGCGGTCTGCTCATCTCGATCTGGAACGTCTCGTTCGCCTTCGCGGTCAATGCGTTGAGCTACATCGGTCTGATCGGCGTACTCCTCTGGTGGAAACCGGAGCCGCGCCAGATCGATCGGCGCCCGATCCTGCCTGCGGTCGCGGTGGGCATCCGCTACTGCGCCCACTCGTCGCCGATTCGCCGCATACTGTTGCGCAGCTTGTCGCTGGGATTCAGCTTGTCGGCTTACCAGGCCCTCCTTCCCACACTGGTGAGCGGACAGCTTCACGGCAACGAGTTGCAGTTCGGGCTGATGCTCGGGCTGTTCGGTATCGGTTCGATCGTGGCCGCGCCGCTGATCGCGCCGGCACGTCGCAAACTGCAGCTGGAGGGGACACTGGCGCTCGGCTCGCTGATGTTCGTGTTCGTATTCTCGTTGCTCGCCGAAGTGCAGGTCGTCTGGTACGCGCTGCCAGCGGCGTTGCTGGGCGGCATGGGCTGGGTGCTGATCCTCACCAGCGTGAACACCGCGGTCCAGATGCGCTCGCCCGATGCCATCCTCGGGCGCTGCCTGTCGATCTACCAGGCGGTGACCTTCGGGGGCATGGCGCTCGGATCGTGGTGCTGGGGCGCTCTGGCGGACTGGCGCGGCTTGCCGACGACGCTGCACGCCGCCTCGGTCTTCCTCGTCGTCTCGTTCCTGCTGCTGCGCTTCCTGGCACCTCTGCCCAAGCCGGGTGAGGGTGTCGTCAAGACCTAGCTGCCGGCAATCCGCCCCCCAACGCGGGCAGGCCCTTCACCGATAATTTACCACGCTGCGCCACAAGCGATACCGAAGGGGTCGATGGGGTCGTTGATGGACGCTTTGCACAGCCAGGTTCCGGATCTTGGGGGCGGCGCTTCCTTCGAGGATGACGAGCCGGCCGATGGCCCTGGCGCGGTCGTGGCGGTTTCGGCTAAGGACGAGCGCCGCCTGCAAGTGCGCGCCTACAACTTCTGGGCGAGCTTGCTCGGCGACCGGCAGCTGCCCTCGATCGACGATCTCGAGACCAGCGGCCTGCCCGACTTCGCGCCCAAAGGCGTCCTGCTCGACTTCACTGGCGGGCCGGACAACCCGGTGATCGCCTTCCTCGGTGCCGACCTCGCGGAAGAGAGCGGTGCGCCAGGTCCGATCCGCACTCTCGCCGACGTGCCCGAAGGCACGCTGCTGTCGCGCATCACCACGCACTACATGCAGATCCTGGACAATCAGGCTCCCGTCGGGTTCGAGGACGAGTTCGTCGACCGCCACGGCGCCACGATGGTCTATCGCGGCATCCTGCTGCCCTTCTGCGGCAATGCCGATCGCATCGAATACGTCTGCGGCGTGATCAACTGGAAGCAGGTCGAGGCGGGCCGGCCATCCGCCCGCGCCGACAGCGCGCCGCTCCACGCCGCGCGGATCGAGCCGATGCCGATCACCGAATGGGCGGACGGTCCGCTCGACTTCGATCCTGGCCCGGACGATCCCGTTCTCTCGGGCAAATTGCCCGTCGAGGCGCTACGGGCGCTGCCGACGCGGTCGCTCGGAATGGTCTCGCACGAAGGCGTCGAGTTCGCGCTGCTACTGACACGGCGCCTGCCGAGCGGGGAGATCGTCGTGCTAGGCGAATTCGGTGAGGATCACCCCTTGGTCGAGCGCGCCGCCCGCCAGCTGCTCGCCTGAAGCCACACCGGCGGCATTGCCGCTTGCGTCGCTCCTTCGGACCGGCGAGGACGGCACCATGCCGCGTCGCTTCAGCCGTGGTTCAGGCCCGGAGGAGTTAGCCAACCGCCATGCGCACTCGCGGCATTCGCGCTTTCCTGGTGGCTGTTGCCGCGCTTTTGGCGCCGATGCCGGCCGTTGCCCAATCCATCCTGCGTGACGCGGAGACCGAGGCGCTGTTTCGCGACATGTCGCGGCCGCTGGTCGCCGCCGCCGGGCTCGATCCCAAGAACGTCGATGTCGTCCTCGTCAACGACCCGCAGGTCAACGCCTTCGTCGTGGGCGGCCAGGCGGTCTACCTCAACTCCGGCCTGATCAACGCGGCGGACAGCGCAAACCAGGTGCAGGGCGTGATTGCCCACGAGCTCGGCCACGTCGCTGGCGGTCACGCGGTGATCAACCCCGGCGCCAGCGCCGCGACCAACATCAGCCTGCTCTCGCTGCTCCTGGGCGCTGCGGCGGCGGCGGCAGGCGGCGGCGAAGCGGCCATGGGCGTGCTCATGGCCGGGCAGCAGGCCGCGATGGGCAAGTTCCTCGCCTACACCCGCGAGCAGGAGGCCAGCGCGGACGCCGCCGGCGCGCAGTATCTCTCCAAGTCCGGCATCACCGGCAAGGGTTCGCTCGAGTTCTTCAAGAAGCTCCAAGGCCTGGAAGTGCGCCAGGGCTACCGTGTGCAGGACGGGGACCAGTTCTACTCTACCCACCCCCTCACCGGAGAGCGCATCGCCACGCTGCAGGAGACCTACCAGGCCGATCCGGCTTGGAACAAGGCGCCCGATCCCAAGCTGCAGGAGCGCTTCACCCGCATCAAGGCCAAGCTGTTCGGCTATCTCGCCGAGCCCGCCGACACGCTGCGCGTCTACCCGCCGACCGACAATTCGGTGCCCGCGCACTATGCCCGCGCCTATGCCTATCACAAGGATTCGCAGCTCGACCGCGCCACCGCCGAGACCGACGCGCTGCTGATGACGGCGCCGGACGATCCCTATTTTCTCGAGCTCAAGGGCCAGATCCTGCTCGAGGCGGGCAAGCCGGCCGAGGCGCTGGAGCCGCTGCGCCGGGCGACCCAGCTGACCAATAACCAGCCGCTGATCGCCACCACCTTCGGCCACGCGCTGATCGCCACCGAGGACCCCAAGCACTTCGCCGAGGCGCAGGACGTGCTGCGCGCCGCCGTCTCGCGCGACCGCGAGAATCCGTTCGCCTGGTATCAGCTCGGCGTGATCTACGCGGCCAACGGCGACATGCCGCGCGCCCGGCTCGCCAGCGCCGAGCAGCAAGTGCTCAACGGCCAGATGCGCGAGGCCCTGGCCAGCGCGCAGGCGGCCGAGCTGGGCCTGCCGCAGCAGTCGCCCGACTGGATCCGCGCGCAGGACATCGAGATGCAGGCGCGGGCCGAGATTGAACGCGGCCGCAAACGCAAGTAGGTCGGGTGCGATGAACGCGACTTCTCAAGGAGCGAAGGGCTCCGGTGGACGGGTGGCCCTGGCGGTCGCGCTGATGGCTTTGGCGGGTGTCGGCGGCTGGTATGCCCAGCGCACGATCGGCGGTCCGGCCGCGAGCGACAAGGCGCAGATCGAGCGGATCGTCCATGCTTATCTCCTCGAGCACCCCGAAGTTCTGCCCGAGGCGATGGAGAACCTGCAGCGCAACCAGAACCGCAGCCAG
>Ga0070668_100004317_pt1 | contig 10550 bp, 8 predicted proteins | sample KBSS43metaG_FD_64661 | JGI IMG/M metagenome (GOLD analysis project Ga0070668, IMG submission 64661) | Switchgrass rhizosphere microbial communities from Kellogg Biological Station, Michigan, USA - KBS S4-3 metaG | ecosystem: Host-associated > Plants > Roots > Rhizosphere > Soil ... | reverse complement strand
CCGTCGCGACCGCCCTCCACGGCGATCACCTGGCGATGCGGCGAGCCTGCACCGGGGCGCTCGCCGTCGCCCGGCGGCACGGCTGGCGACGCTCTCCCGGCGTCGCCGAATGCCACCTGATGCTGGCCTACGACCACCTGATGCGCGCCGAACCGGTCGCCGCGGCTCGCGAGCTGGCCCAGGCGGCGAGGGCGGAGGCACGCGGGTCCGCGCCGGTGCTCGGGCCGTTCCGCTGCTTCCTCGAGGGCATGGTGCGCTTCGACGACGGCGACCGCGCGGCGGGCTCGCAGGCCATGCGGGCGGCGCGGCACCGGCTGGCCGACCTGGACCTGCCCCGCGAGATCGCCGCCCTGTGCGCGGTCGCGGAACACCACGCGGCACTCTGCGTCGGCGAGGGCGTGCACGCGGCGGAAGTGCTCGCGTGGGCGCAGGAACGGCTGGCGGGCACCGCAGAGCCGGCCCTGCTTCAGGTCCGGGCCCACCTCGCCGCCGAAGAAGCCGACCCGGCCGGCACGGTCCTGCGCGAAGCGGCGGCCGCGCCCGCGTTGCTGCCGGCCACACCGGTGGACACCTGCCTGGCCGAGACGGCGCTGGCGCTGCGCTCCGACCGGCGGACCAAGGCGCTGCACGCCCTCGACCGCGCGCTCACCCTCGCCCGGCCGAACGGGCTGATGCGCCCGTTCGCGCTCGCCGAGCCCCGGGTCGGGCACCTGCTGATCGACCACTCGGGCGGCTTCGGCTCGCTCGACCGCTTCGCCCAGTCGGTCCGCGGCCGGCTCGTGCCCCCGGCGCCGCCCGGCGAGCTGACCGACCGCGAGCAGGTCGTCCTGCGGCGGCTGCCGTCGCAGCGTTCGCTGGACGAGATCGCCTCGGACCTGACCGTTTCGGTCAACACCGTGAAGACCCACGTCCGGGCCATCTACGGCAAGCTCGGCGTGAACAACCGCCGCTCGGCCGTCGTGGTCGCGCGCCACCACGGCCTGACCTGAGCTACCCGTCGCGGCGGGGCGCGGACAGCAGCGCGTCCGCCCACCGCGCCCGTGGGTCGACGTCCACGAGCAGCGCCTTGGCCAGCAGGGTCGCCGGCACGGCGAGCACCGCGCCGAGCGGGCCCAGCAGCCAGGTCCAGAACACGAGCGCGAGCACCGTGACCAAAGTGGACAGACCGACCGAGCCGGCCACGAACCGCGGCTGGATCAGCGACTGCACCACGAAGTTCAGGAGCCCGTAGACGACGAGCACCACGAGCAGGGCGCGCCAGCCGCCGTCGAGGAGCGCGATGAGCGCGGGCGGGGCCACCCCGAGCACGAACCCGACGTTGGGGATGTAGTTGGTGACGAAGGCCAGCAGGCCCCACAGCACGGCCCCCGGGATACCGAGCAGCGCGAGCGCGGTGGTGTCGAGCGCGGCGACCAGCCCGCCGAACACGGTCGTCACGATCAGGTAGGTGCGGGTGCCGGTGGCGAAGCGCCGCAACGCCGCGCTGATCCACGGCCGGTCGCGCGCGATCCGGCCGAGCCGCTGCCCGGCCCACGCCGACTCGGTGCCCAGGAACAGCAGCAGCGCCAGCAGGAAGGCCAGGTTGGTGACCAGGCCGCCGACACTCGCGAGCAGCGACCCGGCCAGGCCGACCAGCTTCCCGACGTCCATCGACGTCAGCATTTCGCGGAGCTGGTGGTCGCCGACCCCGAACCGGCCGAGGACCGCCAGGCCGTCGCGCAGCAGGTCGTCGACCCGGGCGGCGTAGCGGGGGAGCAGGGCCGACAGCTGCGCGAGCGACACCACGACCACGAGGAACAGCGCGAGCAGTGCGGTGTAGACGGTGACGACCAGCACCGCGACGGTCAGCCAGCGCGGGAAACCCTTGCCGCGCAACCAGGTCCGCACCGGGTCGAGGGTGATCACGACGACGAGGGCGAGAAACGCGGGTGCGGCGAGCCAGGCGACGGCGCGCAGCCCGGCCAGCACCACGACCGCGGCGGCGGAGCCGAGCAGCACCACCAGCGCGCGAGGCGCGGGCCCGCCGGAACCCCGCTCGTCGGGCGGCGGCCACGGAACCGGCGGCGCGGGCTCGCCGGCGGTGAACCGGCCGGCGAGCCGCCGGAGGGAATGCCGGCCGGCGCGGGGTTCGCGCCGCCCGCCGGACGCCGCCTTCCGCCGGATCGGCCGGAACCGGTGCGCCGGGAACTCGGTGAGCGAGACTCGCACCATGCGGCACCCTCCAGGATCGGTACCCCACCGTGGCAGGCCGCCGTCGTCCGCAGGTCACCCGAAGCGGGCGAAACCCTCCCGCCGTGGCCGGGACGGGGGGAACGACTTCGGCACGGGCGCCGTGCTCGTCCGGCCGGACGGCGTCGTCGCCTGGGCAGGCGAGCGCGACTTCGGCCCGGAAGCGTTCGTCGGCGACGCGGAAACGCGGCGCTCATGACGATCCGGCTTCACCAGCTCGAATGCATCTTCAGCCGCGCGATGTCGTCCCACAGGCCGACGTCGAAGCCTGCCCAGGCCCGGACGCGGTGGTGTTCCGCGCCGCCCGGCATGGTCAGCACGAACTTGCGCCAGTCGCCCTCGACGGGGTGCTCGGTGGCGAGCGAGCCCAGGATCGCGCCGCCGGCGTCGAGCAGGTCGACGTGCCAGATCGTCCAGCAGGCGGAGCCGAGCGCGGCGGTCACCGTGGCGTCGAAGGCGGCGGTCCCGTCCGGGAAGAGGGTCCACTTGGCACCCTCGGCCATCGTGCGGTCGCCCCTCTTGATCGGCCCCCAGGTGAACTCCCACGGTGTCCAGCCGGTGAGCCGCGCCTTCGCGACGTTCACGGTTGCCAAGATGACCGAAGGGTCCATGTCACGCGCCTTTCCGCTCGGTCTCGCCGCTGGACAGAGCCGCGGACGGCAGGCCTGATACCGGTCACCGGCCGGGGGTCGCGGGCAGCGCGAGGGACAGGGCGAGGGTGCCGTCCAGGAACATCAGGCCGCGCTCCCCGAACCGCCGGAAAGCGCTCTCGACAGCGGAAACCGGCACGGTGAGGCCGAGTTCCCGGTGCACGGCCTTGGCGGTGCGGGGCCGGTCCACGCAGGCGAGGTAGATCGACGCGAGCGTGTCGTGGAAGGTGTAGGTGCCATCGCTCTCGGGGTGCCTGCCGTCGTAGATCTGCAGGAATCCGGGAGCGCAGCGGTACACCAGCACCGGCGGCTGGTCCGCCTCCCAGGCCGCCGACCAGGCCGAGACCGCGTCCCGCAGCGGCGTGTAGACGTCCTCGGGCAGCTCGTTCTCCGGCTCGTATTCGAAGAAGTAGGCGATCCGCCGGACGTCCACTGTGGACGGGTAGACGTGCCGGTAGCTGGGCTCGGGCTCGCGCGCCCGCAGGGGAAACCGATCGGGCTGGGTGAACAGCGGGCTGAACCGCTCCAGCCACAGCCGGGCGGCGCCGGACGGCGGCTGGAGGTGGACCAGGTGCGGGACGACGGCCGCCTGCGCCGCGTACTCCCCGGCCGGCTCGCCGGGAAAGCCCCAGAGGATGTTCCAGCCGACGCCGATGCCGTAGTACCGGGCCCAGCGCAGGAAGTTGACGTTCTGCGCGGCCCGGACCCCCTTGTCCATCAGCCGGAGCACCTCGGAGCTCAGCGACTCCAGGCCCGGCTGCAGCCGGGTGACGCCCGCCTGGGAGAGCAGCTTCAGCTGCGCCCGCGTCAGGTTCGCCTTGACCTCGTAGAAGATCTGATAGTCCCGGCCGGCTTCGGTGAGCGCCGGTACCAGCTCCTTGAGGTAACCCGGTTCCAGGATGTTGTCGACCGCGTCGAACCGGAAGGTGCGGTAGCGCCGGGCCTGCCGGTCCAGCTCGCCGAGCACCCTGGACGGCGACTTGGCGCGGAACCGCATGGTGGTGCCGTTGAGCCCGCAGAACGTGCAGTGGTGCTTGGCGCCCCACCAGCACCCCCTGGCCGACTCGAACGGGATCGCGACGTGCTCGGTCGGCAGGCCGAGCCGAGCCGCCCGCTCGAAGTACTCGCCGTAGTCCGGCACCGGCAGCTCGTCGAGCCGTTCGTGCGGCGCCTCGGCGGGCGTCGCGACGACCTCGTCGCCGACCCGCCGGGCGACGCCGGGGACCGCGCCCGGGTCGGCGTCGTTCGCCAGCGCCGCCAGCAGGCGCGGAAACGCGACGTCACCCTCGCCGAGCACGGCGAAGTCGACGCAGTCCACCGATCGCACCAGCTCCAGGCCCATTTCGCCCTCGAAGTTGGCCCCGCCGAACACGGTGACGATGCCGGGATACCGCTCCTTGAGCCGGCGGGCGAGCGCGAACGACGCCGTGTTCTGCTGGAACGTCGAGCTGAAGCCGACCACCGTGGCACCGGCGAACTCGTCGGCGACGGCGTCGAGGAACGCCGGCACGTCCCGCTCGCGAGTGGCCGCCAGCCACTCGCGAGCGGGCGCGGCCGAATCGTCCAGGTAGGACAGTTCGTCGCCGAACTCCGTGAGCAGCTTCCCGTCCGGGTCCGGCGCGGCGTCGCCGAACGCCTCGACGGAGAACAGCCAGTCGCCGACCTGCCGGCCGCGGTGATCGGCCAGCGCCCGGTAGCGGTCCACGCCGACGCGCACGGCGAAATCGAGGTTCAGGTGCAGCGTCCGCACCGGAAACCCGTGCTGTTCCCCGATCGCCTTGAGCAGCCCGAGCTGGATGGACGGCCGGTGGGCTTCGAGGAACGGCATGGACACGAGAACGACCGGCGACGTCTTCACGATCCGGCCCGCTCACGGCCACAAAGAATGGGACCTGATGAAACCCGCGGCATGGGATCTGATGAAGCTCGCCATCGCCGGGGGCACTGGCCCGCTGCCGGACGCATACCCCATGATCAATTCCGCTTGCCCCGGCGTGAAGGAGCCAGCGAACCCGTTGTCGAGATCTTCCTCCTCCGCGGTCAAGAGCCAGGCGAGCCAGAGGATGGCGGTCAAGAACTTCTCCTGGTCCTCGTCGTCTTTCAGCGTTTTCTTGAGCGCCAGGACATTCTGGTTGAACTTGGCGGCTCTCGCCGCGTTTTCGTCGGGCATCGACTCTCCTGTTCGGTGACTATCCACTTTGTACTTCGGCCAGTCTCACCAGTACCTCGTCGGCTTCCGGATGAGCGAGGTGCGCGAGGATGTCGTGGGCCTGCTGCCACCCGGACCGGGCGGACTCGACATCGCCGAGTTCGCGGCGGAGGTTCGCGAGCTCGATGAGCACTCGCGCCTCCGTGACCAGATTTCCGTTGCGGTGCACGAGTTCCAGCGCCTTCTCGTAGCAGGCGATCGCCCGGGCGTGGTCGCCGAGCTGTTTGTGGGCGTAGCCGATGCTGTGCCAGCTCTGGGTCGCGCCCATCTGGTCGCCGAGCAGTGTCTGCAGGTCGAGGGCCTGCTGGCAGTATTCGATGGCCAGGGCGTGCTCGCCCAGCAGCGTGTGGAACCAGCCGACCGCGTTGAGCGCCGTCGCCTGGCCTGCCTGGTGCCCGGCCGCGCGGAACAGCTCCAACGACTGTTCCGCATGCGTGAGTGCGTCGGCGGCGGCCCCCTGCCGATCGAGCAGCCAAGCGAACTGGCGGTGCACGTACGCCTGCCCGACGACGTCCTCGCTCGCGCGGTACAAGGTCAGTGCGGCTCGGAGATCGTCGCCGCTTTCGGCGTGCCGGCCGAACCGCACGTGGGTAATGCTGAGGTGCAGGTGCGCGAACGCCTGCTTGCGCCGGTCACCGAGCCGCCGCGCCGCGGCCAACGCCGCCGTGAGAACGGCAGTCTCGTCGTGCCAATGCCCCCGCATGCCGAGGAACCGCTGCATCGACCGGGCGAGCTCCCAGACCCGGGCGTCGAATTCGGCGTCAGCGTGGACGGCCTGGAGCAGCACCCGGTGTTCGGCCTCGAACCACGCGAGCGCCCGCCGGTGATCGGTGATGCGTTCGGACTCCGCCCCCGTGGGAAGCGGCGTGAGTGTCGGCGGCACCTCCAGCCGGGGATCGAGGAACCCGTCGGCGTGGTAGGCGGTGTGGGAGTAGTGACCGAGCACGCGGTGGATCGCGGTTTCCCGTTCGGTGGGGGACTCCTCCTCGTGGACCAGCTCGGCGGCGTAGGCGCGCAGCAGGTCGTGCATGGTGTAGCGGCCGGGGGCGTGCTCGGCGACCAGGTGCGCGTTCGCGAGCTCGGCCAGCAGCGGCCGCGCCCGGCCGGCGGGCAGGCCGGCGAGGCTCGCCGCCGCGTGGGTGCCGATGTCCGGCCCGGAGTGGAGCCCGAGTAGCCGGAACAGCCGGGCCGCCGCGGGGTCCAGCCGCAGGTACGACCAGGAGAACACGGCGCGGGGGTCGGTCGCCGGGTCGCTTCCGGCGAACTCGTCGAGGCCGCCGCGCGCGTCGCGCAACTGGCCGGCCAGCGCGGCCAGGCTGAACGCGGGATAGGTCGCCGCGCGGGCCGCCACCACGGCCAGCGCCAGCGGGAGACGCGCACACAGGCCGACGATCTCGGCGGCCGCGGCGGGGTCGGCCGCGATCCGGTCGGCGGCGATCCGCCGTCGCAGCACGGCGTGCGCCTCGGCGTCGTCGAGGAGGCCGACGACGAACGGGTGCGCGCCCGCCGTGACCAGTCCGGCGAGCTGGTCGCGGCTGGTCACGACCACGACGCTGCCCGGTGCGCCGGGCAGCAGCGGCCGCACCTGCTCCGCGTCGCGGGCGTTGTCCAGCAGCACCAGGACCCGCCGGTTCGCCAGCAGGGTCCGGTACAGGCCGACCTGCGCCTCCAGCGTGGTCGGGATCCGCTCGCCCGGCACGTCGAGGGCTTCGAGGAACCCGCGCACCGCCCCGGCCGGGGTCATCGGCGAACCGGCCGGGTCGAACCCGCGCAGGTTCACGTACAGCTGGCCGCCGGGGAACCGGCCGGCGGCCGAATGCGCCCAGTGCACGGCCAACGTGGTCTTGCCGACGCCGGCGGTGCCCGACAGGACGACGATCCGCGCGGTGGTGGACGGCCCGCCGCTCAGCTCGTCGAGCCGGCGAAGGGCGCCCTCGCGGCCGGCGAAACCGGGGGTGTCGGGCGGGAGCTGGGCCGGCGTGGCCTGCGGTGCGCTCGGCGGCCCGGACGTCGGCTCGCCCCGCAGGAGCGCGCCGTGCAGCGCGCGGAGCTCAGGGCCGGGGTCGGTGCCGAGCGCGTCGGCGAGCCGCCGTCGCACGACGGCGTAGCGGTCGACGGCCTCGGCGTCGCGCCCCGCGTCGTGCAGGGCGCGCATGAGCAGCGCCTCGAGCGGTTCCGCCAGCGGGTACTCCGCGGTCAGGTCGGACAGCCGGGCGATCACCGCGGCGGGACGGCCGAGCCGCAGCTCCAGGTCACCCCAGCGCACCGCCGCGTCGAGCCGTCGCCGGTGCCAGGCCGCGCGGACCTGATCGGCCCAGTCACCGTGGATCCCGGCCAGCGGTGCGCCCCGCCGGCCGAGCAACGCCTCGTCCAGCGCCGCGGCCCGGTCGGCGTCGGTGCGGCGCGGGTCGTTTCCGCGCTCGATCAAGTGAGCGAACCGGTGCAGATCGACGGCGCCGGGATCGATTTCCAGCACGTAACCGGCGCTTCGCCGAGCGATGCCGGCCGTCGTGCCGCTCAGCTCGGTAACCCGATTGAGTAGTTGACGAATTCGGCTCAGGTGTGAATACAACGAATTGCGTGCTTCGCCCGGTGGATCATCACCCCAGACCCGGTCGATGAGCGTCTCGATCGGAACCGGGCGCCCGGCATCGACCGCCAGCGCCGCGAGCACGGCCTGCTGCCGCGGCGTCCCGACGTCCAGCGGCTGCCCCGCGACGCGTACCCGCACCTCCCCGAACAGCAGGAACTCCATGCGGCGGACTCCCCGTGATCGACCCGACCCGACCGGCCCCGTCGATGTTGCTCGCCCGGCAAGGTCTCTGCAAGGTCGGCGAGCAGGGCGTGGCGAAATCGTGAACCCGGGAACAGTCGAATCCGAGGAGGGGCCATGTACGACGACTCGCCGGCGCCATTGCTGGAAAACGCGGCACGGGGTGCCGAATGGGCTTGGCGCGATATCGTCGATCGCTATTCTTCGCTGGTCCGGTCGGTGTGCGCGCAGTACCGGCTCGGCGCCGCGGACGCCCAGGACGTCAGCGGCGCGGTGTGGCTGCAGCTGGTGGCGAACCTGCCGCACCTCCGCGAACCGGAGGCGCTGCCCGGCTGGCTGCGCACCACCACCCGGCACGAGTGCCTGCGGCTGCTGCGGCACCAGAACCGGCAGGTCCCCACCGACAGCCCGGTGCTCGGCGAACCGATCGACCCCGAGGTCGACGCGACGCTGATCGGAGCCGAACGCCGGGTCGCCGCCCGCCACGCGTGCGCCCAGCTGCCCCGGCGGGACCGGGAACTGCTCGAGCTGCTGTTCTGCGATCCGCCGAAGTCCTACCGGGAGATCAGCGCGACGCTGGGCATCCCGGTCGGCTCGATCGGCCCGTCGCGAGCCCGGTGCCTGGCCAGGGTCCGGCGCATGCCGGCGATCGCGGCACTGCTCGCCGAAGACCGGCTCGACTGTGGTGGGCATACCCCGCAGAGCGAGCGGATGTCGGCTTGATACGGCGGCGTTCAAGGGCGCTGGTTCTGGAACTGGAACTGGACGCGCACCGAGCCGTCCAGGGGGACGATGATCGTCGAACTGCTCGCCGACCACCGGTCGGCCACCAGGAACATCCGGTCCTTGCCGTGGATCAGCAGGCGCAGGTGCCGGTACCGGTAGTGGAAGGTCTGGCCGTCGGAAACCGGCAGCTTCGTTTCCTGGACGCCGGGGCTGTGCAGGAACAGGCTCTCCTTGGTGTCGAGGATGACGCTGGGCAGCTTGTCCAGGCGGCTCGCGTCGTACATCGCGAGCCCGCGGCCGGACCACTGGGCCACGGTGGCGGTCATCCAGAACGCGCTGACGGCGACGACGAAGTAGGCGAGTGCCGTGGACGTCCGGCGCGAGGGCGTGGCGTCGTCCGGGGGCAGCAGGAGCCGGCGGACGGCCGAGCCGGCGCGGAGCAGCGCGGCGCCCGCCGCGAGCAGCAGTGGCGTCACGAGCCCGTACAGCTGCCAGCCACGCAGGACCGTGTACCCGAGGAGCAGCAGGAGGCCGCCGGCCAGACCGGCGAGGCCGGCCACCTGCCCGCCGCGGCCCAGGCGGCGCAGCCGGACGACCGTCCGCGCGGGCGCCGCGGGGTGGATCCGGCGGCGGACGGCGGCGTGCACCGCGATCGAGCCGGCGCCGACCGCGGCGAACACCAGCAACGGCGTCAGCAGCGGCTGCGGGCTGCGCATGATGTAGTCCTGCGTGCCCAGCCCGATCGTGTCGACGTCGACGCCGAAGTACTCGTACCGCGCACGGGCCGAGACGTAGCCGAAGTAGAACAACAGCGCGGTGAGCAGCGTCAGCGGCGGGACGATGGCCTTGCCGGACTCGACGAGGCGCTCGAGCCGGCCGGCCGCGGGGTGTTCCTCGGCCATCGGCGTCACCCGGTGGTGCTCGGCGGGGGCTCGGTCGTCGACGATTCCGGTTCGGTGGTCCCTTCCGGCTGGGTCAGCGGGACCAACCCCGGGTTCACCCGGGCCGGCAGTGCCCGGCACGAGCTTTCCCGCCCGGGCGCACAGGTGAACTCGCCCTTGACCTTCAGCTGCGCCTCGGGGGTCCCGCGCCCGGTCACCGCGACGGAACAGGTGCGACTGCCCGGACGGAACTTGAACGAGGCACACCCGGGCACCCCGCCGCAGCTTCCGCCCACGCGGTAGCCGTCCGGCGGCTCGATCCAGATCCGGGTGACCTTGACGCCGGTGTCCGGCAGCACGTCCGGCTGCAGCCAGCTCGGGGTCGCACACTGTCGCTCGGCCCCGTCGGGGACGGAGTTCCCGCCGACCGGCAGCTCGGGGATCGAGATCGCGACCGCGTGGTCACCGGTCCTCGGGATCTCCGGGCCGGTCGGCTCGGTGCTCGGAGCGGCCGTCTCCGGTGGGGAAGCTTCGGTGCTCGCCGCCGGGGCCTCGGGACCGGCCGGGGTCGAACAGCCCGCCGTCACCCCGACGGCGAGCACCGTGACCGCCACGGACAGGGTGTGACGGCTCGAACGGAACAGGTTCATCGCGTCCTCCTCGGCATGCAGAGCCGCGGGGGAGTGCCCTGATACGCCACAGAACCGAAACTTTCGTGGTCCGGGCCGCGGCCCGCGGGCGGCCGTCGCGCGTTGACACCCCATGATCGTTGTCTTACTCTTTCCGAGAAAGCGCTTCCTGCGCGCGCTGGGTGCACATTCGTTGCCTCGCTCAACACCGCGAAACGTTCTGGGTCGGCATTTGTCGAATTCGCGTCGAATGGGGCGGCCGGTTGCTCGGAGAGGAAGACTGCGCATGGTGAAACGACCGCTGCCGAAACGACCGCTACGGCGGCTCGCCGTCGTCGCTGCGGTGGCCGCCTTGTCGGCCGTTGCCCTGGCCGGCACGGGAGTGAGCGCCTCGGCGGCGACCACCGCCCACGTCTACATCGCGGGAGATTCCACCGCTTCCACCTACGTGTC
>Ga0070668_100004315_pt1 | contig 10551 bp, 12 predicted proteins | sample KBSS43metaG_FD_64661 | JGI IMG/M metagenome (GOLD analysis project Ga0070668, IMG submission 64661) | Switchgrass rhizosphere microbial communities from Kellogg Biological Station, Michigan, USA - KBS S4-3 metaG | ecosystem: Host-associated > Plants > Roots > Rhizosphere > Soil ... | reverse complement strand
GGGGCGGGGCGGGGCCCGAGCGGTGGCTGTGGCGGGAAACCGGCCGGCTGAATCTCGACTTTGCCGGAACCCTGTCGCCAGACGTAGTGAATGAGTCGAGTCATTCGCTACGTCGGCGGAGCCGCGGCAAGCCGGTTCCGCCGACGTCGAGGGCACCAGCTCAAAAGGGGTGGCGACCCATGCGTACTCTGGACTGGATGTCCGAGAACAAGACCCCCCAGCTCGACGACCGCAGCCCCTGGGTGATCGACACCCGTGAGCTCGGCCGTCACGCCGGCCTCAGCCGCGCCGTCAAGCGCAGCGTGCCGGTGGAGACGCCGCTCGGCGTCCCCGATGTGATCACCATCGACGCCGGCTCCGAGCTCGAGCTCGACCTGCTCCTCGAGTCCGTCGTCGAAGGGGTGCTGGTCAGCGGTACCGCGAAGGCGACCGCCCACGGCGCGTGCGCGCGCTGCCTCGACCCGCTGACCGAGGACGTCGAGGTCGAGGTCCAGGAGCTGTTCGCCTACCCGGGGTCGGTCACCGAGGAGACCACCGACGAGGACGAGATCCCCCGGTTGATCGACGACCGGATCGACCTCGAGCCGATCGTCCGCGACGCCGTCGTGCTGGCACTGCCGCTGGCGCCGCTGTGCACCGAGGACTGCGCCGGGCTGTGCATCGAGTGCGGAGTCAAGTGGGCCGATCTCGAGCCCGGACACGGGCATGAGAAGATAGACCCTCGGTGGGCAGCACTCGTGGAGCGATTCGACGAGAACGCGGGCGAAGAGCCTGCGCCGGGCCCCGCTGAGCAAGCCTGACGAGCGACAGCTCGTTCCGGAGGAAAGTTCGCTCGCACCGCGAGCAGACCGTCATAAGGAGATCTACTCGTGGCCGTCCCGAAGCGGAAGATGTCGCGATCCAACACGCGCTCCCGCCGCAGCCAGTGGAAGGCGGCTCCGGTGCAGCTGGTGCCCTGCTCCAACCGCGCCTGCAAGCAGCCGAAGCTCCAGCACATCGCGTGCCCGTCGTGCGGCCAGCACAACGGCCGCCAGGTCGTCGAGCCCGCCTGATCGGGTAGCCGACATGGGGGGCAAGACGCCCGGGGGACCACCGGCCGATCCGGCGCCGTTGCTCGAAGCGCTCGGGGTCGCACTCGACCCCGAGCTGCTCCGGCTGTCGCTGACCCACCGTTCGTACGCGTACGAAAACGGGGGTCTGCCGCCGAACGAGCGGCTGGAGTTCCTCGGTGACGCCGTGCTCGGCATGGTCGTCACCGATCACCTGTACACCACGCACCCCGACCTGCCCGAAGGTCAGCTCGCGAAGCTCCGCGCCAGCGTCGTCAACATGCACGCGCTGGCACGGGTCGCCCGCGGGCTCGGTGAGGGCGGGCTCGGGGCACACCTGCTGCTGGGCAAGGGCGAAGAGCTCACCGGTGGCCGGAACAAGGCGAGCATCCTCGCCGACGGGCTGGAAGCGGTGATCGGTGCCGTCTACCTCGAGCACGGCATCGAAATCGCCCGCAAGCTCGTGCACCACCTCTTCGACGGCTTGCTCGCCGAAGCGCCGCTGCGTGGTGCCGGGCTCGACTGGAAGACGAGCCTGCAGGAGCTGACCGCGTCGTCCGGCCTCGGCGTGCCCGAGTACCGGGTCGAGGACACCGGGCCGGACCACCGCAAGGAGTTCACGGCCACGGTCCTCATCGCCGGTCGTCCTCTCGGCCACGGCGCCGGGTCGACGAAGAAGGAAGCGGAGCAGAAGGCCGCCGAGACGGCCTGGCGTTCGCTGTCGGCCGAACTCGAGGACCAGCAGAAGACCGGCGAGGACGCCTGAAACTCGCGTCCTGATCACCGGGAACCTTCGTTGACGATTCCGCTCGCCTCTCAGTAGCGTCGTGGCTGTCCGCCGCCGCTCACGAAACTGCTGGGAGGCAGGCGGATGCGTCGTTTCTCCGTCACCCTGATGGCCGCCGCGCTCGCCGCCGCCGTCGTGTCCGGTCCACCGGCCGCGGCCGCGCAGGCCGTGCGCGTGACTTCGCTGCCGGCGTTGCAGTCCGCGCTGGACAAGGCGAACCCGGGCGACACGATCTCCCTGGCGGACGGCTCGTACGCGGCGGGCTCGACGCTCTCGATCAAGCGATCCGGCACCGCCTCGGCGCCCGTCACGGTCACCGCCGAGCACGTCGGCAAGGCCACCATCACCGGCTCGAAGACGTTCTCCTTCGGCAGCGGCGTCTCGAACGTGGTGTTGCGGGGGTTCAAGTTCCGCAACGGCGCGGCGCTGAGCATCCCCGCCGGCGCGTCGCACAACCGCTTGTCCCGCAACGACTTCCAGCTCACCGGCGACGGCAACTGGGTCACGGTGAACGGCGACGACACCGAGGTCGACCGCAACGTCTTCCAGAACCGCACGACCCAGGGCGTGTTCCTGCAGATCCTCGGACCGTCCGACGCCATGGCGAAACGCGTCCACGTGCACCACAACTACTTCTACAACCACCAGTTCTCCGGCTCGAACGGCGGCGAGTCGATCCGGCTCGGGCTGAGCAACCACCAGTCGTACGCGGCCAACGCCGTGATCGAAGACAACCTCTTCGAAAAGGCCGACGGCGACAGCGAAGCGATCTCGGTGAAGTCGTCCGACAACATCGTGCGCTACAACACCATCCGCGACAGCAGGGGCTACATCGTGCTGCGCCACGGCAACCGCAGCGTCGTCGAGGGCAACCTGCTGTTCGGCTCCGGCATCCGGTTCCACGGCAACGACCACAAGATCGTCGGCAACTACGTCGCCAACTCCGGCGGCCGCGCCATCGTGTTCGGGTCCGGCGACGAGGCCGACAGCGGCCCCACGAGCAAGCTGCACGACCGTCCCGACCGCGACACCGTCGCCTACAACACGGTGATCGGCTCCAGCAGCGTCATCGACGGCGACGGCGGCGACTTCAAGCCCAAGGACTGCGTGGTCGCGGACAACATCGTCAAGGGAACGTCCGGCACGCTCGTCACGCTGCCGAGCGGCTCGACGGTGAAGTACGAGGGCAACATCACCTTCGGCGGATCGGCGGGCATCCCGTCGAAGGCGGTCGACCCGAAGCTGGTCAAGGACGCGAACGGCCTGTACCGGCTGGCGTCGGGGAGCCCGGCGATCAACGCCGGCGTCGGGTCGTACCCGTACGCGGCGAAGGACTTCGACCTGCAGGCTCGCACGGGCACGTTCGACGTCGGTGCCGACGAGTACCTCGCCTCGGGCGCGACCCGGGTCCCGCTGACGAAAACCGACGTCGGGCCCGCCTCGCCGTAGTGTCTTTTCAAGAAGTGTCGTACCCCACGGGCACAATGGCCGTATGCCCGAACTCCCCGAGGTCGAAGTCGTCCGCCTGGGCCTGCAGGTGCATGTCGCGGGCCGGACCATCCGCGACGCGGAGGTCCTGCACCCGCGCGCCATCCGCCGGCACGCCATGGGCGCGGAGGACTTCACGCAGCGGCTCGCCGGTACCCGCGTCGAGGCGGCGCGGCGCCGCGGCAAGTACCTGTGGCTCGAGCTGTCCGACAAGGAGGCGCTGCTCGCCCACCTCGGCATGAGCGGGCAGATGCTCGTCCAGCCCGAGGGCGCGCCGGACGAGAAGCACCTGCGGGTGCGGCTGCGCTTCGACGACGACGGGCCGGAGCTGCGCTTCGTCGACCAGCGCACGTTCGGTGGCCTGGCGCTCGACGACCTCCACGACATCGGCGCCGACGTGCTGCTGCCCGACACGATCGCGCACATCGCGCGCGACCCGATGGACCCGGGGTTCGACCTCGACGCGGCCGTGCGCGCGCTGCGGTCCCGGCGCACCGAGGTCAAGCGGGCCCTGCTCGACCAGACGCTCGTTTCGGGCATCGGCAACATCTACGCGGACGAAGCTTTGTGGCGCGCGAAGCTGCACTGGGCCCGGCCGACCGAGAAGCTCACGCTCGCGAAGGGCCGCGAGCTGCTCACCGCGGCGTCGGACGTGATGAACGCGGCGCTCGGCGCGGGCGGCACGTCCTTCGACGCGCTGTACGTCAACGTCAACGGGCAGTCCGGGTACTTCGACCGGTCCCTGGACGCGTACGGCCAGGAAGGCCTGCCGTGCCACCGGTGCGGCACGGCGATCCGGCGGGAGCCGTTCATGAACCGCTCGTCGTTCTCGTGCCCACGCTGCCAACCCCGGCCGAGGGTGAACTCGCGTTGATAAGGAGTGTCTGTCTTTCAGCTAGGATGAATACGCCTGGCAGCTGAGGGAGTGCATCGTGGTCAAGGAGCCCGGAAAGTCGACGCTGGCCGAGAAGATCGACCGGCTGTTCCACGTGGTCCGCAGGCCCGATCGGGAGCCGTACAGCAACGAAGAGGTCGCGAAGGCCTGCCGGGAAGCGACCGGCGAAAGCTTTTCGACGACCTACCTGTGGCAGCTGCGCACCGGCCGCCGGGACAATCCGACCAAGCGCCATCTCGAGGCTTTGGCCCAGTTCTTCGGCGTCCCTCCGGCATACTTCTTCGACGACGAGCAGAGCACGAAGATCGCCGAAGAACTGGCGTTGCTGGGTGCGCTGCGCGACGCGGGAGTCCGCGACCTGGCCCTGCGCGCGGTCACCCTGTCGGCGGACGGGCTCGACACGATCAGCGACATGATCGACGCGATCGCCCGGAGGGAGGCCGGTCGCGGCGGGGCGAAGAAGGAGGGCTGAGGTGGCGGATCGAAAAGACCGGCGGCGATCCGGTGCCGGTCCGGCCGACCTGCCTGGGGCGTTCGGCGGCGAGGTGGCGGCATCCGCGCGACGCCGGCCCGCCGGCAGCTCGTCCCTGCGCATTGGATATGTATGGCGGCTTTCGGTCTGGCCGCGTATCCCCGCGGGTGCCGTCGCGTTGAACCGGCCAGGACCATTCGGCCGCGGCGTGGTGAGGGAGTACTGAGTGGCGCGACCATCGTGGCGGCAGCGCCCGAGCCGGACCCTGTGGAAGCGTGCCCGTCAGGTCGCCGACGCCGTGAGCCTGCCTGAGCCGTTCGATGCCGAGGCGTTCGTCGCGGGGCTGGCCGCCGAGCGGGGGCGGCCGATCGAACTCATGCCCGTCAGCGCTCCTGAAGGCGCGCCGTGCGGGCTGCTCATGAGCACCGAACGCGCGGACTACATCCTCTACCCGGCGAACACCACCGCGCTGCACCGGCGGCACATCCTGCTGCACGAGGTCGGGCACCTGCTGTGCGGGCACACCGGCTCCGACGCCGGTGCCGACGGCGTCGCGATCGATGCCGCGGCGGGACGCCAGCTCATGCCGAGCCTCTCGCCGGAGCTGGTCCGGCGCGTGCTCGGCCGCACCACCTACACCGAGGTCGAGGAGCGGGAGGCCGAGCTCGTCGCGAGCCTGCTCGCGCAGCGCGTCGTGCGGCCCGAAGAGCCACGCGAACCCGCGCCCGGCGTCCCGGACGGCGTGCGGCGCTTCGACTCGCTGTTCGGCGGCCGGTCCCGCCGCCGGTCGCCGTGATCGAGACCCTGGCCTACCACCTCTGCGTGGTGGGGTTCGCCGGGTTCGGGTACAAGCTGATCGAGGCGCGCCACAGCCAGCCCGCGCGCACCATGTGGTTGCTCGCCGGGTTCGGCATCTGCATCGCCACCGGCATCCTGGTGCTGACACCCGCGACGGAGGCCTTGATCGGCCCCGGTCCGGTGTTCGAATGGGTCGCGACCCTGGCCGGCGACGAGCTGAAACTGGGGGCGATCGGCTTCGCCGTCGCGTTCGCGCAGTCGATGTGGCGGGGCGAAGGCGCGCGGCTGGTGCCGCACGCGTTGTTCACCGGGGCGACGATGGTGCTGCTCGCGGTGTGTTTCGCGCTGTCCGAGCCGGAGCGCGTCGGCGACGAAACCGTGTTCTCGTCCGGCACGCTGCCGTTCGCCCTCGGCGGCAAGCTCGTGTTCCTCGTCTACAGCCTGCTCAGCCTCGGCCTGCTGTCCGCGGTGTTCGCCCGCAGCGCGTGGCACGCGGAACCGGGGCCGCTGCGCGCCGGGCTGTGGCTGCTGGTGGTCGGCGTGGGCTCGGCGGTCGCCTGGACGTTCTGGGACGTCGACGACGTCCGGCGGCTCGCGGAGACGGCGCGGATCGGCGCCCGGGAGGACCTGCCGTCGTCGGTGCTCGCCGCGACGACCGTCGGCTTCGTCGCCGCCGGGGCGACGCTCAGCGCGTGGTCGCCCGCGGTGTCGTCGGTGCTCGGGCGGGTGCGCGCGTACCGCGCTTATCGCCGCATCGAGCCGCTGTGGACGGCGTTGCGCGCGGCGGTGCCGGGCATCGCGCTCGACCCGGGCCGCGAGCTGGCGGGCGGTACCGAGTTCGCGTTGTACCGCCGTGTCATCGAAATCCGCGACGGTCACCTCGCGCTGCGGGCCCACTTCGACCCGGACCTCCCGGCCCGCGCCGAGGCCGAAGCGCGCCGCGCGGGCGTCCGCGAAGCCGACATCGCGGCCACGGTGGAGGCGGTGACGCTGGCGGCGGCGATCGAGGCCGGCCGCGAGGGACGGCGCTTCGAGCGGGAAAAGGCGGCGCCCGGCCGGCTCGCCGACACCGAAAGGGACGCCGACGTCGCGGCGGAAGCGGCCTGGCTCGTCCAGGTGAGCCGCGCCTGGCGGCGCGATGCGGTGGTGGAGCGGGTGCGGGCAGGCGCGCTCGGGTAGCGAGGCCGGCGTCGCAGAGCTGAGCCGCTTGCGCAGGCGGCATCCGTTCAGTGCGGGTAACGAGCCCCGTTGACCGTCACCCGGAGTGTGTAGAGCGAGCTCGACGCCGTGATGAACAGCTCGTTCCCGCGGGCTCCGCCGAAGGTGAAGTTCGAGCAGATCTCCGGGATCCGGAGCTTGCCGATCCGCGTGCCGTCCGGGGCGAAGCAGTGGAGGCCGTCGTGCGCGGCGGCCCAGACCTGGCCTTCGTTGTCGACGCGCACGCCGTCGAAACCGCCGCTGTCGCTCGTCGCGAAGATCTCGCCGCCGGTCAGCGTGCCGTTCTCGCGGACCCCGAACACCCGGAGGTGGCTCGGGTCCTGCCGGGTGTCGGCGATGTACAGCAGCGACTCGTCGGCCGAAAACGCCAGCCCGTTCGGCCGCGAGAAGTCGTCGGCGACGATGCGCACTTCACCCGATGGGTCCACCCGGTACACGTGGCACGCGCCGATCTCGCTCTCCGCGCGGTACCCCTCGTAGTCGCTGTCGATGCCGTAACTCGGGTCGGTGAACCAGATCGACCCGTCCGAGTGCTCGACGACGTCGTTGGGACTGTTGAGCCGCTTCCCGTCGAACTCCGACGCCAGCACGGTGATCGTGCCGTCGTGCTCGGTGCGCGTCACCCGGCGGGGACCCTGCTCGCAGCTGACCAGCCGGCCGCGGCGGTCGACCGTGTGCCCGTTCGCGTATCCCGACGGCTGCCGGAACACGCCGACGTGGCCGGTCGTCTCGTCCCAGCGCAGGGTGCGGTCGTTCGGGATGTCGCTGAACACCAGGTAGCGGCCGGCCGGGAAGTACGCCGGCCCTTCGGTCCAGCGGCAGCCGGTGTGCAGGCGCTGCATCCACTCGTCGCCGTTGACGCGCCTGAAGCGCTCGTCGAGCACCTGGAAGTCGGTCTTGATCAGATCCATCTCTCACCCAACTTTGAACGGGATTCTGCGATAAGCATGGAGTGCAGAACCTGATATGGTCAAGTCGTGGATGACGTGGATCGCATGCTGCTTGCCGAACTGCAGCGTGACGCGACGCAGGCGTACGCCGCGCTCGGCAAGGCCGTCGGCCTGTCCGCGGGCGCGGCCCACGAGCGCGTGCGCAAGCTGCGCGAGCAGGACGTGATCCGGCGGACCACCGTGGACGTCGACCCGGCCGCGGTCGGCCGCGGGGTCGCGGCGTTCGTCCTCGTCGAGGCGAACGCCTGGATGGGCGACCAGCCGGTGTGCGCGGCCCTCGAGGCGCTGCCCGAGGTGGTGGAGGCGCACGTCATCGCCGGGCCGGCGTCGTTGCTGGTCAAGGTGCGCACGGCGACGACCGAGCAGCTCCAGGCGTCGCTGCGCCGGCTGTTCGCGATCGACGGCGTCACCGGCACGCAGACGATCGTCGTCCTGGAGTCCTTCTTCGAACGCCCGGTGGACACCGGCGCCTGATCGGCACCGACACACCGAATGGCCCTCCGCCGTGCGCACTACTGTGCAATGCGTGGTACCTTTCCAAGCGTAAGACTGGAGGGTGCAGTGGAGATCAGTCAGCTGCTCAAGGGCGTGCTCGATCTCGCCGTCTTGGCGGTGCTTCGCGAGGAAGACGGCTACGGGTACGACGTCCTGCGAAGACTCAGGGCCGCCGGCCTGGACGAGGTGGGGGACGCGTCGGTGTACGGGACGTTGCGCAGGCTCTACAAGGCCGGCCTGCTCACCTCGTACGTGGTGCCCAGTGAAGAGGGGCCCCACCGCAAGTACTACAGCCTGAACGAGCCGGGGCAGCTCCGCCTGGCGGAGTCCGGCAAAACCTGGCAGAGCTTCGCATCGACGATGAACGTGCTTTTGGGAGAGGCAGCATGAGCGACAAGCCGACCGCCGTGCGGGTGTATCTGGCGCGGGTCCGCACCGCGCTCGCCGACCTGCCCGCGAGCGAAATCGAAGAGATCCTCGAGGACGTCCGCCCGCACCTGGCGGAGCTGGAGGCCGAGCTGGGGGAGGGTGCCCGCGTCGAGGCCCTGATCGAACGGCTCGGCTCGCCCGAGAGCTACGCCGCCGAGCTGCGCGCGTCCGGCGGGTACCCGCCGCCGTCCGAGGGTGCCGCGCAGGTGCTCACCACGACGCGGACCTCGAGCCTCGCGAAACCGCGGATCGCGTTGTGGGGCTTGGTGCTCTGCGCCGCGGCGCTCGCGCTGCTCGCCGCGGTCGCCACCGTCAGCCCCGATGTGCTCCTGGGGCTGCTGCTGTTCTCGCCGGTGTTCCTCATCAGCGTGATCCTGCTGCTGCGCGGGGGTGTCGAGCCCGTCCTGGCGCTGCCGGAAGTCAGGTGGCTGCGCGCCACACTGGCCAAGGGACGCGAGCACGAGGAAATCGGGAAGCTGCTGCGCTACTTCGGCTCGATGAAGCCGGCGTGGTGGGTGCTGTGCGCCCTCACGTTGATCGTGTTCGGGTTGCTGCTGATGCAGCGGCACCGGAGCGCGGTGCTGCTGCTGCCGTTCCTGTTCGTCGTGGGTGTGGTGGCCATCTGGGCCGGTCCGCGGGTGCGCGGCGACCGCCGCCTGCTGTGGGTGACCGTGCCGATTTCGGCGTTCGTGATCGGCGGCGCGCTGGGCGGGTTCGGCGCCGTGGTCGACCTCGTCTCGAGCCGGAACTCCTACCCGGGACCGTCGTACTACCAGTCGTCCTCGGACCAGTACGGCAACGAGCAGCTGACGTACGGCGCCAACGAGGTCGAGAACATCTACGCCTTCGACGCCGAGGGCAAGCCGCTGACGGAGGTCTACCTGTACGACGAAGAGGGCAGGCCGATCACGGTGACCCGCTACGGCTGCGAGCGCGCCAGCGGCAGCAAGCAGAAGATCGGGGCGGACAACCGGTTCCCGCGGCCGCGGATCGAACAGGGCGTCACCGACGACCGGGGCAACTACAACGGCTACAACGGGTACCGCTCGGCTTGCCGCGAGGACGCGGGGGTGCCGTTCAGCGCGGCCATCCCGAAGATGACGGTGCCCGCCACGCCGTCGCCGTCGGTGACCACACCGACCACGTCACCCACGCCGACCACGTCTCCGGCACCGACGTCTTCGTCCGCGCCGGCCTCGCCGACGCCGACGAGGTAGGGGGAGCGGACGCCAGGAGCGGAGGTCGGGGCCGCTCCTGGCGTTCACCCGATCCGAACGCGCCCGAAACGTCCGGCGAACGCGGGCGTGCTGAGCTGGGCGGGTGCCGGCACTCACGGAGATCGGGGCGGACACTTTCGCCCCGCGTACGCGGATCGTCCACGGGTACGAGCGCGCCTACCGGATGGCCGGGCGCGGACCGGCCGTGCTCTTCCTGCACGGCATCGGCGACGACTCGTCGACCTGGCTGGACCTGCTGGCCGCGCTGGCCGGCGACTTCACGGTGATCGCGCCCGACCTGCTCGGCCACGGCTTCTCGGCCAAGCCGCGCGCGGACTACTCGGCCGCCGCCTACGCGTGCGGCATGCGCGACCTGCTGACCGTGCTCGACGTCGACCGCGTGACGGTGGTCGGGCACTCGCTCGGCGGCGGCGTCGCGATGCAGTTCGCCTACCAGTTCCCGGAACGCTGCGAACGGCTCGTCCTGGTCGGCTCGGGCGGGGTCGGGGCGAGCGTCCACCCGCTGCTGCGCCTGGCCGCGGCACCGGGGGCGGGGCTGGTGCTGCCGCTGCTGGGGACGCGGCCCGCGGTGGCGGCGCTGCGCGGGTTCGCCGAGCTGCTGCGGATTTCCGAGGGCCTGGGGTTAGGGCCCGACATCGACTACGTGCTGACGCGGTACGTCCGGCTGGTCGAGCCGAGCACGCGGTCGGCGTTCCTGCGGACGCTGCGTTCGGTCGTCGACTGGCGCGGGCA
>Ga0070668_100004313_pt1 | contig 10553 bp, 11 predicted proteins | sample KBSS43metaG_FD_64661 | JGI IMG/M metagenome (GOLD analysis project Ga0070668, IMG submission 64661) | Switchgrass rhizosphere microbial communities from Kellogg Biological Station, Michigan, USA - KBS S4-3 metaG | ecosystem: Host-associated > Plants > Roots > Rhizosphere > Soil ... | reverse complement strand
ACCGGGTCAGGAAATCCGCCGCGCCCCGCGCCGACATGAAGCCGGACGGGCTGCCGCCCATGCCGAGCCCGCCGCCCTCCGACCGTTGCATCAGGATGACGGTGACCAGCATCGCGGCGACGATCGCCTGGACGACAAGGAGGAAGGTGAACATGCGGAGGCTATAACCCGGTTATGAAAAGCGTTGGCGGCCACATAGCGACGATATGCGCGATGGGCAATGGCGCAGGGTACGCATAGTCGCGCCGGGTCCCGGAATATCTCCGGCGCGCCAAAGGCAATGATGGATGATGATGAACGCATGGCGCTGGTAAATTATATCGCGGCCAATCCGGAAGCAGGTATTCCGCTGGGCGGCGGATTGCGCAAGGTCCGCGTCTTACGCGAAGGTGATGGGAAAAGCGGCGGATATCGGATGATCTATGTCTTTGGAGGCGCACATATGCCGATCTACCTCATCACGCTGCTCGCGAAAAATGAGAAGGATAATCTGACCAAGGCCGAACAGGCAGCCGCCGTCGCGCTGGCAAAGGCGCCGGTCGCAACTTATGGAGAAAACAGATGAGCGCCTATGACGGCATCATGCACGGGCTGAACGAAGCGCTGGACCACGCCAATGGCAAGGAATCCGGCGCGCGCGTCCATAAGCTAGCGGTGCCTGCCGTTGATGTCGCCGCGATCCGGGCAAGCACAGGCCTGTCGCAGGGCGCGTTCGCGCGCAGCATCGGCGTCGCTAAGGGCACGCTCCTCAATTGGGAACATGGCCGACGTCATCCTACCGGAGCCGCTCAGGTCCTGCTTGCCATGATCGCCAAAAAGCCCTCGCTGGTGAAAGAACTGCTGCGTTCATGGACGGGCTCGGTCGAATTGGCCTGCCCCCCACTGCACATCAATCGCCGTAAAACGGCCGGATTTCGATCTCACTCGGCCCGGGCATCGGGTTGGGACAGCGCTTCGCCCAAGCGACCGCCTCGTCCATGTCCTTGACCTCCCACAGCCAGAAGCCCGCGACCAGATCGCGCGCCGGCGTGAAAGGCCCGTCGATGACCGTGCGACCGGGACCGTCGAACGCCACCCGCTTGCCCTGCGCCGACGGCGTCAGGCCATCGGCCATGATGAGGACGCCCGCCGCGCGCAGTTCGTCATTGAAGTGTCCCATCGCCGCCATCATCTCGCTGGTCCATGGTTCGGGAGAATGGCCCTTCTCGCTGTCATCCGTCGCCTTTACGAACACCATAACGCGCATTGTCCGCCTCCTGTCCTGATCCACTCACTTCTCCGCAAATGGACACGGCCCCGCAAATGCTTTTCGACCAATATTGCCGATTGCGGCCCGGAATTTGTCAGGATGAGAGGCAGGTCAGGGAACCTGGTGGTTCCGGCAGAGTCTTTTTGATGAAAAGGGGGAGGATATATGAGAATGCGACATCGCGAACTGCCCCCCCTGCCTCAACTATCGCACCCGGCCCTCACCGCAACCTTCCTCGCCCTGACCGCGCTATCGGGCTGCTCCAAGCCCAAACCGGTCGAGCCGCCGGCCCGCGTCGACGACCCCATTCCCATTCCGCAGCAAAATTCCCTCATCGCGGTGCCGGTCGACGCGGACCAGAAAATCCTGAGCGACGCGATCGAGAAGTCCGTGCCCCGCACGCTCTGGACGATCGACCAGAAGGAAAAGCGGTGCGTTCCGCCGCAGAAGGTCAAGCTGCTCGGCCGTGAGATCGCGGTCACCCCCGCCATCGGCTGCACCATTGTTGGCGTCGTCACTCGCGGCCCGATCCGACTGCGTGGCGAAGGGCAGAATATCGTCGCGGATGTCCCCATCCACGCCCAGATCAGCGCGCGCGACGTAGCGGGCGTGTTGAAAGGGGAAACGGCGACCGGCACAGCCATGACGCATGCCCGGATCAGTCTAGACCTGACCCCCGACTGGCGCCCCACCGGCGCGGTGCGCCTTCAATATGACTGGACCAAGCCGCCTGGCATCGACTTTCTTGGCCAGCGCATCACCTTCACCGAGCACACAGACGAGAAACTGCGGCCCGTGGTCCGCAAGCTGGAGGCGGACCTGCCACGGGCACTTGCACGCGCCAACCTCAAGCAGCAGGTCGAGCCGCTCTGGCGGCAGAGCTTCACGGTGCTCGAGCTCAATCACAAAAATCCGCCCGTCTGGATGCGCGTATCTCCGCGCAAGCTGATCTACGGCGGCTATCGCATGGACAAGGGGCGACTGCGCCTTTCCCTCGGGCTCGAGGCGTTGACCGAAACCTTCGTGGGGCCGAAGCCGCAGGCTAACGAACCCTCGCCTCTGCCCGACCTCACCAAGGCGAAAACGGATAGCCGCTTTCGCTTCTTCATTCCCGTGGTCGCCGACTATCGGGAACTGGAGCCCGTCATCCTGCGCGCCCTGAAAAAGCGTGCGCAGCGGCCCTTCGCCCTGCCCGGACTTGGCCCCGTCAACGCCCGGTTCGACAAGGTTGTCGCTTACGGGACCCATAATGGGCGGATCGCCGTAGGCCTCACTCTCGCGGCGCGTCCTGCTTCTGGCACGGTGGCGGAAACCCACGGCGTCATCTGGATCACGGCAAAACCGGTGAACCAGCCAGGATCGGCGCGGGTCGGGTTCACCGACCTATCGGTAACGGGCGATTCGGACGGCGTAGGCGGCAATCTGCTGATCGCGCTCGGCAACAGCTCGGGCGTGTCACAAATGATTGCCGGCGCGCTCGTCCAGAATTTCGCGTCCGACCTCGACGAACTGCTCGCCAAGGTCAGACGCGCCATCGATCGCAAGCAGGAAGGCGACTTCACAATCAACGCCCGCATCGACAAGGTCGAAACTGGCGTCATCCAGGCGTTCGGAAAGGGCCTATACCTGCCGGTCAGCGCCCTCGGTGACGCCCGCGTCTCCTATGCTCCCGGCATTGTCAGACTGCGCCGTAACTAGGTGGGCTCACCAAGCTGCAGCGGAAGGCGACGCAACCGCTTGCCGGTCGCATCATGAATTGCGTTGGCAAACGCGGGAATGACAGGCGGCAGCGCCGGCTCACCCATCCCCGTCGGCGAGAAGTCCGACTTTAGGAAAGTGACCTCGATTGCCGAAGGCACGCCATCAATGCGCATCAAGGGAAAGTCGTGGAAATTCTCCTGCACTACCGCGCCGTCGATCAGGTCGATCTTCTGACCGATTAGAGCCTGGGCGATACCCTCGATGACTGACCCTTGCGCCTGGTGCAGCGCATTCAGAGGATTGATCACATGGCTCCCGACATCGCCAACGACCCAGACCTTGTCGACTCGCACATTGGTCTTATCGATGATGCTGATATCCACGACTTCGGCGAAATAGCCGGCATGGCTGAAATAAAAGCCGAACCCTCGCCCCTTGTCTTTCACGCGTTTGCGCGCCTTGCCGGATGTCCAGCCAGCCTTGTCACACACAGCGTCGATGACGGCGCGCGCGCGTCCTGTGTGAAATGCAGCGCCCCGTTCCGGTGGCGCAAGCGCTCGCCCCTCACCCAATGTGCGGCGCATCATTTCAGGAAGGTCAAGGCCGGCGGCTTCCGCGACTTCGCTGAGAAACCCCTGAAAGGCGAAGGCGACGGCGTTGGATGTCGGCGCGCGCAGCCAGCCTGTTGGCATGTTCGTGGCCATGTAGGACGCGCCATAATGCACATCGGGTACGACCTGCGCGGGAAATTCAAGGGGATTCAGTTCGGCTGCCGTTATAGCCTTCCCGTCCGCGCCGAAGCTGACGAAATGGTTCTTGATCGCGATGATCGCTCCAGTTGCGTCCAGCCCCGCCGTCAGCTTGTGCCAGCCCGCCGGTCGATAATAGTCGTGCCGCATGTCGTTGGCGCGCGCATAGATCAGCTTCACCGGTCGGCCGGGCACAGCCTTGGCAATCACTGCGGCCTGCACCATATAATCGTTCATCAGGCGTCGGCCAAAGCCTCCACCGATCCGGGTCATATGGATCGTGATCGCTTCCGGAGCCATGCCTAGCGCCTGGGCGACGAGCTTGCGACCCCCGGCGGGCGCTTGGCTCGGCGCCCAGATTTCAAGTGTATCTCCAGCAAACAGCGCCGTACAGTTTTGCGGCTCCAGCGTCGCATGCGCCAGAAATGGATAGCTGTACTGCGCAGTGACGACACGCTTGGCTCGCCCCAACGCTGCGTCGGCATCACCGGTGCGCTGCAGATCATGGTGGGGGGCGTCCTTAAGCAGTTCCGCCGCCGCTATGTCATAACCCGCTGTCGAATGGCCCCGCTGCGCCGCATCGGACCATTGTATCACTAACTTTTGCCTGGCCTGGTCTGCTGTCCACCAACTGTCTGCGATCACGGCTAGAGCATTCTGCGTCCCCTCCGGCACAATGCTGCTGTTCAGCGAAACAACGGCAATCACGCCTTTTACAGCCCGCGCCGCGCTGTCGTCGACGCTGGCGATCGTGCCGCCGAAAACCGGACAAATCTCTATCGCTGCATAGACCATGCCGGGCAGATCTATGTCGATGCCGAATAACGGCTTTCCTTGCGTAATGGCCGGCGTGTCCACCCCCGGCACATCGGTGCCTATGATCCGGAAATTCTTGCCGTCCTTAAGCGGGACGGTGGCGAGGTCCGGCGGACTGAGCTTCGCTGCATCGCTGGCAAAGGCTGCATAAGGTGCTTTCCGGCCGGTGTCGCTGTGCACCACATAGCCACGATCGGTCGAAAGCGAGGCGCTATCGACACTCCATTTTGCGGCAGCTGCGGCGATGATCATTTGGCGCGCCGCTGCGCCGGTCTGGCGCATGGGCAACCAGTTGACCGGCGTGCTGCGGCTGCCTCCGGCCGACTGCGGCCCGTAGATCTTGTCGTTTGCTAGCGTCTGTGCGATCCGGACCTGCGACCAGTCTGCGTCCAATTCCTCGGCAATCAGCATCGGCAGCATTGTGCGCACACCCTGTCCGATCTCCGGATTTTTGGCGCCGATCGTTATGATGTTGTCGACGTCGATGCGAATGAATGCGTTGAGGACTGCGGCCTGCCCGGACGTCTCGGCGCTCAAGGGCACGGACGCTTCGAAGGCAAGGGCTGCGCCGCCGATCAGGGATACGGCCAGGAAAGCACGACGATCGAGGACAGGCGTTATACTCATGCCGCCACGCCTCCAGCGGCGCGGGTAATGGCGGCGCGGATACGCAGATATGTCGAGCATCGGCAGATATTCCCGCTCATCGCTCCGTCGATCTCGGCCGGCGCCGGATTGGGGGTCTGCGTCAGCAACGCCGTCGCCGACATGATCTGGCCGGCCTGGCAATATCCGCACTGCGGCACGTCCAGCGCAATCCATGCATCGACCAATCGCCTGCCCATCGGCGTCGCCGTCACATGCTCGATCGTCATGATCGCCTTGCCGTCTATCGAACCGATCGGCGTCTGGCATGACCGGATCGCCTGTCCATCCATGATGACGGTGCAGGCGCCGCAGAGCCCGGCTCCGCACCCGAATTTCGTGCCCGGCAGCTTGAGATCCTCACGCAGAACCCACAATAGCGGCTTTTCCGGATCGGTATCGACGACCCTGGGTGTCCCGTTCACCTCAACCCTAACTGTCATCGCAACCCCCAAAATCCCTCAAATGCACGGCAAAGCCATATCTGCCCGTTAGGCCGATCATGCCCCTCGTCTTCACAGGATTCCGCCGCCACGCCAATATTGGACAGGCTTCAAGCTTTCGTCAACCGCGCAGGGTTGAGTCCCGACCTGGGGAAGGCTATGGCCCCACGCCGGGGGGATGACGCGAACAGGACGATCGAATGAGCATCATTGCGGCCCCTCCACGGCCTGGCATCTACGCCCGCGGAACAGAAACGGTCGATTCGATCCTGAGAGCTGCGCTTTCCGTGCTCATCGACGAAGGAGCGTCCGCCTTTACCATTCGCCGTATCGCTGCGCGCTGCGATATGAAGGTAGGCAATGTCAGCTATCATTTTCCGCGCAAGGAAATGCTGATCCAGGTGCTGCTCGATGAACTGGTCGAGTCCTATGGCAAACTGCTGGACGAACAGGTCCGAAAACCCGGGTTGACGGCCGAGGAGCGCTTGCGGCGCGTTATCGTGATGTGCCTGGACGACATCAGTGGAAAGCGCACGACCCATCTCTTCACGGAACTTTGGGCGCTTGCCAACCATAATGAATTCGTCGCTGATCGTGTGCGGACCTTCTATCTGAAGGTGCACGACGTCATCGGTGAATATGTCACCGCATTGAACCCCCGCCTGACGCCGGACGAGGTGCATACGGTTGCCCTTTTCATCAGTGCCTCCATGGAGGGAGCGACACCGTTTCTGGGGCATAACAAGCCGTGGGCGCATAAGATGGGGGCTTTTACCGGCTTGGCCGTTAAGTCACTCGTAGAGGTCGCCAGGACTGCGACGTCGCGTGACATTGCTGGGATGCAAATGGCGGCGGCATGAGCAGCATGAGGATGGGGAGAGCGATGATCTGATCGGCGGGCGCCGCATGGTGCGGCACGCGGTTAGGAGCATCGATGAAGACAGGGCAGACTCGCGCATTTGCAGGCGTCGCGACTATCGGCGCTGCAGCGATCGGGTGCCTTCAACCTGGGATAGACCCCGTCTTCCTTACGATCCTTTCAGCGGCGCATGGCCTAAATCCTGATCGTCATGGATGGATCGTCGGCGTAACGCAGGGCGGTATGGCGCTCGGCGCGCTGGTCATCTGGCGCTACCGGTCGGAATTGCCCCGCAGCATAGCCCCGATCGCAGCCTGTGCTGCGCTGCTTTGGGCTCTCCTTACCGCCTCTGTCAGCGCTTTTGCGAGCCTGCTGCTGGTCCGGGCCGCCTTCGGTTTGGCGATCGGCATTGTCTATACTATATGCATGAGCGAAGTCGCGGCGCATCGACCGGTCGCGGCATATGGCGCCGTGTTTCTGACACAGCTCATGCTCTCGACTGTCGTGGCATCTGCTCTGCCCTATCTGTCCGATATTGCGGGCCCGCAAGGAGCATTGCTGGCGCTTGCCACCGCGCCTCTGCTCGCTGCTGCGCTGCTCCTGCTGCCGGAACGGGATGGACCGATCCCGGCGTCGGCCTCGCATCGCATGGCTGTCGCAAGGACCAGCGCGTCCCCCGCCGCATGGGCGCTGGCGCTCGCGACATGCGCTTTCATCTGCGCCACGATGATGGTGTGGAGTTTCACTGGCGCGCTGGCGATGCAGTATGGATTTGACGAGGATATGATCGGTTTTGCCGTAGCGCTGGGCTCCGTCGTGGGTGCGGTCACTGCCCTGGTGGTCATGCGCGAGACGCCGGTGGTGCCCCTGCCATTGACTGGGCTGTTGTCTGGTGCGTGCCTGCTCTCTCCGCTGATCTTCGCGCCCTTGCGCATCGACTGGCTGTTTGTAGGCGCGATCATTCTGCTGAACATCGGCTCGACGGCGATCATCATCCGGGCTTCAGGCTTGGCGACTGCGGCCGGGGGAGACCCCCTCTTCCGGCGTTTTGTCGCCTGCACGCATCCGCTTGGGATGATCGCTGGCCCGGTGCTGGGCGCCCTTCTTACGCAGATATCGGGATCGGCAGCGTTGGAAGGCGGCGCATTGGCCACGCTGGCATGTGGCAGCGGCTTGCTCTTGTTCGCACATAAGGAGGCGCAGGGAGGCAAGCGGCCTGGCGCGGTCGTTACAGCGCCATAACTGCGGCCACAAAAATATCTGCGGGTCATGGCCGATGGCGGCTTGACCAATTCAGGACATGTGTCCAATATTTAATCCATACGCGGTGAAGGATCGAATAAAGGCTCTCTCCGCGACCCAGCCTGCACGCACGATCTAAAGGGGGATCATCTGGTATGAAAAGCGCCTTAGCTGTCAGGATGCTATCTGCCACCGCAGCCGCATGGTGGTTGCTGGCCACGCCCCCTGCGGGCGCCGCGTCTTCGGTAGATCCAAATCCTGTGACGGAGGCGGAAACGTCTGACGTCATGACTATCGATCCGCCCAAGCCTAGCTGGTTTTATGTCGATGGCGGCTGGGACATGGGCGGCACCAGCATCTTCGATGCTCAAAGCGGCAAAATGAAGGGCATGGTGGAAACCCGGCGTCTTACCGACTTCGCGATCGATCCGATCGGCAAATATTATTACATCGCCGAGAGCATCTGGTCGAAGGGCGACCGCGGCAAGCGCCAGGACATGGTCTCCGTATACGACACTCGCGAAATGAAACTGGTAGCGGAAATTCCCATTCCCGGCCGTATTCTCATCGGCGCGCGCAAGAATAATTTTGTGATCAGCGATGACGGCAAATGGGGATTTGTCTACAATCTCGACCCTGCCTCGTCGGTGAATGTCGTGGATCTTTCCAGGCGCAAATTCTATAAGACGATTGAACTGCCCGGCTGTGCAAGCATGATGCCCAACGCCGGCATAGGATTTTCCGCGCTGTGCTCGGACGGTTCGCTGGCCACGGTCGCGGTCGCTGGCGGCACTCCCCAGATAACGCGCACGGCGTCCTTCTTCTCCGCCACTGATGATCCGATCTTCGACAACTACGCCTATGATGCGGTCAAGAAGGAAGCGGTGATGCTCACCTATACCGGCATCATTTACGCGGCGACGATCGGCGCCGAGCCCAAGATCGCAAAAACTTTCTCGATCCAGGCCGCCGCCGGCATCCGCCCGGGGGAAACCAAACCTCTGGAACTCAACTGGCTGCCCGGTGGGCGCCAGCCCATGGCGCTGCACCGCCCTTCGGGCCATCTGTTTGTCCTGATGCACATGGGCGAATATTGGTCGCATAAGGCATCCGGCACGGAAATCTGGGACGTTGAGCTTGCGACACAGAAGGTCGTCAAACGTTTTCCCCTGAAGCACCCGCTCAACAATATCGAGATCACGCAAACAGACACGCCGATGATCTTCGCCAATGATGAAGAGAAGAAGGGCTATATCATCGACGCTGCAACCGGCGAACAAAAGCATGAGATCGAAAATGCCGGAGCCGGCATCATCACCGTGATGAACCCGCATTGAGTATGAACGGCGCGGTCGGCCTTGCGATCAGCGGGTTTGCTGCCTCGGTCGGGGTGGGCCTGATATTCATGACGGCAGGGTGGGCAAAGTTTCGTCATCGGGCGATCCTGCCCGGCATCGTCGCTAATTACCGCATTCTCCCGCTGTCGCTGGTCGGACCGGCGGCGATCGCGCTGCCCTATATAGAGTTGACTACGGGCGGCGCCCTGATCGCGGGCCTGGGGAGAATGCCGGCGCTGGCTGGCGTAAGCCTGTTGTTGGCCTTTGCCGCCGCAATGGCGGTAAACATTCGCCGGGGCCGGACGCATATCGATTGCGGATGCGGACTGTCTGCCTTGCGTCAACCGCTCAGCTGGTCGCTGGTCGGACGCAATATGGCGCTCGCTGCGCTGCTTGCCATACGCGTCGCGCCCACGCCGCCATTGTCTGAGGCGCAGATTTTGGCAGCGGCTATTGGTGGCCTTGCGCTGTTCATTTGTTATCTGCTCTTCAACGCCATTGGCGCGCTTTCGCAGTCATCGGCTGCTGCTTTCCGGAGACAATAAACCATGATGACGGCCCTGATCGCATCTCAGATCATCTCGTGGATCATGATTCTGGCAATGGGTGTAGCCTTGCTAGCCCTGGCGCGGCAGGTAGGCGTGCTGCACATGCGCGTCGCGCCGGCCGGCGCGTTGACAACGGCTGGCGGACTGGCGGTCGGGGCGACGTCTGCAGCAATCGCTGCGCGCACGGTTGACGGGGCCACGGCGATCATCGGGGGCCCGGCCAGTCAGTCGGGCCTGCGCCTGCTGATGTTTGTGTCTGCGCAATGTCCTTTGTGCAAATCCATGATCCCGACGGCCAAATCCTTTGCTCGCGATGAGCGCGTGGCGTTGACCTTCGTCGGCGACGACGAGGTTGCTGCGCAGAGGGCGATGATCGGGCAGCAAGGGCTCGAGCCCTATCCCTTCATCAATGGTCCGGAAGTCGGCCAGGCGTTTGGAGTGGCGAAGCTGCCTTTTGCCGTGCTGCTGGACGCCCAGGGGACGATTCTCTCCAAGGGTCTGGTGAACAGCCGCGAGCATCTGGAGAGTTTGGTGGCCGCCCATGAGACGGGCTTCGCCTCGATCCAGGACTATCTCGCCGCCCGCACGCCCGCGGCGGCCGAATGACCGCGCCCGTACCGCCCAGGAGTCTCCCATGACCGAACGCCGTCTCGACGCGCTTGGCGAACGCCTGACGCGGTCCATCGCAGGCCATAGTTCGCGGCGCAGCCTGCTGGCGCGGTTGGGCGCGATCCTGGTCGGCGCGCCGATGATCCCGCTGCTGCCGGTCGCCCGCGCCCAGGCGCAGCCCATGCCGACCCAGCTCAGCGACTTCGCCAGGCTCGCCCAGACCAAGGACGACACCAAGTGCGACTACTGGCGCTACTGCGCGATCGACGGGATCCTCTGCACCGGTTGCGGCGGCGGCGTCCACACCTGCCCGCCGGGGACCCAGGCCTCTCCCACCTCCTGGGTCGGCACCTGC
>Ga0070668_100004309_pt1 | contig 10559 bp, 14 predicted proteins | sample KBSS43metaG_FD_64661 | JGI IMG/M metagenome (GOLD analysis project Ga0070668, IMG submission 64661) | Switchgrass rhizosphere microbial communities from Kellogg Biological Station, Michigan, USA - KBS S4-3 metaG | ecosystem: Host-associated > Plants > Roots > Rhizosphere > Soil ... | reverse complement strand
AGGAGCGCCCGACCGCGGGCGAGTGGAACCTCGCCTTCGAACGCGGCGTCGCGGGCGAGATCGTCCTCACCGAGCTGGGCCAGCCGAACGAGCCCGGCATCGACCTGATCACCTATGACCCACAGGACGACTGGATCCGGCTCTTCGACGACAAGTCGGTGGCCGACAAGGTGACCCAGGTCAGCGCGCTCGATGAGAACCTTCTGACCAACATCGCCCGGGCGATCGATGACATCGCACCGCTGCGTGGCGATGCCGACATCGGGACGTACGCCGAGGACGCCGTGCACCGCCTGACCGAGGCCTTCGAACGCATCGCCGAGGTGGGCACCGCCCCGGACCGGCACGACCTGATCGCGGACGCACTGGACGAGCTGCACATCAGCCGGGTCGTGGCGAACACGGCCGGCCCGGCCGAACTGCACATCGACGAGTCCCTGCACGACCGCCGATTCAGGTCCGCCGATACGGACTGAACCGGCCGCCGAGCCCCGGCCCTGCTAGCCGGCCGGTGGCGGCGCGGTGCGGGTGTCGACCGGAGTGCCCAGCTCGACCGTCCGCGAGACGGTGCAGAGCCGGTCGTGCGACATCCGCGCCGCGCGTGGCAGCGCCTCCCGGGCCGCGTCGCCCGCGGCGCCCTCCGGAAACGTGACCCGCAGCTCGATCGCCAAGTTGACCAGCCGGTTGCCGCCGGTCTCGTCCCGGATTTTGTCGCCGGTGACGTGGACGTCGAAGCTGTCCGGCTCCGCGCGCTTGCTGACGATGTGGTCGACGTCGGCGCCCGTGCAGCCACCGATCGCGGCGAGCAGCAGCTCCACCGGGGTGAAGTCGCTGCCCTCCCCGACGCCGATGGTGATCGTGCCGCCGCGGGCGTTGTGTACCTCGTACCGGCCAAGGCTCGTGCGCCGCAGGGTCACCGAGCGCAGGGTGTCGTCTGCCATGTCGGCGAACCTATCCCACCATGATCCCCGGCGCCCCTCGCGCGCTACGGGCTGTCCGGCATCAGGCCCGTCACCAGGTCGCGCAAGGTCCGGTCGAGGCGGTTTCCGTCGCCTCTCTCCAATGCGTGCAGGATCGGTTCGCTGTGCAGGCCGGCGAGGAGGACGTGGGCGAGCATGTCGGAGTCGAGGTCCGGCCGTTGCCGGCGGACCAGGTCGCTGATGTGGCCGTGCCAGGACCGGTAGACCGGATGCGCCTCGCGCGGTTCCTGTTCCGGCGCGGCGGTAACGGGCGCCGTCGGGCCGAGGGCGGCCAGCAGGCCCTTGTTGCGGGCGACCAACTCGACGACTGCGGTGAGAAAGGCCAGGAGTCGTACGCGTGGTGGGGCGCCCTCGCCGAGCGGCGGTGGACCGGTGGTGATCGCGATCTCCAGGTCGCGCGCACGTTCCTGCATGAGGGCTCGCATGAGCCCGTGCCGGCTGCCGAAGCGGTGAAACACGGTGCCTTTGCCGACGCCGGCCGCGGCGGCCACCTTTTCCATCGAGATCTGCTGCGGGTGGTACCGGGTCAGAAGCTCCTCGGTGGCCCGCAGGATGGCCGTGCGGTTGCGGACCGCGTCGGCGCGGAGTCCCTCGGATTCGGTCATGACCCACCTCGACAACTGGACCGCCGGTCCAGTAACGTCCCGGGCTGAAGTTGACTGCTGGTCCATTTTAGCGGAGGAGCCGCCATGCGACGCGTCCGGTACTACCAGTACGGCGGGCCGGAGGTGCTGACCGTCGAGGATGCCGACCAGCCGGTCCCCCAGGCAGGACAGGTGCTGCTGCGAGCCGAGGCGATCGGTGTCAACTTCGTCGACACCAGATTCCGCCGGGGACCGGGCAGCGGCAGCATCTTTCAGCGCCCGCTGCCGGGCCGGCCGACCGGCGACGTCGTCGGCACGGTGACCCAGGTGGGTCCCGGCGTCGACGCGCGGCTGACGGGCCGGCGGGTCGCCGCGCTCGCCGAGGACGCGTACGCGGACTACGTCGTCGCCGAGGCGGCCTGGCTCGCCGACGTTCCCGACCACCTCGCCTGCGGCGACGCCAGCATGCTCGCCATGAGCGCCCCCGTCGCCCTGCGTGTCCTGCGCGCCGCGCGGCTGAGCTCCGGCGACACCGTCCTGATCCACGCCGCCGCCGGAGGCATCGGACACCTCGCCGTCCAACTCGCCAAAATCCTCGGCGCCGGCACCGTGATCGGCACCGCCGGATCGTCCGGCAAGCTCGACTTCGTACGGACCGTGGGCGCCGATGTCGCCGTCGACTACGCCCTACCGGACTGGCCGGACCAGGTCCGTGCCGCCGCTCCAGGCGGTGTCGACGTCGTCGTCGACGCGGTCGGCGGACCGGTCCTGCAGTCCAGCCTCGACCTGCTCGCACCCTTCGGCCGCGCCGTGGTCTATGGCGCCGCCACCGGAGAACTGGAGCAGATCCCCGTCGTCAAGCTCTTCGCGCTGCGCTCCGTCACCGGTTTCAACCTGACCGCCTGGCGCCAGGCGGACCCGGACCGGGCACGCCACGAGACGGACGAACTCACCGACCTGTTCGCGACCGGCCGGCTACGCACCGCCGTACACGCCGGCCTCCCCCTTACCGCGGCCGCGACCGCCCACGAACTCATCGAAGCCCGCTCGCACACCGGCCGTATCCTGCTGTTCCCGACCTCGCCCGCAGGTGAGACAAAGGGCTATTGATCAAGCCAGCGCGAGCAGCCATTCGGCGATGAGAGCCACGTCGTCCCAGCGGTTGCGGGTGGCGGAGTAGCCGTGGATCATGCGACGCCGATCCGGCCGATGGCGTCCATGACATCGAACAGGTCGGGCACGACGGCGACGACGGCACTCGCGTCGAGATCGTCGAGCGGTGTGCCGGTCAACCGCTCCGACACGGCGTACGCCCATCCGTGCACCTCGCCGCGGACCGTGATCGCCGGTACCGGCAGTTGTGCGCCCACCACCGAGCTGACGACCTCGTCCTTCGCGAAGTCCCCGCCGTACCGGCTGACCCGCAGCACCATGGCCCGCCCGCCGACGGTCAGCGCATACGCCGTGGACCAGGCGCCGGCGGCGAACGGCGCCGGAGCGGCCGCCTCGCCCAACACGGTACGGGCGACGTACCCGGCCACCTGATCGGGGTGATCCATCCGAGGATGGTAGCCAGGGAGTAGGTGCCGGCAGTGGGGATTCACCGGCGGACCGGCGCTCAGCCGTCGCGTGCTCGCCGGCGGTATGCGCGGGTCTTGTCGCGGTTGCCGCACGAAGCCATCGAGCACCACCGTCCGCCGGCGTTGCGGCTGCCGTCGTAGAAGACCCAGCGGCAGTCGGCGGCGGCGCACATCCGCATCCGCGCCCAGGAGCCGTCGGCCTGGGCGAGCGCCACGGCGGCGGCGAGGGTGCCGAGTGCGCCTCGGACGCCGTCGGCGGCCGGCTCCAGCCCGGGCGCGGCGGCGAGCCGGACGACCAGCGGGAACTCGTCGAGGACCGTCGTCGTGCCGGTGAACGAGGAGCGCAAGGCGGTGCGGAGCCGCCGGGTGGCGTTCACGTCCTCCCGGGTCACTGTGGCCGTGGACCGGATCAGGTGGTGCCCGGCCAGCCAGCCGGCCAACTCCTCGGGGGTGGCGAGCGTGTCCCCGCCGGTCATCCGCACGCCCCGGCGGACGTACGAACGCTCGTCGAGAGAGTTCATCAGCTCGTACAGCGGGATGAGCCGCTCGGGTGGGACAGCTTCGCCGGGCTCCAGGTGCACGACACCACTGTAACGACTCACCGGTTGCCCAGCCTCGACACCGGTGTTAGCGTTTGGTGGTGTTGATAGAACCTTTCGCGATCGCTGTCGATGATGAGGTGCTGACCGATCTGCGCGCGCGTATCGCACGCACCCGGTGGCCGGACGCCGTCGACGAGGCCGGCTGGTCGTACGGCACCGACCTGGCCTATCTGCGTGATCTGGTCGCCTACTGGGGCACGGAGTTCGACTGGCGGCGGCGGGAACGCGAGCTCAACCGCCTCGCCCATTTCCGGGCCGACGTCGACGGTTCGGGCATCCACTTCGTGCACCAGCGCGGTCACGGGCCGGATCCGATCCCGCTGATCCTCACGCACGGCTGGCCGAGCAGTTTCGTCGAGCACCTCGAACTCCTGCCGCTGCTGACCGATCCGGCGGCGCACGGCGGACGAGCGGAGGACGCGTTCGACGTGGTGGTCGCGTCGCTGCCGGGCTACGGGTTCTCCGACCGGCCACGGGCGGCCGGCATGACAAAGGCCGCCATCGCCGACCGGTGGGCCCTGCTGATGCGCGGTCTCGGCTACGACCGGTTCGGTGCGCACGGCTCCGACGTCGGCGCCGGGGTGACCGTCGCCCTCGGCCGGCAGCATCCGCAGCGGCTGATCGGGATGCATCTGAGCGCCTACACCTTCCCGAAGCCAGCCGAGCCATGGAAGTCGGCCGAGCGGACGTTCGTCGAGGCACAGGAGCATTGGCAGCGGACCGAGGGCAGCTACGCCGCACAGCAGGCGACGAAACCGCAAACCCTCGCGTACGGACTGACCGACTCACCCGCCGGTCTCGCCGCGTGGATCGTGGAGAAATTCCGCGCGTGGAGCGACTGCGGCGGAAACGTGGAGTCCCGGTTCGCCCGGGATCTGCTGCTGACCAACCTGACCATCTACTGGGCCACCGAGACGATCAACTCCTCGACCCGGGTCTACTACGAGGAGCGGCAGTCCGCGCCGCCCGCCACCCCTGTTCCGGTCCCGGCCGGATTCGCCGTCTTCCCCAACGAATTCGTGCCCGAGGGCAGGCCACCGCGGGAACTGGCCGAGCGGACCTTCGACGTACGACGCTGGACCGAACACCCGCGTGGCGGGCATTTCGCCGCCATGGAGGAGCCGGCCGTCCTGGCCGAGGAGATCCGGGCGTTCTTCCGCCCACTCCGATCAGCCCGGCTCTGACCGTCCGTCGTCGCCGCGGTCGTGGCGAACAATTCCGGTGACCAGCAGGTGTCCGCTCGCGGCGACCAATGCGGGCTCGCTGGTGTAGACGCGGGCAAGCTCCAGCGCCCCGGCAAAGACCGTTTCTGCCAGCGGGCCGTTTGCCGCCGCCTCCGCCGCCGTCCACGCCGGGCCTTCAATTCCGTGTACGACGAGGTCGGTCAGCCCCGCCGCCGAGCATTCATCGATGAGTTCCTCCACCCGGTGGAAATAGGCGTGGGTGAAACCGATGCGCGGATCGTTGACGCCGTCCGCGAGCAATGCCCGTGCCTCATCGACAAGGTCGCCTGTCAGGCGTCCCGTGGCGGCGAAATCGAGCGGGCCGGCAAAACGGGAGATCGCGGCTGCCACGATCCGCCCGCCGGGACGCGTGACCCGGGCGGCCTCGCGGAGTGCCCGCAGGCGGTCCTCGCGGTGCACCAGATGATAGAGCGGACCCAGTAGCAGCGTGGCGTCGTACAACCTGTCCTCTTCGGGCAGAGCACGAGCATCAGCCACCACCGCGTCCACCGAGGGCTGCCCGGCAGCGGCCTGGGCAACGTGGCCCGGCACCAGGTCGACCAGCCGCACGCGATAGCCCGCGGTGACCAGAGCGCGGGCATACTCGCCGGGGCCACCGCCGACATCCAGGACCAGCGCCGGCGCCGGCGGCAGCAGATCCCGCAGCAGTTCCCAGGTCCGCGTCCGCTCCAGCCGCGCCTGTGGCCGGGCGGCAAGGCGGGCATCCTCTCGAAACCGGACGGTGTAGTACTCGACGATGTCCCGCATGAGTTGATCCACCGCCAGATCATCGCCGTCCTCAGGCGACACAGCCATCAAGTTTCATCGCACGCCGCGCCGCGTGGCGGAGCATGGTGCGGCAGATCCAGACGGCATCATGTACGGATGCCGCCCGAGCCCGCCAGGACCGACGAGCACGGCCCGGCCGATCGTGGCGGGCCGGATCAATGGGTCGTGTGGCGGCAGGACGACAACGGCAACCGATTCGAGGTCGCGCGGAAGGACTCGCGCGCCGACGCCGACGAACTCGCGGCGGCCATGGAGGCGCGCGGCCACAAGCAGCTCTACTGGGTTGCCAAGGCGGCTGGATAGCCCTCCCCCGGGCAGATCATCATGAACCGGATCCCGCGCTTCGAAGCTCGAACAACTCGCAGGTCATGTTGTCGTACCGCTCGGTTCGGCCGCTTCCTGCGGACGCTGGGCGACGCGCTCCAGAAGGACGTCCTTGTGTACAGCGAAGGCGACAACAGCCACCCGCCGACGATGGCGTCGAGCTTACTGAGGCGGGTCGGCCTCGCGCTTGTCTTCGGGCGGCATCAGGTGTGAGCGGCCGAAAATGTATCCGATTACTGCTGCCAACAGCGGAAAAATGGGTGTCAGCAAGAAGAGTTGGGCGAGGTCTTTAAGATTCGAGATCCAATCAGCCCGCGAGTCTTTCGTCAAATCTCGGAGATCAGCGCTGGATATGCCGTTTGGCGCGGCATCGGAAATTTCAGCCATTGTCGGATAAGTCAGGAATGCGTAGACAGCCAACCCTGCCATAACTGCCACGGTAAGCAGCAAAAGCCATTTGAAGATCCGGTAGCCGATCCACACCAGTTGAGCATCAGGCCGCCTGGCGAGGTACTCGCTCAAGTGAGCCGGCCTGGAAAACCGCGATCTCGGGACGGTCATGCCAGCATAATGCCACAGCCAGCGGACCCCGAGTGGCTGATTGATAGGCATCGCCACACCCCTTGCGGCCCGCCCGCGGCTCATTGGTGAGCCCACGAACGTCGAAGGCAGGCGCATATTCATGCCGAGAGGACAGCATGGAGAATCATGACCTGCCGCCTGACCGGAATCCCATTTCGGCGTGCGCTCATCTCGGCACGAACGTACCGGCCGGCGTGCATCGCACGGAGCGCGACAACCCTTCCCGATTCGCCGATCGGCGGGACTGCGCTCCGCTCAGGTGAAATGCCGCAGCTGCGGTGGAATCCTATCGGGTACGTCCCATTGCCGGTCCGCGGCCGAATACCGGAAGTACCCCTGCTCGATGCCCTGCGCCCACCCGTTGACCACGTCCGCCCAGCTCGGCGCCTGCACGTCGAACACGCGGTCGGGCACCTTGTCCCAGACGTGCACCGGCACGCTGCCGTCCGCGGCGGTCGCCCGAAGATCGGCGAAAAGGCAGGCGGCGTCGAACGTGACGACGGGCAGCCACCACGGCCGTCCTGATGATCGCCTCCTGCACCGGAAGCTCGTGTTCGGCGCGGAGTGCGAGGCTGTATCCTGTTGACCGGAATTGCACCTCGCTCGTCGATGGCTCGCGTGCGCCGAGAAGCACGTACCACATGATCTTCGAAAGCTGGAGCGTGTCCGCTCCCCCACGGTGAGGCGCGCGATCCGGGTTCGGACCGCTCGGGAGATCCGTACGGCCCGGCGTCCTCGCCCGCACCAATGCTGGGGTCACCTCGTCGCGGCACCCCTGTGGCCCATGCACGGCACCAACCTCGGCACGCTGCTGCGCACCTGCGACGCGGTCGGGGCCTGCCTCGCGGTGCCGCCGTTCGGCTGGGTGGACGACGCCCTCGCCCGCGGCAACACGCTGCGGCAGCCCGCCTGCGTGCACCGCGTCGGCGATCCACTCCGCTGGCTTGCCGACGAGCGCCGGACCGGGGCGAGCATCCTCGGGGTGGAACTGGCCGACGAGGCGATCCGGCTCGCCGACCTGCCCCCGGCCCGGCGGCGGACCATCATGGTCCTCGGACACGAGGCAACCGGCATCCCGCCCGAGGCGCTCGACTTTCTCGACGATGCCGTGGAGATCCCGATGGTCGGCACCGGGTCCAGCCTCAACGTCGCCGTCGCCGGGTCGCTGGTGCTGTACAAGCTCGCCGGACTGCTGTGATGGCGACCTGGGTGCTGCCCGCCCGCCCGTTCAGTGTGCCGGCTGGTTTGCGTCGCCAGTTCAGCCACGCCAGGTGAGTCCGAAGGCTTCGCCCGGCTCCAGGGCCGCCCCGGTGGCGTACTCGGCCGCGAAGCGTTCCTCGCCGAGGGCGGCGACCGCGGCGGTGCGGGCTCCGGACAGTTCCACGGCGTCGTCCGGGTCAGGCACCTGCCCGATGGTGGCATAGGCGCGGTCGGTGAAGCCGATCATCCGCGCTGCACGCGGGTGATCCCGGTCGACGGCGGCCATCGCGGCCGCGGCGACGCCCAGGTACGGGACGAAGGAGCGGTAACCTTCCCGGAACACCCGTTCGCGGCCCTCGGCGAACAACCGGCGGGCCCGGTCAAGGTTGCCGAGGCGCAGCTCGGTGAAGGCCAGGTTGTGATACTCGGAGTTCACCGTCTCCGCCTGTCCTAGTTCCTGGTTCAGCTCGATGCTGGCCAGGTAGCGGTCACGGGCCTCGACATAGTCGCCGGACAGCCGGGCCACCGCGGCGAGAACATGCCGCGGACGCTCCTCCAGCCGCCGTACGCCCGACCGCACCGCGACGTCGAGCGCGGCCCGGGCCAGTTCCTCCGCACCGGGCAGGTCGTCGTCGCGGAGGGCGACGCGCGCCATCGCGTACAACGCTTCCACCTCACCCGCGGGCTCACCGGCGGCCCGCGCCCGGCCCACCTCCGCCGCCGCCAGCCGCAACACCCCGGCGCTGTCCCCACGCCGGAAGGTCGCCCGTACCCGCTCCTGAAAGCTCATCTACCGCCCCTCGCAACGGACCCGCCCGGCAGCCGGCCGACCGCCTCGACGAAGGCGTGTGCGATTGTTGCCTCACCCGACCGGGTGGCGTCAAATGGTGGCGTCCTCGCCGGCAATGTTCAGGAGGATGGCATGGCAGAGCTCGATCCGACGCTGGCCCGCATGGCCTGGCGGACCGCCGAGCCCATCCACGGCATGATCTATTTCGCGCCGGAGGCCCACGAGCGGTACGCGGCTCTCGGGTTGCGTGAGCGGATGGGGTACTTCGCCTCCCGGGCCGCCGCGTTCGGGCCGGTCGGCCCGGACACCGTCGTCGCGACGTTCTTCAACTTCAACCCCGCGCTGGTCCGGGCCGCCATTCCGGCAGCGTGGCGAATCGCCGCACCGCACGACATCCTGCGGTCCCGTCTCGACGCGGCCGACGCGGCGCTGCGGCGGGCCTGCGGACCGGACCAGCTCGGCTCGCCGGACATGGCCGAGGCGGCGCGTCTGGCCCGGCGCGCGGCCGAGGCGGCGAGCGAGCATCCGCAGGGGCGTCCCCTGTTCGCGGCGACCTCGGCACTGCCGTGGCCCGACGAGCCACATCTCGTGCTCTGGCATGCGCAGACGCTGCTGCGCGAGTACCGGGGTGACGGCCACGTCGCCGCGCTGCTCCTCACGGGTTGCTCCGGGATCGAAGCGCTCGTCATGCACGCCGCGACAGGTAAGGTGCCGGCCGAGGTCCTGCGGCGGACCCGTGGTTGGAGCGTGGCCGAGTGGGACACCGCCGCCGAGGGTCTGCGGTCCCGCGGGCTGCTCGAGTCCGGCGACGAGCCACGGCTGACCGAGACCGGCCAGGCCCAACGACAGTGGGTCGAGGAGAAGACCGACCTGTTGGCCGTCCCGGCGTACGCGGTGCTGGGCACCGCCGGTTGCACCCGGCTCGTCGAACTGGCCGCTCCGATCAGCCGCGCGGTAGTGGAGGCCGGCCTGCTGAACCCCGCCCGGGTGATGCAAACAGACGCGGCTTGATGGTCGAGCACCGAGCGTGACGGCGTGCCTGGTCGCGGACGGGTCGTGCGCTCTCCGCTATGAGCGAACGGTCTTGCCGGCATCAACCTGAATGGACAGGCTGCACCGATGGCCGAAAATCTCGAGAAGTTCGAAGTGCTGCTCGCGGACTACTACGCCGCGTTCAACCGCCGTGACGTTCCCGTCCTGCTGGCCGCGATGACGCCGGACGTCGCGTGGCCGAACGGCTGGGAGGGCGGCTCGGTGCACGGCCGCGCGGCGGTGAGCGAGTACTGGCGCAGACAGTGGGAGGAAATCGACCCGACGGTGACCCCGACCGCGTACGCCATGGAGCCCGACGGCCGGATCGCCGTCACCGTCGACCAATTGGTGCGCGACAGAGCCGGAGCCGTGCTGTTCGAGCGGACCGTCACGCACGTCTACCGTTTCGTCGACGGCCTGGTCTCCGACATGGAGATCCGGGAGTGACGAAACAGGCGGCCGCCGGCCCACCCGCGACATCCGGCAGAGGATCAGTCCATGCGCCGGCTGCCGTGCACACTCATCCGCTCGACGGTTGAAGCGCCCCGCAGAAATCCCGCCGCGCCGATTCGGGCCACCGTTTCGCGGTAGCTCGGTGACGCTTCGAACGCATCAGCCGGCGCATCGGCCTCCCAGAGGGTCACCACGGTGCATTCGGTGCCCGCCCGAACACCAGGCCGAGAAGCCGAGTTGGCTACCGAACGAGCAGGCGGACCGGCCCGGTAGGGCGCGCGTGCCAACCGGATCGCGGCAAATGAATGCGCAGGTTGCCGGCTCGGATGATGTCGATTGGTTGAGCGTGGAACCGGAAGATGACTTCGCGACAGAACTGCTGTGCTGCCCGACGCGTCGTTGTTCCGCTGGAAGAAACGA